>Ga0181538_10000366_pt1 | contig 52473 bp, 47 predicted proteins | sample PEATcosm2014_Bin_40_FD_119773 | JGI IMG/M metagenome (GOLD analysis project Ga0181538, IMG submission 119773) | Peatland microbial communities from MTU Mesocosm Facility, Houghton, MI, USA - PEATcosm2014_Bin23_30_metaG | ecosystem: Environmental > Terrestrial > Soil > Wetlands > Peat | place...
CGGTCTGCGCCGCCAGCGGAATGCACACGATGTTCAGGATTAGCAGCAGTTTGCGCACAGTCATTTTCTTCTCTCCCAATAGGCACACCTTTTGTACTACTAACTCTTCATTTCTTTGCTCGCGCTTTGTGGGGCAGGCAATCCTGCCGGGCAATCCTGCCGGCAATCCTGCCTGCAGCCGGCTTTCAGCCGGCCAGACCGTTGCCGCTTCAGCCGCGGATAATTCCTCCGAGTTCCAGCACGCGATACCCCAGCATGCCGAACATCAGCAGCAGGTACGCCCGAAGTGCGTAGAGGCAGACGCGCACGGTCGTGGTGATGCGCATCGGCCCCAGATTATCGGTTTCCACTTTCTTCTCGGGCTCATCGTCCAGCGGATGAACCACGATGTAGAACTTACGATCGAATTCGGTGCTTGCCGTCATGTCATTCCTCCTCATGAATTAGGAAACAACCGCGGCAATGCCACCTGCGCCGCGAGCAAAAGAGACAGAACGAACAGGAGAATCACGATGCTCCAGTTCACCAGGTTGTTCCATCGTTTGTTGGCGAATCTTTCGCCCAGAACTTCTTTGTCGTTCAGCAGAAGTTGCAGGAATACGATGGCCGAGGGCAGCATCAGCCCGGCCAGCACCTGCACACTCAGGATGATCAGTTGCAGCGGCATGCCGGGAATAAGCACCAGCCCCGCTGCGGCCGCCACGCACGCGCCATACACGGCGTAGAACGCGGGGGCCTCGCGCACCGGCTTCTGCAAGCTGTGCGGCCAGCAGCGGACTTCGCCATAAGCCCACGCGCTCGCTAGCGAAATGGCCGTAGTGCCCAGCACGGCGGCGTTGATCATCAACAGCAGAAGCGCATTCTTGAGAACCGGCCCGAACACCCCGCCCAACTCAACCGCCATCTGCGCCGGATCGGCGAAATCCCAATGCCGCACGAACGCCGCGTTGCCCGCCAGCATCATGCATCCCGCCACCAGGATGGTGAATACCGCTCCAATGAGCGTATCCAGCCTGGCCGGCGTCAGGTCTGAAAAGCGCAGCCGCTTGTCGGCCACGCAGCTTTGTTGAAAGAACAATTGCCACGGAGCGATGGTTGTCCCCACGATGGCGATAACCAGGAACAACCAGCTCGCGTTCAGCCCGCCGGCCGGCACGGAGGGCACAAACGTGCGCCGCGCCAGGTCGCCCATCGCGGGGTGGACGCGAAACGCGATCGCGAACCAGGCCAGGTCCAGCAGGCAGAGAAAAACCACTATGCGTTCCCAGCGGCGGTAACTGCCGGTAAGCACCAGTGCCGTGAGACCGGCGGCCGAAATCGGTACGCCGATGCGCGGGTCCACGCCGAGCTTGCCGAGCGCCAGCGCGATGGCGGCGAACTCCGTTACCAGCGTCAGGAAATTTACGAGCAGCAGGTCCGCCAGCGAGAATCGGCCCCACCACTTACCGAAGCGGCGATAGATCATGGCGGCATGCCCCTGGCCGGTGGCAATCCCGAGGCGCACCACCATTTCCTGCACAAAATAAGTGATGGGAAGTAAGAGAATCAGCAGCCACAGTAAGTGCGTGCCATACTGGGCGCCGGCCTGGACATAAGTGGAGACCGCGCCGGCATCGTTATCGGCCTCCATTACGATCAGGCCGGGACCGAAAACCATCAGGAACGTCAAGGCACGGGCGGCCCATGGGTTTGAGACCCGGATCGACGTGCGTGCTGCGGCAACGGGGCGCTCAGCGATCGAAATATTGCGATTCTGCGCGACCATGGGGGTTACCCGGTCGTAAAGCGGCAATGGCGTACCGGCACGCTATGCCCCAAGGAGAGCGCAAAGACGAAGCAATCCCCACGGAGCATCAGCGAGCAATCGGAAACGGATTGAGACTTAAATCTTCGGGATGGCGCGAACCGCCGGAAGTAGCCGGATTAGAGGGAGCTGCCGGTCAAAGACGGAGGCTCGCCTGAATCGGCATCTACTTCCTGTTCGCGCATCCTAGTGCCAGCTTCAGACACAAACGGCCTCCTTTCTCAACATTTGGGGCCGACAAATCCGGCTTCCCAAACCCAGCGTATACCGGCCGGGGTATGCCTGGCAAGTATTTTCTGCGATTATTTTTAGGGGACCTAGTTTTTTATGGCGCACACTTTAGAAGAAAAGAAGCGGCTGCTGAATCGTGTCCGGCGGATCATGGGCCAGGTGGCTGCCATCGAGAAGGCGCTCGACCAGGAGGCGGATTGCTCCGAGGTCCTGCACAACATTTCCGCCTGTCGCGGCGCCATGGACGCATTGATGGCGGAAGTCATCGAAGGCCACATCCGATTCCACGTCCTCGGGCAGAATGGAACAGCGTCGGATGAGCAACTGCGCGCCGCCGACGATCTGGTGAGCGCTCTGCGTGCGTATCTGAAATAGCGCGCCGGTTGCCAAATCGAAGCCAACGAGAGGCCGATGGTTTACGTCTAATTCCTGAACCACTATGCGTTTCTGCGCGTTTCTTCTGCTAGTCCCGCTGAGTTTGCCGGCGCAGCAGCCGGCCCGTGCCGGCCGCGCCGGGAATCCGCAGGCGGGGAACACGGGGTCCAACGCCACCACGCCTCCGCCGACTCCCGCCGCCGACCTCGCCAGCCTCGAAGGCACCGTCTTCAACGCCCTCAGCGGAACGCCGCTCCGCAAAGCCTCCATCACCATCAACCGCCAGAACGGCGGACCCGTGGCGCCCGGCACACGCGGCAACTACTCCGCTACCAGCGATGCCGCCGGCCACTACATCATCAAGGGCATCGAGCCCGGCACCTATCGGGTCAACGCCAGCCATACCGGATTCCTGGACATGCAATATAACGCGCGCCGCCCGCAGGGTCCCGGCACACCGCTCGATCTGGCCCGCGCCCAGACCATGACCGGAGTGGATTTCCGCCTCACCCCGCACGGCGTGGTGGCCGGCAAAATTACCGATGAGGACGGAGATCCCTTGCAGGGCGTGCAAGTCCAAGTCCTGCGCACTGTCTATAATCAGGGCCATAAGCAACTGCAGGCGAACGGCGGCGAGATGACCAACGACCTCGGCGAATACCGCATCTCCGGCGTCCTTCCCGGCAAGTATTATCTCTGCGCCATCTATCGCAGCCGCGGAATGATGGGACCAATGGACCTAACGGGCGACGCCGCGCCGCAGGAAGACTACGTCACCACTTACTACCCCGGAGTTATCGATATCTCCGCGGCTTCCACCGTCGACTTACAACCGGGCGACCAGATGCAGGGCGTCAATCTCCGCATGAATAAGACCCACACCGTGCGCGTCACGGGCCACGTCGTCGATAACACCTCGGTTGCGCCGCCCGCGCCGGAGGGCGTAGGTGGCAGCGTTGTGAGGCTCGACGGGTCCGCGGTCAATGTGCCGCCCCCGCCCGTCAACGCCCGCATTCAGTTGCGCCTGCAGCCGCGGAATTCCCTCACTCCCAACGGCATGAACCTGATGAATACGGTCGTGAGGGCGGATGGCAACTTCGAGTTTCCCACCGTGCCGCCGGGGTCGTACAACCTGATCGCCGTCAACAATCAGAGCGGCAGATCCGGAGCGCACGCCGTCAAGCAGCCGCTGGAAGTTGGCGATACCAATCTCGAAGGCGTCAGCATTGCCATCAATCCCGGAGCCGAAGTGACCGGGCACGTGCGCTACGATGGCGACCCGCCCTCGCCGCTGCCTTCTCTGACCGTCCGGCTGACGGCGCGCGAAATGAACGTAGGCGTTCCACCCCCGCCGCCCGCCAAAGTGGAGGACGACGGCAGCTTTCATTTCGACAACATCAATCTCGACGTCTACACCGTCAACATCAATACTCCGCAGGGACTGTATCTGAAGGCAGTCCGTTCGGGTAATTACGACGTGATAATTTCCGGCCTCGATCTTTCCAACGGTGCGGCGCCACTCGACATTTTGATGGGCCTCAACCCGCCGCAGGTGGCAGGCCAGGTGGTGAATGCCGAGACCGGGCAGCCGGCCGTCGCGGTTACCGTCGTGCTCATGCCCGGCGAGAAGGAGCGGCAGGGCCAAATCTACTTCTACTCCACCACCAACACCGATCAATACGGTAACTTCACCTTCAATCGCGTGACGCCGGGCGAATATCAGGTCTATGCCTGGGAAGACGTGCAATACGGCCAGTGGTTCGATCCCGACTGGATGAAGGCCTACGAAGGCAAGGGCGAAAGCCTGACCGCGAAGGAAGGCAGTCCCGTGAATCTCAAGCTGACCATGATTCCGGCAAAGTAAAGTTGGAGGGAGTAATCTGGCTGGGTGCTGAAAACCACTGGAAATGACCCAGCCGCCGATAAACGCTGATAGACGCCGATGGAAAAGAAAAAAAACTCATCCGCGTTCATCTGTGTTTATCTGCGTTTATCCGCTGCCTATTCGCCTTTTTCAGCAGCCTGATGCAGCCCGGGTCTGCTAGAGCGGACGCTTTGATAGCCATTTTGGCCCAGGGACGGGCCCTACCGGAGTACCGGAAACGCTGAGCGCTGGGCCGCGCCCGTTCATCCGCTGGTCCTGAACGGTACGAAACGGATCTCCCCTAACGAGCGTCAACACCTACGTGAGTCCTGAGCGTGGAACCTCGTTGCCACATCTCGCTGGAATCTTGTTAGGGTGCGGCGTTCTCGCCATGTCCGCATGTTACATGAGTGCCAAGTTATACCCGGTGCCACCGCCAGCGGCCGCCCAGTCGCAGTTGCCGGTCCTCAATGCCAGACTCTCTGGTATCTACAATTCCGGGACCATTTCTCTTCAGATGCCCAATGGCAAAGTTTACAAGGGCCCCTGGACGAGAGTCGGCTCCGCCGCGAGTACCCAGCCTGACGCCGGCATGTCCGCCGCATGGGATGCCGTGTACGGACCCGGATACTATACCGCCCACGTATTGGGTAAACGTCTGTATGCGGAGGCGGCCATTACGGGAGAGCAGGGAATCGTCTACCATGTGGAATTCTATAGAGACGACGATCCTCACGTCATCCGCATTCTCGGCGTCGCGAAGGACAGCGCGGGCAACATTTACAAAATGGTCGCCGGCGCCACTTAGGCTCTGTTGGTCCCGAACTTTAGCTGGCGGCGAGGATCCAATCCACCGCTTCGGCGACGGATGCCTTGACGACACAGGCATCCGGCATAGCCTTCTCGACCACGACGGTCGGTTGCCAGCCCGTGCGAACCAGACAGCCGCGCGCTCCGGGTCGCTTGGCAGCGCGGATATCCTCGGAGAATCGCCGACTACAAACGAAACGGCGGGGTCCAGTTGGTGTTCCTTCACGGCGCGATCGTAAAGCAAGGTATTCGGTTTCTTGCAAGGGCACGGCTCGGCAAGGCGATGAGGGCATACTTGTGGGCCTACAACGCGGGCGCCTTGTACTTGGAGACGGGCCGCGAAACTCGCGAACCAGGACTCGAATTCCGCCAACGAGAACAGCCCTTTCGCAATACGGCTCTGGACCGTCACTACCTACTGGACAGATGAAGCCGGGCGCCGATAGGCGTGCGACAGCCTCGACCACTCCCGGAATCAATCCCATCTCATCCAGCCGTTCGTGCTTCAATCGCTCGACAAGCGTACCGTTCCAAGTCTAGAGACACGCCGCCACGGCGCATCCCTCATTGTCTCCCGCGGCTGACCCGCAGTAAAGTCTCACGCCGTCCGTGCAGTCGGAGCTTGCCGGCGCCGTCGCCCGCTGAGCAGATAAACCGCGGCGCGCAACTCGAGCAATGGATCCGCGGAAGCCTCGATGCCATCCACGCGTGGGATCGGGTCGAAAATGATGTGTCTCTGCTGCCCGTCGCTATCCGAAACCGTCTCGGTTAGCTCGATGGTGCCAAAGGGAATCAGCGTGCGGCTCTCCGGCCAGTGAATGGTCGCATCGTCCACGATGTCGCCCTCCCCAGCCACCTGCACGCGGATTTCGAATTGAACCGCTCCTCGCGCCACGCGCCCGGTGAGTTCGTCAAACAGGTAGTTGGGGTCCCTGCGCAGGGCCGCGTCCTCTTTCAGATGCTCGACGCCCGCCGAAGGCGTAACGCGGTAACGCCCGTAATGCGCGATTCCTTCCCGGTTGGTGAAGCGGTACGCCGTAACGCCGAAGTAGGCCTCTTTCGCGAAGCTTGCCGGACTGGGTTTGGGCGTTTGGACAAAGGCGAGCGCAGCCGGGTGAGTCTGAAGAAACTTCTCCACCGGTGTGGGCGAACCAGTTGACGGGCCACTGGCGGCGGCCGCCCGCAGGAACTCTAAGAATTCCTGACCTGTGCGCGTCGGGAAGCCGTCCGTCGAGTGGCTGACGATATCCGTGTGGACGTGATCCGCCAAATGAAAACGGATCGACAATCCACGGGGATTCGCATTCGGATCGTTGTCGGGCAGCGACGTAAGGCCGGTCGAATTCGAAAACCGAACCGTGACCGGGGTCGATTCGCGCGTGGCATGCGGCGCTCGCGTCAGACTCGCAGCCTGCGGAGATGGTCTGAATCGGCCGGTCAGCAGAACACCCTTAGCGTGCGCCGGACGATAGCCCGGATGCTGGCCGAACATGGTATCGAATTGTGCGATCAAATCGTTGGCGAGTTCGACCACACGCTCATCGGAAGGAAGTGGCATTTTGATCCCCTTTCTCGATAGATACGAACATCATATCTCGGGTTGTATCGCCTGGCATGGGGATACGTTCGATTCCATACCTCGGAAAAGCGAGATGTGCCGCTTCTGGCCGTCGCGGCTCCAACACGGTTCAGAAGGCGCGACCGTAAGGGAGCCACTGCCCCTGTTCGTCCATCTTCGCCCAGTTCCTCAATCGCTCCCCGCTGTGAGAAACTCTAGAGTTGGTACTCGACGGCAAGCTCTCGGAACTCGCGCGCCTCACGGCCGAAGCCGAGCGCTTCTGCCGCGAGCACGCCCTCCCCGTCGACGTGGAGTTCGACCTCCACCTCGCGCTCGAAGAACTGTTCGTGAACTGCATCCGCCACGGAGCATGCGAAGGCCTGACCGGCGCCGTGGAAGTGCGTCTCGCCCTCCTGCCCGATGCCGTCGCCCTCGAATACGCCGATCGCGGCGCATCATTCGACCCCGCCGAAGCTCCCGGGCCCGATATTACGGCGCCGCTCGCCGAGCGTGCCATCGGCGGCCTCGGTCTTCACCTGGTGCGGCAAATCATGCGCGACATCGAGTACCATCGTGTCGATGGATGGAACCGCCTGCGCATGCGGCGGCCCATCCCGCCGGAGGGAACATGATCGAAGCCACACAGGAAACCCGCGCCGGATGGCTCGTGGTCGCCGTAAAAGGCCGCGCCGACGCCGAGACCGCCGACCAGCTCGAATCCGCCCTGCGATCGGCGCTGGATCAGCACGCCAAGGTCGCGGCCGATTTTCGCGCCCTCGCTTATATTTCGAGCGCCGGCCTGCGCGCCGTCTTGCAGGCCGCGCGCGCCGCGCAGGAGCAGAACCGCGAATTCGCCGTCTGCGGCATGAGCGACCCCGTGAAGAAGGTTTTCGACATGAGCGGAATGCATCACGTGCTGACGATTCACGGAGAGCTGCCATGCTGAGCATGCTGGAGGAAGTCGTCCTGCTCGCGGTGGACGAACAGACCGGCAGCCTGCGCTCCACGCGCGAGTTCGGAACCGCCTACGCGCTGGTGGGCGCGGTATTCTTCGACCTCGCGCTCGAACGCCGCATCGATACCGACACCGAAGCCATCCGCATTAGTGATCGCGCGCCTACCGGCAACGCCACGCTCGACCGCGTGCTCGCGGAAATGGCCGGCAAGCCGCACCTCACCAGCGTGCGCCAGTGGATCGAAGAGATTTTTCTCCACCGCCGCGATCTGGAGGGCGAAGCGCTCGCCTCGCTGATCGGCCAGGGCATCCTGCGCCACGAGAAAACCCGTCGCCTGTGGATCATCGACGTGGATCACTTCCCCATCGTGAACGACCGCCCGCAACAGCACGTAAAAGCGCGGCTGGCACAGGCCATCCTCACCGACAACATTCCGGATACCCGCGATATCATGCTGGTGAGCATCGCCGAACAGTGCGGCCTGCTGGGCTACGTCCTGAGCGAGACGCAGCTCCATAACCGCCGCCAGCGCATCGCGAACTTGTGCCGGCTGGAGACCATCAGCCGCCAGGTGAACGACGCCATCGCCGGCCTCGATTTCACGCGCCAGCAGAGCGTCGGTAAGATAGTGTAATGCCTTCGCTTTCCACCGCCGCGCGCGGGTCCTCGCCGCGAGCCGCCCTCTATGCCATCGGCGCGCTCAGCATCGCGGTGGCCGCCTTCCTCATCTGGCTGATTTATTTCAAGGGCCGGGTGGCCGCGCCCGAATGGGTGTCGTCGCTGCCGGCCGCGAATGCTGCCTTCAACTCGCTCAGCGCGCTGTGTCTGCTCGGCGGGTATCTCAACATCCGCCGCCGGAACATCGCTACCCACAAGCGATTCATGCTGTCGGCGACGGCCTTCTCGGCGCTGTTTCTGATCAGTTACATTACCTATCATTCCTACCACGGGGATACTCGGTTCCCGGGGCAGGGATGGGTGCGGCCGGCATACTTCGCCCTGCTGATCAGCCACATCGCGCTCTCCATGGTGGCGCTGCCGCTGATCTTCGCGACGTTATATTTCAGCCTGAGCGGTAAGTTCCCGTTCCATCGCAAAGTGGCGCGCTGGACGTTCCCGATATGGATGTATGTGTCGGTAACCGGCGTGCTCGTGTTCTTCGTCCTCCGCGCTTATGCGCCATGAGCGGTGGTTTGTTACAGATCCTGCGCTTCGTTACTGATCCTGCGCTTCGTTACTGATCCTGCGCTTCGTTACTGAGCCGCGACCGCGAGGGAGCGGTGCCTTTCGGTAAGTTACCCAAGTTTCAACAGCTTCATGACCACTGCCGTAGGGCTCTGCGGGTTTTCCATGCGCAGCAGTTTGTCCGTCCGGAGTTGGATCGCTTCCATCCATTCGGGGTGGGAAAGGATATAGAACTGCTCCTTCCGGATTGCGTCGAACACCGCGTCAGCCACTTGGGACGGAGGCGTGGCCGCTTCCATGGCCGCCTTGAATGCGGCCAGACCGGCCTGCATTTCCGGACTCAGGGTGACCGGTGGATTACGCAGTTCCGCCGGCCGGTGGCGCTCGGCGTTGGCGATATCGGTCCGCACCAGCCCCGGGCAGAGCACCGATATCTTCACCAGCGATTTCTGTTGTTCCAGCGCGAAGTACAGGCTTTCGGAGAGCGCCACCACCGCATGCTTTGTCACCGCGTATGTAGCGGATCCGCCGCCCACCATGAGCCCGGCGGTCGAGGACGTATTGACGATATGGCATTCCGTGTTCTGCGCCATCATGAGGGGCATGAACACTTTGACCCCATGCAGCACGCCCCATAGATTCACGCCCAATACCCACTCCCAATCGTTCCAGGTCGCCTCCCACGCCGCACCGCCGGCCGCGACCCCCGCGTTGTTGACCAGCAGGTGCACCCCGCCGAAGGCATCGAACGCCTGCCGCGCCAGCGCTTCGACGTCGCCCCGCTTCGCGACGTCCGTATTCACGGCAAGCACATCTCCGCTCGAGGTTCTCAGTTCCGTTTCTGCCTTAGAGAGATTGGCCTCATCGATGTCGGCCAGGACCACCTTCATGCCCTCCCTGACGCATCGTTCGGCGATTGCACGTCCGATACCGCTCGCCGCTCCGGTAATTACCGCGACTTTGCCTGTCAACTCCTTCATGATGTCTTCTCGTAATAATGACTTCTACTTGCCGGACACTACCACCGTCAACTGCTTAGTTGCCTTGTGTCCTTTCTTATCCATGATGGTAAGCGTGTAAGTAGTAGTCTTCTCGGGAGCGACTACCCACTGGCCGAAGGGAGCGGAATCCTCGAGAGCCGGCATGTCCGGCGGATCCACTCTCACGCTGCTCGCGTTTTCGATCGCAAAGGCGATGGTGAAATAATGCCGTCCCTGTTCGACGCTATGTTTCACCACGTCAAACTCCTTGATCCGCGGGCGATTTCCGATATCCGGCTTCACCGCCAGCGTGAGCGCCGCGGTCGCGGTCTTACCATCGTTGCCCTCCGCCGTCAGTGTGTACGTCGTATCGCGCCGCGGCGCCGCTTCCACGCAGCGATTCAGCGCCGGGTAGACATCCGCCACGGGGGGATCGATGCGCACGGATTTGGCGTTGACCACGCCATAGCAGATCACCGTGCTCTGGTCATCCAGAATCTCGCCATCGCGCGCGTAGAATTGCAGAATCTTCACGGCCGATCCGCCATATGTGCCGAGGAACTTCGATTTCTGTTCGTCGGTCGGTCCCGCGGCTTTCTGGCGTTCCACGAAACGCTGATTAGCCGTGTGCCGAGCCACCAGGATGTACGCCAGGTAAACCAGCGCGATGATCGACGCCACGGCCAGCGGAATTTGCAGCTGTCTCAAAAACTCCCGCACGACCGCAGCATAACACGGTCCGCCCCGATCGCTAACCAAAGACATATGGTCGGGGTAAGCGAGGCGATGTTATCATCTGGCCAACGATCCTTTCTACAACTTGGAACGGGCCCGCTGTCAGATACCGGCGGGCTCCTTCCGGTAACCCTGTGCTTTACACAGGCCCTCGTTTTCTCATAATCTCGTAGGGTGTCGTCTACCGTAACCGCACTCAGAACCCGTTTCCGCAGCCAGCGTATTTCCCGCTTCACCGAGTCCGTGATCCGCGAAATGACGCGGCAGGCCATGGCCAGGGGCGCCATCAATCTCGCCCAGGGATTCCCCGATTTCCCCGCGCCCGCGATTCTCAAACAGTCGGCCATCGATGCCGTGGAGGCCGACATCAATCAGTACAGCGTCACCTGGGGCGCCCAACCGTTTCGCCAAGCCATCGCCGCCAAATACCGGCGCACTTACCAGATGGACTACGATCCCGAGCAGGAAATCACGGTCTGCTGCGGCGCTACCGAGGGGATGGTCGCCACCCTGCTCGCCGTGCTCAACCCCGGCGATGAAGTGGTGCTCTTCGAGCCTTTTTACGAAAATTACGGCCCCGACACGCAGCTTTGCGGCGCGGAAACGCGCTACGTCACGCTCCACGCGCCCGACTGGCGCTTCGACCCCGACGAATTGCGCTGCGCCTTCAATCCGCACACCCGCGCCATCATCCTCAACAGCCCCAACAATCCCACCGGTAAGGTATTTTCGCGCGAGGAACTAGCGCAGATCGCCGCCCTCTGTCAGGAATTCGACGCGCTCGCCATTACCGATGAGATTTACGAGCACATCCTTTATGAGGGTGCGGTTCACGTGCCGATCGCTTCCCTCGATGGCATGCGGGATCGCTCGGTGCTGGTGAACAGCATGAGCAAGACGTATTCCGTCACCGGCTGGCGGGTCGGGTGGGTCCTGGCACCGCCCGATCTCACCAATTCCATTCGCAAGGTCCACGATTTTCTGACGGTCGGGGCCGCTTCGCCGCTGCAGGCCGCCGGCGTGGTGGCGCTCGGACTGCCGGACGACTATTACCAGGGATTGGGAAGGGAGTACGCCCGGCGCCGGGATCATATTATAAGCAGTTTGGAGACAGCCGGATTCCGCTGTTTTCGGCCGCGAGGCGCATATTATGTGATGACCGACGTTTCAGCTTTCGGATTCCCGGACGACGTGGAATTTGTTCGACACTTGATCGAAACTGTGGGCATCGCCGCCGTTCCAGGATCGAGTTTTTATGCACAGGAGTGCCGGGGTAGCCAAGAAGTACGCTTTTGTTTTTGCAAAAAGTATGAGACGCTGGAGTTAGCCAAGCATCAATTAGCGAAACTGAATGCCAGGTAGCACTTCGTTACTGGAGGAAGGCCAAATGCTTCCACAGTTCTTACTGCCGGAGACTATCGTCCGCGAAGCGGGCCAGTCTCCCGATATCGATTTAGGCGAACTCCAGTCGGGGGCCCTTGTTCTTACCCTGGGGCTCACACGCATTATCGAACAGCAAAGCATTGACATCTCCATCTGGGGTTCGGCCGATGGCGCCGATTTTGGCGCCAAACCGCTCGTGGCCTTTCCGCAAAAATTCTATTGTGGAACCTACCAGATTCTGCTCGATCTCGCCGACCGTCCCGCGAAGTTCCTGCGCGCCAAATGGCACGTGAACCGCTGGGGCAAAGGCGACCCCAAACCCCTCTTCGGCGTTTACGTCTTTGTCCAGGTCGTGGACCACGAATTGGCCCTCCACGCATAGAAAAGCTGACAGCAGCTCTGCCTGTTAATGAGCCGCGACTGAGCCCGTTACTGAGCCGCGACCGCGAGGGAGCGGTGCCTTTCCCTCGCCCTTACCGCCTTTCCCTGCTATCGTAAAAAGAAGCTGGGCTTTCGCATGATCACTCGTCAGCAGGCGCTCGACTTATTCGCATCCGACGATCTCATCGGCATCGGCATGGAGGCGGACGCCGTCCGCCGCCGCTGGCATCCCGAAAACGTCGTCTCCTACATCATCGACCGCAACATCAACTACACCAACTTCTGCACCGAATACTGCACCTTTTGCGCCTTCTACCGCCCGATGGGCCACGCCGAGGGGTACGTGCTGCCGAAAGAGGTCATCTTCCAGAAAATCCAGGAGACCCTCGACCTCGGCGGCACCGGCGTGCTGATGCAGGGCGGGCTGCATCCCGATCTCAAAATCGAGTGGTACGAAGACCTGTTCCGCGGCATCAAGCAGCGCTTCCCGATTCATTTGCACTGCCTCTCGGCGCCGGAAGTGACGAACATCGCCGAAGTGAGCGGCTTGAGCTTGCGCGACACCATCAAGCGCCTCATGGATTCGGGCCTCGATTCCATCCCCGGCGGCGGCGCGGAGATTCTGGATGACGCCGTGCGCCATCGCATCAGCCGCCTGAAGTGCAACACGCAAGATTGGGTGGACGTGCATCGCACCGCGCACCAGCTCGGCATGCGCACCACCGCGACCATGATGTTCGGCTGCGGCGAAACCATCGAGCAGCGCATGAATCACCTGGAACTCGTCCGCAATCTGCAGGAAGAAACCGGCGGATTCACGGCGTTCATCCCCTGGACATTCCAGCGCGAAAATACCTCCCTCGGTCACTTCATCAAGGAGGAAGCGACCGCCGTGGAGTATTTACAGACGCTCGCTATCTCGCGCATCTACCTCGACAACTTCGAGAATGTGCAATCGTCGTGGGTGACGCAGGGGCTGAAGACCTGCCAGTTGGGCCTGAAGTTCGGTGGCAACGACGTAGGCAGCATCATGATCGAGGAGAACGTGGTGTCCGCCGCCGGCGCGCATCATCGCGCCAGCGAAGAAGAACTCCGCCGCATCATCCGCGACGCGGGTTTCGTCCCCAAGCAGCGCGATACGCTCTACCGCACCTATTTTCTAAACTGACCGCTCTTACTGAGCCGCGACCGCGAGGGAGCGGTGCTTTTTGATGCAATCTGGCTGAGAGCTGAAAGCTGATAGCTGATCGCTCTTGTCAGCACATCGCCGCCATCAGCGCGCCGCGAGCCGTGGAGTTCAACGGGTCTGCGGACAATCGCACTTCCGAGAGCTTCACCGGGAAATCCTGCGTCTTCAAAGCCGCCGAGAATTGCTCCAGGAACCCTTTCGGCATCGCCGTTCCCCCACTCAGTACCAGCGGGATCGCCTGATCGAGCTTTGGCAGGCGCTGCGTGGCGGCGATGTGCGTCCGCAGAGTGGCCGTCAGCGTGGCGATCACGTCGTGATAATAAACCGTGAGCGCGTTTGCCGTAAGATCGTTGCTGAGGCCGTTTAAGCGGAAGTTCGTTTCCTTCATGACGCGCAGCCGCGTCGCCAGTTCGCCCGTGACCGCCGCGGCCTGGTTGTCGATGAAATCGCCGGCCTTCGCCACCGCGAACGTCAGCACCGGCACCGAGAGCACAGCCAGACAGGCGTTGCACAATCCGCTGCCGCACGAAACCCCGATCCCGGTGAAGTTCGACCCGCCCATCTCACCGAAAACCACCGCCAGGCCTTCCGCAATCGCCGTCGGCGCATAACCCAGGTCATTCAGGATCAGCTTCATCGACGCTTCGTGATAGGAAATGGCGCCGTCCCCTTCGCCGGTACCGGCGGGTATGCTGAAGTACACTTTCTGTGCCTCGGCGTTAGCGTGCCCCAGCAGCTTTCCGATAATTCCGCGCAGCACCGCGAGACTATGCGGCTCCTGCGGATTAAGCACGCCGTTTACCATCGGCCGGCGCGTTTCCACATGAAAGATTTCGGCGAACTTCTGAGCGTCGTTGCCGGCCACCAGAATGTCCTCGCCCTGCACTTCGTGGAATACGTTCTCGCGCTGAAGCAGGCTTTCGGCCAGCTTCGAGTAGGGGATGGTCAGGAAGGCGTTGAGTTGCGATTCGTATTGATATTTCTTGTCCGCATTGCGCGCCACCACGACCCGGCTGGTGCCGATATCGAGGCCGAGCGGCTGCGTATAGATTTCTTCGGCGTTGTTCATGGGCGATCTCCTGATTTATCTGAAAAGCTTATCTGCGCACCGCGACTCGCTCCAGAACGGCGCTCAGCCCGTTCTGTGTGCCGCTGTTGCCCTGCGGCACGCAAAACGTGGCTGCGTCGGTAATGCGCTGCGATTCCTGCTGTTTGCGCTTCTGCCAGGCGCGTAAATTGTCCTGTTCCCGCGCCACCTGGTCGGAGTTCGCCTGGATACGGGCCAGAAATTGGCTGGTCAGGCGCTCCACTTCGGCGTGCAGTTGGTTGTTTTCCTCGGCTTTGACGGATTCGAATGTTTTCATCTCCTCCAGTCGCTTGTCTTCATACTCGTCGAGCGCCCGATTGCGCGCCACTGCGTCCTGCAGCGGCTCGCCGACTTCGATTTCGGCCGCTTCGAGCGCCATCATCAGGGAATTGCGCTTGGCATCCGGCGTCATGTCCGCCAAATGCCGGTTATTCAGCATGTCCGCGATTTTCAGGATGGTGTATCCCTTCGCCGGAGCGGGAATTTCGGCGGCGGAATAAACCTCTTCGAAGCTTCCGAGTGCCGGTGGTGCCGCTGCCTTAGATGGCTCCGGGGGGCCGGATTTCTCGGGCTTCGACAGGTTGGACAGCCTCACCACGGTGGCGGAGTGGACCGTGGTCTGGTGGACGGTTTTGGGGGTATCGTTTTCGGCATATTGGAACATTCGTTTGAACATAGGTACCTCTCACGCTATTGCTCGGGCGGAGCGTTCACTCGCCAAGCTTGGGTTTTCGTACTTCGGTAGTATTACGCGTTCCGTTTTCGTCTCACGAGAACTTTATGCCCAAAGGGGTACTTGATACGCGGACCCCATGAACCGCCCCCAACCCATCCCTACCGCCGTTAAACCCTGGCTAGACTGGTGTGCCAGCCGTATCGACGATCCGGTGCGGCGCTTGCGCTTTCTGCGGACGGTAACTCCTTTAGGTTCTGCGCATTCCCGGCGCTGGCGGTGGCGGTATGGTCTGGCCGCCATTGTCCTGCTGGCAACATTGGGTTCGTTCCTCATCGCCCGAGCCACCACTCAGGTAAAACCCCTAGTCGTCGTGGCCCGCCCGCAGCCGGTTCCGGAAGTGATGCCCGCCGCCGCGACAGCCCCGACCGCCCCCGCCGTCTGGCTGGTGGACAAATCGGCCGATTCCGAAACCTTCAGCAACGGATTGCGCATCGACACACGCTACGAATCGCCCAACCATCCGCGCTCCTACGTGGCGTTCCCCGCCGGCCGGCCCGACGATGGCGCTGGCGTCCGCCGCTCCGTGCCCGCCGGCATCGTCTTCCATACCACCGAAAGCCAACAGCTTCCGTTCCAGCCGAGCGCCAACCGCGCGCTCAAGCGCCTGGGCGAAGGCTTGGTCGAATATGTGAGCCGCCGGCACGCCTATCATTACTTAATCGACCGCTTCGGCCGCGTCTACCGCGTCGTGCCCGAGGGTGACGCCGCCGCCCACGCCGGCTATTCCATCTGGAGCGACGACGACTGGCTGTACGTGAACCTGAACGAGAGCTTCCTGGGGATTTCGTTCGAGACCAAGACCGATCCCGGCCAGGAGGACGCTGCCGTCACCCCGGCGCAGATCCACGCCGCCGCCATGCTGACCGAAATGCTGCGCGCCCGCTACGGCATCCCGGCGGCGAATTGCGTCACCCACGCCCAGGTATCTGTAAACCCCGACAATATGCGCGTGGGATATCACACCGACTGGGCGTCGAGTTTCCCCTTCGCGCAGTTAGGCCTGCCGGACAATTACACCCGCCCGCTCCCGGCCATCGTTGCATTCGGCTTCGAATACGACGCGACGTTCGTCGAGTGGGCGGGGACGCGATTGTATGCCGGGGTGGAACTGGCCGAGCAGCAACTCGCGCGCGAAGCCGCGGGCCGTCCTGTGGCGGAGCTACGAAAGAGACTGCGGGAACGGTATCGGGCAAGACTGGCGGAAGCCATGAGCGGCAGCGAGGCGGCGGAGGGAAGGTAGGGGCGGATCGCAGGGGCCTGTCGCTACGGAAACGCGGCATCGCCCCCGGAAACGATCCGGCTGGTGGCATGACGGCTCCGGCACTTTTCCGGAAACCCCACATATGGCCCGCGTCGCCCAAATCCGAAGATTTGTGCGAGTGGCGCGTCATGCGGACGAAGCCATCGATGCCTTACGATAAAGCTTTTTGTCGCCAACTCCCGTTTGGAGCGGCTGGAGCCGTTTTCCGAGTCTACCCGGATGACGTACCAACCCCGCGCCTTATGCACCAATCAGAATCGTTTTTCTCCAGGGAGGCATTCTATTGGCGCAACCGCCCGAGGCCCGATGATGGGCTGCAGATGACCTTCTCACAAAAGTCGCCGAGTCGTAACCCCGCTGCCCGAACGGCGGGGTTCTCCTACGCCTTCCAAGCCACCACGCAACTCTGGAGGATTTCACCTTTGAACTCGCGGAGGCCTTCGGGTTCATTTGCAGCGGCGGGTTTGCGATCTGTCTGGCAAAGCCGCGGGGGGCGATGAGGCTGGCGGTGATGAAATTAGAGTGTGGGGGGCGGAATTCGTTAGCACTTTCGCACATATCAGCCGTCGTCGGCATCGCTACCCGGGACGAACCAACCCCGCGCCTTATGCATCAACCAGAATCGTTTTCCTCCAGGGAGGCACTTTATCGCAGCGGGCGGTCTGGACGGCATGAGTCATTCAGGCCCGGTTATCCGCTTCAGCATGTGAGATCCTCAAATGCTAACAGCAACGGCATCGCTTCGCTACGCGCGCCTGGCCGGCATCGTGACCTTTGCAGCCCTGATTGCAAAAGGACAACAAACTTACGTCCCGGGGAAGTTTTATGAGTACTATATCGTAGCCCGGACTGGATCCATTGGCAATTTTACCGCCCTTGGGAGCGGTCCATCCATCGATGACGCCCGTCAGGTCGCGTTCCAGGCGACGACCAGTTCTGGGACCAGTCTTTGGATTGCGATCCCAGGGCTCCCTGCGGTAAATTTCAACCCCGGCGAAAGCAATTCATCGGACGATATCATCTCCGGCACAGTCCGGCTGAACGACAACCTACAGGTGGTAAGCGAGGACCGGATTACCACCACAGAGCCCGCCACTACCAACATTCGCCTATACAACGCCCTATCACCAGAAGACAGCTTTTCGTATATCGCCCGCGGCGGACCCGGGCGTACCTACGATGCGGTATTCCCGTACGCGGCGGTGAATTCGAGTGGAGACGTGGTTTTTTCGGCCCTGCATCCCACGCCCAACCGGGTCCTGGCGCTGGCACAGCACGATGGCGAACCCATCGTGGAAATGCCGATCATAACCAACAATCCGAAACCTATGATCGCGGATGATGGCACCGTCGTGATCAACGTTGGGGCAAACGGTTTAGTCCAGCCCAGTGAGCAGATTTTCGTCTACCCTCCGTATTTGCAGGGGCCGTATGCGATCGCCGCCACGACCACCCTTGAATGGGATTCGCTCGACAACGACCCGGGAATCAGCCATGACGGTCTCGTCGTGGCATTCCAGGGAAATCTGAACCAGAACGGAGCGACAGCTCTCGTAACTACTCCCGGGCCTGGTATTTTCGTGGCGATAAATGAAGGGTCCGGCTTCGCCGCGCCTAGAATCGTTCGCCTCACGGGAGCCCAGGTAGAGGACGTGGCCGCCGACCGCGCCGCCGGCATTGGGAATTTCGATGGCATCTGCGATCCGGGCGAAATCTGTAAGCCATCGGCTGAACTCGGCTACGACGACAACGGTAATCCCATCACGATCGCGTCTTATGGCGCCGACAGCCGCGTGGGAGTCATGAATGTCGGCTTCGGAGCCGCGGGCATCGATGACGATACCTTCGTGGTTTCGTTCATCGCCACACCCAGCAGCGCCAGCCGCGACAATCCCGCGTTTCCCGGATTCCCCCTGCTCTTCTCGGCGCAACAGGGCCTGTGGACCATCCGGGTGGACGTGACGCACCAACTCGCCGGCACGGAGCGGGTGTATCACGTGTACACCCCCATCCCCGTTGTCCAGGTCGGCGACAACCTTGGCGGCAACACGATTACGGCAATCGGTGTGTACGACCCTATCGCCATGGCTGCGTACGACGAGAGCGCAAATCCGTATCCGCAGGGTAAGATCCGGACCATGCGCCGTGGCGACCATTGCGTCGCATTCTGGGCCAGCACCAATAACGGCCAGTTCATCGCACGCGCCAACCACCTGGACTCCGATCAGGACGGTTTGTTGGACCATTGGGAAACCACCGGGATCGACATGAACCAGGACGGTCAGGTTGACTTGAAGCTTTCCGACTACGGGGCGGACCCGTTCACCCGCGATCTGTTCGTGCAGGTGGATTGGGTGGGCATGCCCGGTTCCGATCTCTTCAAACCTGCCGGCGGTGTGTTCTCCACAGCCATGCCGGGAGCGTTTTCGCTTTTCGTCGGGAATCTGCAGAACGCCGAAGGTCTGACCGGTCCGATGTACGGCGCCACCATCGACGGTTCCCCTCCCCAGGACATCAAACCGGGGATTATTGCCCACGTCGACGCCGGTTTTGGGACTGATTCCCTCGATTTGCCCATGTCGCTTAACCTGAATGCCGGCTTGGCCTATGGCGGCAACTACGTAGGCATGACGGCCAATTTAAGCGCTCTGCCCCAGGTTGTGTACTTCGGACAGCCGGGGTTCCAATTTCCTGGTGTCAACGTGCGAGCTTTCCAGGACATCAAGGACAACTACATGGGGAGGAACGACAAGGATGCGCGGCTGCTGGCGTTCCATTATGCGCTCTTCGCCCCCTTTCAGAATTTCATTCCCAACTACCCCCACACGCCCTATGGCGTCAACGTAAGTTCGGTGCCAGACGCCAACCACGTAGAGGTCGACACCAGCGCCGCCAATCTGCCCGTCCTGCAGGCGAAGCATTTTCTGCTGCTCACTTCGGGAGCTGCCTCCGATACCGCCCGCCAGATTGTATCGATCACGACCGACAATCAGACCGGCAACGCGGTCTTCGAGGTCCACGAGCCTTTCAATCCCCTGCCCGGGGTGGGCGACGGCATGACGTTCCTCGATGGTTCAGGCGGACTCTCCGAGGTGGCGGCGGCCCCTCCGCCGGACAACAACTCGTGGCCCGGAAACGACCTCATGGTCAACCCCGGCGCGCTCGGCGTTCTGGAAGGCGTTCCGCCGAACGCGTGCATGGAGGGAGAGACGTTAACCCACGAGTTGGGACACACGCTCGGCCTGCGCCACGGAGGCATTGATCGCAATGCGTACCGCCCGGGAGCGACTTACAAAAGCATCATGAGCTATTCCTGGGAACTCGGCTGCAATCCGGGCAACGAGGAGCCGGACTATTCCCAAAACGGCGACCCCACTTTCGACGACTATGGCCACCTGTTGTTCAATTTTTCCGATGTCCTGTTCCAACTCTCCACGACCTTGGGAACAGCGCAAGGCCAGGGATATCCGGACGACTTGCAGCAGGATGTCCCGGAGATGACCCTGGCAGACAAGGTAGCCCGTGATGGACCTCTGGACACGATTCCGCCCACGGTATCGATTACCTCTCCTGCGGCCGGCGCCAGTGTGATCGTCGGTGGCACTCTCGTGGTCGCGATTCAGGCGACCGACAACGTGCAAGTCGCCAGTGTCTCCGCGTCGTTCGACACCAACGGCGATGGAACCATCGAAGGGAGCGAGCAGGTCGCCGCTACCCAGACCGCTCCGAACACATACCAGGCCTCCTTCGCGGGCATTTCCGGATCGCCTGGGAATCGGCAGGTTAGCGCCATTGCCTGGGATACCTCATCAAATTCCGCCGTGGGCTCGGTCACTGTCAGCGTGGTTGCTCCCAGCGCCTGCGACTTGAATGACAACGGGAACATTGGCGTGAGCGATATCCAGAAGATCGTCAACGAAGCCCTGGGATTGGTCTCCGCCACCGACGATCTGGATGGCAGCGGCGCAGTCAATGCGATTGACGTTCAGATCGAGATCAACGCCGCGCTCTATTCGGTTTGCGAGGCGAAGTAGGGGGAAAACTCCGCGCTGCTGACCGGCTTTTGCTACCGGGACGAGGGGCTTGCCGCACTCGGAGCACCACGAGGGGTGGGCTTGCGTAACTCGGACCGGCGGCGGAAGTATATAGAAAGTAATGCCGGAGGGAGGCCCTGATGGAAACACCACTTCGCGAATTGCGCCATAGCTTTCGGATGTTCGCCAAATTGCGCGGCTTTACCCCGGTCGCGGTGCTGACGCCGGCGCTCGGAATCGGGGCGTCGACAGCCATCTTTTCGGTGGTGTAACCGGTACTGCTGAGGGCGCTGCCGTATCCCGATCCGCAAGCCGTCGTGCGCGTTTGGGAGCAGGCGCCGGGCGGTCACTTTGAAAGAGCACTTTGACATGCTTTTTTCGAGGGTCCGCTGCTGGCGTGACACAATCCCAATCCAAACGCTACTCTTCTGGCCAGAGGCTACATCGCCGGCCACGGCCGGGACACGCACCCTCACGATGTCTTTTCCCCCGGCGTCACTATTCTCCATGCCCGCGGGAGCGGGTGTCGAAATATTGGTGACCCAGCAGCCGGCTCAGCCTCAATCGTATCCCTTCAGGGCGCTTGGCCTAACTCCCGGTGGCGTGCAATTGTGGAACTACGTCTTCGACTTCAAGGGACTGATCGCGAAATAGGGGCACGGTCGCTTGTCTGCCCGGTTTTCCAGCCGCCATAACGCGAGGAATGGACGCGACTTGTCGAGGCAACTGCTGCGCTGTTCAACTTGGAGGGGTTCTCGGGAGCACTGCTCTTGGTGGTGGGCGGCAGCACACCGGGACCCTTTGGTATAGCGAATGTCGAATGACTGTCCGGGTTACACTGGACTGTTGACCGTTCGCAGTCCTGTCTTTCGCAAGCTCCTGTTCGCGGCGGCGTTGTTGATCGCCGTCGCGCTGGGCACCGCCGATTTGCTGCTCACTCGCTACACTGCCGATCGCGAACGCTCGCTGGCGCGGCAGGAACTGATGCAATCCTTGCGCCTGATTGCGCCCAACGTAACTGCGCTCGCGCCGCAGGACCTACAGAAGTGGGCCGAAGAAACCGATCCCAAGCTCCATTCCCGCGTGACCGTGATCGACAACGCGGGCGTGGTGCTGGCGGATTCGCGCCACGACCCGGAAACCATGGAGAATCACCGCGAGCGGCCGGAAGTTCGCGCCGCACTCGCGGGACACGACGGATCGGCTGTGCGCCGAAGCGCCACGCTGGATATCGACTTCCTCTACTACGCCGCGCCCGTGGACCTGCCGGGCCGTCCGGGCGCCGTTCTACGCCTGGCGGTGCCGCTCGAACAGGTGGGCGCTTCGATTGCGGCGGTGCGCGTGCTGATTCTCAAAGCTTCTGGAATCGCATTCCTGATCGCCCTGGCGATTGCTTATGCCATCGCCCGCAATGTCACCGGCCGCATTCGACGCATGGAGGCATACGCCACCGAACTGGTGAACGGGGACTATTCGGGAACGCTTTCGGCGGAAGCCGACGACGAGCTGGGCTCGCTGGGGCGTTCCCTGCGCGCCATGGCGGACCATTTTTGCGCGATGCTGGCGCGCCTGGCGCAGGAATCGGTGCGCCGCGAGGCCATCCTCAGCGACATGGTGGAGGGCGTGCTCGCCGTGGATCACAACCTGCGCATCACCTTCTACAACGACGCGTTCGCGCGCGCCATTCATGCCCGCCCGCAATCTCCCGAGGGGCTTTCGGTATTGCAGGTGATTCGCGATCCCGAGCTGCGAAAATTGCTGGAGGGCGTGATCGCCGGCCAAAGCACCACGCGCCAGCGCATTTCCCCCCTGCATGCCGATGGTCATATCTTCGAAGTGCAGGCCGCACCCCTGAACGAGCGGGGGAGCATCGGAGCAATCGCCACGTTTCATGACATCACCGAGCTCGAGCGCCTGGAGCGCGTCCGCAAGGACTTTGTGGCGAATATTTCGCATGAGCTGCGGACTCCGCTGGCGGCCATACAGGGTTATGCCGAGACGCTGCTCGATGGCGCGCTGGAAGATCCGGCGAACAATCGAAAATTCCTGGAGATCATCGCGGCCCACACCATGCGGCTGACGAATCTGGCTTCGGATCTGCTCATGCTCTCGGAAATCGAGGCCGAACGGGCGCCGATCCCGGCGGAGAGGCTCTCGGCTGTCGAACTGGCGCAGAGCGCGCTGCAGATGGTGGAAGCGCAGGCGCGGGAGCGGCATATTCAAGCTTGTCTGGGCGATACCGAGGATGTCTACATATCGGGCCAAAAGGCGCGTCTGGAACGCGCGCTGGCGAATCTCCTGTTGAACGGCATCAACTACAACTATCCCGGCGGCGAAGTGCGCATCGACATCCACCGCAGCGATTCCAGCGTGCGGATTTCCGTCACGGATGACGGCATCGGCATCGCGCCGGCGGATATCCCGCGCATTTTTGAACGGTTCTATCGCGTGGATAAGGCGCGCTCGCGGCAAACGGGTGGAACAGGACTGGGATTGTCCATTGTGCGCAATACGGTGGAGCGCGCCGGCGGCTCGGTGTCGGTCGAGAGCGCGCCGGAGAAGGGATCCGTTTTCACGCTGTCGTTTCCGGCGGCCTAATGAGCCGCGACCGCGAGGAAGCGGTGTTTTTGGTTTTCCCTCATTGCCGAATTATTACAAACCGATTACGATAGAGTTCTTCTCGCGAGCACCATCAAAATCCTATGAATCTGCTTCCCCGCGATGACAAGTTCCACTCCTTCTTCCTGAAGCAAGTGGAGATCATCTCGCAGGCCGCGCGCGTACTGCTGGAAGGAGTACGCGTGGGCAATGCCCGGATGGCCGCCGCCGCCACCGAAATCAGCGTTCTCGAAAATCGGGGGGACGAGGTGATCCACAGCATTTTCCAGCGCCTGAATCAGACCTTTATCACTCCGTTCGATCCCGAAGACATCCACAACATATCCAGCGCTCTCGATAACGTGCTGGACGGCATCGAAGACGCCGCGCACCGTCTGGTGTCATATGGCATCGACCCGATTCCGCGCGACATGGTGGAACTGGCGAACATCGTGAACGCCTGCGCCATTGCGGCCAAGCGTGCCTTCGAAGCGTTGGAACATAAGGGACCGATCCTCGAGCACTGCATCGAAATCAATCGCCTGGAGAATGAGGCCGATCTCATCAGCCGCGCCGCCGTGGCCGATCTCTTCCACAAGCAAAAGGATCCCATCACGCTCATCAAACTCAAGGAAGTCTACGAATTCTTCGAGAACACCATCGATCGTTTCGAGGATGTCGCCGACGTGCTGCAAACCGTCGCGGTGAAGAACAGCTAGCGCATGACGGTCTTCCAACTGGCGGTACTGATCATCGGGATCGCCCTGGTGTTCGACTACATCAATGGCTTCCACGATGCCGCCAACTCCATCGCCACTATCGTGGCAACGCGCGTCCTGACGCCCTTGCAGGCCGTGGTGTGGGCCGCGTTCTTCAATTTCGTCGCGGCATTTCTTTTCGGGACGGCGGTGGCCCGGACCGTGGGCAAGGGATTCGTGGACCTCAACCTGGTAACTCCGCAAGTGATTCTCTGCGGCGTGGTGGGGGCCATCATTTGGGATCTGCTTACATGGTTGCTGGGGTTGCCGACCAGTTCCTCCCACGCATTGATCGGCGGATATGCCGGAGCCGCCATAGCGCGCTCGGCCGCGCTGCACGGATTGGCGAAGAGCTTCGACGCCTTGCGTGTTCCGGGAGGCGGCGAATGGCCGCTGACGCTCTCCTTCATCCTGCTGGCGCCGCTCATCGGCCTGGTGACGGCATACATCCTGATGATCGCGGTCTATTGGCTGTTCCAAAGCACCAGTCCGGCGAAGATGGACGTCTACTTTCGCAAGCTCCAACTGGTCTCCGCCGCATCGTTCAGTCTTTCGCATGGCGCGAATGACGCGCAGAAGACCGCCGGATTGATTACAGGCGTGCTGTTTACTTCGCACATGATTCCGACCTTCGAGGTTCGCCTGTGGGTGCTGCTGACGGCGCACACGGCCATCGCCTTGGGAACCCTGAGCGGCGGATGGCGCATTGTGCGGACCATGGGCGCGCGGCTCACGCGTCTCAAGCCGCGCAGCGGATTCTGCGCCGAAACCGGCGCCGCCGGCGCGGTGATTCTGGCGACTCATCTGGGATTGCCGGTGTCGACGACGCACGCCATTGCGGGCGCCATCGTGGGAGTGGGGAGCATCAATCGCCTGAAAGCCGTGCGCTGGGGAATCGCCACCAACATCGTTACCGCGTGGGTGCTCACCATTCCGATGGCGGCCATCATCGCCTGGCTGGCATTCTGGGCGTTGCGCCTAGCAGGCGGAGCGTAGGGCAACTTTACTCTACGTCACGCTGGCTGCAGTGATACTCACGGCGATGACGGTACCCCGGTTCGACGGGTACTTTACCGATAAGCCCACCTTCCTGGAAGTTTATTGCAAAAGCCGAGTTTCCGACACGTCGAACGGACGCAGTTTTGCTCGTGGTGCTTTTGCTCGTACTCAACCAGCGTGGATGCGTGGGGTCAAGTAGAGAACTCCCGGCTCATTACGCCCGTTTTTTCCGGGCACTCGGCCACGAAATCCGCAACTGCAGGACGGAGCGCAAACTGAGCCAGGAGGACATGATCTCTTATGGCTGTAGCGTTGGTCATTAGACGTAGGAAGCGCGGCATCACCATCGCTGGCGGAATACGCGCCAACCGGAACTTGGGCCGCTCTGGTCAAGTTGACGAAAAACGCGCGAGCCGTAGTAGTGATTCGGCCGCATCGTCGCCCACTGGGAGGGAGCCGGCGGCGGTATCGCGGCGATTCGTGCCCGTGATGTCCCCTCCTGGGCGATGAGGCCGGGCTACCCTCGCGAGCCCGGCGCCGCTCGTGATGTTCGTCGCCGCCCGCGCTCGCGTCTCGCCAAGAGAAATTGCTATAATACGCCCCTAAGTGAAATCTGCTGGGACTGGGCTGTCTGACGACTTCCGCGGGACGGATCGCTTTGCAGTTCTTAGTCGTCTCGGAGCCGGCGGGATGGGAGTGGTTTATGAAGCCTTCGACCGCGAACGCAACGAACGTGTTGCGCTGAAACGGCTCGCCAATTTCGACCCCCTCCTGCTCTATCAATTCAAGCGTGAGTTCCGTTCTCTTGCCGAGATCGTCCACCCCAATCTGCTGCCGCTGTATGAGCTCTTTGCCGAAGACGAGGACTGGTTCTTCAGCATGGAGCTGATCGATTCCGCGGTGGATCTACTGGAACACGTCGAGGAGGGCACGCCGAAACCAGCGGAAAGCAGCGGATCCGAATTCACCGAGACGGTCCGCTTTGCGCCTGTAAGGAGTTCTCCAGAAGCCCAACTCGGCCTGGGCGCCACTGTCGCGACGGCGCCTCGGGGAGTTCGCCGCCGCCGCGAGCTCGACTGGGATCGCTTGCGCGGCGCGTTCGCCCAGCTCTGCCAAGGCGTTATTGCCCTTCACCATTTGAATATGCTGCACCGGGACTTGAAACCCAAGAATGTCCTGGTGCGTCCCGACGGCCGCGTCCTCCTGCTGGATTTCGGCCTGATCATGACGCTGCGCCGCGAGCCGCAACCCGCCAATCCAATGGTGGGCGATTCCGCCCCATCGAGCAGCTTTCAGACTTCCCAACACCTGATCGCCGGAACGGCCCTATATATGTCCCCGGAACAGGCGGCGGCCAAGCCTCTCACGCCCGCGACTGACTGGTACGCCGTCGGGGTCATGCTGTTCCAGGCGTTAACCGGCCGTCTTCCGTTCGAGGGGCCAATGCGCGCGGTGCTCGCGGACAAGGTCCGCTTCGAGCCTCCCGAGCCCTCCGATCTTGTGGACGGCATTCCCCGCGACCTGAACGCGCTTTGCGGGAGCCTTTTGCGGCTTGACCCACGGCAGCGTCCCACCGGTCCGGAAATCCTGGCGGTCTTCGCCGGCCGCGCGCCCCAAAACGCCACTGCCGAGACGCCGGAAGATACCCCGTTCGTCGGGCGCGCCGCTCAGCTTGCCGCCCTGTACGAGGCGCTGGGACGCGCGGTTGCGGGCCGACCGTGCATGTGCCACGTCCAGGGCCCGTCCGGTTCGGGCAAAAGCGCGCTTGTGGATCGCTTCCTCTCCGACCTCGCAGCCGGAGGCGATATGCTCGTGCTCAGCGGCCGCTGCTACGAGCAGGAATCGGTCCCTTTCAAAGCTGTGGATGGCCTCATCGACGCGCTCAGCGTGCACCTTTTGCAGAAGTCGTCCGTGCAGGCCGCGCCTTCCGACCTGCCGGCGCTTACCCGTGTTTTCCCGGTCCTGCGGAGCGCATTTGCCGGCGAGCATTCGCGGCCCGCTTCCATCGGCCTGCGAAATCTCCATACCCGGGCGATGGCCGCCCTTGGAGAGTTGCTCTCCACACTCTGCCGCAGGTACACGCTGGTTCTAGATATCGACGATCTGCAGTGGGGCGATCTCGATAGCGCGGTCCTGCTGCAATACCTGCTGAGCCAGCCCGCTCTGCAACGCGTTTTGCTGGTCGCGTCCTACCGCAGCGGCGCCCGCCAAACCAGCCCCTTCCTGCGCTCTTTCGACGAGCTGTACGATTGGCACTCGCGCCTGACGCGAGTGGATGTGGAAGTGCCGCCGCTTTCCGAGGACGAAACGCGCGAATTGGCGCTCAAGCTGCTCGGACCGGACCGCCATTCTCCCGAGGTGGCCGACTTGATCGTCCGAGAGTCCCGGGGCAGCGCATTCTTCATTTACGAGCTGGCGCGGCACGTTCGCGCGGGGATGGAGATGAGCGCCGGCGGCAGGATCGAGCTGGACGAGATCCTGTGGGCCCGCGCTGCAAAGCTACCTGAGGAAGCCCGTATGCTCCTCGAGTCTATTGCGATTGCGAGCGTTCCCATCCGCATCAGCGATGCCTGCGCCGCCGCGTCCATCGACAGGCCGTCGACCGCCTCCATGGCGCAGCTCCGCGCGGGACACTTCATCCGGAAGTTCGGAATCGCCGTAGACGACGAGGTTGAGACTTATCACGACCGCGTCCGGGAAAGCGTGGTCGCCCATTTGCCGGAGCAAACGCGCAAGACGTACCACGCCGGGCTTGCCGCGGCTCTGGAGGCGGGCGGGCACGCTAAGCCCGAAACTATCGCCGCCCACCTCCTGGCCGCCGGAAATCCGCGCGCCGCTCACTTCTACGAGTTGGCCGCCGATTTCGCCGTCGAGCGCCTGGCTTTCAACCGGGCGGACGAGTACTTCCATCTCGCCTTGGAGCCTATGGTCTCACCGGTCGACCGGGCCCGTGTCTACGAGAAGATGATCCACTTCTATACCGATATGGCGCGCTTCAAAGACGCGTATGCCATGGGCTGCCGCGCCGCCGCGATGTTCGGAGTGAAGCTGCCCGAGCGATTCAATCCGGCCGCGCTCATCGCCAGCGCAGTTATGGCGCGGATTCGGGTAGCGCGCATCGGTATTCAGGCCATTCTAGAACTGCCGGAGATGGCCGATCAGAGCACGCGCGCCGTGGTGCGCATCCTGTCCGCCGTCGGAAAGGCGGCTTACCAGGTGCGTCCGGAGCTGTGTGTCGCCGTTTCGGCCAAGGCTGTCAATTTGTGCCTGCGCCGTGGAAATATCGGCGAAGCGGCCGTCCCTTATATGGTGTTCGGTTGTATTTTCGTGGGCGGCGTACTGGGGCAGTATCGCCACGGACACGAATTCGGACGTCTCGTGCTGCGGGTGGTCGAGCGGTACCACAACGTTAAGCAGCGCGCCGAAGTCCATTTCGTGGTCGGCTACTTCGCCACGTCCTGGCTCCAGCCCGCCACCGAAGCCGAGCGGCTTTGGAGAATCGCATACGAAGCCGGCCTCGAAACCAACGATTTGTTCCACACCGGCTGCGCGTGCGCCGGCATCATCCAAAGCCAGTTTATGCGCGGCGCTCCTCTCGATCAGATCTGGGACGAGTCGGAGCGCATGCTCGAGGTGTTGCGGCGCGCGGACCTGCGCGAGCCCATCGGGTGCCTCACCAGCGTGCGCCAACGCATCCGCGAGCTCCGCGGTAATCCCGACCACTCGTTCGACGAGCGGGCTTTCGAGGCCGAGCTGGCGGAGTTCGGCTCCCGCCACTTCGCGCAATTCTACTTCGTCAATCGCATGCAGGCGCTTTACCTCGGCGGCGACAGCGCCGCCGCTAAAGCCATGGCAGCGCGCTCGGCAGCTTATCAGAAGGATTCACGCGGCATGTTGCACAGTGCTGAACACGTCTTCTACCATGGCCTGATCGCCGCCGTCGGCGGCGATCGCCGCGAACTCGGCCGCGCCCGTCGCCGCTTCCGCAAGTGGAGCGCGCTTTGCCCGCACAATTTCGAGCACAAGTTCCATTTGCTCGCCGCCGAAGAGGCGCGCCTGAAGGGCAGGGTGGACGATGCCCTGCGGCTCTACGCCGAGGCCGCCGCCTCCGCGGAACGTTTCCAATACTGGCAGATACGGGCCATAGCGAACCGCCTGGCTGCCGCTTTGAACCGATCCCGCGGCGATTCCGCCGCCGCTCGCGCCGCCTCCCAAGCCGAGGCAGACTCCTGGCGCCGCTGGGGAGCCACGTCCCTCGCGACGGCCATTGACTAGAGGAAGAACATGAAGCCTAGACAAACCATCGTTCCTTTGACGATCCTCCTGCTCGCCGCCATTTCGCTTAGCCAGACAGCCGCGCCGTCTCCGTCTCTCGGCGCGGAAGACCCCCGCGTCCGCGGCCCCCAGTTCGCCAAGGACAGCGCGCCAGAGTTCGCTTGGCTGTTGTTGCTCAACCTCGTCTCTCCCGCCAAATCAGGCCAGCGCGGCGTCCGCGATCCGGGGAAGAGCGTTGGTGCCGAAGGCGTCCCCTCGGTCTGGGAAACATACCGGAACATCTCCACCATCTACCTGCCCGACGGAAGCCATCCCCATCCCTGGAACGACCAAAAGGAACTGCCCCTTCCACCCAACAGTCCCTTTAATCCATCCCCTGCCGCGCTCCAGGCGCTCGGCCCCGTCGATTCCCCAGCCATTCACTACCTCTACGAGGACCGCATGATCGATGGCAACCAGATCTGCACGCTCGATGTCGTGAACGGCATTCGCAAGCCCCTCATCGTGCGTTACGACATTCGCGATGACCGCGCCGCCTTCGACTACATTGTGAACAGTCCTTCGCACCACTACCTCTACAACCTCGACGGGCAGGAAGAGGCTTACAAGGACCCCAAGTTCACCTTCGCTTTTCCAGAAGATGCGATCGAGATCAAAGCCTCCTGGCGAATCCTGAAACCCACCGATGACGCCAGCCGCTATTGGACCGCCTATATCGCATGGGAGGAGCAGGGTAATATCAAGTTCGCCCGCGGCGGATTGACCGGGATCCACATCATCTCCAAGATCCTGCCGAAGTGGTTCTGGGCCACCTTCGAGCAGGCCGACGACGCCGCCAGCACCTTTACCTACTTCGGCGCCACCATCGGCTCCGCCGTCGGCCGGAATCTCACATTCAATAACGGCGCGACAAAGTTCAACGTCGAGTTCGATAAGCTACTCACAGGCACTAAGTGGGCTTTTTACCAGTTGCAGGGCTGGCAGACGGACTTCGTGGACGGCAGCAATCAGCCCGTGCTCCTTGCCAATACCCAGATGGAGACTTCGTTCGAGAAGACTTCGTCCTGCATGAGCTGCCACCTGCTCGCCAATATCGGCCCGCTCTCCTCAGTCCGGTTTGACTTGTGGGATATGGCGGGAGGAAACATCGGAGGTTACGTCGGGAACGTCAATTTCCAGCAGATCGCCGCTCAGGAATTCCCCAACGTGACGTTCAAGGAAATGGATTATGTCTGGGCCCTTCGGAACGCCAAGCCGAAATCGAAAGGAAACTGATGAGCTACCTCACCCTGCCGCAACTCACGTTCAAGGGGAATTGCTTCTGCAATCCCGCCACCGCCAACAATAACGACTATGCCGACGTCTTCGATATCGACAAGCTGGCCATCAATCCGAGTATCAGCCCGATCGACGGCTCCACTGTGCAGATCCCCGATATGGAACAGATCTTCACTTATATGGGGCCGCAGGATGCGGCCGGGCTCCGCGCTTGGCTCATGGGCCTGATCCAAGGCCAGAATCTGGATGGCGGCGAATATGGCCAGCAGGGCCACTGGAACTACTACGGAGACAACGCGACTCGATTCGAACAGACTACGATAACCGGTTACGCGCCGTTGACCAACACAGATATTCCTGCCAACGATCCCCTGCTGGGCGCCACCGTCAGCATCGTCGGCAATACCTATTTTGGCAAGCCGACCGATCCCGTGATTGTCGATGTCGACCCGTATGCGCTGGTGACCAGCCAGATTTTCAGCAACGGAATTCAGGTGGCGGGCGCTGACGGAACGGTGTTGATCAACGGAACCGGCGGCTCACGGGCATTTTCGTATTTCATCTATATCTACAAGAACGTCGATCCGGCGGCCAGGGGTTTTCAGCCGGTTTCCTCCATCTTTGTCTCGTCCGTGCCGTCCGCCCAACTGCAGATCAACTCGAGCGGAGTGAATTCCCCGGCACTGAGCGACCTTGCGGCCGCGGTGCAGGCAGGCGCCGGTCTGAACATGCGCTACTGCTTCTATAACGCGATTTACGACATCGAACCGCAGGATTTACAGAAGAGCTTCGCTCAGGGACAATACATTCCCAATCCGTACAAGGGCCTGGTTCTGGGCACGATCGGCGTGCTCCAGCCCGGCGAGTTGCTCACCGCGCCCCTCGGCCGCAAGATGTATGTGCAGAACAGATTCCAGTATCAACTGGGGCCTGGCTGCGGCAGCGCCCCAGTGCCGGCGAACGCACCCGAGCGTGTCGTTCTTGTAAGCAAGGGCCCGATGGCACAACCTGCCCCGCCGCCCACACAGGCCACCCTCGGGTGCACGCTCGCGCAGGTGGATTCCGTCAATAGGGTCGTCTGGCTCGACACGATCAGCACCTTTCCCGAATGCAACGTCCAGACCAACCAGAAACTCGACATAGGGGTCATGCAGCTTCACCTGCTCTACGGCGCCGGCCAACGCGTCCCCATCGGTCCCATCGACTATTCACAGACACCTTACGAGGCCCGAGGCGGCATGGTTTCGATTTCCTGGGCTACAAATCCGCAGGCTTCCCTCGTCGACCAGAACATCGCCACGGGAACACTCTCCATCTTTTCCGTCGACCGGAACCAGGACCTGCTCCTGGAGATCCCCGGCATCGATATCGCCACCGACGACCGCGCCATCTACTTCCAGGAACAGGGATCGGCCACCATCTCGATCCAGGTCGCCTACAAAGGCCAGCCACCGCAAACCGACACTCCGCTCAACCTCGAATATTGGATGTGCGCCAAGGACTTCGTCAACCCGAGCAAGCCCCAGGTCGCGGTTGTGGACCGGTATTTCACGGTTGAGGGCGCGACGCAGTTGCCGAACACTTCGTACAACCTCGGGCTGCCGCCGTTTTGCCCGCCGTCCATGAATCAGCAATCGGTCATCACGGACCGCGTCACAGTCCCACCCGGCGGAAAGTTGACTCTGAACCTCACTGCGCTGCGTTCCGGGGTGAGTATGATCCGCTTCGTCGATCCGTCGGTCGCAGCGGTGACGCCGAGCTTCGCCTGGGATAATGTGTCCTATGCCATTGTTCGCATTCTGCCGCTTGACGATTTCAGCCAGGTTCCGGACGACCAGGTGAAGACCTGGACGTTCATGTACCAGAACGTCTTCAGCTACTTCTCTTTGCTATATCCGATCATGTCGAAGCGCATGCCGTGGGGTCCGCCCAATGCGCCCGACGATCCGCCGAATGTGGCGACTTTCGCCACGCAGATCCGCCAGCTCACCGACCCGCAGATGTGGAACTCCACGATCTATATGCCGATTACACGCGAACTGTCCGCCGGCAAGCGGGCGCTTATCGAGCGCTGGTGCAATTTGGTCATGCAGGGATGAGTACCACCACCTGAAAGGCAGATGCCCAGCGGCAACGCCCAAGGACGATGGCCGTCGTCCAATTCATGGCGGTATGAGTACGGTTGCCCATGTCCATGTGGTCGCGCAACTTCGTGAGCTTCGGATCTCCGGGGCCGGCGGCGCAGCCATCCGCGAACTCAAGTGCGAGGAAAAAACTGCCCGGCAAACGAAACGCGCGAGCAGCCCAGCCGCTCGCGCGTCCCCATCCATCAAACACCACGATCCGATTAGATTAGTAACCGGGGTTTACGTAGCAGGGAGCAGGCACCCAATTGCCGTATCCGTCATAGTAGCCGCACCCGTAACCGTTATCGTAGCCGTAGCCGAACGGAATGCCGATCCCTATGCCAAAGTAAGGACGAGCCCAAAACCGTCCGCCGTAGTAGTATCCGTGGCCTTCGTAAAAGCGGCCGGGGTAGTACCCCCCACTGCCATGGCCATACCCGCCTCCGCCGTAAGCGCGGCTATAATTGCCGCCATAGCTGCGACCTCCGCCAGAGTACCCACGGTTGGACGGAGCTCCGAAGCTTCGGCCGCCCCCAGAATATCCACGGCTGGACGGGGCAGAATAGCTGCGGCCCCCGCCGCCTGAGTACGACCGGCCGGAGAAGCCGCCGCCTCCGCCGCCGTGTCCACCGTGTCCGCCGCCGCGCTGGGCTAATGCGGCCGCGGGACCGAGCAACATCAGGGCGCCCAGGGCCATTGCGGGAATCGCGGATTTCACCATCTGCACTGTCCGATTCATAAGAACCTCCAGAACCTTCGACTTTAAGTGGGCAAGCCGCTTGCCATTTCCAGTGAATTGCAAACAACCCGCTTACATGCCGCTGACCCAATCGAGCCACGGCTCATAACCACCGCTTTCGGTGCTCCTCGGCCTAGCGTTGCGGTCGGTTGGTACAATTCGGGGTGGTTCCGGCAGGGAAAACGGTGTTAGCGTGGACTGGCAACAGAAATCACCGGGAGCGTGCTGGCCATTCCTCTCGGAGCCACTCAGCGACAACCGGCAAACTCGTCCGAAACTCGTCACCAAGATGGAGGTCGACGCAAGGCAGTCGAAAGGACGGCCTGAGTTCCTGCGCCACTCCTCTCGTGCTGAACCAGCCCTCACCCCTATTCTCAAGCCCGCGCCTCCAAAGCCCCGCCCAGTTGGTGATAGAATGCCTCTTAACGCACAAGGAGAATCGTCCGGTGGCTTCTTTCATACAGAACCAGTTCGAGCAAAATATCGTGACAACCTCCGTCGATTACGTGTTCAACTGGGCGCGGCTCTCATCCATCTGGCCTCTCACGTTCGGCCTGGCCTGCTGCGCCATCGAAATGATCGCCGCCAGCACTTCGCGCTTCGATATCGCCCGCTTCGGCGCCGAAGTCTTCCGCCCCAGCCCGCGCCAGTCGGACCTCATGATCGTCGCCGGCACCGTCACGCTGAAAATGGGTCCCGTTCTGAAGCGCATCTGGGACCAGATGCCCGATCCCAAGTGGTGCATCTCGATGGGCGCCTGCTCGAGCGTCGGCGGCCCGTTCAATACCTACGGAGTTTTGCAGGGCGTGGATAAAATCGTTCCGGTGGACGTGTACATCACGGGCTGTCCGCCGCGGCCGGAGAACCTGTTCTACGGCCTGATGAAACTACAGGACAAGATCGACCGCATGACCACGCTGGTGAAGCGGCCCACCGAAGTCCGCCTCGACGAATCCATGCTGGAAGATTTCAAAAAGCAGATCCGCATCGCGCAGGTGCAGAACCCCGCGTAAGCAGTGTTTTATAAAGATACCCGCCAGGTCTACCGTTCCCGCGAGCTTGACGCGCTGCCTTGGCTAGTCCATGGCTTTGGCACCCGGCAGAGCGACATTCCAGGCTGGTTCGCCAATCTCGCCACGGTGAAACAGATTCACTCCGCGAACGTCGTGGCCGCTGAAGGCCGCTGCGGCGTTCTGGGCGAGGGCGACGCGTTGCTCGAAGACCGCGAGGGATCGGTGGTCGCCGTCAGGACGGCCGACTGCCTGCCGATTCTGCTGGTGGATGAGCGCCATCGCGCCGTTGCCGCCGTGCATGCCGGATGGCGCGGCACCGCGGCGCATATCGTAAGCGCGGCGGTGGACGCCATGCATGCGCGCTTCGCTACCGCGCCCGCCGACCTGCACGCCGCCATCGGCCCCGGAATCGGCGAGTGCTGCTACGAGGTGGGGCCGGAAGTGGCGGCGCACTTCGGCCGACAGGCGAGGGTGCATATCTCGCTCACCGACGCCAATCGCGCGCAACTGGTGGCGGCGGGCGTAACGCCCGAACGAATTTACGCGTCGAACTTATGCACCATGTGTAGGGGCGACGAGTTTCATTCGTTTCGCCGCGATCGCGAAGCGGCGGGACGGCTGTACTCGTTCGTGGGTATTGGATTACCGGGATCATTTCGAGCGCTAAAGTAGGAATAGAGGGAAATCATGTTCACGTGGGTCTGCCCGAAATGCGGGCGCGAAGTTCCTCCGGCTTACGATGAGTGTCCGAGTTGCGCGGCGAAGACCGCAACCGAAGCTGTTCCGGGGGCCGCACCCCCGCCCGGCGCCGCAGCGCCGCCGCAGCAATCGCAGCCGGCGGCGCCTCCGCCCGGTCCGCGGGGGGCGCGCCGTCCGCTCTGGGCGACCGGCCCGCAGGAGCCGTTGCCGCCGGCTCCGCCGCCTTCGTTCGCGCCACCTCCACCCGCACCCACTCCATCGGCGCCCGCTCTGCCGCCGGAAGAGGCGCCGACATTCCGGCCGCCGAAACCGGTGACGTCACCGCTGTTCCAGCCGGCCGAGCCGGCATCTCCCACATACGCCGTGCCGCAGCCCGCGGGCCATCCCAAATGGCTGCTCGCAATCGCGATCGGTGTAATTGTAGTCCTGGTGGGAGGAGCGCTGTATTGGTTCTTCGGCCGGCCGCAGTCGACTTCCGCGGTAATTGTGAACCAGGCCCCGGCAGCCCCGGCGGGCGAAAATCCGCTGCAGAAATTCATCGAGATCTCCGGCATCCGCTTCGCGGGCGACGCCAAAGGCGTGGAAGTGAAATTCATCGTCACCAACCATTCCGATAGCGACATCGCCCTGTTGGCCGGCACGGTGACGATTTTCGCCAAAACGGAAGCGGGGCAACAAATACAAGTGGGAACGGTGAAGTTCCAGACCGGCATCGAAGCGCAAGGCTCCAAGGATCTGGGCTTGCCCCTCGACACCAAGATGAAGCTGGTGGAGATGCCGGATTGGCAGAACGCCTCGGCCAAGGTCGAAATCACTTCCCCGTCAGGCGCTTAAGATTTTCGCGCGCTTCCGCCAGGTGCGGATCGAGGGCCAGGGCGCGGTTGAAATCCGCCGCCGCGGCGGGAAACTGGCCGATGGCCGCTAACGCCACGCCGCGATTGTTGAATGCCAGCGCGTTTTTCGGATTCATGGCGACGGCGCGGCTCAACTCGTCCACCGCGCCTTCATACTGCTGTTCCTCCAGCAATACCTTTCCGATGGCCGCGGGGATTTCGGGATTGTAGGGCGCCTGCCGGCGGGCGCGATTGAGCACGTCGAGCGCGTCGGCCGCGGGCAGGGATTTCGCCAGTTGGATTTTCGGCTCGACGAGGTTCGGCGCGCGCTGGACAGCCTCGCGCCACAAGCGCTCGTCGGACATCCACACGTAGGTGCGGCTCAAACTTACCGCGATAAGGAGTACGACCGCGGCCGCGGCAACCGCGCGGTGGCTCATCGCGAGCCCCGCCGCGGCCGCGAACGCGAATAGCGCGAGGAAAACCGTCGAGCCGGGAATGAGGAGCGCCAACCCGATGAGCACCCAGCTCGCCGGCGACCGCGCACTCAGCTTTCGCCATCGCCATGCCAGCATCGCGAGCACCGCGATCGCCGCCGCGGCGGAGAGCCACCGCGGCTCGCGCAGATCGGGCGCGATGGTAAATCCCCATGGCACGACGAACAGCCGTAGGAAACGCAGCGACGCCAACGCGTACGCCTGTGTCCGCTCGCCGGCCGCCTCGGCGATGGACACCGCCGCCAGCGCCCATGCGAGCCATCGCCGGCCGGTCAGCCCCGCCAACAGCGCCGACAAGGCAACCACGGCCGCGACCATCCCCACCCGCGCCGACACATAATCGACCACCTGCGCCTGCAGCGGATGGGCCGCGAAGATGGCCGCCGCCGCGAGCGCTGGCGCTGCCGGCAGGAGCCGCCGCAAACATTCGTACGCCAGAAGCACCGCGGCCACATCGAGCAGCAGGTTGACCGCGTGATACGGTATCGGCTCGCCGCCCGCCACCTGGTAATTCAGCCAGTCGACAAGATGCGTCAGGGGGTGCGGCCAGCCGAACGCGCGTGGGCCGGCGCCCTCGAACATGGCATAATCGTCAAGGTGAAAGCCCCCAAGCAACGACCCGCCAAAAGCCGCCAGCGCGGCGGCCAGCAGAAGAAAACGCGCGCGCGTGTCCAAGTACGAGCTTACGGGAAACGCCCCAAAACCGCAGCCGAGCGCAAGGCCCGCGTGGCGGAAATTCTCGCGCTGCTGGCGAAAATGTACCCCGATGCCGTCTGCGCCCTGCATCATTCGAACCCCTGGGAGTTGCTCGTAGCCACGATCCTTTCCGCGCAGTGCACCGATAAGCGCGTCAACGAAGTAACTCCCGGCCTGTTCGCCAAATACCCCACCCCTCGGGACTTCGCGGCCGTCGCGCCGGAAGTGCTGGCGCAGGATATCCGGTCCACCGGATTCTTCAATAACAAGGCCAAATCCATAGTTGGGGCGGCGAAAAAGGTGGTCGCCGAATTCGGCGGCCAGGTGCCGCGGACCATGGAGGAACTGCTGACCATCCCCGGCGCCGCCCGCAAAACCGCCAACGTCGTGCTGGGCACTGCCTACAACATCGCCACCGGCGTGGTGGTCGATACCCACGTACAGCGCATCGCCGCGCGCCTCGATTTCACGAAAGAGACCGACCCGGTGAAGATCGAGCAGGACCTGATGAAGATCATCCCCCAGGACCAATGGATCGTCTTCGCCCACCGCATCATTCTCCACGGCCGGGCGCTCTGCGTGGCGCGCAACCCGAAATGCGCCGAATGCGCCATCAATCCGCTCTGCTACGCCAAAGACAAGACGGCATAAGCGATCATTACTGAGCCGCGACCGCGAGGGAGCGGTGACTTTACGCGGTAGTTACAAAGAGCTGGTACCCGCTCCCCGCGTTCCATACATCAAATGCCGTAGGAGGGAAAGATGAAACCCAATACCGTGGGACGCTTTCTGATGGCTGCCGCGCTTCTGGCGGGCGCGGGCGTGGCCGGTGCGGCCGATAAGAACCAGACCCCGAAGTTTCAAACCGACGCCGATCTCGCTAATGCCGTGCGGCATGAAATCGTGATGTATCCGCGTTACACGTTGTTCGACGATATCTATGCGCAGGTGGAAAACGGCGGAGTCCGTTTGACCGGTGTCGTGACGCAACCGTTTAAGAAATCCGATATCGATAAGATCGTGCGGCACGCGGCCGGCGACGGTAACGTCGAGAACGATATTCGCGTGCTGCCTTTATCGCGCGACGATGAGCGCATCCGCATGCGCGTGGCGCGACTGATTTATGGCGACCCCACCATGCTCCGGTACGCCATGAATCCCATCAAGCCGATACACATCATCGTGGAAAACGGGCACGTGACGCTGAACGGGATCGTGGCGACGAATTTCGATAAACAAATCGCCGGCACGCGCGCTTCGAGCGCCATGAGCTTCGGGCAGGTGATCAATAATCTGCAAGTGGAAAACCCCGGCAAGAAGAGCTGAGGAACCGCCGCCGTATTGCTACAATCCGCATTGAATGAAACTCTTCCTGGGCGTGGACGGCGGCCAATCGAGCACCACCGCGCTCATCGGCGATGAGAACGGCCATATCCTGGGCCGCGGCGTGGGCGGACCGTGCAATCACGCCGCGGCGTCGGAAGGCCGCGCCAAACTGGAGCGCGCCGTCACCGCGAGCGTCGCCGCCGCCTGCGCCGAAGCAGCGCTCGATCCGGAAACCGTACGCTTCGCCGCCGCGTGCTTCGGCATGAGCGGCGGACCGGACGACAAGGAGGCGATCCTCGCGGCGCTGCTGCGAACCGACCGCCTGATCGTGACGCACGATGCCGCCATCGCGCTCTCGGGCGCCACGGCCACGGGGCAGGGAATCGCCACCATCGCGGGCACCGGATCCATCGCCTTCGCCCGCAATGCCGCCGGCCAGACCGCGCGCGCCGGCGGATGGGGCTACGTCTTCGGCGATGAAGGCGGCGCGTTCGATATCGTCCGCCACGCGGTGCGCGCCGCGCTGCGAATGGAAGAGGGTTGGGGACCGCCGACCGCCCTGCGCGAGGCCCTGCTCGGCGCCACCGCGCAGCCCACCGCCAATCACGTGCTGCATCTTTTCTATACCCCCGATTGGCCGCGCTCGCGCGTGGCGTCCCTCGCGTCGCTGGTGGATTCCGCCGCCGCCGAAGGCGATTCCGTTGCCCTCCGCATTCTGGAAAACGCCGCGCAGGAACTGGCGCTGCTGGCCGCCTCGGTACGCGCGCAATTGTGGCGTCCCGGCGACCCCGTCGACGTGGCGTACATCGGCGGCGTGTTCGCGAGCGCGCGATTGCTGGAACGCTATCGCACGCTGGTGGAACTCGAGGCAGGGAATCGGTGCGCCCCGCCGTTGCACGGACCGGCGGAAGGGGCGCTGCTGGAGGCGATGCGGGCGGGGAAGAGTTGAAGGGGGCTGCCCTCTCGGAATGCGATCTGGAATCCTTCGGTTAACTCGCGGAGACTCTGACGCTTTCTCGCGGGTGTTCGCACTGCGGCCGGGTGCCATCGGTGCCCGGACACCATGGATTACAGTGAGCAGTTCGAGGCCATCGTTCGCGCCTGGCGCCCAGCCGCCCGGCAGGACGTTGAACGGGGAGACACGCTATGATCGAAGAGATGGCAACGGTCCGCATTACGGAAGCCGAACTCGCCCGCGATATCCACGCCGTACTGGCCAAGGTCCAGGAAGGTGTAGAGGTGATCGTGGAGCAGGACCATCGTCCCGTGGCCGTGATCAAAACGCCGCCAGGTCCAGGCCGCAAGATCAGCGGGTGCATCGCTCTGGCGAAGGCGCATGAAGAGGAACTGGGCCACGCGCCGGCGCCAGATGCCGACTTCGCCAAAGACGTCCAAGCCGCCATCGATGCCCACCGCGAGCCGTTGAATCCGCCGGCATGGGATTAGTCCTCGACTTCGGGGTGCCGATCGCCGCCGAGCGTGACGCCAAGCCGGTAAGCGGACTGCCGGCCGACTCGAACAAGAGCACGGCGAAACCGAAATCGTCCTCTTTCCATAACCGTGATCGAACTGGAGCACGGCCTGCATCGCGCCCAGACCACTGAGCAGGCACCGAAGCGGCGCGAATACCTGGATACCGTTTTCGCCGCGATTCCGGTGGAGCCGTTCACCAGTGAGATGGCCCGGCTTGCGGCGAAGATCGACGCCGAGGCGCGGAAACTCGGCCGCACGATTCCGTTTGCGGACCTGCTGATCGGCGCGACTACCCTTCACTTCGGCTATGCGGTCGGCACCCGGAACCTGCGCCACTTCCAAATGGTTCCCAATCTGGCCGTCATCTAGATCTGAGGCCAGCTCCCTTTCCCTCCCTCACACACCGATAGAATCTGCCCTCACTCCTCCCTTAGCGCCACCATCGGGTCCACCCGCGTCGCCCGCCGCGAAGGAATCCAGCACGCCAGAATCGCCACCAAGGTCAGAATCGACGGCACCAATATGAACGTCACGCCGTCGCGCGGCGCCACCAGGAACAGCATGCTTTCCACCGCGCGCGATCCGATCAGCGCCACTGCCATCCCCACCGTCACCCCGATCGCGACCAGCCGCACGCCTTCGCCGAGCAGCATCATTTGAATGTTGCCGGCGGTAGCGCCCAGCGCCATGCGGATGCCGAACTCGCGCAGCCGGTGCACCACCAGGTACGACACCACGCCGTAGATCCCGATGGTGGCCAGCAGCAACGCCAGGCCGCCGAAAACCGCCAGCAACCCGGCCGAGAGCCGCTGGGCCCACAAGGATTGGCGCATGGTGGTGTTCACCGTCTCGGATTGTAGCAGCAGGTTGCGGTCGAGCGCCTGCACTTCGCCGCGCACCGCGGCCAGTACCGGTTCGGGGTCGCCCGCCGTGCGGATGGTGAGGACCGAAAGCGGGAAGTAATATTGCTCGAGCGAGAAGTACACGAACGGCCGCGCTTTTTCGCCGATCGTCTGATAATTCGCCGTGCGCGCCACCCCGATGACCTCCTCGTCCGCCGTTTCGCCGAAGAAGCGAACGCGTTTGCCGATGGGATCCTCGCCGGGCCAATACACCTTCGCGGCGTCCTGGTTGACGATGGCGACGCGCGGGCTCGTCTGTCCGTCCTGTTCGCCGAAATCCCGCCCGCGGACGAGCGGAATCCCCTCGGTCGCCAGGAATCCCGGCCATACGAACTCGCTCAGGATCGTCTGTCCAGGAGTGTCGCGCCCGGGGATCGACATGGTGCGCGAGAGCGAGACGCGGAAGGGCCAGTCGTTGGAGAGCGTGGCGGCGGCGACGCCGGGGGTGGAACGCGCGCGGTCCAGAACGCGGCCCAGGAAATCGCGGCCCTGCGTCTGGTTGTATCCGTGGTCCGCCAGGTTGAAGACCACAATGCCGAGGTGCGCGGAGTCGAAACCGGGGTCGAAGCGCAGGGCATTTTGCAGGCTGCGCACGAACAGCCCGGCGCCCACCAGCGCGATCACGGAGAACGCCACCTGCGCCATCACCAGGACGGCCCGTGGATTCCAGGCGCCGGTGAAATGCGCCTGGCCGGAGCGCTCCTTGAGGTCGGTGGCGAGGTCGGGATTGGTGGCGCGCAGCGCCGGGGCGAGTCCGAAGAGCAGGCCGGTGAAAATCGAGACGGCGAAGTTGTAGGCCAGCACGGTGCGGTCCAGGCTCATGCGCACGGCGGCGTGGCTGAAGGTCGGCGGGCGCATCGACCAGAGCAGATTGCGCGCCAGGACGGCGATCAGCAATCCCGCGGCGCCGCCCACCACGGCGAGCAGCACGCTCTCAGCGAGCAGTTGGCGCACCAGCCGCCAGCGGCTCGCCCCAAGCGCCAGGCGGACCGCGAATTCCTTGGTGCGGCCGGCGGCTCGCGCCAGCAGAAGACTCGCCAGGTTCCCGCAGGCGATGATCAGCACTACGCCGGATATCGCCACCAGGACGGCGCCGGCGCGTTGGATCTCGGCGCGATTGGCGGGCGGGATGGCGGCATCGGTGGCGCTGGTGAGCAGCGGGCGGCGCGCCCGGTTATCCGTGGGATACTCGCGTTCCAGGTCCCGGCCGATGGTCTGCATGGCAGTCTGCGCCTGGGGCAGGGAAACGCCCGGCTTCAGGCGGCCCACGACCGAGAGCACCAGGTAGCGCCGCAGGTTCATGAGCGCCGGAGCCGGGTACAGGTCGCGGTACAACTCGATGGGCACCCAGACATCCGTAGCGGTCAGGGTATCGAGCCCCTGGAAACCTTCGGGAGCCACACCCACAATCCGGAATGGCCGGCCGTTCAGGTTCACGTCGCGGGCGAGGATACCGGGGTCGCCGCCATACTGCTGGCGCCAGAATCGATAGCTGATGACCGCTACCAGGCTGGCGCCGGCGGGGTTATTTTCCTCCGGCAGGAAACTGCGGCCCACGATGGGATTCACGCCCAGCGTCGAGAAGTAATTGGCGGAAGCCAGTTGGCCCATCACCAGGCGCGGCTCGGCTCCGCCCGTGAAGTTGAGGCCGACCCCGCTATAGACGAGCAGCGACGAGAAAACCTGGTTGCGATCGCGGTAGTCTTTGTAGTTCGAGTAGGAAACGCCCCAGAATCCGGGATTGCGGGAGTCCAGGGTGTAGACTGCTGCCAGACGCCCGGGATCGGGGACCGGCAGCGGGCGTAGCAGGATGGCGTTCACCAGGGTGAAAATAGTGGTGTTGGCGCCGATCCCGAGCGCCAGCGACAGGATGCAAACGGCGCTAAACCGGCGGTACTTGGCAAGCGCCCTGAGGCCGAAGCGGAAATCCTCAAAAAGGCCCGACATCCTAGGATAGAGTTGCAGTATAGCTCATGGCACTGTTGAGCGCGATTATTGGCGCGGCGTATACGGTCGCGGTGTGCGTGGCGCTCGGGGCGCTGCTGGTGAGGCGGTTGGGACTCGAATTCTGCCGGCTGGAAGCGACACTGTTCGAGTTCGTCAGCGGGTCGGCATGCTTGAGTCTGGCGGTCTTTGCTCTATGCGTGGTCCATCAGGCACGCCTGCCCGTGTTTTTGGCGATCGGCACGGCCGCCATCGGATGGGCGCTCTGGGGGGCGCGGGGTGCGCCGCAGCGTAAGTCTTTGCCGGCCGTGTCGCGCGGCTGGCTGGTCTTGTTCGCAGTGGTCTACGCGGCGTTCTTCACGTGCTACCTGGTGAATGCCATGGCGCCCGAGATCAGCCCGGACGGCAGCGGATACCACCTCGGGAACGTGGCGCGCGACTGGCGAACGGGCGGGTTCGATTGGCGATACCACAGCATCTATTCGTCGCTCGGGCAGGGAATCGAGATGCTATTTCTGGTGGCCTACTTGATCGGCCGGAATCCGGCGGCGGCGATGGTCCACATGACCTTTCAGGCGGTTCTGCCATTGCTGATGCTCTGTTACGGACGCCGTTTCGGTTTTCCGGGAGTGGGAGCATTTGCGGGGCTGCTCGTCTATGCGTGCCCGGTGGCGGGAATCGCCGGCGCCTCGGCCTACAACGACCTGGCGGTTGCAACTCTGGTTTTTGCAGGATTCTATTTGATTCAAGTGAATCATCATAACTTAAGCTTTAATTCCATGTTTTTATGTGGTTTATTTAGCGGATTCTCGTACGCCGTGAAGTACACTGCCGGGCTAGCGTTACCGTTTGCGGCCGCAATGACTCGCGGGCGCCGATGGCTGGCGCTCTCGCTCGGGGCGATGGCGATGGCGGGGCCGTGGATGGTTCGGAACTGGATCTGGCTGAAGAACCCGGTGGCGCCGTTTCTGAATTCCTGGTTCCCGAACCCGTATTGGAGCGCCAGTGCGGAGCATGAGTATCTGGCTGGATTGCGGCAATATCCAACATTCAAGTCTTACTGGGATTTTTGGTCGCAATTGACTGTATTAGGAGGCCTTGTGCCTGGAATGATCGGTCCGGCGTTCCTCCTGTTGCCGCTCGCCGTGCTGGCGCTGCGGAATGCGCACGGGCGCAGATTGCTGGCGGCCGGTGCGGTATACTCCATTCCGGCGTTCCTGAACATCGAAGTGCGTTTCCTGATTCCAGCGCTGCCGTTTTTTGCTCTGGCGCTGGGGTTGGCGATGCAGAATTCCCGTGGGATGCTGCCGGCGGTCGCGCTGTTTCAGGCACTGGCTTGCTGGCCTCAAGTGATGACTACATATAGCGATCCGAATGCCTGGAGAATCAGAGGGATTCCACTTCGCGCGGCGCTTCGTCTGGAGCCGGAATCGCAGTTCATCGCCAGTCACGTAGGCGATTATGCTCTTAAGGACGCGATCGCGCTCGCTGTGCCGCCGGGAGAGCGGATATTCTCGTTTGCCGGGCGGGCGCAGGCGTACATCGAACGGGATATCGTGGTAGGTTACGAGTCGTCGCAGGGCTGGCGCATTCAGGAGGCGATGGAGCGGGCAGCGGCGGCGAAGTCGGGACGGCGGTCCGCGGCGCTCCTGGCGAAATCGGAAGGCTGTGGTTTTCTGCTGGTGAACGACGCGGACGCGGTTGCCAATGACATCAAGCAAGGCATGAAGGATTGGGGTGTAAATAAAGTAGCAGAAGCAAATGGAACAACGCTATACGCTATTAATTAAGATTGCTTTTGCGGTGGTGCTGGTGGTTTTGGTCGTCCAGGTGTACCGTGCGGCAACGCTTCCGGTCGGCAGCGGCGAAGCCTACCTGTACGACCGTTTCGTTCGTCCGTCTACCGGCCAGGTGCTGGCCTCGGAGCTGCCGGATCGCGACGTCCTGTACAGTTTGCTGGAAAAGCGCAGCGTCGGACTTTTTCATGTGTCGCCATTCTCGGTGCGGCTGCCCGGTTTCCTGTTCGGAGTCTTGTATCTGGTTGCCGTCTGGCGGATAGCGGGGTCGATGTTGGGGTCGGGCTGGCGGTTCTTGGCGGTTGTCGCGGCTGCCGCTGCCTTACCGCTGCGCTGGGACTGGTTTGTGCGTGCCGAGGGGACGGGAGCGGCGCTGGCGCTGTTGGTCTGCGCGGCGTGGTTGGCAGTAGAGCGCCGATACCTCAACCTGATTGGGATCTGTTTAGGGCTGTCTTTAACAGCACAAATCGGATTTGCGATTCCGGCAATGGCTCTTGCACTATCCATTCTGGCTCTGCGAAGGAGCTGGTGGGAGTGGATCGACCGGGTGGCGATCCCGGCTGTGGCGGTCGTGGTCATCCTGCTGGCGGTACCCGCGAGTCATGCTCGTGCGCCAGCGGAAAACCCGCCGGAACTGACCGCGGGACAGGCATCGCAGCTCCAATCGGCCCTCGATGCGTTGCGGGACGACGCTGGAACGAAGCCAATTCGCATCGCCACCTTTCCGGCGGCCGAACCAATCGTCAATTTTTATCGCGCGCAGCATCGGGCGAACAATTGGGAACGGGTATTGCGAGAGAATGTGGCAGGACATTTCGACTATTATTTGATCCCGGCAGCCGATTCCGCGCGGGCAGGGGAGCTGGTCTATGGGGATGCCTACTTCGTGGTGGTGCGTGCTCCATTGTAGCCACCGGTGGTGGTTTTCAGCCACCTGCCCGCATCCATTAACTTTCCTAAATGATTCGATAATTTGGACTTAATGATTGGCCGCAACCGTGCAAATACTGCCACGACTACGGAGTAGCTCATTGATGATGCGGAAGCTCGAGTTCCTGTTCCTGCTACTTTTGGCCGTTCCGGCTATGGCCCAGACGCCGGCGCCGGAGGACCTGGTCCGCGGCGTAGCTCGAATCAGCCTGATGGATGGCGAAGTATCGGTGCGGCGCGGCGATTCCGGGGAATGGGTGGCGGGCGTCATCAACGCTCCGCTGATGACGGACGACCGCATCGCGACCGGTCAAAATTCTCGCGCGGAAGTTCAATTTGACGCGGCTAACATCTTGAGAATAGGTGGCAACGCCGAGATCCACCTGGCGCTGCTTGAGAACGGCAAGTACCATATCGAGATACCCCGCGGGACGGTGACTTTCCGCACGCTGCGGCAATCCCGCGCGGACATCGAACTGAACACTCCGAGCGTATCGGCGCGGCCCTCGATGGCGGGCACTACCCGCATTACCGTGACGGAAGCCAACGAGTCCGAGATCACGGCGCGCACGGGCGACGTGGAAGTGTTTACGCCGCAGGGCACGCAGTGGATTTATGCCGGGCAGACCATGATGGCCCGCGGAAGCGCGTCGGACCCCGAGTTCCAGATGGCGGATGCGATCCCGGAGGACGATTGGGATCGCTGGAATGCGAGCCGGGACCGGGCCGAGGAGTCGAACAACAGCGCGCAATATGTCCCGCCGGGTGTTTACGGTACGGGCGACCTGGATGCCGCCGGCACCTGGATTTACGTGGCTCCTTACGGATATGTGTGGCGCCCGGCGGGCGTCGCGGTGGGCTGGGCTCCGTATCGCAACGGCCGATGGGTGTGGATCAACTGGTATGGCTGGACTTGGGTGAGTTATGACTCCTGGGGTTGGGCGCCCTATCATTACGGCCGCTGGTTTTTCGACGCGCGCTGGGGCTGGGCCTGGTATCCGGGAGGATTGGGCGTGCAGGCGTACTGGTCGCCGGCGCTGGTGGGCTTTTTCGGCTGGGGCGGCGGAGTGGGAGTCGGCGTCGGTGTGGGGTTCGGATTTGGCAACATCGGCTGGGTTCCGCTGGCGCCCTACGAGGCGTTCCACCCGTGGTGGGGCGCGGCCTACGCCGGAGGCCTCAACCGAGGCGTTAGCATTACCAACGCAAATGTAACAACTCTCTATAGAAACGCGCGTGTTGCCAATGGCATTTCGGGCATGGCGGCGGGCGATTTCACGGCGGGGCGATTCGGCAACATCCAGCGGGTGAGCGGCGCGCAAGTGCAGAGCGCCGGCCTGGTCAACGGGCGTCTGCCGCTCAATCCGGGCATCGCCAGCCGGCGCTTTTCCGATCGCGCGGTAGCGAGTACGCCGCGGGCTTCGACGAACACGCAGTTCTACTCGCGAAGCGGAGCGGGTAATCGGCCGGCGGCAAACGCACCGGCGCCATCGGGTTACCACCGGTTTGGCGAACCGGGCACGACGTCTCAGAGTAACCGGTCGGCGCAAGCAGGCCAGCGGCCCGGTAGCTTGCAGCGGTTCGGCGAACCGGGATCTGGCCAGAAGCCGCCGGCAACGCAGGGCGGTTGGCGGAGTTTCGGAACGCCGGGTTCTTCGGCTGGCGGGAGGCAACCTTACAATCCGCCGCAAAATCGGCCGAGTGGGTCGGGCGCTGGAAGAGAAGCGCCGCAACGCCCGGCTCCGGCGCGTACCAGCCATCCAGCCCCCAAAGGCGGCAGCGGACGGCGGTAGAGAGTCTAGGTCAGGTCAGCACAGTTTCTTCCCTCGGCCCGGTCCTTTTCAGCGGGGACCGGGCCATTTTTTTGGTGTGCCGGTAAATCGATTGTGAAGTTTACATAATATTCGTTATCGGAAGTGCCAGCGGAGGCCCTCGCGGACCTTGCACCGGGCCTCACCGGCGTAGAACTGAAAGTGCTTTTGGAACTCTGCCGGCGCCAACTCCGCGGCAAAGGAGCCGTCCGCATAAGCAGCCGCGAACTCGCAAACGCCTGTAGAATCGGACGTTCAAACGCGCAACCAGCGCTCGACAGCCTCACCCTCAATCGCCACATCATGGCGTGCGGCAGCTGGAAGCGCGCGAAGAGATCGGCACACGCGCGCCACGCAAGCCGCGCAGAGCCAAGCCAGCGCCGGAGGAAACGCAGCAGCCGCAGGCTTCCGACCTGGACGCCGCGGTCGAGGCCCTCGTGAAGCGCTACGGGTGCGGCTCCGTGATCGACGCCGCGAGGGACGCCAGCCATCGGCTATTCAAGCCAGGCCAGAAGCGCGCGTGAGAGCAGCCAGGGGCGGCGGCAAAAGCGCCGCCCCGCTCAACCCCCTACAAAGGTAAAATAGCAGCCAGGGCAGCCACACCCGAAAGAGAAGAGACCGCCAACAATGACCATAGACGAACGCCTCGAAGCACTCACCAAGCACCTGGGAGTAGTGACCCACATGCACGAAGCCTTCGAAAAGAAGATGACCGAATACGCCGCGGAAGTGAAGGACGCCATCAATAGGCTGGCCAACATCGCCGCCGCCCACGAAGAGCGCATTGAACGCCTGGAAGACAGCCAGCAATGACCACCGAAGAACGCTTCGAACGGATCGAAAGCATCCTCCAGCGCATCGCCGAACGCCACGAGGCGATAGCGCAGACCGTCGAAATCCTCACTTCCGACGTACACCAGGACGCCGCCAATATCCGCGCACTGGCGCGCAATGCCCAAGTGCTGCACGACTCCATCCAGGCCCTCGAAAACATCGCCAACGCCCACGAGCAGCGAATCGAACGCCTCGAAGGCAAGTAACCAACACCATGCCACAGACCGCCGCCGCCGCCGCCACGCGCGCCACGGAAGCCTGCGACCGCCACACCGCCAGGGCGCGCGCCGCCGTGCTCTCGGCCTGCCGCGCCCAAGCCAACGGATACGGCGTCTACGCGGACCGATGGGGCACAGACGCCCAGATCTGTGCCGCGATCGCAGAGCCACAGCACGCCCGCACCGCCATCGCAGCCGCCGCCATCGACTGGCCCGCCCGCGCCGACTACCACCAGGCCGAGCGCGACAACGCCGAGCGCAACCGCGCGGAATCCGGCGAATAGCCCCGCGCCTTCAACCCCCTACGCCAACTAAGGCCCACAGTAGTACCTTGGTTTGCCGCGGGGTCCGGGAAGGTGGCGGACGCCGGCGACCCGGCCGGGGCGGCCAGGCGATGCGCCCAGGCGGCCACGCGGCAGGGGGCACGCCGTCGCCGCGCTCCGGAGCGGCTGCGCCCTCACAGTTGCAGCAGCCGAAGAATTGCTTTGTCGTTCCGCTGCGCTGCGTGACGGCCTGCGGCGCATCGTACGCGGGAATTTCCGGAGTGTGCGGGGCGTCGCACGGATGCGACGAGCAAGGGCTACCGCGGCGGGAAAACATGTCCCGACGCTGACCTTCGCTGCCAAGCCAGGCGCGCCGATTCCGCGCCCTCGTGCATTTTCCCAGGCGAGTTCCGGATCGGCGTACTGCTGACAACGGAAAACTCCTGTAGTACTTACAGAACTATTTTGGCTCATCTTCCCGGCCCATACTTTCTCCTTGGATCACGGCATGACTCTCACACTGGCCACGCTCACCATGCTGCTGGCGCCGGGAGTGGTAATCGGCGCCGTTTATTGTCTGGCTCGCGGGCAAACGAAGACCCGGCGAAGGCGGCTTGCTTCGCCGCCGGACTGGACGACCGAGCTTTCGGCCGACCGCTACCGGCCGATGCTCCGCTTGCTGGATGAGGGCGACATCCGCTTCCTGCGCTCCCAGCCGGGTGCGACGGCAGAAATGATAAACCGCTTGCGCCGGCATCGTTACCGGGTGTTTCGCGGCTATCTCCGCGAGTTGCAACACGACTTTGAACGCGCCAGCGGCATGCTGATGCTGCTCGCGGTGCATTCGCAACACGACCGCGCGGATATCCTGCGCGCCCTGATGGTCCGCCGCCTGAAGTTCTTCCTGGCCGTGGTGCGAGTGCGCTGGCGCCTGCTGCTCTACCGCTGGAATGTGGCGCGCGTGCCGGTGGACCACCTGGTGGGCCTGTTCGAAAGCCTGCAACTGGAGCTTTTAGCCTTCGACCCCGCTTCGCAAAACGCACGCGCCTGATGAGGCGTTTCTCACGCCGTTTGCGTAGCGTAGGCGGGGGGGAAAATGCCGAACTCGTTCCATCCGACAGCCAGCCCGAAGGGCGCGGTGGGGACCGTGCTCACTGCCCTGCTCTGCACGGTTGCCGTGCCAGCGCCGGGCGCGATGAAAAGCATCAACAATCCGCAAGGCGGCGCCATTGTCTACGGGCGGGTGGACGGACAAACCACCGAGTCCGGGGCGATGGGCGCCATGCTGCGATCGTTGCACACGCAGTTCGGCGACCGGCCACAGGTCGGCAAGCTGTTCGAAGTGCGCGGGACGCAATCGGTAGCGGCCTTTTTCACGGTCAACAAGCGCACGCAGGGCAAAGGGCAGCAGGCAGGGCTGATCATCGTCACCAAAGTCACGACGGATGACGTGGAGGCGGGCATGATCTCCGATGACGCTACGCATCTCGGTGTCAGCCTCAACGCGGGGATGAAAACGCTGTTTGCCGCGTGGCATCCGTTCGATGCGGCGCGCGCGGGCGGCGGAACGGCCGGGGCGGTGGCGCCGTTGCACACATTCACGACCACCGACCGCACCGCGTCCGTCGAGTTTGCCGGATGGCTGGAAGGTGCAGAACTGGAGCGCGGGCGGCACCATCGTGGCGAACGGGCCGAATGGCGAGACGGCCAGCCTGGGGTATGGATTCCTGGCAGGGGATTTAAACAATCCGCGGGCCAGGCAAACTTATGCCACGGTCACCGGGCCGCCAACTGGATTTACGTGGGCCAAACTCAGGGCCGCGGCCGCATGGATCGCACCCATACCGCCCAAGGCAGTTCGAAAGACATCCTGCTGTAACTTCGACGGTATTACTTCCTCGGGCTGGGTGGGCGGGGTCTCCGTCGCTGATTATGGACTGGCGCAGTTTATCCCGGCGCAAGGCTCGCCGCCTTATGCCGCGGTCTTCCTGAACGGGGCAACCAACTCGCTCACCTTCCCTCCCCCGATGGCCAGCGTTTCGTACGTGTACGCCACCGACTAACGCGACCACGGTAACGGCCTACGATGTGAACGGCAATCAGGTAGCGCAGCAGTCCGTACCGGGGAATTGGAAAGGTACGCAGGTGTATGAGAACTGGAGCCAGGTAACGCTAACGACGCAAGGGAACCTGATTTCCAGCATCGGCATCACCGCCACGAATTAGGGGACCACAGCCCATTCAGCGTAACAGTGACGGTCAATGACGGCAATACCAGCGCTAATTTCACGTACAACCTGGTAGTGGCGGCGTACAGTTTGTGCGATGTCTACCAGACGGGCACGATCAATGTGGCGGACGTGCAGAGCTTCGTGAATCAGGCGCTCGGGGCGTCGGCAGTGACGAACGACTTGGATGGCGACGGCACGGTGAACGTGTTGGACGTTCAGATCGCGATCAACGCGGCGATGAGCGGGACGTGTATGGCGCAATAGTTCGCGCCCAGCCTGCTATAGTGCAGGGTTATGCCTTCGACTTCCGTGCTTGAAGCGATCGGGAATACCCCGCTGGTGCAACTGCGCAGTGTCGTTCCGAGCGGCGCGGCGCGCGTCTTTATCAAGCTCGAATATTACAATCCCACGGGATCTTATAAAGACCGCATGGCGCTTTCGGTGATCGCCGGCGCGGAGCGCAGGGGCGCGCTGCGGCCGGGCATGCGCGTGGTGGAATATACCGGCGGCAGCACCGGATCGTCTCTGGCGCTGGTGTGCGCGGTGAAGGGGTACCGCTTCACGCCGATTTCCTCGGACGCCTTTTCCCGCGAAAAGCTGGACACCATGCGCGCGTTCGGCGGGGACCTCATGATGGTGCCGAGCGACGGCGGGAAAATCACACCGGCACTTTTTGCGCGCTTCCGGGAGGCGGTGGCGCGGGAAACCGCGAACCCGGATGTCTTCTGGGCCGACCAATTCCACAATCGGGATGTGGTGGAAGGTTACGAGCCGATGGGGCGGGAGATCCTGGCGCAGATGGACGCGCCCATCCACGCGTTCTGCGCCGCGGTGGGCTCGGGCGGAATGCTGCTAGGGGTTTCGCGCGCGTTGAAGGCCGGCAAGAGCGGCGCGCGCATCGTCGCGCTGGAACCGGCGGAATCGCCGTTGCTCAGCGCGGGGCACGCGGGAGCGCATCGCGTAGAGGGTGTGGGCGTGGGCTTCCGGCCTCCGCATATGCAGCCCGGCGACTACGATGAGGTGCGGACGGTGGAAGAGGCGGCGGCGCGGGCGATGGCGCGGCGGCTGGCGCGCGAAGAAGGTATTTTCGCCGGCACGTCGAGCGGGATGAACGTTCACGCGGCGGTGGAACTGGCGAGAGAGCTCGGACCGGAGGCCGCGGTAGTGACGGTCGCGGTGGATAGCGGTTTGAAATATCTCACGGGAGATCTGTATGCCGGTTAGCTACGATAAAAGGCACCGCTCGGTTGTGGCCTGTTAAAAAATCCGGAAACTAATCGCTGCGATTTGTGGGGCAGGCAATCCTGAGGCACTTGCAAAATAAGATGGATGTTGATAAGAGGCGCCGCTCCCTGGGGAATGTGAAAAAACCCCGAGTTCGCTTGCCTGAGGCCCGAAAAAAAACGCGATTGCCGGCGACCGTTAAAGTTATCTGTGTGCATCCGTGTTCATCCGTGGCCAATTTCTGAGCTCAAAAACTTGGCTAAATCCGAAGCATCGTGAACTTCTGGAACAATGATTTTTCGGCCACGGATGCACACGGATGCACACCGATAAAACGGCGCCGCCAGGGAGCGGTGCTGATGGGATGCGGAACAAGAGTTTTGCAAGCGCCTCATCAGCCGCCTTTCAGGCGGCCCTGGAGATTGGCCATTTGTCGCACAAAGC
>Ga0181538_10000369_pt1 | contig 52328 bp, 48 predicted proteins | sample PEATcosm2014_Bin_40_FD_119773 | JGI IMG/M metagenome (GOLD analysis project Ga0181538, IMG submission 119773) | Peatland microbial communities from MTU Mesocosm Facility, Houghton, MI, USA - PEATcosm2014_Bin23_30_metaG | ecosystem: Environmental > Terrestrial > Soil > Wetlands > Peat | place...
GCCATCGTCGTGCTCTTCCTGTTCGTGATCATGTTCCTCGGCGTCGACCGGGCCGAGGACATCAGCGTCGAGCCCCTGATGGGGCAGCGCCCGCTCGCCTTCGTCTTCTCCGCCATCACCCTGGGCGGCGTGCTCGCCATGGCGGCCACCGCGCACTGGGTCACCGGCGCCCGGCAGGTCGTCGGGCCCATTGAGGGGCACGTGGCCGGCCCCAACTCGCCGGCGGGCGAGCCGGCCCAACTGGGCAAGCAGCTCTTCACCACCTACCTCTTCGCGTTCGAGGCCACGGCCGCCCTGCTCGTCATCGCCGTGGTCGGCGCCGTCGTGCTGGCGCGCCGCCCCCCGACGCTGCACGCCGAGCAAGAGGACGCCACGGACAGCGAGCTCTCCGCATGAGCCTCTCGGGAGCCTGGTACCTCGGCCTGGCCGCCATCGTGTTCACGATCGGCGCCATCGGCCTGCTGGTGCGGCGCAATGTGCTGATCATGTTCATGTGCATCGAGCTGATGCTCAACGCCGCCAACCTCACCTTCGTGACCTTCGCCCGCATGCTCGGTGACATCGGCGGCCAGGCCGTCGTGTTCTTCGTGCTCGTGGTCGCGGCGGCCGAGGTCGTGGTCGGCCTCGGCATCGTGGTGACCAACTTCCGCCGCCGCGCCACCACCGTGGCGGACGACCTCGATTCGCTGAAGGGCTGATCGATGGTCAACGTGGCGTACCTCATGCTGTTGCTGCCGCTCGCGGGCTTCCTCTTCCTGGTCGCCTTCGGCCGCCGCATCGGCGACCCGGTCGCCGGGTGGATCGGGACGGTCGCGGTGGGTGGCGCGTTCGTCGTGGCCTGCATCGTGCTGGCGGGGCTGATCAACCTGCCGGCGGACCACCGGGTGGTGGTCCACAGCTACTTCACCTGGTTCAGCTCGGGCGGGCTGTCGGTGCCCGTCGGCACGCTGGTGGACCCGCTGTCCATGACGATGTGCATGTTCGTGACCGGGGTCAGCGCGCTCATCCACCTGTACTCCATCGGCTACATGAAGGACGACCGGGACTACTCGAAGTTCTTCATCTACCTGAACCTGTTCGTGTTCTCCATGCTCCTCCTGGTGCTGGGGAACAACCTGCTCCTCACGTTCGTGGGCTGGGAGGGCGTGGGCGTCTGCTCCTACTGGCTGGTGGCCTTCTGGTTCCAGCGCGAATCGGCGGCCTCGGCGGGGAAGAAGGCCTTCATCTACAACCGCATCGGCGACGCCGGGTTCCTGCTCGCCATCTTCCTGATCTTCGAGAAGACGGGCACCGTCCAGTACGAGAGCGGACCCGGCGGCGGTATCTTCGGGCAGCTGTCGCACCTCGGCGGCGGCACGGCGACGGCCGCCGTGCTGCTCCTGTTCCTGGCCGCCACCGGCAAGTCGGCCCAGATCCCGCTGTTCAACTGGCTGCCCGACGCCATGGAGGGCCCCACGCCGGTGTCGGCCCTCATTCACGCCGCCACCATGGTCACGGCCGGGGTGTACCTCCTGTGCCGGATGAACCCGCTGCTGCACCTGAGCACCCCGGGCATGGAGGTCATCGCGTCCATCGGCGCCGTGACGGCCTTCGTGGCGGCGACCATCGCGTGCGCGCAGCAGGACATCAAGAAGGTGTTGGCCTTCTCGACCATCTCCCAGATCGGCTACATGGTGCTCGCCGTCGGCACCGGCGCCTACATCGCGGCCATCTTCCTCATGGTCATGCACGCCTTCTTCAAGGGCCTGCTGTTCCTCGGCGCGGGCTCGGTCATCCACGGGCTCGAGGACGAGCAGGACCTCAAGCGCATGGGCGCGCTGCGCCGCTACATGAAGTGGACGACCGTCACCTTCACCATCGGCTTCCTGGCCATCGCCGGCATCCCGCCGCTGTCGGGCTTCTGGGCCAAGGGTGACGTGCTGGACAACGCCTTCGCCCACTACAAGGTGCTCTGGGCCATCGGGCTGGTGACCGCCGTGCTCACCGCCTACTACATGAGCCGGCTCGAGGTCCTCGCCTTCGGCGGCGAGCCCCGCTTCGACAAGCCAGGCCCGCACGGCGAGCCGGCCCTGCACGCGCCGCACGAGTCGCCCTGGGTCATGCGCCTGCCCCTCGTGGTCCTCGCCTTCTTCGCCTTCTTCGGCGGCGTGCTGAACCTGCCCTGGGTGCACACGCACAACCTGGAGAGCTGGCTGGCTCCCGTGTTCGCCGGCACGCTCTACAACGACAACCTCAGCGGGGCGGCCGAGTGGGCGCTTGCGCTCACCGACATCGCGGCGGCGCTCGTCGGTGTCATCGTGGCGGTCTGGCTGTGGCGTGGCGCGGAGGTCGACAAGCCGGCGCTCGAGCCGGCCTTCCTGCAGCGGGTCTGGTACTGGGACGACTTCTACGACACGATCATCGGCCGCCCGGGCCAGCGGCTGGCCACCTTCTTCGCCTGGGTGGTCGACGCCCGCGTCATCGACGGCGCCGTCAACGGCAGCGCGCACCTGGTCAAGGCCACCGGCACCGCGGCGCGCAAGCTCCAGACGGGCTACGCCCGCAACTACGCGCTGGGGATCGCCATCGGGCTGGCCCTCATCATCGCCTTCATGTTGAGCCGGACGTGGTGGGGCTGATGCACACCGTCCCGTTCCTCACGCTGCTGATCCTGCTGCCCGCAGCGGGCGCGTTGGCGCTCGGCCTGCTCGGCCTCTACAAGGACGCCCACCGCGACGCGATCTACGCGCTCGCCCTCATCGTGTCGCTCGTGACCGGGGTGATCGCCGTCGCGGCCATGGTGGCCATGAAGGTGCACGACGGGGGGTTCCAGCTCGTCTCGAACCACGACTACACCGGCGACAGCCTCGGGGTGCACTGGTACCTCGGGGTCGACGGGATCTCCATCTTCCTGGTGCTGCTCACCGCATTGTTGTTCCCGCTCACCATCATCCTGGGGCGGAACCGGGAGAACCCCAGGGTCTACTTCGCCTGGATCCTGTTGCTCGAGGCCTCGGTGATGGGGAGCTTCCTGTCCCTCGACCTGCTCGTCTTCTTCTTCATGTTCGAGCTGACCCTCGTGCCGTCCTATTTCATCATCGCCGGGTGGGGCCACCAGCGGCGGGCCTACGCGGCCATCAAGTTCTTCCTCTACACCTTCCTCGGCTCGGCCTTCCTCCTGGTCGGGATCCTGGCACTGGCCTTCATCCACCAGTCGCAGTACCACTACCTGACCTTCTCGCTCGGGCCGCTCATGCAGACCCACCTGTCGTCGACGACGGGGATCCTCCTGTTCCTGGCCTTCACGGCGGCCTTCGCGGTGAAGGCGCCCATCTTCCCGCTGCACACCTGGTCGCCCGACGCCTACACGGAGGCCCCCGAGGAGGGGTCGGTCCTGCTCTCGGGCGTGCTCGCCAAGCTGGGCACCTACGGGATCATCCGCTTCGACCTGAGCCTGTTCCCCCAGGCGACGCGGACGCTCGCCCCGTTGCTCCTGACCCTGGCCGTCATCGGGATCGTCTACGGCGCCATCGTGGCCTGCGCCCAGCGCGACATGAAGCGGCTGGTGACCTACTCGTCCCTGGCCCAGATCGGCTTCATCGCGCTCGGCGCCATCGCGCTGAGCACGCAGGGGCTTGCCGGTGGCGTGCTCCTCATGGTCAACCACGGCCTCATCGTCGGCACGCTGTTCATCCTCATCGGCTTCATCTACCAGCGGCGGGGCACCTGGCAGACGGGAGAGCTGCGCGGCCTGCAGAAGGCGGCGCCCGTCCTCGCCGGCGTGTTCACCGTGGCCATGATGGCCTCCATCGGGGTCCCCGGCCTCAACGGCTTCGTGAGCGAGTTCCTCGTCCTCTCGGGCACCTTCATCACCCACCGCTGGTGGGCCGTCGTCGCCGTGCTCGGGGTGATCGTGGCGGCCATCTACCTGCTGTGGGCCTACCAGCAGGTCTTCCACGGCGCGCCGCGGGAGGCCGACGAGAAGACGCGTGACCTCGCGCTGCTCGAGCGGCTGGTGGTGGCACCGCTCATCGTCCTCATCGTCTTCCTCGGCGTCTACCCCAAGCCGGTGTTGGACCGCATCAACCCGTCGGTGAACCAGCTCATCGCGCACGTCGAGTCCACCACGGGCCACTACGAGCCGCCGGTGGCCGTCAAGGGCGTGGAGGGTTCCAGGTGATCGCCCCGCTCCTCGCCGCGAGCCACGCCGCGTCGAACACGATCGCCATGCCGCCGATCCGGTGGCTCTCCATCCTGCCGCCCATCATCATGATCGGCGGCGCCGTCGTCCTCCTCGGCGTGGCCTCACTGGTGCGCAAGCCCCTGCGGGTGCGGGTGAGCACGATCGGGACCGTGGTGATCTCCGGGGGGGCCCTCGGCATCGCCCTGTGGCAGTGGTCCGACGTGCAGGAGCACGGGCCGCACACCTACGTGGCCCAGGCGGTCGTGATGGACGGCTTCAGCGTCCTGGTCACCATGCTGATCGCCATCGCCATGCTGCTCAGCGCCCTGGTGGCGGACGGCTACCTGCGCCGGGAGGGCACCCACGGTGCGGAATTCCACGTCCTGGCCATGGTCTCCGCCTCGGGCGCCATGTTGATGGGCATGGCGAACGACCTCATCATCGTCTTCCTGGGCCTCGAGATCCTCTCCATCGCCCTGTACGTGCTGACCGCCTTCAACTACCGCCGGGCCGCGTCGGGGGAGGCCGCGCTCAAGTACTTCATCCTGGGCGGATTCTCCTCGGCCATCTTCGTCTACGGCATCGCCCTGACCTACGGGGCGACCGGCTCGACGAACCTGACCCAGATCAGCGACTTCCTGTCGAAGAACGTGGTGCTGAGCAACGGCCTGCTGCTGGCCGGGCTGTCGCTGATGCTGGTGGGCTTCGCCTTCAAGGTGGCGGCGGTGCCGTTCCACATGTGGACGCCCGACGTGTACCAGGGGGCGCCGTCACCGGTGACCGGCTTCATGGCGGCCGTGGCGAAGGCGGGGGCGTTCGCCGCCATGCTCAGGGTGCTGTTCTCGTCCTTCGGCGTCGTGTCCACCGACTGGCGGCCGATCGTCTACGGACTGGCGGTGCTCTCCCTCGTCCTCGGTGCCTTCGTGGCCCTGCGCCAGCGTGACGTCAAGCGGATGCTGGCCTACTCGTCCATCAACCACGCGGGCTTCATCCTGCTCGGCGTGGTGGCCGACACGGCACGGGGCGCCAGCGCGTCGCTCTACTACCTGTTCGCCTACATGTTCATGGTCATCGGCAGCTTCGCCATCGTGACCGTGCTCGGCCGGGAGGGCGACGGCGACCACGACCTGGGCCGTTACCGGGGCCTGGCACGCCGCCAGCCCGTGCTGGCACTGGCCTTCGCCGTGCTGCTGCTGGCCCAGGCCGGGGCGCCGTTCACCACCGGGCTGTGGGCCAAGGTGCAGGTGGTCTTTGCCGTCGTCGACGTGGGCGACGTGCCCCTCGGCGCCATCGCCATGGTGACCGCGGTCGTGGCCGCCTACTTCTACCTCCGCGTCGCCGTGCTGATGTACGCCGGCGGCGGCCTGGGGGAACCCGAGGGCGGAACGAGCGGCTCGGCCGAGCCGGCCCGCGAGCGGGGCATGGTCGGGGGCGGGCTCATTCAGGCCGCCACGGACGAAGACGTCGCCGGCCCGGGCTCGGGCAACGGCTCTGGCAACGGCGGCGGGCTCGAGTGGGCCACCCCGGCGGCGGCGACCGGTGTCGTGACCACCATCAACGAGCAGATTCTGCTGGCCGACGAGGAGAGTGGCGACGAGGCCGAGGCCCCCGAGAAGGTGCCGGTCCCGGCGCTGACCGGCCTGGCCATCGCGCTGTGCACCGGCGTGACCGTCCTCTTCGGCGTCTGGCCCCAGCCGCTCATCGACTTCGCCAACCACGCCACGCTGCTGTTCCTTCCCAAGTAGGCCGCTACTCCGGTACGCCCTCCACCTTGCCCCGCCGGATGCCGGCGACCAGCTGCGCATGGTCACGGTCGTTCTGCGCCGCGTAGCGGCGGGCGAACTTGCGCATGGCCTTGGTGAACTCGTCGCTCCTTCCCATGTAGGCGTCGATGGCCACCGGGTCGCCGGAGCGGGCGTGCGCCCGGGCCAGCGTGTTGCCGCAGGCGGTGGCGAATTGGACGAGGACCGGCGCAACGGTGTCGGTCCTCGGGATCACCTTCATGTCGCGGTACTGGCGCACGTAGAAGTCGCGCCCGGCAAATGATCCCCAGCCGACGAAGATGTCCGTCGCGCTCTGCACCATCCTCTTGCCGGAGATGACCCGCGCCCCGTGGTTGTCGTACTCGCTCTGGTACGTGTGTGACTCGTAGACCGACGGACCGGCCTGCTTGCACTGCAGGAAGAGCGGGTCGGCACCGGAACGACCCGTGAAGAGCACGAGGTACACGACCATGCCGACGCTGCCCACCCCCACCACCTGGCGCACCACGTCCACCGGGGTGAAGCGGTCGAACAGCGTCCGCCGGTCCTCTTGGAGCGTGAGCCGGTAGCTGGTCAGCAGATTGTCGACGATGTCCTCCTGCTCGCTGTCGTCGATGGTGACGCGCAGCGGCGGCTCCGCGGTGATGCGCGGCCTCCCGCGGGCCATCGTGGTCAGCTTGGCGAACGCCCCGCGGCTGGTCCGCTTCACCTTGCCCTTCTCAATCGTCACCTTCACCTGGCCGCGGTCGGCGGGCTCGAAGTAGTCGATGAAGCGCTGTTCCCGCATGCCGTCGTACCAGATGTCGATCTCGGGCAGGGCGGCGTAACGCTGCATCCGGCGCCGATAGGCCTCGACGGCCGCCGTCACCGCCGCGTCGGCCTTGGCGCGCTTCACCGAGTTCTCCCGGGCCGCCACCACCAGACTGGCGGCCAGGCGCGCCACGTCCCACTCGAAGGGCCCGGGCAGTGTCTCGTCGAAGTCGCGCAGGTCGAAGTTCAGGTTGCGCTCCGGGGTGGCCCACAGGCCGAAGTTGAGGACGTGGGCATCGCCGCAGAGCTGGACCTCAATCCGGCTGTGCGGTCTGGAGGCCAGGTCGGCCGCCATGACCGCGGCGGCGCCGCGGTAGTAGTTCCACGGGGAGACGGCCATGCGCTGGTGCCGGAGCGGCACGAGCTCCGGGAGCCGGATGTGGTTCTGGGCCATGATCGTCTCGAGCGCATCGTGCCCGCGAGCGCGCTCGTCCCAGTCGCCGATGCCGGCGCGCGGTGCCAGGACGCGGGACTGACGGCCCGTCTCCCGGCGCTCCGCGGCCGTGGCTGCCAGGTCGTGCCTCGCTGCGACGGGTGAGGGTGCGGTCACGGTCGATCCTCCTGGTCCGGACGCCGAACCCTATATTCGCCCCTCCCGGCGCCACCCCGGCCCCGCGCGGCCTCCGTAGGTTTCCTGGCCAGAGCGGGTTTCCTCTGATGGGAACCACCGCTGCGCCGGCGGACGAGGAACGGAACGCCATGGACGAGGACGGGACCGGGCCCGCACCGGACGAAGGCAGCGCGGCGGACGTCGGGGTCGGGTCTCTCGTCCACGAGGAGCTCCCCGGCGCGTCCTTCGAGCAACGACCCCGCTCGCATCGAGCGGGCATGCTCGGCGGGCTCGCCGTCGTCGGGGTGCTCCTGGCCGTGCTGGTCGCCGTCGCGCCCGGGGGTTCCAGGCCGACGCTGCCCGCGCAGAGCGTGCACGACGTCGGCCCCATCCCGGCCACGGGACCCAGGACCGCCGCTGCCACCACGCCGCCGGTGGCGGCGAGCGCACAGACGACGACGAGCACCGGCGCGCCCGGGGGGTCCACGACGACCACCCCAACCCGGGTCTCCCAACGCTCGGTCGCGACGGCGCCCTCGTCGGCCGCAGTGGTGACCGCGGCCCCCCCTCCGACGACCCGCACCAGCGAGACCGCGCCGAGCACGACCACGATGCCGACCACCACCACGAGGCCCGCACCCCCGCCACCGACGTCAACGACAACAACCACCACGAAACCGGCGCCCCCGCCGACGACCACCACGACGACGTCGTGCACCCTCGTCATCCTGTGCGACTAGCTAGACGTCGCGCGTCAGCGTGCCCCTGAGTGGTGGGGCGGGCGCTCGCGCTGCTGCTGCTCGGCCCAGCAGCGGTCGCAGCCCTCGCACGGGCCGCTGTCACCGCGGGGCTCGTGCACGCCCGGATGCCCACAGCGCGGGCAGCTGGTCTCGGTCACGGCCGGGGCCCCGTCGTCAACGGCCGGGGCCCCGTCGTCATCGGCCGGGCGCTCGCTCGCCGCGCCGTTCCCCTGCTGGCCCATGGCGGCGAGGACCTCCTCGGGAACGGCCGGACCGGACCGCCTGGCGACACCGGTGGTGAGCAGGCGGCCGATGACGGGCACCTCGGTCAGGGACTCGGCCCGCATGATCTGCACGGCCACGGGCACGAACTGCTCGGCCGAGTCGAAGACGATGTAACGGGGGAGCCACCGGGGCTCGTACTTGGCGTTGAACCGCCACAGCGTCTCTATCTGCAGGACTCCCGACAGGCGCCGCAGTGCCCACCGCTCGACCCGCTGGGTCACACCGTCGCTGGTGTCGCCCTCGAGGATGGAGCGCATGGCGGCGAAGTTGAGGCTCAGCCCCTTCATCCCCATCTCCTTCAGGTGGGTGATCGTGGAGCACAGGGCGAAGTCGAGCAGGCCGTTCGGGTGGTCACCCGGGTCGCGGCGCATCAGGTCGAGCGAGTACCCGCCGATGGCCGGCGAGGGGACGAACTGGCACATGGCCACCGGGTCCCCGTCGGGGCCCTCGACGAGCGTCAGGAGCAGGCCCGTGTCCCGGGGATCGAACAGCCGGCCCAACATCATGGAGAAGCCGCGCTCCTGCTCCCCGCGGCGGCTCTTGGCCATCAGCTCCGCCATGCACGCGGCGTCGGCGGGTTCCAGGTGGGCCGGGTCGAGGAAGCGGACGGTGTAGCCGTAGCGCGCCACCCGGTTGACTGCCTGGCGCAGTCCCTTCATCTTCCCGCCCTCGAGCGAGAACTCCCGCGGGTCGACGACGGCCTCGTCCCCGATGTAGAGGAAGCGCATGCCCGAGGCCTGGTACGTCGGGAGCCACTCTTCGCCGGCGCCCATGACCCCGAGGCCCCACCCGTTGCGGTCCACATAGCGGCGGAACGAGTCCCACACGTGGGCGCGCTCGGAGAACGGGCCGATGGGGTCGGGGGACACGAGGCAGACGCCGCCGAAGACGGCGTAGGCGACGAGTGAATCGCGGTGGAAGAACCACTGCTTGTCGTCGCGCAGCGCGAAGTAGTCGAGCGTCCCGGTGCCGTGCCGGCGCACGATGTCGCGGGCTCGCAGCTCGGCGGCCCGGCGCCCGACCGAGTTGCGTCCCGAGGACAGCCGGCGGTCGACGACGGGCCGGGTGAGGAGGTACAGGGCCACCACGATCAGGCTGAGGCCGACGGCCAGCAGGCTGATGGAGACGTAGCGGTCGATGGTGGGCGGGAACGCGACCCGGTTCACCCCGACCAGCCGCTCGGCGGACCCCAGCAGCACGTCGGGCCAGCCGGGGAGCGGGTGGTGGTGCACGCGGCCGGCGACCTCCACCGCGATGAACCCCCCGAGGGTTGCGAGCAGCCCCCCGACGGCGAGGATGGCGAAGGCGGTGACGAGGGTCGCCTGCTCGGTCTGGGCCCGGAAGAGCTCGCGCTGCACGATCAGGAGCGTGAGGACGGCCGCGCAGACGAGGAGCGTGATGACGTCGGCGGCGTGGACGAGGTGTAGCGCGAGCGAGGCCACGAGGAGGGCCACCGCCACCAGCCACGAGCGCCGCTGGCCCTTCAGGATGCCGCGGGAGAGCATGATCATGCCGATGCCGGCGATGGCGGTGAGTGCCCCGGCCGCCTGGACGACCGCGATGGGCAGGTACTGCGCGATCAGGTGGAGGTGCGCCCGCAGCGGGGACGTGACGGCGGACAGCAGGTCGATGGCACCGGCCACGAACAGGGAGACCGCGGCGACCCGGCGGATGCGGCGCACCCGGATGCGGTCGGCCGCCACCTCGGGAGCGGGAGGCCACGAGGCGCCGCTCGGCCACCCGGCCGCCAGTTCGGCGTGGACCTCGGCCGCCTTCGAGCGGCCCTTGATCACGATGTCGGAGGTGACCAACCGCTCGCCCATGGTGGCCATCGGCAGGTCCGCCTCGGCCAGGATCAACCGGACGTGGAGGTCCGCGCCGGTCTCGATCTCGAGGGTCGACTCCTGGCGGTGGTGCAGGAACGTCGGCGGCAGCCCCAGACGTCCACGGTGCTCGTGCACGACCTCCGAGGTGGCTCCCGGACAGGCGAAGAAACCCGAGTCGAGGTGGGTGAGCTCGGGCACGAGCGCCCCGCCGGCGATGACACCCGATGCACCGGCCTCGACGGCGGCGCGCGTGGCGTCGAGGGCGTCCTCACCGTCGATCCGCAGTTGGGCGTGCGCGATCGGGCGCACCCCCGAGACCCCGCCCGCCCAGGGAGCCGGAAGGCCGTCGCCGCCGAGCGCACGCCAGATACCCCGTGACGTGATGGCCACGACGAGGGCCAGCAGCGCGAGCAGCAGCACCGCGATGACCACCGTGACGATGAAGCGGGAGAACCATGTCGCGTCGTACGCCCGCTGCAGAGCGTTCTGCTGGCGCGGCGAACGGAAGACACGGCCGAGGCCGTCGATCACGAAGTCCACGCGCAACAGCAGCGCCACCGCAGCCAGCACGAGTGGCGGCGCCCACAGGTAGCGCCGCAACCGGCGGTAGAGCAACCGTGAGGTCACGAAGCGCCGCGCCAGGCGCGGGTCGTCGAGGCGCTCCATGCCGGCCAGCCACGGCCGCTCTTCGGACGGGGTGGCGTCCATCGGCGGGTTGGCGTCGGGTCCCATGGTCCCTGCGCGCACGAGCACCGTGCGCGTCCCGGCCCCCGTCTCGCACGCCAGGTCGACGGCGTCGTGCACCTGAAGCCCGCTGCGTTCGAGGTCTCGCACCAGCTCCGGATCGCTTTCGGCGGCCGCCATGACGACGACGACCTGGGAGTCGGCCCGCGCCGCGAACGCGCGCAGCGCGTCCATCAGCTCCGGGTGCACACCGAGCACGGCGGCGGGACCGACTCCGCTCTGGCAGCCCGGCGCCACCAGGCGCCCGCAGAGGATCACGATGCCCGGCCCCTGCCAATCCTCGAGCCGGCGGCCGATGTCGCGGCAGGCGGCGCGTGAGCTGTCGGTGGGTTCGGGCGGGAGCAGAAGGTCGCCGATCACCTCGACCCACCGGCCCAGGGCGACCCGGATGGTGCGGTCGCTCCCGGCCTCTGGGTCGGGGATCCTGGTCACCGTGTCGACCTCGCCACTCATGCAGGGACCATCGTGTCACCTCCGGAGCGCCCGGCCTCTCCTCAATTGGGAGGATTCGTTGCACCTCTCGGTGGAGACCGCACCGTTAAGCTGGACTTTCGTGCCTGTGCCCCAGCCTGAGAGCGACCAGATGAATTGGACCTGGCGAGTCGGGGACGGAGTGTCGCTCCAGCGTGGGGCGGCGGTGGTCTTCGACATCGACGGCGTGCTCTCGAACGCCGCCGGCCGCCAGCACTTCATTGAGCGGGGGCAGCGGAACTGGGCGTCGTTCTTCGAGGCGTGCGGCGACGACCCCGTGATCGAGGAGGTTGCCCGGCTGCTCGAGCTGCTCGACCCCTCGCTCGCCGTCATCCTGCTCACGGGACGGCCCCAGCGGGTCCAGCCGCAGACGCTGGCCTGGCTCAAGCGGTACGGACTGCGCTGGGACCTCCTCGTCATGCGGTCCCGGGGGGACTACGCGCAGGTCACGGAGTTCAAGGAGGCGGTCGTGCGGGATCTGCGGGCCCAGGGGTTCGACCTCCGCCTCGCGTTCGAGGACGACCCGTCCAACCACGCGATGTACGTGGCCGCCGGCGTCCCCTGCGTCTACATCCACTCCGGGTACTACGACTGACGCAGTTGTCGGCCCCAACCGGCGGCGAGCGCCCCGGCCGAGAGGATCAGGACCGGGAGGTCGCCCCAGTGGTCGTAGGGCGTCATGCCGCGGCGGAGCGCGGCGGTGGCGACCAGCACCTGGCGCCTGCCCAGGCTGCTGCGGGCGACCACGACCCCGCGGTCCGTCACGACTGCGCTGAAGCCTGTCGGCGCCGCCTGGACGAGGTCGCGACCCGTCTCGACGGCCTGCACGACAGCCGCCGACATCTCCTGTGCCGGCACCTGCGACGTGCTGTACGAGGACGTGTTGGTGGGAACGGCGAGCAGCTCCGCGCCGGCGCGCACCGATGCGCGGCTGCGCCCGGCGTAGAAGACCTCGAAGGACACGAGGAGACCGAGGGGCCCGGCCGGCGTGCGCATCAGCCCGGTGCCGTGCCCAGGGACGGCGTCGGTCGGCACACCCGAGAGGTCGGCCAGGTGAGAGAAGAAGGAGCGGTCGGGGACGTACTCACCGAAGGGGACGCGGTGCACCTTCTCGAACACGCCGACGATGTGCCCGTCGGGCCCCCAGGCGACGATCTCGTTGCGGAAGGTGGTCGCCGACGCCGGCTCCGTCACACCGACGACGAGCGTCGTGTCGAGCTCCACGGCCAGCCGGCTGAGCAGGGCCGCCTCGGCTGAGCCGGCCAGCGGCCGGTCGAGCGCCACGACGTCCTCCGGCCACAGCACGAGCTCGGGGCGGGGGCGGGCCGAGGTGACCGCGTAGGTGGCTGCGACCTGGGCCTCGTAGACCTTCGTGGGCGAGACCTGCTCCTTGCTCAGACCCCGCTGCCCACCGCCTTGGACCAGGGCCACCCGCACCGTGCGGACAGGGGACCCGCCGTCGGGGGCCAGGGTGCCGGCGACCGCCAGCGCGGCGATTCCGCACGCGACCACGGCGACTCCGACGAGAGAGGGTCCGCGGGCGCCCTCTCGCCGCGCCCAGGTCCACGAGGCGAGCGTGGCGATGGCCACTCCGCCGGCCCAGACCCCGGCCGTGATGAGGAGCGGGCCGCCGAGGCGCGCCAGCTGGACCAAGGGACCGTGCGCCTGCCCGAGGAACACCCCGCCCAGGGGCAGCCCACCGAACGGCCAGGTCATGCGCAACGCCTCGGCCAACGTGCACGCACCGACGAAGGCCGGGGCGCGGCCCCGCAGCGGTGGCGTCACGGCTGCGGCCGCGGCGAAGAAGAGCGCCTCCACCGCGATGAGCACGACCGCGCCGTACCAGTTGAAGGCGCGGGCCCAGGCCAACCCGATGAGGTAGCAGCCCAGGCCGGCCAGCCACCCGGACCACACCCGGGTGCGCACCCCCAGGCCCGCGAGGCGCCAGTAGAGCAGTCCGGCTCCGAGGGGGCCGAGGGGCCACCACCCGAAAGGTGGGAGGGACAGCGCGAGGAGGACGCCGGCCGCGACGGAGGGGACGGCCACGCCGCCCCGGCGCGGCGGGAGGGTCACAACAGTGCGCGCGCCGCCGCCCGGCCACTCGCGATGCAGGCCGGGATGCCGACCCCGTGATAGGCGGCGCCGGCCACGGCCAGCCCGCCGAGGCGGGCCACGGCGGCCTCCACCCCGGCCGTGCGGAGCAGATGATGCACGCGGTACTGCGGGAGCGCGTCGGGGCACCGCACGACGACGGCGTCGGCGGGCCGACCGGTCACGCCCATCAGCGCGCCCAGCTCCTCCCAGGCCCGGTCGACGGCCTCGCCGTCGCTCCATACCCCCGGCCGGGCGTCGTCCATGCGCCCGAGCGAGGCGCGCAGCAGCACCTCGCCGTCGCGGGCCAGATGCGGCCACTTGCGGTCGAGGAAGGTGCAGGCCGTCACGGCCCACGGGTCGCGTCCCTTGTGCGGGCTCCGGCGCGGCACGAGGAACCCGGTGCCGTACAGGGGCGACGGGACCTCGTCGGCGCCAACGAGGAACGTCACGAGGACCACGGAGGCGTACTCGACCGTCTGCAGCAAGCCGGCCGCCTCGTCGTCGTGGGGTCGCAGCAGGGCGGCCGTGACCGGCGCGGGGGCGGACAGGACCACCGCGTCCGCCGGGGACGCCGCGCCGCCGGACCACACCGTCCAGCCGGCGCCCGTCCGCTCGAGCCGCTCGGCGGGCGCCGAGAGCCGGATCTCGACGCCGCGGTCCCCGAGCTTCGCCACGAGCGTCCGCACCAGCGAGGCCATGCCACCGTCGAGGGACCAGAACAACGGTGCGCCGTCGGGGTCCGGTGCAGGGACCTCGGCCCGGAGGGCACGCATGAGGCCGCCCCGGCGCTGCGCCGCGGCCAGGAGCGGCGGGAAGACCGCCGCCGCCGACATGTTGTCCACCGAGCCGGCGTGGATGCCGCCGATCAGGGGGTCGACCAGCGTGTCGACGACCCGTTGCCCGAGCTTGCGCGCCACCAGCGGTCCGATGGCGCGATCGCCGATGGGGCCCCGGACGTCGGGGCGGGGCAGGACGGCGTCGCGGGCGAGACCGAGCTGGCCCCGGAACCCGAGGACGCCGGAGCGCGCGGCGGGCCGGAACCGCGTCGGTATGCCGAGCGCGAGGCCCTCGGGCAACGGGCGCAGGCGTCCCCGGGCCCACACCGATGCGCCGCGCCCCGCGATCGGGACCAGCGTGGCGGCGAGCCCGAGCTCGTGGCACAGGTCGACCGCCTCTGGCCGCCGACCGAGGAAGCCGTCGGGACCCATGTCGACGAAGCGCCCACCGAACTCGTCGCTGCGCAGCGCTCCGCCGGCGCGGGTCGACGACTCGAGCACCACGACCGCGGGCGCGTCGCCCCCGCGCTCGGCGCCGCCCGTCAGCTCCCAGGCCGCGGTCAGCCCGCTGATGCCCCCGCCGACGACGACCACCCGCTCGGGAGCCACGTCAGGGAGCCTCGTCGGCCGCGACGATCACGTCGGCCAGCACGGCGACGAACGCGGGGTCGTCGTTGAGCGATGCGGTGCGCGCGTAGCCGATGCCGCATGCGGCAGCGATGGCAGCCACCTCGACATCGAGGTCGTAGAGCACCTCGAGGTGGTCCGCCACGAAGCCGATCGGGCACACGACGACGGCATCGGTGCCGCCGTCGCCGGCGAGGCGACGCACCTCGTCGCGCACGTCGGGACCGAGCCACGGATCAGTGGTGCGCCCCGCGCTCTGCCATGCCACGAGCCATTCCCCGAGCCCGGCGGCCTCGGCGACCAGCCGGGCGGACTCGGCGAGCTGCTCGGGGTAGGTGTCGCCGGACTGGCGGATGCGGGCGGGGAGCGAGTGCGCCGTGAAGATCACACGGCGGCGCCCCTGCAGCGTGCCGAGCGCGGCGGTGACGCGCGCCGCCAGGAGCGCGACGAGCGCCGGCTCGGCGTACCAGGGGCCGACGGGGACGAAGGGTGTACCGGCGAGCGCGCCGGCGGCGCGGTCGAGGTACTCCTGCGAGCCCATGGAGGACGCGTGCGGAGTCAGGACGAGGCCCACGACCTTCTCCAGCCCCGCCGCCGCCAGCGTGGCGGCGGCATCCTCGATCAGCGGGTCGGTGTGCTTGGCCCCGAACACCACCAGGTACCGCCCGGGCGAGCGCGTCTGGAGCTCGGTCCGCACCGCGTCGACCTGGGCCCGGGTGCGTTCGGCCAGTGGCGACACGCCGCCGATGGCGCGGTAGCGGCTCTCGAGCTCGGCGAGCTGCTCGGGCCCGGGCGGGCGACCACGGCGGATGCGCGTGTAGAAGGGGAGGATCTCCTCCGGGCTCGCCGGCGTGCCGTGCGCCATGAGGAGCACGCCGGAGGTCATGTGCGGTCGGTCTCCGCGTGCACGAGCTCGACGACCGCGGTCAGGATGGCCGGATCCGTCTCGGGCAGGACGCCATGGCCGAGGTTGAAGACGTGGCCGGTGCCGGTCCCGTCAGCGCCACGCTCGAGCACGACGCGCGTCGCCTCCTCGACGACGGGCCAGGGCGCGAGGCACAGCGCCGGGTCGAGATTGCCCTGCAGCGCATGGCCCGCGCCGACGCGCCGACGTGCCTCGTCCAGCGGGACGCGCCAGTCGACGCCGACCACGTCGGAACCCGCCGTCGCCATCAGCCCGAGCAGCTCGCCCGTGCCGACGCCGAAGAGGATCGTCGGCACGGCGAGGTCGGCGACCGCGTCGAACACGGCGCGGGTCGCCGGCAGGGCGAAGCGCGCGTACTCGTCCGGGGAGAGCGACCCGGCCCAGCTGTCGAAGAGCTGCACCGCCTGGGCACCGGCGGCGACCTGGGCGCGCAACGAAGCCACCGCCATGGCGGTCAGACGTCCCGTGAGGTCCGCCCACAGGGCCGGTGCGCCGTGCATCAGCGCCTTCACCTTGGCGAAGGTGCGCGACGGGCCACCTTCGACGATGTAGCTGGCCACGGTGAACGGCGCGCCGGCGAACCCGATCAGAGCGACCCCCGATCCGGCCAGCTCCCGGGCCACGAGGCGGGCGGTCTCCGCGACATAGGGCGCGTCGGTCTCGGGCTCGAACGGTCGCAGGCGGGCGAGGTCGGCGTCGCTCCGGAACGGATCGGCCACCACGGGCCCCCGGCCCGGTTCGATCTCGACGCCGAAGCCGATGGCGTGCAGCGGCACCACGATGTCCGAGAACAGGATCGCGGCGTCGACGCCGTAGCGGCGCACCGGCTGCAGGGTCAGCTCGGCGGAGAGCGAGGCGTCGGCGATGGCCGCCAGGATGGACCCGTCTCCGCGCGCCGCCCTGTATTCGGGCAGCGCGCGCCCGGCCTGGCGCATGAACCAGACCGGCGTCCTCGTGACCGGCTCCCGCACACAGGCACGCTCGAGGTTCGTGCGGGCCTCTGCCGCCGGGCTCACCCGAGAGGCTCTATGACGACGGCCGTGCCGTAGGCGCAGATCTCCGTCCAGTTCCCGCCCATCTCCGAGGTGTCGAACCGCATGGCCACCACGGCGTTGCCGCCGCGGGCCTCGGCCTCGGCCACCAGCCGGTTGACGACGTCCTCCGGGCTGAGCTGCAGGTTCTTGGTCATGCCCTTGAGCTCGCCCCCGGCCAGCGACTTGAAGGCCGCGCCGAACTGGGAGCCGACGTTGCGGGAGCGGACCGTCAGGCCGAAGACCTCACCGAGCACCGAGGTCACCTTGCAGCCGGGCACGTCGTTCATGGTCGAGATCAGCATGGCCATCCTTTCGGTCCGGCTCATCGTAGGCGTCACCACCCCGGCCGCCGAGGCGACACGAGGCGTCTAAACTGAACTGTTTCCCCGTGGGCCAGGGGTAGAAAGGGGAGAGGTGCCCGAACATCCCGATCTGCAGGATGAGCAGCAGTACCTCAACCGTGCCTACGAGGGACTGGAGTTCATGCGGGGTGAGGCGCGCCAGATGCTCCAGGGTGTCCTGGACCTCGGCCGGGGCGGCACCTTCCAGTCGAGGACCGAGCGGGACATCGTGGTCCGCACCAGCCTGGCCCGGCTGGAGCAGCTCGACATCGGGGATCAGGCCCTCTACTTCGGGCGCATCGACCGGCTGCCCGAGCCCGACGAGGACGGCGAGGACGCCAGCCCGGCACTGGGCGAGTCGTTCCACATCGGCCGCCTGGCGGTCTCGGGCCCCGACCACGAGCCGTTGGTGGTCGACTGGCGCGCCCCGGTGGCCGAGCCGTTCTACCGGGCGACGGGGCTGGACCCGCAGGGGCTGGCACGGCGGCGGCACCTGGCCGTCCGGGGCCGGACCGTGCTCGGGTTGGAGGACGAGTACTTCGTCGACCCGGACGGGCGCGCCCCCACCACCACGGCCCCGGGTGCCGATGGCAGCCCGACCGGGAATGGCGGTGGCGAGCGGCTCCTCTCCGACGGGATCGTCCTGGGCGGCCCGGGCGCGCTGCTCTCGGCGCTCGGCCAGGCCCGGACCGGCCACATGGGCGACATCATCGGCACCATCCAGCGCGAGCAGGACGAGATCATCCGCTCGCCGTTGGCCGGCGTGCTCGTCGTCCAGGGCGGCCCGGGGACGGGCAAGACGGCCGTGGCGCTGCACCGCGCCGCGTACCTGCTCTACACCCACCGCTTCCCCCTTGAGCGTCAGGGCGTGCTGGTCGTCGGGCCCAACCCGCTGTTCCTGCGCTACATCGAGCAGGTGCTCCCTTCGCTCGGGGAGACGGGGGTGAGCCTGTCGACGGTGGCCGGCCTCGTGCCCGAGGTGCGGGTCCGGGGCGTCGACGCCGCCGCCGTCGCCAAGCTCAAGGGCGACGAGCGGATGGTCAAGGCGTTGGCGCGGGCCGTGCGCACCCGCCAGCGACCCCTCCAACGCGACGCCGAGATCCCCTTCGGCGCGGGGGTGCTACGCCTCCGCGCCGGGACGACCGAGGACATCGTGGCCGTGGCGCGGCGACGGCCCGGCACCCACAACGCGCGGCGCCGCTTCGTCGAGGCGCAGGTGCTGCGCGCTCTCTCCGACGAGTACCGGTCCCGGCTGAGCCGCGGTGGGACCGACATGGTGAACGAGGCGCCGACCCAGGAGGAGCAGGCCGACCTGGCGCAGCGGTTGCGCCGCGTGCCCGAGGTGGCCGAAGCGCTCGATCGGATGTGGCCCCGCCTCTCGCCGCACGAGTTCCTCCACGACCTCTTCGGTGCCCGGGCCCTGCTGACGGCGGCGGGCAAGGGGGTCCTCAGCCCGGCGGAGGTGCAGCGGCTGTACCGGCCCCGCAGTGCCTCGCTCGACACGGTGCACTGGACGGTGGCGGACACCGCACTGATCGACGAGGCCCGCACCCTGCTCGGCCCGCGGCGGGCCGGGAGGACCAACCGTGCGCGGGCGCAGAGGAGCGAGGAGGCCTCGTCGCAGGACGTCGCGTTCTGGCCCCAGGGGCTGGCGACATCGCCGGTGCCCGTCACGGGACCGGCGAGCGGCTCCGACGACGAGATCCGCTCCTTCGGCCACATCGTCGTCGACGAGGTGCAGGACCTCTCCCCGATGCAGCTGCGCATGCTGGCACGCCGCTCGCTCTCGGGTTCCATGACGGTCGTGGGCGACATTGCGCAGGCGACCGGCCCGTGGGCCCCCCAGGGATGGGACGACGTCACGCGCCACCTGAGCCCGCAGCGCCCGCCCCGCCTGGTGGAGCTGACCGTGAGCTACCGCACCCCGTCCGAGGTCGTGGCGCTGGCCTCGCGGGTCCTGGCCGTGGCGGCGCCGACGATCAGGCCGCCGCGCCCGGTCCGCCAGGCGGGAGCGACGCCGCGGATCGTCCAGACCACCCGTGCCGGGTTGGCCGCCACCGTGGCCGACGTCGCCCGGGAGGAGACGGTGGCGATGGCCCCCGGACGCGTGGCCGTGCTCGGACCCGCGGTCATGCTCCCCGAGCTGGCCCGGGCGCTCGCCGAGGCCGGCCTCGACCCCGTCGACCCCCGCGACCCGGGAGGCGAGGGTCTGGCCGCCGGGCTGGTCGTGCTCCCGGCCGACGAGACCAACGGCCTCGAGTTCGACTCGGTGATCGTGGTGGAGCCGTCGCTGGTCGCCGCGGTGGGCGACGAGCCGGCGGGCGAGGGGCCTCCGGTGGCCACCACGCGGGGACTGCGGACTCTCTACGTCGCGCTCACCAGACCGACGAAGCGCCTGGCGGTCGTGCACGCCGACCCGCTGCCGGTCGAACTGCGCTGACCTGGGGGTTCTGCCGCTCCACGTGGGCCGCGTCGCCGCGACCTCTTAGTTGGCGCTTCGCGCACCCGTTCGACTAGAAATTGCCCTGTGACCCAGGCTGTCTCGGCGGAGATCCCCGTGCCACAGGGGAAGATCGTCCACGACCGGCCCCCGATGCTGGCCATCGGCGTCATGATCTGGCTCGGCTCCGAGCTGATGTTCTTCAGTGGGCTCTTCGCGGCGTTCTTCACCATCCGCGCCAACACCGTCGGGCCGTGGCCTCCCGCCGGTACCCAGCTCGACGTCGTACGGGCCGGCATCTTCACCCTGGTGCTCGTGTCCTCGAGCTTCACCATGCAGCGTGCCGTCTACCAGGCCGAGTGGCGCAAGCGGCGGTCGGCCCGCATCTGGATCGTGTGCACGATCCTCCTCGGGATCGCGTTCCTCGGGAACCAGGCCTACGAGTGGCTGTTCAGCCCGACCCGCTGGTACACGAACTCGTACGGGTCGCTCTTCTACATCATGTCGGGCCTCCACGGCCTCCACGTCTTCATCGGCCTGGTCGCCATGGTCTTCCTCCTGGGCCGCATGCGCGGCGACGTCGGGGGCGACCCCGGTGAGCTCTCCGCGATCCAAGGCGTCTCCTACTACTGGCACTTCGTCGACATCGTCTGGGTCGGGCTCTACAGTTGCCTGTTCCTGCTCAAGTAGGCATGCGAGGCGTGCGCGCACCGATCAGAGGGACATTCAAGACCCAATTCCTGCTGCCGGCCGGCCTCCTGGTGGTCGCTGTCATGGCGTCGTTCGCGATGTTCGTCCCCGGTGCCGATGCGGGCGCCAGCGGCCGCGCCGACGCCACACAGGTGTCGACGAGCGCAGCCCACGTCACCACCCGGGCGTGCGGCACCCTCAACCTCAAGGGCGTGACCAACTCGACGCGCAACGCAGGCAACCCGTTCAACAGCAGCAACCTGTTCTGCCTGAACGGCCACCTCGTCAGCTACGGCAGCCAATACATCACCTACGCCAACCCGCCGCAGGCGCTCGTGTCGGCCGGGCGGCTGCTGTTCGCGCAGACGTGCTCGAGCTGCCACGGCAACGACGCCAACGGCGTCAACCCCCAGGGGCAGGCCACCATCGGGCCGAACCTGCAGGGCGTGGGCGCGGCCACGGTCGACTTCTGGGTCAGCACGGGCCGCATGCCGGCCACCGACGTCAAGGCGGTCGAGGCGGAGCGCCGACCGACCCGGCTGACGCCGCTGCAGGCGCTCGAGCTGGCGGCCTGGGTCAACTCGCTCGACCCCGCCGTGCCCGCCGTGCCGTACCCGCACCTGGCGACGGCCGACCAGTCGGCGGGCCAGAACCTCTTCTCCCTCAACTGCGCGGCCTGCCACACCATCACCGGCGCGGGCGACGCCCTGGCCTTCGGCACCAACGCCCCCTCGCTGCAGAACCGCTCGGTGACGGCCCAGCAGGTGGTGGAGGCCATGCGGACGGGCCCGGCCAACATGCCCCGCTTCTCGGGCAACCTGACGGACAAGCAGGTCGCCGACATCGTGTCGTACGTCACCGGGCGTATCCAGCATCCGGACAACCCGGGCGGCGTCGGGCTCGGCGGAGTCGGACCGGTGGCCGAGGGCTTCGTCGCCCTGCTCATCGGTGTGGGCGGCCTCGTCCTCGTCTGCTTCTGGATCGGAGAGCGCTCGTGAGCGACGGGGACCGCCAGCCCTCGCGGACCCGGGTGCCCATGCCGGTGGCCGCGCTGAGCGATCCGCACATGGGCGACGCGGCAAAGCACCCGGCGCGGGTCGAGAAGATCATCGCCGCCGTCTTCCTGCTCGCGATCGTGTTCATCTCCCTGTTCGGCGCCGGCTACGTCCAGAACTGGAAGCCCTGGATCCTCGGTGGCACCCTCGGGGTGGGCCTCTTCCTGCTCGGCTTCGGCCTGACGGCCTGGGGCAAGTACCTGATGCCCCAGGGCCCCTTCGTCGAGGAGCGGCACACGCTCGCGTCCACCGCCGAGGAGCGCGACGCCATGTCGGCCGCCCTCGTCGAGCGCTCCGCCGTCGTCGTCAAGCGCCGCAAGATGCTGGGCGGCCTCTTCGCCCTCGGCGCCGGCATCTTCGGCGTCGTGGCCGTGTTCCCGCTCCTGCGCTCCCTCGGACCGCTACCCGGGGACAGCCTCGACGTGACCGACTGGCGCAAGGGGACGGTGCTGGTCGACTCCAACGGCCGGCCGGTGCGAAGGGACACGCTGGTCGTCGGCGGCATCATGACGGTGTACCCCCAGGGACAGGTCAACGCACTGACCGGCTTCATCACCGACAACGGGCAGGCGGTCGACCAGACCGTGCTGATCAGGGTGTCGGACGAGCCGTTCACGACCGTGCCCGGGCGCGAGGACTGGACCCCGGACGGGTACGTCGCCTACTCGAAGCTGTGCACCCACCTCGGTTGCCCGGTGGGTCTTTACGAGCAGCAGCTGGAATTGCTCGTGTGCCCGTGCCACCAGTCGATGTTCAACGTCCGCGACGGTGCGGTGCCCCAGTTCGGACCGGCACCGCGGCCCCTGCCCCAGATGCACCTCGGCTACAACGACCAGGGCTACCTCATCGCCATGGCGCCCTATGACCAGCCGGTCGGCCCCGGCTTCTACGAGCGGACCACGACATGAGCGACACCGCGGCCAGGACGAAGCGCAGCACCAAGGCGGCCATGGGCCCCTTCGGCCAGGTCGGCAAGATCGTCGACGAGCTCGACGACCGCCTGGGAGTGGCCAAGGGGGGCCGGGTCTTCCTGGACAAGATCTTCCCGGACCACTGGTCCTTCATGCTGGGCGAGATCTCGCTCTACTCGTTCATTGTCCTGCTGGCCACCGGGATCTTCCTGTCGCTCTACTTCGTTCCCTCGACCCAGCAGGTCATCTATCACGGCAGCTACCAGCCGCTGAACGGCCAGTGGGTCTCGGAGGCCTACAGGTCGACCGTCAGCATCTCCTTCGACGTCCGCGGCGGCCTCCTCGTCCGCCAGATGCACCACTGGGCCGCCGACATCTTCACGGGCTCCATCATCGTGCACATGGCCCGCATCTTCTTCACCGGCGCGTTCCGCAAGCCCCGCGAGCTGAACTGGCTGATCGGCACGACGATGCTGATCCTGGCCATCCTCGAGGGCTTCATCGGCTACTCGCTGCCGGACGACCTGATCTCGGGCACCGGGCTCCGCATCGGCTACTCCATCGCCGAGTCGATCCCCTTCGTCGGGAGCTATCTCGTCACCTTCCTGTGGGGTGGCCAGTTCCCCGGCACGGGCATCATCATCCCCCGGTTCTTCCTCATCCACGTGCTGATCATCCCGCTCGTCCTGTTGGGGCTGATCTCCGTTCACCTGGGCCTGCTCGTGCGCCAGAAGCACACGCAGTTCGCCGGTGAGGGGCGCACCGAGCACAACGTGGTGGGCTCGCCCATGTTCCCGACGTTCATGGCCAAGACCACCGGGTTCCTCTTCATGGTGACGGCGGCGACGGCGCTGCTCGGGGCCTTCGTCCAGATCAACCCGATCTGGCAATTCGGGTCCTACGACGCGTCCAAGATCTCCTACGCCGTCCAACCCGACTGGTACATGGGTTGGCTCGACGGAGCTCTGCGCATCATGCCGTCGTGGGAATTCGCCGGGTGGGGGCATACCATCCCCTTCGAGGTCCTGCTCCCTGCCGTGGTGTTCCCGGGCCTCATCTTCACCATCGCCATGCTGTGGCCCGCGCTCGAACGCAAGGTGACGGGGGACGACGAATTGCACAACCTGCTGGACCGCCCTCGCGACAGACCCAAGCGCACGGCGGCCGGCGCCGCCATGTTCGCCCTCTTGTTCACGCTCTTCGGGGCGAGCTCGACCGACGTCCTGGCCAACTTCTTCCACATCTCGCTCAACGAGGTCCTGTGGTTCTTCCGGATCGCTGTGTTCGTGATCCCGGTCATTGCCGGGTTGGTCACCTACCAGCTGTGCCGGGAGATGCAGGGCGTGCACGGGATCGGGAAGCGCAAGCGGTCCGTCATCGTGCAGCGGTCCCCCGAAGGCGAGTACAGCACCGTGCCGACGCCGCCACGACCCGACGACGTGCACACGGAGCTCGATCCCGAGCCCGTGCCGGTGCGCATCGACATCGAACCACTGGACAACGGCGGCCCGCGTGAGCCGGAGAGCTCACCCACGGGTGTGCGCCAGGTCACGCGCTGACCGAGCGGTCGTCCCGGGCCACCGCCCGCGACCTGTGGGTCGCACTCGAAACCGTCCACGCCGTCACCTACTTCGCGCCCGGGTGCCGCGCCGCGCTGCGTGAGGCGGGGCTACGCGGCTTCTGGCCCGGCTATTTCGCGGCCCGATCCGCCCCGCTCGGGCGGGTCGGGCCCGGACCGGTGGCCGCCGCGTTCTACAACTTCGATCCGGACATGGTTGCCCGGGCCGTACCGGGGTGCTGGGAGGTCGTGTCACCCGAGACGCTCTGCCGGGTGCGCGCCATCGCGGCCGCGGAGTCGCTGAACGAGGTCTGCAGCGTCGCCGCCCGATCCGTTCTCGTGGCCGCCCTGCCGCTGCTGCGCCACGCCGTCGAGGGCTGCACCGCGGCAGGGAGGGTCATGGGCGCCGCCAACCGGGCCCTGTGGCCGGTCATCGCGCCCGCCCTGGGCACGGCGGGGCTCGGCGAGGCATGGCAGGGGTGCACCACGCTGCGCGAGCACCGCGGCGACGGCCACAGCGCCGCGCTGCTCGTCCACGGGGTGCGAGGTCTGGAAGCCCATCTGCTGGCGGCGGGCACCAAGGCGATCCCCGCCGAGGTGCTGCGGGACAACCGCGGCTGGGGCGAGCAGGAGTGGGCGGCCGGGAGGGAGGCGCTCGCGGTGCGCGGCCTGCTCCACGCGGACGGGCGCGCGACGGACGCCGGGCGCACGCTGCACGGCGAGGTCGAGGATCTCACGGACCGGCTGGCCGAGCCCGCGTACGCGGGGCTGAGCGACACCGCGCTCGACGATCTCCACGGCGCCCTGTCGGCCTGTGCCGCCGATGTGGCGGCGTCCGGGCTGCTGCCCTTCCCCAACCCCATGGGGTTGCCCCGCGCCAGGGTGCGCTAAGCGCGCTGCGCCCGGCTGCGCTCGGCGGGCCTGGGTGGTGGCCAGCCCGCGACGAGACCGAGGTCCTTGCACAGCGCCCGCGAGGACACCATCTGCCCCGCGTGGCGCCCGGCCTCGGGGTCGTCACCGAGCCAGGCCGCCACTTCGCCGGCCACCTCGGGGGGCGCGGGGACGTGGCCCGCCCCCACCAGCACCTTGTCCATGCCCGACGCCCGCATGGACTCGGTGAGCGTCAGCCCCGGAGCGATCGAGAAGGCCCAGATGCCCTGCGACGCGAACTCCACGTGGCACATGTCGGTGACGCGGTGGAACGCCGCCTTGGCGGCCGCGTAGGCAACGCCCCACCCCCCGGCACCCGCCGGCGCCGGGGGCGTCGTGAAGGCGGCCTCGGAGAGCATGTTGACCAGGCGGCCCTGGCCGCGCTCGAGCATCTGGGGCAGCAGGAGCTGGGTCAGGAGGAGCGGGTGGAGGTAGTCGCCGACCAGGCAGCGCTCGGCCAGCTCGAGGGGGAGGTCGAGGATCCGGTCCATCGTGCCGGGCCCCTGGTAGATGGCGTTGTTCACCAGCACGTCGACCCGGCCGAGCTCCGCCAGCGCCACCGCGGCGACACGCTCGACCGACGTGCGGTCCATCAGGTCCATGGGCACGGCCAGACAGGCTCGGCCCAGTGCCTCGATCTCCGCCGCGGTGGAGTCCAGGCTGCCGGCGATCGGCAGCGGGTCGTCGTGGCGCAGCGCGCTCGACGGGAGGGCGCGGCCATCGCCCTCGTGCACCGTGCGGGCCGTGATGACCAGGTCGAAGCCCCGCCGGGCGAGAGCGACCGCGGCGCACCGCCCGATGCCGCGGCTGGCGCCGGTCACGAGAGCGACCCTCGTCGTGTCGGGCGCGCTCACCTACATCATCCCCGCGATCTGGTGCCCGCCGTCCACGTGGAGCACCTGCCCGTTGACGTAGGCCGCGGCGCCGCTGCAGAGGAACACGACGACCCGGGCGATGTCGTCGGGAGCCCCGAGGCGGCGGGTCGGGTTCGCCTCGGCCAGCCGGCGTTGGACGTCCGCGGGCACGATTGCCGCAGCCGTCTCGGTGAGGATGAACCCCGGCGCGATGGCGTTGGCCCTGATGCCGTCGCGCCCGTAGCGGACCGCCAGGTGGCGCGTGAGCTGGTTCAGGGCCGCCTTCGACACCCCGTAGGCCACCCTGGTCGACTCGCCGATGGTGCTCGTCCCCGACGAGATGGTCACGATGGACCCGCCCCCGCGCGCGGCCATGGCCGGGATGGCGGCACGGGCCAGGAGCAGTGCACCGCGCGTCGTGGTCTCGATCACGCGGTCCCACACACCGAGGTCGACATCCACGGCATCGGTGTCGAGGCGCGGATGGCTCCAGGCCGCGTTGTGGTCGATGCAGTCGACGCCCCCGAACTCGGCCACCGCCCGCTCGACGAAGGCGGTGACCGAGTCCTCGCTTCGTACGTCGCAGCGCACGCCGAGGGCCCGTCCGCCGGCGGCCATCACCGCGTCGGCCACCGACTCCGCCCCTTCGGGGGCCACGTCGCCGACCACCACCGCGGCGCCCTCCTGGCCCAGCCGGAGGGCCGTGGCGCGGCCGATGTCCGACGCCCCTCCGCTGAGGAGCACCACCTTGCCGTCGAGCTGCCCCACGTCAGTCCTTGCCGGCGGCGGCCCGCCCGGATGTCATGGCGTCATCGTAGGGTCCATGGTCCTTGGAGGTCACCTGGGGGCTTCAGGCGAGCGGAGGAGGAATTCCGTCAGCACTCGCGGCGAGTCCGGGATCCCAGGCGCACATCGCACAGGCATGACGGAACGCCGCGCGGGCGAACTCCAGCGCGAGCGCTCGTGGATCAGGGCCGGCGCGGACATCGTCCCAGTCGAGGATGTACTCACCCAGAGTTCCGTCCCAGCGAGCGTGTGGCACCGGAAGCTTCGCGCCGCCGAAGTCGTCTGGCGCCGGGTGGGCGTAGGCATAGAAGGCCGCTCTGCCATACCGCGCATCGCCGGGCCACCAGCCCACCGCCACTTCTTGCGCGTTCATGGCGTTGCGCATGATGAAGTCCTTCGATGGAGGCTCGGCGGGTTCGCCGGAGAACAAGTTCACGGCGAGATCGAACGAACCCCACCACGCATTGACCGGCGTCGATCGCCCGCGGTAGGGCGCCCGAAACTCGCCGAGGACGAGAGCAGCCTGAGTCGCTGCCGCGAAGTAGTCAGCAACCCGACCTGGGTCGTACCGCGTGTGTTCGGTGTCCTCGTCGAGCGGGACGCTCCACGGAACCTCTTGCGGCGCCGGGTCGATCTCGACCGGGCCACCGAGACGGCGAACTGCGGCCAACACCTCACGCGTCACGGCTCCCACCGCTCGATCGGGAGTGAGCGCGACGCGCTCGACCCGGCCGCTGCTGTGCTCGATCGCCGTCTCGTGGGCATGCAGATCGAGGACTACGACGAGAGATCCCGAACCGTCGGGTGCCCGCAGCGGGGCGGTCTCCCAACCCCGAGCGGTCAGACGGAGCGCCGTGTGCTGCAGCTGGTGCTCCGGTGGCGCCAACCTCACCGCCAACTTGCCGAGCACCTGGCTGTGCGCATGCAGCGTGTCGCACGTCTCTATCCACTGCTCGTACGAAGCCGCTGGCCAGTCCGACATGGCTGTACGGTAGCGAAGTAGGCGCCTCGGTTCCTCCGCCCGAGGGCTCCCCGGCCAGGGCGTCGGAGCCCAGCCCTCAGGCCCTCCACCGCCGCACCGACCGCAGCGTCACTCCGAACAGCGCCGCTGCAGCGGCGACGAGAAGGGCGGCCTCACGCTCCTGGAAGTCAAGGCCCCGTCGGGGCCTCCGACCAGGGGCTCCCCATGAGGCGGCCGGTCGCCGGATTGGGACGGGAAGCGGCCGGCATGGCACCATCGCGCGGTGCGAGTGCATCGCAGCTTCGCCTTTGTCGACGTGTCGGGGTTCACGGCGCTGACGGAGCTCGAGGGGGACGAACGCGCCGTCGACGTGCTGACCGCGTTCCGTGTGCTGCTGCGCGACATCTGCGCGCGCCGGGGCGTCCGGATCGCCAAGTGGCTGGGTGACGGCGTCATGCTGGTCTGCGTCGACACCCGCCCGCTGCTCGAGGCGGTCCTCGAGCTGCACTACGTCGTCGGCGTGGTCTCCGGGCCCGTCGAGACGGTCTCCATCCGCTCGGGCGTGAACGCGGGCGAGGTGATCCTGATGGAGGGCGACGACTACATCGGGCACTGCGTGAACGTGGCGGCTCGCCTGTGCGACCTGGCCCCGGCCGGTGAGGCACTGGCCGCGCCCTCGGTCATGGAGCACCTGCCCAGCTGGGGGCTCGCGGTGTCGGAGACCCACATCTCGCTGCGCGGCGTCGAGAGGCCGGTGCCGGCATCGAGCATCCGGATGGCCCTCGGCGGGCCTGACGGCTCCCTCGACCCCATCTGCGGCCTGCCCCTGACCCACGACACGGCGGAGGAGATCGCCCACGACGTCCGGGGCTCGGTGGTGCTGTTCTGCTCGCCGGGGTGCGTCGACACCTGGCGCCGCCGGCCGTCCCGCGCCGGGCCGGACTGAGGGGCGGCGCCGGGGCATCCGCCTCCCGGCTCGCTCAATCCGGGTTTCCATCTTGCCGATACCAAGCGTGCGAGACGGGAGAAGCCGGAACCCGGTATGGGTCATACACCAGCACACGACACGACGACCAACGTGGCCAGCTTCTGGCGGAGCTACGTCCACATCGGCGTCCTGACCTACAGCATGGGTGCCTTCGCCGTCGTGGTCTATGCACTGGCCACGCCTGGCGGCCCCCACCGCCAGGCGCTCGTCATCCTCGGGTGCTTCAGCCTGGCCGCTTCGGTCGGGCCCTTCCGGTGGCTGGGGCTGCGGCTCGTCTCGACCCGGTGGTCGAAGGTGTTCTTCACGTCGTGGGCTGCGTCGACCTTCGTCCTCGTCGCGTTGGCCGCCGTCCTCGACGGCGGTGTCCGCAGCCCGATCTCGTACTTCCTCGTCCTCCCGATGCTCTTCGCCGGCCTGGCCTACTCGGCGGGGACGGTGACGCTCCTCGGCGCCTTCGGCGTGGTGACGACGCTGGTGGTCGGCGTGCTGACACCGGACCCGAGCTGGCCCACCACGGCGTTCCTGGCGGTGGCGATGGTCATCGCGGGCCTGATCACCGCGGCGGCGGCGCTCAACCGCGATCGCCTGATGGCACATCTGATGGCGGCGGCGAACCTGGACGCGCTCACCGGTTGCCTCAGCCGGGGGGCGTTCCAGGAGCGCCTGGAGCACGAGTCGAAGCTGGCCAAGCGCCACCGGGCGACGTTCAGCCTCATCGTGGCGGACCTGGACAACCTCAAGACGCTCAACGACTCCGGTGGCCACCATTCCGGGGACCGGGCCCTGCGGTCGCTGGCCACCGTGCTGTCGCAGGCGGCCCGGGGAACCGATGTCGTCGGGCGCCTCGGCGGTGACGAGTTCGCGATGCTGCTCCACGAGACCGACCAGGATGCCGCGCTGGCCGTGGCGATCCGGCTGAAGGACGCCATGCAGGCGGCGAACGGCTCGGACCTGGTGACGGCCAGCCTCGGGGTGAGTACCTGGCTCGGCTCCGCCGACCGGCCCGACGAGCTGCTGCGGCGGGCCGACGAGGCGCTCTACATCGCCAAACGGGCGGGCCGCAACCGGTGCGCGCAATGGGAGCCCCCGACATCGGAGGCCCAGGCGGGGCCCCGATGGCTCGGCCGGCGCCCGCGCCGGGCCGAGGCCCCCAGCGGGGCCTGAGCCTCGCTAGGCCTCGCCGAAGCCCGCCCGGGCCGAGGTGGCCGTCGCGTCGTCGAGCAGCGGGTGGGCGTAGATGTCGAGGAGGGCCAGGGCCATCACGCGATCACCCTCGGGCTCGAACATGTCCGCGCCCAGCGCCCGCGACACGTGCTCGTGGAGGAGCGGGATGCCGAGGGCCATGGCCGTCACCAGCGCGGCCCGGATCCGGCGGTCGACGACGGGAGGATCGGCGCGGCTGTCGTCGGAGCGCGCGAGCCACACCTCGGTCATGGTCACCATCTCGTCGAAGATCGGCCCCGCGGTGGCGGATCCGTCGGTCAGGGATCGGGCGATGTAGTGCCCGAACCGCTTCGAGGCCTCCCTGGCGCGCGCCGTGCTGCCGGGATCGGCCAGGATCTGCGAGTTGAGATGGCGCAGTGCCTCGAACACGTACTCGTCGCAGGCCACGCGGAGGGCGTCCTTCGACCCGTAGTGGTGGCGGAGCAGGCCCGGAGAGACACCGGCGGTCCGCGCGATCCCCCTGATCGTCGCGCGGTCGTAGCCCTCCTCGGCGAAGTGCGCCAGGGCCGCCTCGCGGATGCGGGCGCGTGCCGTCAGGTCCTCGAAGGCGACGGCCCCGTTGACGATCGGGCTCCTCACGGAGGCCGACGGATCGCTGCGGCCGGTCGTCATTCCCCCTGCAGGTCCCTTCCCCTGAACGCCAGCTCTCCCACGAGCGCGCAGGCGACGCCGATGGCGGTCATGATCCCGTTCGCCTCCCAGTCCGGTGGCACGGCCGGAGCCGACGCCATGTGGTGGAAGACCGAGGTGTCGAGGACCCAGTGGTTGGTGGCCCCGATCCCTCCGACGATGACGACGAGGAAGGACCAACCCAGCACCCCGTAGACGACGACGGAGGTCGTCCGTGGCCGCGTCCCGAAGGCGAGGACGCCGATGCCGAGAATGGTGATCGCCGGGGGGACGAGGTTCACCCCCGCCTGGAGCATCGTCGTGAGACTGACGCCGGAGTGCTGGCTGTCGGCGCCCAGCCACGCCAAGAATCCCGCGCCGACGCCGCTCACGACGAGCACCACTGCCGCGACGGCGAGTCTTCCGGACAGCCACGAGGCCCGGGAGACCGGCCGGGCGAGCAGGTGGTCGAGCCTGCCCCCCGACTCCTCCCCGCGCGCCGCGGTGACCTGGCCCGCAGCGACGAAGGCGACCAGGACCGCCAGCACGAGGAAGCACACGCCCAGCACCGCATCGGCCCCCGTCCCGGGCGCGCCGAGCTTCGAGAACACCTCCTTGACCGATGACCCCGAGATCGTCGCGCCGGCGGACTTCGCGATGAGCCCGTAGAGCAGCGCGGCGGCGGCGATCGCCACCCACCAACTGATGACGGAGGCGCGCAGCAGGCGGATCGCCAGGCCCGCTGGGCCGAACAACAGCGCGAGGTGCGGCCGGGAGCGCGAACGGTCCGGCAGGATGCTGGCGCCGGCGTCCCGCGTGCCGGCGAGGCGGACGGCGCCGACGGCGAGGACCGCGTTGAGGGCGACGATCGGCAGGAAGGCGAGCGGCTGCGGGTCGGTGATCGGTTGGAGCTCCTCCACCCATCCGAGCGGGGAGGTCCAGATCAGCCAGTGCAGGCCCACGCCTGCGTCGGCGATCATCCGCAGCGCGTAGCTGACCCCGAGGAAGACGGCCGCGTACGAAGCGGCCTGCCGCCGGGTCGCCGCCAGCTGGCTCGTCAGCGCCCCGACGCCCAGGAACATGACCGCGGTCGCCACCACCGCCAGGGCCAGGTACAGCGACGCTCCCGCCCCGATGTCGACCTTCGATCCCCGCCCGGAGAGGACGGTGATCACCGCGGTGACGTACCAGAGGGTGACGGCGCCGGCCGCGAGGCCGGCCAGGGTCTGGCCCGTGGCGCCCCTCCGGGTGGTCGGGCCGGTGAGCAGGAGCTCCCAACGACCGCTGTCCTCCTCGCCGCGCAGCAGCCTGGTGCTCGTCAGGAGCCCCCACACGGCACCGAGGATCATGAGCGTCATGGAGATCTTGAACACGGTGAACCCGCCGACCGTCTGGAGCTGCGGAGCAGGCCCGAACAGCGCGCTCGTGGCCTTGTTGGAGCCATAGGCGGTGGCCAGCGCGTCGCGTTCGGCCTGTGTGACGTAGATCCTCGTGTAGCTCACCTCCGACGAGACGATGCTGATCCCGAAGATCAGGCCCCACAGGGCCCCGGAGCGGATGGCCCTGCGGGCGCTGAGGCGTGCGACGACGGTGCCGGGGGACCGTTGGGCCCGGACCGGCGCGACGGGCGCCGCCACCGCGAGGTCAGCGTGCACGGCCGTCCTCGCCGTACTGGGCGAGGAACAGTTCCTCGAGCGAGGGCTCGCGGCTGACGAGCTCGCTGACGCCGGCGTCGGCCAGGACCCGCAGCAGTGGTTCGATGGGGCCCCGTACCTGGCAGCGCACCACGCGACCGTTCGTCTCGACCGAGCTCACGCCGGGCACGCCCGAGAGGTCGGGGACGGTGCCGTCGAAGGTCGCCTCCACGCTGAGCGCGCTGAGGTGGCGCATGTCGGCCAGGGTGCCGATCTCCACCAGGCTCCCCTCGCGCAGGATGCCCACCCGGTCGCACAGCGCCTCGACCTCGCTCAGGATGTGCGAGGACAGGAACACCGTCTGGCCACGATCGCGGGCCTCGCCGATGCAATGGCGGAAGGCCTGCTCCATCAGGGGGTCGAGTCCATTGGTCGGTTCGTCGAGGAGGAGGAGGTCCGGCCGGACCATCAGCGCGGCGACCAGAACGATCTTCTGGCGGTTCCCCTTGGAGTAGGCCCGGACCTTCTTGGTGGGATCGAGGTCGAACCGATCGAGCAGCTCGGCCCCGTAAGCCTCGTCCACCTCTCCGTGGACCCGTCCGAGGAGCGCCAGGGTCTCGCCACCGGTCAGCGACGGCCACAGGTTCGCCTCGCCGGGCACGAAGGCGAGGCGCCGGTGGGTCTCGACCGGCTGGCGCTCGCAGTCGAGTCCGAAGACCTCGGCGCGCCCCTCGGTCGGGCGGCTCAGGCCCAGCAGGAGCCGGACGGTCGTCGTCTTGCCTGCCCCGTTCGGGCCCAGGTAGCCGACCACCTCACCCTGGCCGACCTCGAGGTCGAGGTGGTCGAGCGCGACGACGTCGCCGTAGCGCTTGGTCAGCCCTTCCGTCCGTATGGCTGTGGCCACGGGGGACCGCCTTCCCGTCCCTGGGGACTATACGTGCGTATTTTTGACTGTCCGTTCGTATGGTACCCCGGGTGGGGGGGTGCGACGGGCCCGTTTGACATGTGACTAGAAGGTCACATATATTGACGGGGTGGACGAGGTGTTCAAGGCACTGGCCGACCCCACCCGGCGGGAGTTGCTCGACGAGCTCTTCCGGGAGGACGGCCAGACCCTGGGCATGTTGGAGGAGAGGTTCTCCATGTCGCGCTTCGGCGTCATGAAGCACCTCAAGGTGCTGGAGGAGGCCGGCCTCGTGGTGACGAGGCGGCGGGGGCGCGAGAAGCTCCACTTCCTCAACCCGGTGCCGATCCGGCTCGTCCACGACCGCTGGGTCAGCAAGTACTCGGAGCCCTGGGTGGCAGGGCTCAGCGAGATCAAGGAGAGACTGGAGAGGCCAATGGAAAAGGTGTACGAGATCTTCATCAAGACCACGCCCGAGCGCCTGTGGGAGGCGATCGTCGATCCCGAGATCCGGGCCAAGTACAACTTCGGCGCCGCGGTCAATTCGGACTGGAAGGTGGGCTCGCCGATCAGCGTCGACGTGGCCAGGCACGCCGTCCACCTCGGCGAGGGCGAGGTGCTCGAGGTGGACCCGCCGCGGCGCCTCGTCCACACCATGGCCGCCCTCTGGGACGACGACGTGCGCGCCGAGGGCTTCTCGCGGGTCACCTGGGAGATCGAGCAGGTGGGCGACTCGTGTCACCTCACGCTCACCCACGACCAGCTGCGCGAGGGCGCCAACGCGCAGATCTTCGGCGGCTGGCCCATGGTCCTCTCGGGCCTCAAGACCTGGCTCGAGACGGGCGAGCTGCTCACCACGCCCGGCTCGATCATGTACGCCTGAACAGCCGGCACAACAACCGAGAGGAGCAAGTGAGGTCCCGTGGCGTCGATGCCGACGACGTGCTGCGCTGGCCCGGTGTCCCGCCCATGTTCGCCTTCCGCGATCAGGACGGCAACGGGCTCGAGATCGTCGAGGCCTGAGCGCGGACCGCCGGCCGCGCCCGGTCGTACGCCGACATGGCCAGCGTGAGGACGCCGAAGCCGGCGCCGAGGAGGCAGACTCCGGCCCAGCCGTGGGTGCCGTAGAGGGCGCCGGCGCTGACCGAGCCCACGGCGCCGCCCAGGAAGTAGCAGACCATGTAGGCGCTGTTGATGCGGCTGCGCGCATCGGGGCGCAGCGCGTAGATCACCGCCTGGTTCGTGATCTGCATGCCCTGGGTCCCGATGTCGAGCACGACGATGCCGATGATGAGGGCGGCCAGTGAGGTGCGCCCGGCCCACAGCAGCGCGAAGGAGGCCGCCAGGAGCACCCCGGTGCCGACGGTGGTGGCGGTGGCCCGCGCCGAGTCGGCGAGCTTGCCGGCCAGGTTGGCGGCGAGGATCCCGCCCGCGCCCACGAGGCCGAAGAGCCCGATGACCGCGTTGGAGTAGCGGTAGGGGCTCCCCGAGAGCAGGAAGGCGAGCGTGGTCCACAGCACGCTGAAGGCGGCGAAGGCGCAGGCGCCGTGCCAGGCCCGCCGGCGCAGCACGGGCTCGGTGGCCAGCATGCGCAGCGACCCGCCGACCAGTTGGCCGTAGCTGCGGTGCGGTCGTCGGCCCTCCGCCGGCAGCGCCCGCCACAGGACGAAGGCGAAGGCGACCATCAGCACGGCCGAGAACCAGTAGATGGCGCGCCACCCGGCCGCCTGGGCGACCAGCCCCGACACCGTGCGGGCCAGCAGGATGCCCATGAGCAGGCCCGTCATGATGCGGGCCACCACGCGGCCGCGGCGCTCCTCGGGCGCCAGGTCGGCCGCGAAGGGGATCATGACCTGCCCCGCGACCGACGCGCCACCGACGGCGACCGAGGCCAGGCCGAAGAGCCAGAGGCTCGGTGCCAGCGCGCAGCCGACCAGCGCGACAGCGGAGACGAGGAAGAGCCGCGTCACCAGCGCGCGGCGCGGGTGGAGGTCCCCGAGCGGGACGACGAGGAGGAGACCGGCGGCGTAGCCGATCTGGGTCGCGGTGATGATCGACGACGTCGGCCCCGGCCCGCTGTGGAAGCTGCGCGCCACCTGGTGCAGGACGGGCTGGGCGTAGTAGAGGTTCGCCACCACGGCGCCGGTGGCGACCGCGATGAGCGCGACGAGCGCCCGTGAGAGCGCGTGTTCGTGTGCTGGGGCTGCCACCGGGTCAGGCTACCGGTGGCCCGTCCAGCGTCAGACGTTGCCCCCGCGCCGGCTCTCGGCGGTCACGCCGGTGAGCGCGGTCAGGATCAGTGGCACGCCGATGAACAAGAGCCACGCGCCGAAGACCAGTGCCAACACCGTCATGAAGGCACCCATACCCATGACGAAGGGCCAGATGGAGGTGCCGGGGAACGCGTCGATGTTGCCCGCTCCGTCCGCCATCTCGGCGTCCACCCGGTCGGAGGAACGCTCGCCGGCGACGGGGATCTTGCCCCAGAAGAAGTACTTGTGGCCGTGGAAGCGCCGGTACCAGAAGAAGTAGTAGCCGCCGGGCAGGAAGCCGAGCAGCGTGGCGCCCAGGAGCATGACTGCGCCCCCGTCCTCGTAGGCCCAGAACCAGTAGACGAGGCCGATGAGCCCGAAGAACAGCCCGAGGAAGAGGAGGAAGACCGCCGAGACCCTCATACCGTCTCCTTGACCCTTCCGTTCCCGCTCCCGTTCCCGCTCCCGTTGGCGTGCCCGTTGTGGGCGCCCTTGCCGTGGGGCACGGTCAGGGCGTCAGGGTGGTTGTAGTCCCACGTGGGCCGCTCCGAGCGGATCGGCGGCAGATGCGTGAAGTTGTGGTGCGGCGGCGGGGAGGTGGTCGCCCACTCCAGGGTCTGCGCGTCCCACGGGTTGTCGCCGGCGGGGATCGGCTTGCGCCACGAGACCACGAAGTTCACCAGCAGGAAGGCGAACGAGGCGGCGATGATGAACGCACCGACCGTCGACACGATGTTGTAGCTCTGCCAGCCGAGGTTCGACGGGTAGCTGGCCACCCGGCGCGGCATCCCGAGGAGTCCGACCACGTACTGCGGCATGAAGGTGATCCAGAAGCCGATGAACATCAGCCAGAAGTGCCACTTGCCCAGGCTCTCGCGCAACATGCGGCCGAACATCTTGGGGTACCAGTAGTAGACGCCCCCGAAGCCGGCGAACACCGCCGTCCCGAAGAGGACCTGGTGGAAGTGGGCCACCACGAAGTAGGTGTCGTGCGTGGCGAAGTCGATCGGGGGCGACGCCAGCATGATCCCCGTCACCCCGCCCATGAGGAAGGCGAAGAGGAACCCGAGACAGAACAGCATGGGCGTGGTGAATTGCAGCTGTCCGTGCCACATGGTGCCGATCCAGTTGAAGAATTTGATGCCGGTCGGCACGGCGATCAGCAGGCTGAGGAAGGAGAAGAACGGCAGCAGCACGGCCCCGGTGGTGAACATGTGGTGGGCCCACACACCGGTCGAGAGGGCAGCGATGGCCATGGTGGCGAAGACCATGCCCTTGTACCCGAAGACCGGCTTCTTGGAGAAGACCGGGAGGACCTCCGTCACGATGCCGAAGAACGGCAGGGCGAGGATGTAGACCTCGGGATGGCCGAAGAACCAGAAGAGGTTCTGCCAGAGCAACGGTGACCCACACGATCGCATGGGCAGGCCGTTCACCAGATGGCAGCCGACCGCCGTGTAGATGTGGGTCCCGAAGTGGCGGTCGGCGAAGAGCATGATCAGCGCCGCGGTGAGGACGGGGAAGGCGATGAGGATCAGGATCCCCGTCACCAGCATGTTCCAGGTGAAGATGGGCATGCGGAACATGGTCATGCCCGGCGCGCGCAGGTAGAAGATCGTCCCGCACAGGTTGACGCCCGTGAAGATGGCGGAGAACCCGGTGAGGGCGAGCGCCATGATCCACAGGTCGGGCCCGGCGCCCGGAGAGCTGGTGGCGCTCGACAGCGGCGCGTAGGCCACCCAGCCGAACTGCGCGGCGCCGCCGGCCACGAAGATGGTCATCAGCATGGTGATGGAACCGGTCAGGTACAGCCAGTAGCTGAGTGCGTTGAGGCGGGGGAAGGCCATGTCGGGCGCACCGATCTGCAGCGGCACGATGTAGTTGGCCAGGCCACCGAACGCGAACGGGCCGGCGAAGAGGTACAGCATCAGGCTGCCGTGCATGGTGAACAGCGCGTTGTACTGACCGAAGCTGAGGAGCGACGAGTGCGGCGAGGTGAGCTGCAGCCGCAGGATGAGCGCCGTGATCCCCGAGAGATAGAAGATGACGATGGAGGTGATCATGTAGCTGAGCCCGATCACCTTGTGGTCGGTCGAGGTCAGCCACTTGAGGATGCCGGTGGGGCCGTGGGCCTCGTGCCCGCCGTGGTCCGGCTCGTGCCCGTCACCGGGCACCTCGGGTGGAAGGTGCAGCTCTGTCGGTTCGTGTGTCTCGACGGGTGGAGCGATGACGTCAGTCACCGTAGAGCGCACCTCCTGTGTTGCCGGTGTTCCCGCTGCCCGAGTTGCCGGAGTTGCCCGAATTGCCAGAGTAGCTCGGCACGGTCCCGTTCTGGTTGGCGTGCAGGTCGGCCGGGAGCTGGCCGATGGAGTTCGGGTGCGCCCGCTGGTACGCGCCGGTGACACGCAGCCAGGTCGCGTAGGCCGACGGTGACACCGAGCGGACGTTGAAGAACATCAACGAGTGGTAGAGCCCGCACAGCTGGGTGCACTGGCCGCGGTAGACGCCGTCGTGCAGCACGTTGAAGTCGAAACTGGTCCAGTAGCCCGGGCTGGCGTAGCGGCTGAAGTTGAACTCGGGCACGTAGAAGCCGTGCAGCACGTCGTAGGAGCGGAGGTAGATCCGCACCGTCTGGCCGGTCGGGATCACCATGGTCGGGGCGTCGGTGGTCTGGCCGATGACCTTGACGCCGTTGGGGTACTCGAACTCCCAGCCCCACTGGAACGCGTAGACGTGGAGCGAGGTGGCCGGGTCCGGCTCCACGGCGGTGACCTTGTTCTCGACCAGGACGGTGGCCACGAAGAGCCCGAGCACGATCAGGATCGGCACCACCGTGTAGGTGATCTCGGTGAGCGTGTGGTACTGCGTCTGCACCGGCATCTCGTCGGAGCGGCGGCGGTAGCGGAAGACGGCCCAGAGGATGAGCAGGAGCGTGATGCCGCCCACCACGATGCCGGCGATGAAGAAGCCCTGCCAGAGATGGAATGTGGAGCGGGCCTGCGTCGTGGCGCCCTTGTAGGCCCCGAAGGTCGGGAGCTGGCACCCGGTCAGGAGGAGGGCGCCGAGAGCCACCGCGCCGGCCGCCAGCCGCCGTGGGCTCTTACGACTGCGAGCTGGGATTTCGGGCGTGTCGGGTGGGGGGCCGGTCAGCGACGAGTCCACGGCGCTGACACTATCGAACCGCGCAAAAAAACCTCTAATCGGCAGTCCGGTGACTCGACGGCCCGGCGGACCGGTGCCGCCGGCGTCAGTGCGGGTGGGGGCGCGGCGGTGCCGCGGACTCGTTGGAGGCCCAGGTGAACACCCCTCTCGCCATGGTGGAGGTGGCCCGGGCGGCCCGGGCCGCGTTCACCTCCCGGCGCACGCGCTGCACCCCTGCGTCGTCCGGGTCGGCCAGCCAGGCGTGCTCCGCCAGGTGGCCGGCGACGCGCAGCGCCCCCTCGGCCTGCTCGGGCTCCGAGTCGGGAGCGTCCCGCGCCAGCGCCAGGAGCTCGAGGGCGCGGTCGGCCAGTGCTCCCGGGCCACCGGCGAGCGCGGCCAGCTCGGCCGACAGGGCGCGCTCGGGTGCCGGCTTGAGCGTGGCCGGGTTGCCGTCCCACCAGCCGCCGTACTGGCGCCAGACCGTGTGGACGATGAATTCGGGCTCGTCGTAGACCGGCCGCAGGTAGGGCCGCGCCTCGAGCTCGGCCGGGGCGCGGACGCCGTGGATGGCGTCGTCGAGCCGGCCACCGGCGTTCATGACGGCCAGCGTCTGGTCGACCAGGGAATCGAGCAGGTCCGCCGTGTCGGTGAGGGCCCGGCGGACCCGGTCGGCCCCGATGACGGGGAAGCCGTGCCCGGGCAGGAGGAACTCGGCCTCGAGCTGCAGCATGCGGCGTAGCGCGGCCGCCCACTCCCTCGGGTAGCGCTGCACCTTCTGCGGGTTCCCGGCGTTGGGCGAGGCCCAGATGAAGAGGTCGCCGCAGCACAGCACACGCCGGTCCGCCTGCCACGTGATGGTGTGGTCGTCGGTCTCGCCCTTCTCGTGACGGAGGGAGAAGTCGACGCCGCCGACGCTGAGGTCCAGGGTGTCGTGGTAGGTCCGGTCCGGGTAGCGGTACTCGGTGGGCCAGTTCAGATCGGTGAAACCGAACTGCCGCCGGTTGATGATGGTGTTGTAGCCGGCGGTGAAGATGTAGCGGTCGAAGCGGGCCGGCAGGGCGTGGTGGGCGATGACCTCGGGAGCCTCCCAGCCCCGGGATGCGGCCTCCTCCTCCCACACCGGCACGCCGAACACGTGGTCGATGTGACCGTGGGAGTAGATGGCGGTGTCGAGGCGGGTCGGGCTCCACGTGCGGATGTCGTCGTGGACGACCTTGGCCAGCGGTGCACTGCCGGTGTCGACGAGGAGGAGGCCGTCGTCGGTGGCGAACGCCGACACGTTGGCGAAAGAGGGGCAGAAGCCGACCCCGTCGGTGATCTCGACGAAGCCACCCATGTGGTCCACCGGGTGGAAGGTCGCCGTCGAGATCTCGCCGTTCCAGAGGCGGTCGGCAACGGCCAGGACGTCAGATGACATGCGCCCCCCTGTGGTCGGGCCTCGTGGTCGGACGCTCGGCGACGCCGGTCACGCCGGTCATGCCGGCGGCCGCGTCAGGCGCCCTGGGACTTCTCCTCTGCCGAGGTCGGGGCCGGCGTGTCCGCCGCCGTCGAGGTGCCGTTGGTGCTCTCGGCCCCTTCGGCCTTGCCCTCCGCCATGCCCTTCTCGAACTGGTTCTTGGCCGAGCCGAGGTTGCGGGCCAGCTTCGGGATGGCGGCGCCGCCGAAGAGGAGCACCACGAGGACGATGGCCACGATGAGCAGGTCGGGCCCGAAAATGTCAGCCAGCATAAGAATCTCCTTCACCCGGGACCACGTGGTGGTGGGCTGGGTCCAAGGTTAGACCCATTCCACCGGGGCAGTACCCGCACTCGACGTTCGCGTCACATCTGTTCGGGGTCAGCCCGCCAGCAGGATGCCCATCACCAGGGCGGCCACGCTGGCCACGCCGCCCACCGAGCCCCACAGGGCCAGCTGGCCCTTGGTGGTGGCCCGCTGGTGGAGCCAGACGGCCAGCCCGGCCAGGAGCACCACGGCGATCTTGGCCATCAGCACCGCCTTCCAGGCCGAGTCCTGCGACGAGTAGTGGACCGCCGTCACGTTCCACACCCCGGTCACGAGCAAGAGGGCGTAGGCGGGCCAGGCCATGCGGGCGAAGGCCCGGGCCAGCGTCTTGGGAGCGTCGCCCCCCAGGCCCCGGGCAGGGCCGACGAGGCCCGTCATCACGATCTGCCCCCCCACCCACACCGTGGCGGCGAGGACGTGGAGCGTCAGGCGGACGGTGTCGAGCGCCGGGGCGAGCATCGGGTTACTTGCCCTGCCACCTGGGGGGGCGCTTCTCGGCGAAGGCGACCGGGCCCTCCATGGCGTCGGCCGAGGAGAAGACGACGCGGACCGCATCGGCGTTGATGGCCCAGCCGTCGGACTCGGGCACCTCGGCGGCACGCTTCATCACGCTCTTCGAGTAGCGCACGGCCAGCGGTGCGTTGGCGGCGATCCGCTCGGCTAGCGCGACCGCCTCGTCCAGCAGCGCCTCGCGGGGCACGACCTTGTTGACGAGGCCGAGCGCGTAGGCCCGCTCGGCGTCAATGGCGTCACCGGTCATGGCGAGCTCGAGCGCCAGCGCCATGGGCAGCCGCTTGGGCATCCGGATCAACCCGCCGGCGCCGGCGATCAACCCGCGCTTGGCCTCGGGGATCCCGAAGGTGGCGTGGTCGGCCGCCACCACGAGATCGCAGGAGAGCATGATCTCGAAGCCACCCGCCAGAGCGGAGCCGTTCACCGCGGCGATGAGCGGCTTGGGGAAGTCGCGCTGGGTGAGGCCGCCGAAGCCGCCGCTCGCGCCCATGATGTCGCCGCCCTCGCCGCTGCTGAAGGCCTTGAGGTCCATGCCGGCGCTGAACGCCTTGTCGCCGCTCCCGGTGATGACGACCACCCAGCAGTCGGGGTCCTCGGCCAACTCGTCCATGGCCGCGGCCATGGCCCGGCTGACGCCGCCGTTGATGGCGTTGCGGGCCTCGGGCCGGTTGATGGTGAGGATCTCCACGTTGCCGCGGCGTTCCCGCAGCACTTCGTCAGCCATGGTGCTCCCTTCGCTGGTGCCCCCGCCGTCGGTCGGCGCCTGTGCGCCGCCGAGGCTACCGGCGCCCGTCAGGGGAGGGGAATCTCGGGCGGGCCGTCGCTCTCGGGAGCCGGACGTGTCGTCAACCGCGAGTCGAGGGCCGCCGCCTCGAGCTGCACCCGCCTGCTGTAGAGCGCGGTGAAGGCGAAGAGGCCGCCGATGACGCTGGCCGTGATGAAGGGCGAGATGGCGAGGAACGTCCCCGTGGGCACGACGTCGGCCAGGGTCAGGCGGCACGACGCCTCGACGAGGAGGCCGATGCCCCACACCACCGAGAGGACACGGAACGTGTGGCGCCCGACCGGCAGATCGTGCAGCCGGTCGAAGGCGGACACCTTGTCGGGGTCGTTCCCGGCGGAGAGGTAGCGGCCCACGTAGAACAGCGCGGGGCGGTCGTGGGTGAAGAGGGTGACGATGCACGCGACACCGAAGAGCGCGGTGAAGAAGGCGTCCCGGACCTTCAGCACGTACGCGTTGCCGCCCAGGAGCGTCGAGCTGACGACGCCGACGACGAAGCCGAGGAGCACCACGGCGCCGACGACGTCGACCGTGCGCCGGCGGATGCCCTGCAGGAGGATCCAGGCCACCGAGAACCCGCCGGCGACGACGAGGGCCGTGGCGTCGGTGCCGACGTGAGGGCGGACCAGGAAGTAGACGCCGATCGGCAAGGCGGCGCCGAAGACCAGGCTGGGCAGGTGCTCGCGGAGGGAGGGGATCCCGGGTTGCCACGCAGGGCCGGGCGGGGGAGGCGCCTCGCCGCCGCCCTCCGCTGCCTCGGGCTCCATCGGCCAAGGGTACCGCCGCCCGTTCCGGAATCCGCCGCGTAGGATCGTCGGGTGACGTTCGTGGTCCACGTCGTGGAATTCCTCCTCATCGCCGGGCTCGTGGCCGCGCTCGGGCTCGCCGCCGCCTTCCTGGTGGCGCGCAGCTATGTGCGCCGGCACTGGCGGCTGCTCAGGGGTCACGTGGCGACGCGCGGCGTCCTGGCCACGTTCGCCGTCCTGTCGGCGGGCCGGGAGCGCTACGGGGCGCGGGCCACGCCGGAGGAGCTCAGCCGGGGCACGGCGGCCCGGGTACGCCGCCGCATGTGGGTCGCGGTCGAGGATGCCGAGGTCGCCGTCGCCCACGCCGAGTCCCGTGATGCCCCGGTGGCCGAGCTGCCGACGGTGTGCCGCTCCCTGCGCTCGGTGGCCGGGGAGCTCAATGGGCTGCTGCGGCTCGAGCACCGCTTGCCGCGCGGCACGGAACGGGCCGACGCGGTGCGGCACCAGGTGGCCGAGGTGATCGGGGCGGCCAGGGACGTCCAGGCGGCCGCACTGCGGGCAGGGAGCGATGCCACCGAGCCGCAGGTGCGCTCCATGGTGCGCCAGGCGCGCGACGAGGTCGACATCGTGTCGGCCGCGCTGTCGCGCATGCGTTCGATCGCGCAACCCCATTGAGGTCGCCGTCGGAATGAACCTGCTCGGCGAGGGCTTCGCCGCCGGCGTGGCGACGTCGGGCTACCAGATCGAGGGCGGTTTCAACGGCGAGGGGGAGCCGCACAACAACTGGTCCGGCTGGGAGGCCACCGGCCGGGTGGCGCGTTCGGGCCTGGCGTGCGACTTCTGGCGGCATCCGGCCGAGGCGCTGGACCGGGCCGCCGCCATCGGCTGCAACGCGTTCCGGCTCTCGGTGGAGTGGGCCCGCCTCGAGCCCCGTCCCGGGGCGTTCGACGACGCCGCGCTGGAGCGCTACGCCGAGATCCTCGCCATGTGCGCGGCACGGGGCCTCGAGCCCGTGGTGACGCTGCACCACTTCACCCACCCGTGGTGGCTGGGCGAGGAGTTCTGGCTGCGCCCGGGCTCCCCTGACGTCTTCGCCCGCCACGTCGCCCGCGTCGCCCAGGCGCTCGCCCCCTACTGCCACCGCTGGGTGACGGTCAACGAGCCGAACATCGTGATGCTCATGGGCTGGATCGAGGGCGCCTGCCCGCCCGGCCGGCGCATGGCGCTCTCCGACGCGTTCTGCGTCCTCGACAACCTGCTCACCGCGCACGTGCTGGCCGCCGACGCCGTGACGGGCGTGCAGCGCCACGCCGAGGTGACTCTCAACACCAGCTCGTCATCGGTCTACGAGCTCGACCGGATGCTGCTCGACCTGCTCTCTCTGCGCGAGGCCGGCGTCGACCCGAGCGACGTCGACCGCTACGTGGACGAGCGCCGCGCGGTCCACGACGCCGCGTTCCCGCCGCGCCACGCCGGTGAGGCGGCCCTGCGCCGGTTCTTCGCCGCCGTGACGCCCTACGGCTCGGAGCACGCGCCCGGGTGGGGCGCCGCCTGGGCCCGCCTGCGCGGCCTCACGCGGCGCTCCACGCCACGCCGCGCGGTGGCAGCGGCGCACGCATCGTCGCGGCCCCGCTCCCTCGACGCCGTCGGCTTCGACTGGTACGACCCCGTGGCCAGCCACGCCATCCGCGTCCCGGGCCGGCGCCGGGCCGACGGGGGGCGCGACTGGTCCTTCGGGCGGGCGCTCTGGGACACCGAATCGCATCCCGCCGGACTGCGCTCCTGGTGTGCCACCGAGTCCGCCCTGCGTCCCGGCGTCCCGCTGTGGGTGGTGGAGAACGGCATGGCGACCCGGGTGCGCGACGGGCGGTCGCAGCCCCGGGAGGACGGCATGGACAGGCCCCGCTACGTGCGCGAGCACCTGGGGGCCGTGGCCGACGCCGTGGCCGCCGGGGTGCCCGTGCGTGCCTACCTCCACTGGTCGCTGGTCGACAACTACGAGTGGGGCACCTACGAGCCGCGCTTCGGCCTCTTCGGCCTGGACCGCAGCGATCCGACGACGGTGCGCTGGATGGACACCGACGCCCAGGGGGACGACGCCGCGGGGGAGTTCGCCCGGGTGCTCGCCGGACTGCGCGCCGGGGACCGCTCGGTCCTCGACCCTCCGGCCTGACCCCCTCGGTCAGCCGGCCGCGTCGCTCCCGGGTGCGGCGGACTCCGAGGGCCCCTCGATATCGCGCTTCTCCCTGCGGCGGTGGCGCACCACGAGCACCACGAGGACGACGGCGATGAGGGCGAGCAGGATGTCGGACGCGATCCCGGTCGCCTTCTCGACCCGCTCCCCCACGAAGTAGCCGAGGAGGACGTAGAGGAATCCCCAGCAGATGCCGCCCAGCGCATTGGCGGGCAGGAAGATGCGGTAGCGCATCTTCGACATGCCGGCCAGCCCCGGGACGACGGCGCGCAGGAAGGCGGAGAAGCGGCCCACGAACACGGCGACTGCGCCGCGGCGGCTCAGCTGGTCCAGCGCGGTGTCGATGCCCTTCTGGCGCTTGCGCAGGGGACCGAGCCGCAGGAGCTGGCGGCCCCAGCGATCACCGATGGCGTAGCCCGCCGAGTCGCCGACGATGGCGCACACCACCACGACGGCGAGGATGCCGCCGAGGCTCACGCCGCCCTTGGAGGCCAGCACGCCGCCCAGGACCGCCGCCGTCTCGCCCGGGAACACGAAGCCGAGCATCACCGAGTCCTCGGCGAAGACGAGCACGCCGACCAGCAGGTAGGCCTGCCATCCGTGCAGGGAGAGCAGTGGCTCGAGCAGACGGCTGATCACGGGGCGTCCTCGACCGGGTCCGGGCAGGCTGCGCCGGGGGCCGCCCTCACGGCGATGCTCAGTTGACGGCGCGCAGGGTGAACTCGCGTGGGTTGAGCTGGCGCCGGCGGCTCTCCAACCCGGCGACGAACTCGCGGCCCGGGGCGAGGTGGGTCAGGATGTCGGTCTGGCCCTGGGGGCGGGCCAGCATCCAGCTGTGGCCCCCGGGCACCCACAGCACGGGCGCGCGGGCGACGGAGGCGAACTCCAGCGCGGTGTGGCCGGGCGTGATGCGGTCGAAGCAGCCCCATTCGTTGAGGATGGGGATCTGCTGGGCCACCAGGTGGCGCACCTCGCTCCGCTGGTCGACCGACATGAGCATGCTGCCCACGGGCATGGTCTGGCTCATGGTGCGGATGTTCTGGCGCATGTCGGGCAGCACGGCGCGCACCGTCGAGTACATGCGGCCGATGAAGAGGTCGGGCAGGTCGAGGAACACCGCGGTGATCATGTCCACCATCGGCGCGACGTCGGGGACGATCGGCGACAGCAGGGTCGGGATGAGACCGTGGCGCTCCTTCCACGCCGGGGTGCTCACGCCGTCGCGGTAGATCACCCCGAGGGTGCGACGCGGATGGTCGTGGGCGAACTGCACCGCCACGGCACCCCCCATGGAGTGGCCGAGCAGGACCGCCGGCCCGGCGTCGACCTTGTGCATGATCGCCATGATCTGGTTGGCGAGGCTCTCCATGGAGACGTCCTGCCACTCCAGCGGGTCGCTGCCGCCGAAGCCGGGCAGGCTCGGGTTGATGACCCGCCAGCCCAGCTGCTCGGCCAGCCGGGCGCTCTCGCGCCAGTACATGCCGCCCCCGGCGAAATAGCCGTGAATGTTGACGGCCCAGATGGGCGGGGACCCCGGGCCGTCGGGGCCGTAGGCGTCGACGTTGTCCGACACGGCGAAGCGGAGGCGCCGTCCCTCCACCATCATGGAGCTGGGGACCATCCGGATGGTCGGGGTCTTGCGGATCTTCCGGGCGAACTGGTCGCGCACCACCCCGAGCCCGTGGGGGGCGTGGCCGGCGTCGACGAGCTGAACGGGTGAGGGGCCGTCGGACGGCGCCACGATGGCGCCCGCGATCTGCAGGGCGTCTTCGGGTTGCGGCGCCTCCTTCGACTCCTTCGACCTGAAAAACCGAACCGCCATCCGACACTCCAGTCCGGCGCCCACGTGGCGCTCAGCTCACCTACCCCGGAAACCACCAGGGGCCTCGTACCCACGGTATCCGACCCCGGCGGCAGCCCTGGCCGCACCCGCAGTCCGGCGACGCACGTGCACCGGGTCGTCGGGGCTGCGACGATGGGTGGATGCGCGCTGACATCGTGATCCGGGGAGGCACCGTGGTGGACGGGACGGGGACGGTGGGCGAGCCCGCGGACGTCGCCGTCACCGGCGGCCGGATCACCGGCGTCGGGACGGGGCTCGAGGGGCGACGAGTGCTCGACGCGGAGGGCCAGGTCGTCGCCCCGGGCTTCATCGACATCCACACCCACTACGACGCCCAGGTGTTCTGGGACCCCGACCTGACGCCGTCCTCCTCGCACGGCGTGACGACCGTCGTCGCGGGCAACTGCGGGTTCTCCATCGCCCCCATCCGCCCCGACGGCGTGGCCCTGCTGGCGCGCACGCTCCAGCACGTCGAGGACATGAGCTTCGACACCCTCGCCGCCGGCGTGCCCTGGGGCGAGTTCGAGACGTTCCCGCAGTACCTGGACGCGGTGGCCGCACGCGGGACCGCGCTCAATTACGCGTGCTACGTCGGCCATACGGCCGTGCGGCTCTACGTCATGGGTGAGGACGCGTACGAGCGCGCCGCGACCGACGACGAGATCGCCCTCATGCAGGCGGTGGTGGCCGATGCCATGGCGGGCGGCGCCGCCGGCTTCGCGTCGAGCGCCTCGCCGACCCACAACGGCGACAGCGGCCGCCCGGTGCCGTCGCGGGTGGCCGACCTGGCCGAGCTGCGCGCCCTGCTCGAGCCGGTGAAGCAGAGCGGCCGTGGGGTGGTGGCGCTGCTCCCCGGCGGGGTGTTCTCGAACCAGGAGGTGTTCCGGCTCCAGCGCGAGGTGGGGCGCCCGTTCACCTGGACGGCCCTGCTCACGGTGAAGGGCTACCCGTACCACGAGAAGGTGATCGCCGAGCACGACGCCGCCTGGGCCGAGGGCGTGCAGGTCTGGCCCCAGGTGTCGTGCCGGCCACTGGTGTTCCAGATGAACCTCTCCGAGCCCTTCACGCTGAACATGCGCCCCACCTTCGCCGCGCTCATGGGCAAGTCGAAGGCCGAGCGCGTGGCCGCCTACCGCGACCCGGCCTGGCGCGCGTCGGCCTGGGAGGACGTCAGCGGGAAGGCCGGCGGCTTCCCGCTCAACTGGGCGTCCATCTCGGTGGCCGAGTCGCGCTCGCACCCCGAGCTGGCCGACCACCCGGTGGCGGTCCTCGCCGAGGAGCGGGGCTGTACCCCGCTCGACGTCATGCTCGACGTCTCGCTCGACGACGACCTCGAGTCACGCTTCTGGTCGGTGCTGGCCAACGACGATCCCGACGCCATCGCGTGGCTGCTGCCGCGGGACAACGTGCTGCTCGGCCTGGCCGACTCGGGCGCCCACGTGTCGCAGCTCTGCGACGCCTGCTTCTCGACCGATCTGCTGGGGAACTGGGTGCGCGACCGGGGCGTGATGCCCCTGGAGCGGGCGATCCACAAGCTGACCGGCGAGCCCGCCGGCGTCTACGGCCTCGCCGATCGGGGGACGGTCGAGGTGGGCAAGGCGGCCGATCTGTGCGTCTTCGACCCCGCGACGGTCGCGCCGGGCCCGCTGCGCCGGGTGCGCGACTTCCCGGCCGACGGCGAGCGCCTCACCGCCGACGCGCCGGTCGGCATGACGCACACGCTGGTGAACGGGGTACCCATCCGGGTCGACGGCGCGCGCGCCGAGGAGGGCTTTGCCGCCCGCCCGGGGGTCGTGCTGCGCGGCTGAGCCCCGCGGGGGCGGCGGCCGTGGCGGGCGCTACGTGACGTCGCGGCGGAACGTCGTGTAGTAGCCGATGGTCAGGGGCACCAGGCCCCACAACAGCATCACGAGACCGCCCTGCCACCAGGTGAGGAGGCGCACGCCCTCGCGCATGCCGCCCCCACCGCCACCGAAGCCCCGCGCGATGTCGCCGGCCAGCGCGGCGCCCGCCGCGGTGGGCAGCCAGTTGAGGTTGTAGTGGAGGATGGCCTTGACCAGTGCCACCAGGAGCGACTCGAGAATGAGCGTCCCCCCGATGGTCAGCAGGATGGCCGCCACCTGGTTCTTGACGAGCGTGCCGAAGCCGAGGCCGAACAGCCCGAGCAGGATGGCGGAGGCGAGGAGGCCGGGCACGACGGCCCCGACCTGGTCGGTGACCCCCGAGGTGACGCCGCCCAGGGCGGCGTTCCAGGGCAGTGCCACGACAGCGACGGCGACCAGCGTGAGCAGGACGAGGAAGACGGACCACAGGGCGGTGACGGCCACCTTGGCTGCCAGCACCCGCGTGCGCACCGGCGTGAGCACCAGCGTCGTCGTGATGGTCTTGTGCCGGTACTCGCCGGTCACGCACAGCACGCCCATGATCGGCGCCAGGACCTCAATGCCGAAGTACCCCGCGCCCAGGAGCTCACGCCGCTGGCGCAGCGTCTGCACGAAGTAGAAGGTGTGACCCGGGAAGCCGCCCGCGCCGGCGAGCACGCCGAGGATCACGAGGACGGCGAGAGGGAAGGCGAGGCCGAAGGTGACCCACACGCCGGGCATCGTCCGCATCTTGATCAGCTCGGCCCGGATGGCGTTGATCATTCGTGCGCCGCCACGTCGCCGAAGCCGAGTCCGGCGGTGAGGGAGAGGAAGACCGACTCGAGGTCGGCGCCCTCCTGGGTCAGCTCGTAGAGCACGATCTGGTTCGTCGCCAGCAGTGGCCCGACCTGTTCGGGCGTGACGCCGTCCATCGCCACCTCGTCGTGGCTGAGGCGGCGGAACGCGACGTGGGCCCCGGTGAGCACGCCGCAGAGCCGGTCCGCCTCGGGCGTGCGGGCCCGCATCACCACGCCGGTCAGGTTGGAGGTGATCTGCTCGAGCGTGCCCTGCGCCTTGAGCTGGCCGAAGGACACGATGACGGCGTCGTCGATGGTCTGGGCCATCTCGGACAGCAGGTGGGAGGACACCAGCACGGTGCGGCCCTCGCCGGCGAGGTAGCGCATGAAGTCGCGCAGCCACGCGATGCCCTGGGGGTCGAGGCCGTTGGAGGGCTCGTCGAGGATGAGGACGTCGGGGTCGCCGATGAGCGCGGTGGCCAGCTCGAGCCGCTGGCGCATGCCCATGGAGAAGCCGCCCACCTTGCGCTTGGCGTCACCCGTGAGGCCGACCAGCTCGAGCACCTCGTCGGCCCGCGCGTCGTCGTGGCCGCCGGCCCGGGCCGCCATGACCAGGTGGGTCCGGGCCCGGCGCGCCGGGTGGAAGCTGGTCGCCTCGAGCACGGCGCCCACGGTGCTCGACGGGTTGTCGAGGTCCCAGTAGTTGCGGCCCCCGATGGTGGCGGTGCCGGCGGAGGGGTGGACCAGGCCGAGCAGCATGCGCAGGGTCGTCGTCTTGCCCGAGCCGTTGGGGCCGAGGAACCCGGTGACCCGCCCCGGTTCGACCGTGAACGAGAGGTCGTCGACGGCGAGGACGGGTCCGAAGTGCTTGGAGATGCCGCTGAACTCGAGGGGCCGGCCGCGGGTGGGGGCGCCGGCGGTCATCGGGGCGACGTTAGCCCGGGCGCCCCGGTGCGTCCGGTCGGTTCAGGCCGGGGCGCGGCGCTCGACGAGCTCGTCGGGGAGGAGCAACCGGACCGATACCGCCAGCTCGTCGTAGACCCTGGTCATCGTGGACCACCCGTTGATCCATCCGACCAGCGCCGAGTACCAGACATGGCCGATCATCCGGGCCCGGTCCGACATGTCGGGGATGTCGGGCTCGCCCATCGCCCGCGAGATGATCCCCTCCATCAGCAGCGTGATCTGCTGCTGGCAGCCGACGGCGCCCGGGTCGGGCGAGGACAGGGAGGTGAACACCGCGGCGACCAGCTTGGGCTGGCGGCCCATGGCGCGCAGCGCACGGTCGAGGACCTCGAGGACGCGGTCGGCGGGGTGCGCCCCCCGGGGCGGGTGTTGCCCGATCCGCGCGTCGAGCATCTCGACCCAGTGCACGAGCGTTGCCGCCAGGAGGTGGTCCTTGCTGGTGAAGTAGCGGTACACCGTGCCCATGGCGACGTCGGCGCGGGCGGCCACGTCCCGCATCTGCACCGCCTCGTACCCGCCTTCGAGCCCGAGGGCCATGGCGGCGTCGATCACGCGCTGACGCCGGGCCTGCTGCGCGCGGGTGAGCGGGCGGGCCACCGTCTGCTGCATCCCGACAGCGTATCCGCACCGCCACCTGGGTCTTCGGGAACGGGGCCACTACGCTGGCGTGGCATGCCAGGACGGGGTCCCGGGCCGGAGGCGGCCATCGTCGCCCTGGGTGTGTACGCCGAGCAGGTGGCCACGACCGACGGGCGGGTGCCCGGCGAACGCGGGCGCCGGACCCGCCAACGGCTCCTGAATGCCACGGTGGAGCTCCTCACGACCACCTCGTGGCGGTCGGTGAAGGTCACCGACATCGCACGGCAGGCGAGCACGTCGCCGGCGACCTTCTACCAGTACTTCGGCAACGTGGAGCAGGCCATCCGGGTGTTGGCCGAGGGGATGGTCGACCAAGCCGCCCAGTTGGCCGACCTGGTCGGGGGTGACTGGTCCGAGCGGGCGAGCTGGGACACCGCGCTGGCGGTCACCGAGGGGTTCCTCGACTACTGGGAGGACAACCGCGCCGTCTTCCGCGTGGTCGACCTGGCGACCGAAGAAGGTGACGCACAGCTCCGCGGCATCCGGGTGCGGGCGCTCAACGCCGTGACCGTGGCCCTGGCCCAGGTCATCGCCAGCGCGTCGCCGTCGCCCGAGGGGGGCCCGGGGGCGGCCACGTCCTCGCCCGCGGGCGCCGACCCGATGGCCGTGGCCGGGACGCTGGTGGCCATGTTCGCCAGCGTGTCGGCGCACCGCTACGGCTTCGAGTTCTGGGGCATCAGGACCCGCAATCTCATCGACACCCAGGCCCGCATGCTGCACTGGGCGGTCACGGGTCGGCCGGCGCCCCCGGCCGCGATCCCGCCGCGTGAGACGACGAGGCCGCGGGCCGGGCCGGTGCTGGGCGGCGCCGCGGCGCGGCGGCGCGGCGCTACTTGAGCGCGAGCGGGTTGAGGGGCGAGCCGAGCCCCTCGGTCAGCGGCAGCGGCGTGGCGTCGAGCAGGAACGTGTAGCGGCCGTCCGCTGCGCAGTCCTCGGCCAGCGCGTCGAGCACCCAGTTCTGCCCCTGGGTCATGCCCATCTCCACCAGGTGCAGCAGGTGGACGGGGAGGTAGGCGTCCTCGCGCTGGCAGGGGATGACCTCGAAGGGGAGCGTGTCGGTGGCGACGGCGGCCACGTCGCGGGCCCGGAACCACTCGGCCGTCGCGATGGTGAGCCCGGGGGACGGGAAGGTGTACGCCGACAGGTCGCGCCGGTCCGGGGCGAGATGCACCATCTGACCGGTGCGCACGAGCAGGATGTCGCCCGGCTCGACGGTGGCGCCGGCGAGCGCGCAGGCCGCGTCGAGGTCGGCGGGCATGATGGGATACCCCGGCTCGAGCACCTCGCGTCCGAGGGCGCGGGCCACGTCGAGCAGGATGCCGCGGCTGACCACCGTGGTGAGCCGGTGGATGCCGCACCGGGTGGCGCCGTCGGTCGTGACGCTGCCCGCCGGGTAGCCGTTGTAGATGACGCCGCCGTAGCTGCTGTGGGCCAGGGCGTCCCAGTGGGTGGCGCACTGGGTGGCCAGGGTGAGGACGTCCTCGCTGAAGCAGACCCAGTCGGGTTCCTCCGCGTTGACCGGGACGTTCACCTGGACCATGGTGCGGGTCGGGTTGACGCGGCCCTCGATGAACCCGAGCTGGATCCCCTCGGCCTCCGAGAGGGGCAGCCCGAGCGCGAAGGCCTTGCCGGACACGACGGAAGCGGCCCCGCGGCGCCGGGCCTCGTCGTCGACCAGGTTCAGCGTCCCGACTTCGTCGTCGGGCCCCCAGCGCCCCCAGTTGCGCACCCGGGCGGCGACCTCGGCGAATTCGGCGGGGACCGGCACGCGGCGAGGCTAGCGCCGGCCCGCGGGCTCGACCGCCCGGCCGGCGGCGCGCCGTTTGTCGGCGCCCGGTCCGGCGGCGATACTGAGGGTGCGAACTGGTTCGCGCCAGCCTCAGGGAGGGATTGCCAATGACGACGACGCGTGCGGCGGTGTGCACGGGGCTCAACGAGCCCTGGAAGACGGAAGAGATCGAGATCGACCCTCCGGGCAACCGCGAGGTCAGGGTCAAGATGGTCTATTCGGGCATGTGCCACTCCGACGAGCACCTGCGTACCGGCGACATCAGCCAGACGCCCGAGGTGCTCGAGATGATGGGCGTGAAGTCCATGTTCCCGGTGGTCGGCGGGCACGA
>Ga0181538_10000373_pt1 | contig 52152 bp, 39 predicted proteins | sample PEATcosm2014_Bin_40_FD_119773 | JGI IMG/M metagenome (GOLD analysis project Ga0181538, IMG submission 119773) | Peatland microbial communities from MTU Mesocosm Facility, Houghton, MI, USA - PEATcosm2014_Bin23_30_metaG | ecosystem: Environmental > Terrestrial > Soil > Wetlands > Peat | place...
ATCGCGGTCTACTATCCCAACGCGCTCAACACTCCGCCCGGCACCGACTCGATGCTCATCACCCTCGATCCGGAGCGCGGCACCATGGTGCCTTACGGAACCGGCAAGGTCTCGCCGGACGGTACCGACGTGATTCCCGACCCCGATCCGGCGCACCCCCCGCATTTGTATGGGTTGGTCCGGCCAGGCTGGCATTTCTTCGCGCCACCGCCGCCGCCACCGCCACCGGACCCGCCGGATGATGGCGATGGGCCGCCTGGCGATGACGGGGATTGTGGGCCGGACGGAGACCCCGTTTACCTGGCATCCGGCATGGAGATTCTCCGCAATGCCGACCTGACCATGACGGGTACCCCCCTGAGCTTGCAACTGGTGCGCGGGCTGTACACCAACACCACGTACATTGGTCCGTTCGGAGTCGGCGGCGATCACCTCTTCGATTACACCATCGATAACCCGTCCAATTCCGTTGCGATGTTCAACCTGATTCTGCCGTTTGGCGCGCGCCGTGTGCCATTCGTCCGGCAGACCAATGGGACTCTGGTCAACACCGTCGATCCAGCCTACGCCGGGGCCATGTTCACCACCAATGCGGATAACTCTTCCTCGCTTCGGCTATACTCCGGCGTGACTTTCTCGTTTTCGGGGGAAGGCTTTCTATCGGGCATCAGCGATCCCAACGGGAATTCCATCTTCATCGCGCGCAACGGGCAGAACGAGGTGTCGCAGGTTTCCGACAGCCTGGGGCGCAGTTTGACTTTCACCTACGGTATCCTCCATCCTCCGCTCATCACGCAGGTCCAGGACTCCTCCGGCCGAACGGTCAACTATACCTACACGTCGAGTTACCAACTGGCCTCCTTCACCGATGCCAGCGGCGGCGTTTGGAAGTACTCCTGGAATTCGTCGGGCCAACTGGCCAGCGTGACCGATCCCCGCGGGGTGGTCTTGGCACAGAATACGTACGATGCCAACGGGCGCGTGAAATCGCAAGTGGAGGCGGATGGAAGCACGATTCAGTTCGCCTACACCTACTACAATCCGACCGTTCCCGCCAACAGCCCCATCCTGACCACCACGGTAACCGATCAACTCGGGCGCCAGACCGTGTATCGGTTCAACTCTCAGGGCTACCTCATCCAGGTCACCGACCCCACCGGGCAAGTGCGGAATTTCAATCGTGCGCCGGGGACGAATCTCCTTTTGAGCAGGACCGGTCCGGGCGCCTGCGCGGACTGCGGCGACCCCAGGTTGGGAGACGTCTCCTATACCTACGACGCCAACGGCAACCGGCTCACCAGCACCGATTCCTTGGGCGACACCTTCACGGGCACCTACGATCCCGTGTTCAACCAGGTAACTTCTATTACCGACCCTACCGGCGCGGTAACCCAGTACCAATACGACAACCATGGAAATCTGACCGGAATTACCGATCCAAGGGGCAACCAGACCAATATCACTGTAGGACTGTACGGATTACCCGCTCAAGTTACCGACCCCGCCAACCAGACCACAACCTTCCAGTACGACCAGTCGGGTAACCTGACCGGTATCCAGGACGCTCTCGGCGAGACCACCACGATTGCTTACGACGATCTCTTCCGCCCCATTCGCGTGACCGATCCGGGTGGCATCCCAAGCACCCGAACCTGGGATCCCCTCGACCGTCCCATCCAGCAGATCGATGGCAACGGCGGAACCACCACCATGACCTATGACGGCGTCGGCAACCTTCTCAACGTCACCGATCCGCGGGGGAGCCAGACTTCTTATGCATACGATGCATTATCGCGCATGATCAAGCGGACCGATGGCCTGGGCCGGCAGGAACAGTTCGCGTACGATCCCTTGGGCAACCTGACCAGCCACACCGATCGCCGCGGCCAGACATCGCAGTTCACCTACGATTCCCTGAACCGGCTCACCATCGAGACATATTCCGATGCATCCGTCGCGCGCAGCTACGACGCGAACAGCCGCCTGATCCAGGTGGCCGACTCGCAAGGCGGCACGTTCGCCTACCAGTACGATTCCGCCGGACGCCTGTTGAGCAGCGTCTCGCCCACGGGGGCGATCACCTACACGCGCGACGGCTTAGGGCGTATGCTTACCCGCCAGGCAACCGGCCTGCCGCAAGTTACCTATCAATATGACGCTGCCGGCGATCTTACTCAGGCGTCTTCGCCACAGGCGGCTGTCAATATGAATTATGACGCGCGCAACCTGCTGGCATCGGTGAGCCGGTCGAACGGAGTCTCTTCGGCGGTGACGCGCGATGCCCTCGCGCGTGTCGCCTCCATCGTGCACCAGGCGGGGAACAATGTGCTCACCGGATTCACCTACTCGTACGATCCATCGGGCAACCGGGCCGGCGAGTCCATGGGACTGGCGCAGGCGCTGACCACGCAAGCCACTACCGGAACCTTCGATCTCGCCAACGAGATGCGCGCCTTTGGGAGCCAGAGTCTCACTTATGATGCCAACGGCAACCGCCTCACGGAATCCGGTACCGGCGGAACTACCAGTTACACCTGGGACGGGCGCAACCGGCTGAAATCCGTCTCCCAACCCGGCGGCGCCGTTACGCAATTCACCTACGACTTTCGCGGCAACCTGATCCAGGAGTCGGCAACGGGCGCCGGCGCCACTTCTTATCTCGTCGATGAGGCGGCTAATGTAGTCGCAATCTCTTCCGGCGGCTCACCGCTTTCGCTGCTGACCGGGATCTCGCCGGACTCGCACTTCGCCACGTTTACCTCCGCTGGAAATGCGGAATTCTCTCTGCGCGACGGCGTGGGCAACATAGTCGCCAGCACCGGCGCCACGGCAGCCTTGGATGGCACGAACTACTTCGAACCTTTCGGACAGACTAGCGCCTCTGGCCGCGCTTTCCCGTTCGCTTTTGCGGGCCGCGTTCCCTTCGCCGGCATTTACAATTTCCGCACGCGCTACTATGATCCCCTCACCGGGCGCTTCCTCAGCGAGGAGGGCACGCCGTTTCCCAACGATCCCAACCGGTACCGTTATCTCAACAACAGCCCCCTGTCGTCTGCCGACTCGTTCGGGACAAGCCTTTCGCGAGATCTCTTCGGCGGCCTGGCCGCCTGGTGGGGGAGCCATGTTCCCGTGGTCACCCCCGGTACGCGGAATCGGATGGGCGGCCTCTTCCTGGCCCCGCTGGTGATCCACTAATGGCGCGGCGCATGCAATTCGGGCGGCTGGCGCTGATCGCGGCCATATGTCTCTCCGCCGCCCGCGGGCAGGTAAACTTCCGCTACTTCTACGACGGTAACGGCCAACTCTTCCGCGTTCTGGATTCAAGCGGCAACCTGGTGGAATACGATTACGACGCATCCGGCAACCCAACGCAGATCCTCCGGTCGACGCTGGCGACGAATTCGCTCGCCATTCTCAATGTGGTTCCGGCGCGCGGCACAGCGGGCTCGACGGTCACCATTTACGGACAGAATTTCAGCTCCGTCGCTTCCGGCAACACCGTGATGTTTAACGGCGTGGCCGCCAGCGTGATTTCGGCGTCCTCGACCGCGCTTGTCGTTTCCGCGCCGGCGGCAGTTACCACCGGCCCCGTGAGCGTCACAGTGAACGGCTCAACCGTGACATCGGGCGCTCTGAGCTTCACGGTTTTGCTCCTTCCGGCCATCACTTCCATCTCGCCCGGCATAGGCTACGCCGGCCAATCCCTCCAGATCACTGTACAGGGCACTGACTTGGCGAACGCGATGTTTGCGTTCCAGGGGGCAGGCGCAATTCAGGTGACCGGCGTGAGTTACACGGGCAGCGCGCAGGCTACGTTTACCGCCAATATCGGACAGGTGGGCGGGAACTTTGTGCTGGTTGCGTCAAATGATTTCGGTTCGTCGACCAGCACCGCCAGCGCCGCTAATTTGTTACGGGTTTACGAACCGCCCGGCAGCAATTTTGTTTCGGTTCGCCTGGCGGTGTTCAACACCTACTACCCTCCCGCTACGCAACCGGGTGTGCCTGCCGGATCGCATACCGCGATCGAGAACCTATCTGTCTTCAATACCTACCTTGCCCCCGGAACCGAGCCCGGAGTCCCGCCGGGGCAAAACTCGGCTCTCGAAATGCTATCGGTTTTCAACAAGTACCTCGCGCCGGGCAGCGAACCGGGAGTTCCTACCGGGTCGCGCTACGCGTACGAACTGATCTCCACCAATAACACTGCTGTGGGTGTGCAATCCGTTCCGGGTCTGGCGATTTCGTCCCTCACGCCTCACTTCGCCGGCAACCAGTCGAATTCGCCGGTGGCCGGCGGTGTCACTAGCCTGATGGCAGGTCAGACAGTGGCGATCGACATCGGCGCGCCCTCCGGATACTGGCCGGAACTTCAGTTTCTGGCCGATGGCGCGGTGCTGGCATCCTCAGCGTCCGGAAATCTGAAAACCTGGTTTACCGTCCCCTACGGAGTGAAATCGCTTACGCTTCAGGCCGCCGGCCAATCGCCACTGGGACAGCAGTCCAGTTCGGCGCCGATGGGGATCGCGGTAACCGCGGACGCTGGAACCGTGGTGGCAGGACGCGTGCTTGATGGCGAGGGAAGGCCGGCGTCCGGCGTGCCGTTGACCTGGCGCGCCAACGGCCTCACCGCGGATTACTACCAATTCAACCAACCGATCAGCGGCATCCCCGACCTGACCGGCATCGAAGCCGCGCGAACCGGCTATGTCAGCGCGCTCAACTTCCCCAATCCCCAGCAGGTATTTGGGCCGGACCCCATGGGAGTTGGGCTGGGCCAGAACTACGCGGTGCGATTTCATGGCAAGCTGAACATCGTTCTTGCGGGCTATTATCAGTTCCAGTTGAACGCCCAGTCGGGCGCGAGCCTCGCCATCGACGGCGCAGCCGCCCCCTCCGGCGTGAGCATCGCACTTACCGCGGGCGAACACGACATCGCAGTAACTTACTATCAATCGGGCGACGGAGCCCCGGCGGCGCAACTGCTCTGGACTCCGCCGGGGAGTGTGCAAACGGTCGTGCCCCCATCGACGCTCACGACATCCGCCCCGGCGGATGCCGCGGCAACATCGGGCGCCGGCGGCCGTTTCGAGTTGCGCGTCCCCGCGGCGTTGACGGGAGTCCGCGTGGTGCCGGCCGACGGCCAGGGATCTGTCGAAGTGGACCAATGAGAGTTAGGAAGGAAACGATATGATGACTCGAAGCTGTCTGATTCTGGCATTCGCCGCATGGCCGGCTATCCTGCAGGCGCAATTCAGTAGCGGGTCCAACAACCTGGATGGGGCGCTCAGCCTGACCGCCTCCGGTACTGTGACGCTGGATCCGACCACGCTGCCGAATCAGTGCGCCAACAACGTCTGCAACTTCACCACTATCAACATCGGCGCCAACACTACGGTCGTGCTGACGAGTCAGCTCTGGCGCAACGCCTCGGTCGTCTGGCTGGCATCGGGAGCGGTCACGATCTCAGGTACGATTCATGCGGACGGCGTCAGCGGAGCGCTCATGTCCATCAGCAATCCCGGACTGAATCGCTTTCCGGCGGCGCCCGGGCCGGGCGGATTTCCAGGAGGTGTGGGCGGCTACCTGGCCCAGCCCGCACAGCCGGGCGCCGGCTTCGGCGGAGGTGCCGCGGGCTCGCCCACCAATTTCAACGGCGCAAACGCGACTTACTCCTATTACAACAATCAGTTGACTCCCCTGATTGGCGGAGCGGGCGGTGGCGGCGGTTATCAGGGGACGGCCGTGGCTGGCGGCAACGGCGGCGGCGGGGGCGGCGCCATTCGCATCGTAAGTTCCAGTTCCATCACCGTCAACGGCCTGATCACCGCCAACGGGGGAAACGGAGTCTGTGGTGTTGGATCTGGGCAATACGGCTGCGGAGGTATTGGTTCGGGCGGTGTCATTCATTTGATCGCCCCAACAGTGAGCGGCACCGGAGCCCTGGAGACCTACGCGGAGTCGCCTACCGGAATCATCGAGATCAGCGCCGCCACCAACAGTTTCCCCACCAATGACACCCACGTTTTGGGACCTTTTGTTGGCGCCGGGCTCTACAACCCGCCGCTGCCTTCCGGCACTCCGACCGTGACCGTCACGAGCATCAATAATGTCGCGGCGCCGCAATATCCCACCGCCAATCCCATGGTGCCCGATGTAACCATAAACTCGGCCAATCCCGTGACGGTCGCCATCGCGACCCAGAATATTCCCACCTCGACCACCGTAACGCTGTACCTGACTTCCGAGAACGCGCCCGATTCAGTGGCCGCGTGCGGGGCCTTGAGCGGAAGCGTCGCCAGCGCGACTGCCACCTGTACCGCCGTCAATTTCCCCTCCGGGGTTACGATTACGAACATTCTGGCCGTGTGGTAAGGCGCCGCACATCGTCGGACCGCAAGAAAGCACCGCTCCCTGGCGGTCGCGGCTCATTAGGTGGCGCCGTTTCAACGCATAACTGATGTTCATTGCAACTGCCTCTCCAGTCCCTCCCGCGGCGTATAGTAAGAGTGTGAAGGGCCTGCTGTGCGCCGTTTGCGCGGTGGTGGGGATCGCGTCCGGCTTCGATTTCTACACCTCCGCGCGCCAGAAATTCGACCTCATCGAAGGCGGCGGCCTCCAGCCGGGGGCACGCGTTGACCTGAGCATCGGCGAACTGAACGCCTTTGCCGCCAAAGAGGCGCCCGCCGGTATCCGTGACTGCAAACTGGTGCTGGAGGGGCAGGATCGCGCCTCCGGCAAGGCTTTCGTCGATTTCGGCAAGCTGCGGCGCGCGCAGGGCTACGAACCCGGATGGCTGATGTCGAAGCTGCTCGATGGGGAGCATCCCGTGAGCGCCACGGTGCGGATTCATTCAGGCGACGGCAAGGTCCGGGTGGATGTCGAGCGGGTGTCGATTTCGGGCGTCGAACTGGACGGCAAGACGCTGGATTTCATCATCCAGAACTTCATCCTGCCGTTCTATCCGGAGGCCATGGTCGGCCGTCCGGTCCAGATGGGGTATCGTATCGACCGGCTGCAGTTGGCGCCCGCGGGTGTGGGCGTGGTGATCGGCCGATAGCCGCCCGCATTCACCGCGCCGCCAGATCCTCCGCGAAAATCCGCCGCGCGGCGGTGTAATCTTCGGGCAGCATGGGACCGAGCTTGGCCGATTGATCGGCCTCCTGCCGTTCCTCCGCGAACGTAGTCTGGAGCGATTGGAACGCGAGCAGGCAAGCCTCTACCACGTCGGAGGAATACCGGTCAGCGGCATCCAGGACCTGGTTGGCGGAGCCGAGAATTCCTTCGGCCGTTTTTACGCGCGCCGCTCCCTCTTCGAGAATCGTCCGATGCCGCGAGAGGTCAAGGTGCGGGCCGAAGGCGGCGACGAGCGTCGACCAACGGTCGAGCACGATCAGCGCGCCGTAGCGGTGCGTATCGAGCGACATTTCATAGGCGAATGCGCCGCCTTTCGCCTGGCCTTCGAGCCGGCGCAAGGCGCTCGCGGCGGCGTTCAACTCGCCCGACAGGCAGTCGACGAATGCGGCCGTACATCCGAAAAACTGGGCCTCGGAAAGGGCGGGGAAGCGGGTGATTCGCAAAATCAGGCCATGTGATCGCCGAGCGCGCGCTCGACTTCCTGGGGATCGATCTTTTCGCCGTTGTTCAGCCGCCCGATCAGCGACGAGATGATCTCTTTGGCTTCGTCTTTGCGAAAATTCTTGATGAATCCGTCGAAGAAATGCTCGCCGGCGAGGGCGTGATTGATCTCGGTTTCCTTGTTGTGATCCTGCAATTCGGTGAAGTAAACCACGCGATACTGCCCGGAATATTCGGTTTCGCGGTAGATTTCGAACATCACCTTGTCGGACTCGAACAGCATAGATTCGAATTTATCACACGCGACAGAGCCTTACTCACGGCCCCGCCGCGGCGGGTGCGTAACCGATCTGGGAGATGACGTGCCCAGCAACCGCTCCTGCGGTCGCGGCTCGGTAGCTGCTAAGCACCGGGCGCGGCTCAACTCCGCTTTCGCGGCGACATCCACTCATCCGGTTCTATCAGATCGAGGACGTCTACCCGTAGTTGCCGCATCATGTCGTCGGTGGTCCGGAGGGAAAAGGCGCGTTTTCCATGCAGGACATTGTGCATATGCGGTTGCGAGACTCCAACCATCCGTGCCAACCCGCGCTCCGTCAACTCGCCATTACGAACCCGTTTCCGAAGCAGGTTGACGAATCGCTGTTGGAGGTCGCCAAGGGTCATGTTCGACGGGCGGCCATATTTCTTTCAGAAATAGGGAGATACCGGATTCGCACGCGGCGCTTCTGGAAGTCGATATTAAACCAAAACGCAAAAACTGGGCCACAAATCTGGGTAAATCTCTTAAGACTCATAGCATTAGCAGTACGGTCAAGCAACTAGTACCATGAATTGCCGGGGATATCCAAGTATGAATGCTTGACGGTTTTCTTCTCGGAGATAGATTGAGAGCAGCACAAAAAGACAGACGCCGGCGGGGACGCTAAGCCTGGCCCGCCACAAAAAGGACATACACATGCATTGGGACCGATCCAACGTAATTGGCCTTGCCAAGGCCTCCTGCAACTTCTGCCACGGCTACGGCCTCATCCCTGTTCTCCGGGGTGAAGAATCGCCGTGTAACTGCGTGTTTCGAGCGATCTTCCGGGTGTGCTATCGCCGCTTTCGGGAGTGCATCGCGCTGGGGGCGCACACCAATCCGGTCACCTGGGAGCGATGTGGCGGACCGACCGGCTATCGCACCTACTGCCGCAAACGCGAAGAGTATATGGCCGATTTCTGTCTGGTCAGCCGGCGCACCCTGGAAGAGATTGAAAACCGCGTTTTTCGCTTCCATTTCTTACTCGGCGCAGACTGGAAGCTCTGCTGCCGGCGGCTGGGACTCGACCGGGGTACCTACTTCCACATGATCTACAGCATCGAAAACCGCTTAGGCCGGGTTTTCGCCGAACTGGCGCCGTATCCGATCTATCCGGTGGCCGAGTATTTCAACGGCATGGAGCGTTACGAAATACCGCGCGCCGCTGTGAGCAGCGCTCCCGACCCTCAGCGACTCCCTTCCTTACGCCTCACTGCCTAGCCTCCGAACCGGGCCGGAGGTCTTCCCCTACCTCCGGCCCACCGCTTTCCGACATAACTCATTGCAGAACTAGCTTTTGAGAAATCCTTGAGAATTCTTTGAGCGATCTCCAAAGACTTTTTCGTCCCGGACTGGAGACACTCGGCGGAAGCGTAAAATCGATGCTTGCGCAACGGAACCGCGCCCGAACCTTATTGTTAGCCGTATTCACTCTAACCGTAACGACGTTGCCCGCCGCCGGCTTGCCGCAGAAGCTCCCGCTGGCATTTGAAGAGTGCCAGGACGGCTCCGCCATCAAATACGTGGCACTGGGTGCTGGATATTGGATTGCCCTTGGCGATGACGGCGCCCGCATTCGTTTGGCCGGAAGCACGGTCTCCATGAGATTTGCCGGCGGCCGAAAGGCGATCGGGCACCCGGACGGCGAACTTGCCGCAAAGACCAATCGCATTCGGGGAAACGACCCGCGCCTGTGGCGGATGGGATTACCGGCTTACGGCAGAATTACCTATCGTGGCGTCTACCCGGGCGTGGACGTGGTCTATTACGGGAACCAGGGTCAACTGGAGTTCGATCTGCTGCTCGAACCAGGGGCGGACCCTGATCAGATCCGGCTCGAGTTCGATGGTGCGTCCGGAGTCAGCGTCGGGGCGGATGGAGCGCTGTCCGTGCACACTTCCGCGGGCGACCTGCGGCTGCCGCCACCCGCGATCTTTCAGAACGCCGCCGGTGGACGGCACCAGAACGCCGCCGGTGGACGGCGCAACGTCGCGGGTCGATATGTTCTGCTGGGCGAGCGGGAAGTGGGATTCTCCCTGGATGACTTCGATGCCACCGAGGCGCTCGTCATCGATCCCACGGTCGTGTACGCCGCCCTGCTCGGAGGTGGCGATTCCACGACAGCCGGATTCGCGGTCGCAGTCGATTCCAATGGGAATGGGTATTACGCCGGTGTTACTTTCTCTTCCGACTTCCCGACCGCCAACGCCGCTTTTCCCGACCAGGAGGGTAGTCAGGACGCATTCATCGCCAAGATCGACCCATCCGGCACAACTCTGCTGTATTCCACCTTTATTGGCGGACAAAGCGTCGATTCGGTTCACGGCATCGCGGTGGATTCCGGCGGGAATCTCTGGGCGGCGGGCTTTACTTCGTCGGTGAACTTTCCCACCCTGGGCGCTTTGCAATCGGCGTTCGCCGGGACCTACAACGCCGTGATTTTCAAACTCGACGCGGGGGGCAATCTGGCATTCTCCACCCTATTCGGCACCGGGTATGTCGAGGGGCGAGCCATCGCGGTGGACGCGATGGGAAATGCCTATGTCGCCGGTTATCTGGAAGCCGGCAGCACTGTTCCAGCTACCGCGGGCGCCTATCTGGCCAGTCCGCCGGGCGGCACGGACGCGTTTGCCGCCAAGTTCGATCAGAATGGAACGCTGGTCTATGCCACCTACCTGGGTGGAACGGGAGACGATTACGGCTGGGGCATCGCCGCGGATTCCTCCGGCAGCGCTTATGTCACCGGCTCCTCCGGGTCGTCCGGTTTTCCCAACGCCCCCGCCGGTGGAGTGCAGGGGGTGAACCGTGGAGAAACCGATGCCTTCGTCGCCAAGCTCAACGCCGGCGGGAGCGCGCTTTCCTACTTCACTTTTCTCGGCGGCAGCCAGATCGATATCGCCCACGGAATCGCAGTGGACGGCGGCGGCAGCGCCTATGTCGCCGGGGAGACCTATTCCTCGGACTTTCCCACCACCGCCGGGGTAGTCCAGCCGGCCTATGGGGGCGGAGCTGAAGATGGGTTCGTTTCGAAACTTAGCCCCGACGGGTCCAAGCTCACCTACTCCACGTTCCTGGGGTCGAACCGCACCGATTCCATCGTCGGCCTGGCCATCGACCCCAACTTGAACGTATTTGTCACTGGCGAGACCTCGTCGGACCACTTTCCGGTGCTCGAAGCCGTTGAACCCACTCCGCCCGCCAATATTACCTACACCAGCCTTTTCCGCAGCACCGATGCGGGTTCAACCTGGACGCCCTTCGACCAGAACGTGGGAGGAGCGGTGTACGCCATCTTGCCGGACTCGTCGGTCGAAGGTACGATTGTGGCGTTAACCGACGGCGGAGTCTACCGCACCACCAACGGCGGGCCCGCGTGGAGCCGAACCTTTGTGCCCGACTCGACCGTGGCGGGCAACGGCGCGGGAAGCATTTCGCGCAGCCTTGCTGACGGCAGCACGATCTACCTGCTCTACTTCGCGAACGGGAATTCGGGTGTGAACACGGTGGTCTACCGGTCTGTGGATGGCGGCGCTACCTGGGGTCCGCCGGCAACCCTGCTGGCAGGGAATGTGCTTTATTCGGCCATTATTCAGGCCGATCCGGCCGCCCCAGGCACGGTGTATGCGGCCGCTACCACGGACACACTGTACAAAAGTACCGACGGTGGAATGACGTGGAACACCATCAACACCGGACTGGCTTCCGCGCCGGTGCTAACATTCCTGGGCTCGCCGGATGGCTCGCTTTATTTCGACACTTACAGCGCCGTGTACAAGAGCACCAATCAGGGCGCCGCGTGGAATTCGATTTCCACCGGGCTCACGGGCAATGGGGTTGCGAACGGCCTGGCGGTGTCGCCGGGCAACCCCGCGATCTTGTACCGCGGCGAGGGCGGCGCCACCATCAGCAAAACCACCAACGGCGGCGCCACCTGGAGCCCGATCACCATCAACTTCCCGGGATATGCCACCACCATGGCGGTTTCGCCCGCCAATTCGTCCATCGTATTTGCCACCAGCGGTTCCACGCCTTCCTTGTATCTTTCGGTTGACGGAGGAGCTACCTGGAATGTGGCGGTGAACGGCCTGGGAGGGGCGGCGCCGAAGCCGGCGAGCATCGTTTTCGATCCCGTGGATACCGCCACGGCTTACCTGGTAACGCCGCTGGGCGAGCCTTCCGGGTTTGTTACCCAAATCAATTCGTCCGGAAGCGCTTTGGTGTACTCCACCTATTTCGCCGGCAGCGGCGACACAGAGCCTTCCGGAATTGCGGCCAGCAGCGGCGGCGATGCGCTGGTAGTGGGCACTTCCAGCAATCTGCCGGTGACCACCACGAAATGGCAGGGAGATGTCACTTACTACGATATCGACCAGGCTTTCATCGCCCGCATCAGCGCTGCCACCGCGGCCTGCACCTACACCGTCACCCCGCTCTCGCAGACGATTTACTCGGGTGCGTATGTAGCGTTCGAAGTTCTCGCGCCCTCGGGCTGTACGTGGACGGCGTCGAGCGACCAGGCATTCGCCACCATTGAGACGGGGACATCCGGCACGGGTTCGGCGGTGGTGCTGGTATTGGTGGCCGCCAATAGCACCGGCCAGACGCGCACCGCGCACATCACCATCGGGGGCCAGACAGCCACGGTGACACAGGCGGACTCGTCGTGTACCTACGGGCTGAATCCAAGCTACGTCTCGCTGGCGGCGGCAGGCGGCGAGGTGGACGTTGCGTTGACCACGGGGGCCGGGTGCCCATGGACGGTGACCGACAGCGATCCCACGGCGCTCACGGTGTTGTCGGCGAGTTCCGGGACCGGCAGCACTACCGTAAGACTCTCCGTGGCCGCCACTACCACTCCCGTCCAACGCGTTTTCTACGTTCCGATTGGTTCCGGCAACGTTGATATCGCGCAGGACGGCTCTTGCGCTTACACCATCACTCCCAACACGGCTTATTTCGGCGCGGCGGGGGGCAGCGGGAGCGTTTCCGTGACTGCTCCGCAAGGCTGCTCGTGGGGCACTTATGGCACCAGTTGGATCACCTTCTCAAATAGCGGTCGAATGTTCGGCAACGGCACCGTCACTTATACCGTGGCGGCTAACAGCGGGGCCTCGCGTTCCTACGTTGCGACCGTCGCCGGCGCCGCGTTCACCGTGACACAAACCGCTCCGCAAAGCTACTGGACGGAGCAGATCGCAGGCGAGCAACTCCCGCCGACGGCCGTCGACGGTACCGCGGCGTTCATCGGGTATCCGGAAGGGATGGCCATCGACGCCACCGGAAACGTCTATTTCAGTTCGATGGACTTGAACGCGGTCTTCCGGCTGGATTTGTCCGGTCTGTTGACGCTCGTGGCCGGAAACGGGACGGCCGGGTATAGCGGCGACGCGGGACCGGCGGTCAATTCCCAATTAAGCAATCCCCAGGGGTTGGCCGTCGACACGTCCGGCAACCTGTACATCGCGGATTTCGGGAACGCGGCGATACGCAAAGTCGATGGCACCGGCACGATCACAACCATTGCCGGTGGGGGATCCTCCACCGCTGACGGCATTCCCGCGACCAGCGCCCAATTGACGAAGCCGTACAGCGTGGCCCTCGACCGCAACGGAAATCTTTACCTGATAGATGGTTGCCGTATTCGCACGCTTTCGACCACCGGTATCATCGGCACCGTCGCCGGTAACGGCACCTGCGGCTATGCGGGGGATAACGGACTGGCGATCGGCGCGGAATTCAACAATCCCCAGAGCCTGCTGATCGATTCGAGCGGATTCTTCTACGTCGCCGATTCCGGAAATTTTCGGGTGCGCGAATTCTCACCGGGCGGGTATATCTCCACCATCGCGGGAACTGGAGTTCCCGGATTCTCCGGAGACGGCGGGCCGGCCATCAGCGCCGAACTAGAGTCGGTGGCGGGCCTGGCGGAGGATGCCAGCTACAATCTTTACGTCGGCAATCAAACGCGAATCCGTAAGATCGACACGAGCGGCAAGATCAGCACCGTCGCCGGCACTGGCAATTTCGCATATTCCGGAGACGGGGGCCCCGCCACCAGCACCCAAATCAACGCGCAGGGCGGTATGGTAGTGGACCCCGCGGGCGAGTTGCTGTTTGCCGACACCGGCAATCAACGGGTGCGTAAGCTGGCCTCGGGAATTGTCACGACGATTGCCGGCGGTAGCGACGGCGATGGAGGCGCAGCGCCTTTCGGCGGGTTGAGTGCCCCGTGGTCGCTGGCGATCGACAGCAATGGAAACATGTACATTGCGGAAGACAGCGGAGCTCGCATCCGCGAAATCACACCGGCCGGCGCCATATCGACGGTCGCGGGAACGGGCGTTGCCGCGTTTTCGGCGGACAACATTCCGGCCACCACCGCAGCCCTCGCCAACCCCGCAGCGGTGGCTGTGGATGCCGCGGGAAACCTGTACATCGGGGAAGTGGGCTATCAACGCGTGAGGAAAGTTTCCACGACCGGCATCATCACGACTGTTGCCGGCGGCGGTTTCGCGACGGGCGACAACGTCCCGGCCACCAGCGCGGCGCTCTCCCCCAAAGGGCTAGCCGTCGATGCCAACGGTAATCTCTATATCGCTGACTTCAGTTCGAATCGCGTTCGCAAGGTCTCAAACGGCATCATCACCACGGTCGCCGGCACGGGGACAGCGGGATACACCGGAGACGGGGGGCCGGCCAGCGCCGCCAAACTCAACGGACCATCCGCGCTGGCATTCGATGGATCCGGCAATCTCTACATCGCCGACACACAGAATAACGTGATTCGAAAGATCTCGGCGGGGGGGCAGATCACCACTTTCGCCGGCGGAGGCCAATCAATTCCGAATGGCACAATCGCGACGAACGCATATATGAACATACCTCAGGGAGTTGCGGCTGACGCAGCCGGAAATATCTATATCGCGGACACCGGCAATAGGCTGATCCTCATGGTGAGGCCGGGCGGCACGATCTCCACCATCGCCGGGGGTGCATACTTCTACCCCCAGGGCACGGCGCCAACCCTCAACGCAGATTTCAACTATCCTACCGGCATTGTCGTCGACAAACAGGGCGACGTATATGTTGCCGATCCCGGGCTAAACATGGTCTTCGTAGTGCGGCCGGGACTCCTTTCGGTGACCAGCAGTCACGACGGCAGCTTCACTCCGGGGGCCAGCGGCCAGTACACCTTGAACGTCGCCAATGTGCCCATCCTCGGAGTTACCGGCGGCGCCATCACCGTAACCGAGATCCCTCCGTTTGCGCTTACTATCTCATCGATGAGCGGCGACGGATGGACCTGCGGGCAGGCCAGTTGCACGCGATCCGACGCGGCGCCCAACGGTGCGTATCCGCCGATCACCGTAGCGGTGAACGTGGAAGCTCCGGCGCCCGTCCAGCTAACCAACCAAGTGACGGTGTCGACGGGCACCGGCTTGACTGTCGGGTCGGAAGACTTGACCCTCATCGGTGGAGTGGTGCCGGCAACTCCCGTGCTGGTTTCTCCGCCGAACCTGGGATCGTCGGTAGAGCTCGGCGCCAGCCTGGTGTGGAACGCGGCCAGCGGGGCCGCGTCATACTCGGTATTCTTCGGGACGTCTTACCCGCCGCCTTACCTTGCAAACAGCACCGCCACTTCGTATCGAACCATGTTGACGGCAAGTACCACTTATTACTGGCAGGTGGTGGCCAACACCCCGGCCCATACCGCGAGTTCGGCAGTGTGGTCGTTTACCACCGATGACCTCAGCACGTGCACATACCAGGCGCAGGCCTCGTACACGCCGTCGTTCCCGTCGGGAGGAGGCAGCGATACCGTGAATGTCTTCTCAACTAACGGCTGCCCGTGGAGTGCCACGAGCAGCCAGAGTTGGCTGACGTTTTCGACGCCATCGGGATACGGCGACCAGACCATCGGCTTCACGGTGGCCGCCAACACCGGAGCGGCGCGCACGGCCACGATCACCATCGGGGGGCAGACGATTCAGGTTACGCAGGCGGGCGCGTACCTGATTTCCACCGTCGCCGGCGGAATGCTGCCAGCGACCGCGCTCGCCGGAACCGCTGCCGCCATCGGCAATCCGCAGTCGGCGGCGGCGGATGCCGCGGGCAACGTGTACTACACCGTCGCCAATATGCACGCGGTCTTCCGCCTCGATACCTCAGGCACGCTCACCACGGTCGCCGGCAACGGTTCGCCGGGATACTCGGGCGATAACGGTCCGGCCATTAGCGCGCAATTGAACGCACCTTACGGAGTCGCGGTGGATAGCTCCGGCAATCTGTACATCGCGGACGCTAACAACAACTGCATCCGGATGGTGAACTCGTCGGGAACCATCGCCACCGTGGCCGGCAACGGATCTCCGGGATATGCGGGGGACAGCGGACCGGCAATCTATGCGGCCTTCAACCATCCATCCGGCGTCGCGGTGGACAAATTCGGCAACCTGTACATCGCCGATACCAATAACTACCGTATTCGTGAGGTGTCGGCTGGGAACGCCGCCACGGTGGCCGGCAACGGGACCGCGGGATATGCCGGCGATAACGGGAAGGCAATCGCCGCGGAATTCGGAGCGGTGTACTCGATCGCCGTGGACGCATCCGGCAATCTCTACATTGCCGACGAGGCCAACAATCGGGTGCGCAAAGTATCGAATACTTTGATTGCTACCTTCGCCGGCAACGGAACGGCCGGATATTCGGGAGATAACGGTCAGGCGGCCAACGCGGAAGTGAATCAGCCGGCCGCCGTGGCGGTTGACGCTTCCGGCGACCTATATATTGCCGATCGCGGAAACCAGCGGATCCGCATGGTTGGCTTAAACGGCGTGATTCAGACCGTGGCCGGCAATGGGACGGCTGGCTTCGCGGGCGATGGCGCCGCGGGGACTGCCGCGGAACTGAATTCTCCGGGCGGCGTAGCTGCGGATGGACTGGGCAATCTCTACATCGCCGATTTTTCCAATCAGCGAATCCGGAAAGTGTCGGCGGGCAAAATCGCAACCACCGCGGGAGGCGCTACGGGAGATGGCGGGTGGGCGCCGTTTGCCGGGCTCAACCAACCGGCTGCGGTGGCCAAGGACGCCAATGGAAACGTCTATGTGGCGGAATCGGTTGGTCAGCGGGTGCGTAAGATTGCGCCTGCCGGAACAATTACCACCTTCGCCGGTACGGGCGCCGCGGGGTTCGGCGGCGACAGCGGGCCGGCGGCGGCCGCCTTACTGAACTCGCCGGCAGGGCTGGCTGTTGACGGCGCCGGCAATGTCTATATCGCGGATTCCGGCAATTCGCGCGTCCGCGAGGTCGACATTAACGGCAACATCACCACCTTCGCCGGAACCGGCGCGGTGGGATACGGGGGGGACGGCGGGGCGGCAACCGCTGCAGTGCTGGCAAATCCGTCGGGCGTGGCCGCGGATTCGCACGGGAACCTGTATATCGCGGACTACGGAAATTGCATTGTGCGCGAGGTATCGACCGCGGGAACCATCACCACTGTTGCGGGGAAACCGAACGACTGCGGATTCGGCGGCGATGGATTGTCGGCCACCAGCGCGCTGCTCGGCCATCCGACCGGTGTCGCGGTCGACCTCTCCGGCAACCTGTACATCGCCGATCCATCGAATGCCCGCGTTCGCAGAGTTCACAACCACTTCATCACGACGTTTGCCGGGAAGGGCTCGCCCGGCAACACGGGAGACGATGGCCCCGCCGCAAGCGCGCAGCTTTCTTTTCCCCAGGCAGTAGCGGCGAACATCGCGGACACGACGCTGACGGTTTATATCGGAGACTCGGCGGCCAATAATGTCCGCGTGGTCAGCCAGAGCGGAACTATTTCGACGTTCGCCGGCGGCGGTTCCGGTCCGCCCGGCGATGGCGGTCCCGCGGCCCTGGCCACGTTGCTGAGTCCGCAAGGGCTGGCGCTCGATTCGGCGGGCAATGTGTATATCGGTGAAATGCAGCGGAACACCGTGCGGCTGGCCACGGCCGCCGGGGGTCCGGCGGTGCTCACGGTATCCACGGCGCCTGCCGGCAATTTCAAACTGGGATCGAGCGGGCAGTATATGCTGACCATCAGCGACGTTGCGAACGCCGGGCCGTCCAGCGGGACAGTGACCGTGAACGACATGGTGCCATCGTCACTAACGGTCACGTCGATGTCCGGGACGGGTTGGACCTGCGGGACGAATTCGTGCTCGCGTATGGATCCGCTGGCGCCGGGTAACAGCTATGCGCCGATCACGGTGACCGCGAGTATTTCGTCTTCCGCACCCGGCCAAATCACCAATCAGGCGACTGTGGGGGGCGGGGGTGCGGCGATGACCGGGAGCGAGAGTCTGACCTCGATCACCGCGTTCAGTCCATGCGATGTCACCGAGGACTCCGTGACGAATGTGGCGGATGTGCAGCGCTTGATAAACGAGGCCGCCGGTTCCTTGATGGCGATGCACGACTTGAATCGCGATGGGACGGTGAATGTGACGGACATCCAGATTGCGATCAATGCCGTGCTGGGGCTAGGGTGCTCGGCCCAGTGACGGGTGGGACGATGGGGCCCTGTCCCACGCCGTTGCTTCCCACGCGACATCCGCGGTCTAATGATCGTTGGTGAATCTCTTACATCTTCGCGCGTGGGCTGCGGCCCTGCTGTTCGCGGCCGCCGCCCATGCCGCGGACTACCTGGTGTATGCCGGTACTTATACCGCCGGATCGAGCCGCGGAATCTACGGATATCGCTTCGATTCCCGCAACGCCAAATTCAAACCGCTCGGACTGATGGCCACCCTATCCAACCCGACCTTTCTGGTGGTGCATCCCGACAACCGCTTCCTCTACGCCGTCAGCCAGCAGCCCGGCGGGAGCGTGAGTTCTTTTCTCATCAATCCGAAAACAGGCCGGCTTTCGCCCGTCAATCAGGCCTCCTCGAAAGGGGACTCTCCCTGCCACCTGGCGCTCGACCGCAGCGGCCGATGGATTGCCGTGGCCAACTACGCGAGCGGCAGTCTGGCCGTCCTTCCCCTGCGCCGCGATGGCGGAGTGGGTGAAGCGCTGGCGTTCGAGGAACACCACGGCGTTTCGCGCGTACATTGCGTGCTGTTTTCGCCCGACAATCGCTTTCTGCTGGCGGCCGATCTCGGCCTGAACCGCATCTACGTTTACCGCTTCGACGCCGAAAGCGGCGCGTTGACTCCCGCCGCCAAGCCTTACATCGATGGCCCTCCGGGCGCCGGCGTGCGCCATCTCGCGTTTCATCCCATCGGCAGCATTCTATTCGCCATCCACGAGACGAAGCCCGCGGTTACCAGCTATTTCCTCAACGTGGAAAAGGGTGAACTCAGCGAACTGGCAACTATCCCGATCGTGCCCGATTCCTACACGGGCGCCGACCTGGGCGGCGAAATTGCCGTGAACTCCGCCGGCACGGTGGTGTATGCCTCGAACCGCGGGCACGACAGCATGGCGCTGGTGGTGCCCGACCCGGTGCGCTTCATGCTTTCCCTGCTCGAAATAACACCGCTCACCGGCCGGACGCCGCGCCATTTCGCGCTCGATCCCACGGGCGCATACATGCTCGTCGGCAATCAGGATTCCGGCAACATCAGCGCGTATACGGTTCACCCTCATACCGGACAATTGCGTCCGGTGGGCCGCCCCACCCCGAAGATCGACAAGCCGGCGTGCGTCGTGATTGTGCCAACGCAGTAACTTAAATGACCCAGCCGCCGATGAACGCCGATAAACGCCGATTGAGAACAAGAAAACTTATCCGCGTTCATCGGCGGCCTATGTGCCTTATTCAGCGGCCTGTTAGCTTAGTTCAGTGCGCCCACTCCGGAATACCCGTAACCTATCCGGCCGAGCGGTCGGCCATCAGCGATCAGCGTTCAGCAAACGCGGGGTTAGCTGATTGCTGCTGACCGCTAAGAGCTTGCTTAGTAGACGCTTCGCGCCGCCGTTTCGAGCTTGCTGGTCCACGAGAAGCGCGGTTCGGCATCCCCTCCGCCGATCGTGCGCGCGGCGTAGTCGCCCACTGCCGGTGCATGTTTGAAGCCGTGGCCCGATCCGCCGCCCACCAGCCACACATTCGGCATCGCCGGATGGCGATCGATCAGGAAATCGCCGCTCGACGTGCTTTCATACTGGCAAACCTCCGTTTCGACGATGGCAGCGTCGGCAAGGGCAGGGAAGCGTTCGGCGAGGAACGCCCGCGCGGCCGCCGTCTCATCGGCGGTGACGGTCCGCGAGCCCGAGTCCGGGTCGAACGGCGCGCCGTGTCGATCGAGCGCCAGTTTGAAGGTTCTGCCCCCGATGGGTGGGATGGTGTAGGCGCCGCGAGGGTCGGTAAAGTCGATCCAGACGGGCATCGCGACGTCCGGCGCGTCGAAATAGAAGACTGGCTGGCGCGTGACGCGGATTCGCCGGCCGATGGCGCCCGGAAAGAGTTTCGGCAGCCAGGGCCCACACGCGAAAACGAAGGTTTCCGCCGCGATGGTCTGCCGGCGGTTGGTAATTATCCGCTCCAGGCGGCCCTCTTCGGCAAACGGAAGGACTATCCCCTGAATCAGTTCGACGCCCATGCGTTCCGCCTCGTCGGCGGCGGCTCGAACCGCCTGGTTGGCCAGCAGCGCGCCGCTCTCGGGCTCGAAAATACCGAAGATTTCGCCGTCGAAGCGCAACGCGGGATATCGCTGCGCGATCTCGTCCGGGGAGAGCACCCGGTGCGCGACGTTTTGGCGGCGCAACACCTCGACGGTGGCTTCGCCATACGGATGTCCGCGGCGCGCGGTCCATAGAACTCCGGTGTTTTGGAACAGATGGCTTCGGCCCACACGCTCGAAAAGCTCTTTCCAAGCGGCCAGCGACTTCATCGACCAGCGCGTGTAAATCTCATCCGCGCCGTAACCCATGCGAATGACCCGCGACGATCCGCCGGAGCTCGATTGGGGATTTCCCGGCCCGATCGCCTCGACAAGCGCTACCGAGCGCCCGGAATCCCGCAGCCGCAGCGCGGTCCAACTGCCGAATGCGCCGGCGCCCACCACCACGCAGTCAAACAAGCGGCAGACCCCGGCCCATGGCGAGTGCGCGTGTGTACGCGAGCTGGGCGGCAGCCACGTCTTCCACCGCCTGGCCGAGCGGTTTGAGAATGGTGACCTCGGCATCCGCCGTGCGGCCAGCCACGCGGCCGGCCAATACCTCGCCCAATTCGCCGGCGATGCCATCGGGCGCGAAATGGCCCTCCGCTATGGCCATGACCAGGTCGCCCGCTTCCTTCAGGGCTGCGGCGCGGCTATCCACGATCACCCTTCCGCGCGCCACCAGCAGCGGATCCATCTCGCGCTGATACGGCCGGCAGGCGCCCACCGCGATCACACAGGCTCCGTCCGCGACCCAGCCGTTCGATACCACCGGCGTGGACGACGCGGTCACGGCGAGAACGACATCGGCGCCGCGCACCGCTCGTTCGGCGCTTTCCGCCGCCCGCACGTCCGGGTGTGCTTCGATGAATCGCTCGAGGTTGGCCGGTGTGGGACTCCAGCAGCGGATCTCGTCGAATTTCCACACCAGTGAGAAAGCGCGCAGATGGCTTCCCGCCTGCACTCCGCTGCCGACGATGCCGAGCGTTCGCGCCCCTGGCCGCGCCAGCCGCCGGAGCGCCGCCGCCGACACTGCCGCGGTGCGCGCCTCGGTGATATATCGGCCATCCATCGCCGCCAGCAGCGCGCCGGTTTCCGCATCGAGCAGGATAATGACGGCCTGGTGAGTGGGCAGGCCAAGTGCTCCGTTGGCGTGGTAGACGGTGACGAGCTTGGCGCCCATCGCCGGTCCGGCTGCGAGCCACGCCGGCATGGCGGCGAAGAAATTTCCGCCGGTTCCGGCTTCGATGACCTGCCGCACCGGCTGCCGCACATGCCCGGCGGAGAACGCGGTGAGCGCCGTCTCCATCGAGGAGATAAGGTCGTTCATCGGCAAGACGGAACGTACGTCGGCTTCGCTGAGCCAGATCGCCATCCCACTTAGTCTAGCGTGTGCGTTATTCGCCGTCGACGAGGACGGAAAGGCGATGAGCGATTTCCGCCAAAACGCCCGACTGGGCATGGAGTTCCCTGGCGGCGGATGCGTTCTCCTGCGATGCCGCAGCGGTTCGCTGCGTTCTCTGCTCGAGGGCCACGATGCTTCTATTAATCTGTTCCAGCCCTACGGCCTGTTCCTGGCTGCAACTGTGGACCTGTTCCACCAATTGTTTCACTTGGCCGGCGTCGGCGCTAACCGCGCGGGTAGCTTCCGCTACCTGGCCCGCCTTGGACATGCCATCCGCCGAACGGGCGATGGATTCTTCGATCAAAGCTGCCGTGTCGCGAGCCGCGTGGCGCAGCGCTGGGCCAGGTTGCGGACCTCATCGGCCACCACCGCGAATCCCAACCCGGCTTCCCCGGCGCGAGCCGCCTCGACCGCCGCGTTCAATGCCAGGATGTTGGTTTGGAATTCTCGTCGATCACTTTGGAAATGTGCGGTTGTTAGCGACCGGTTGGAAGGCATCAGAAACGGCGTCGGCAGACCGTCGAAAGCGCAGAGAGCATTAGCGGAAAGGCTGAGGGTTGCGTAATGCAAACGCAAGAAAGCCGCTGCCGACCGAATTAAAGGGTGCACCGGGATAAAGGATGCTAGAGTCTGATTAGGGCCGACTAGGAGTTAAGCGTGAGGAATAAAAGAGTGTTGTATTTGGTCTGCATTGTATTTGCATGTATGGTTACGGTCGCCTGTTCGCAACAATCACCGTCCGCACCAGCGACGGCGGCGGCAGAAAAAGCGACGGCGGTTGTTTCACCGTCAGTGGTAGATGCTTTCAATTCTGGAAAGCTGAGGTTTGAGATCCGTGGTCTTCAGAACCAAAAGAAAAGCGGCGGGTCCTTCACTCACGAAGGAATGCTCGTGATGACCGGCGAACCTCAATACACAAAGGGCGTGTACCTTCTTCTCTGTTCTGTGAAGAGGCTCGCTGGCGGCGACCCCGAAGAAACCAGAACCGATGACGACACAACGCTAGTAATCATCAAAGATGGAATCGGGCGTATCAGTATTTTCGGTGGCTATCGTGCAAGCGGCGAAAAGTGGGAGCCGGAAAAAATAGAGGTCCGACCTATTGCGATCTTCAATTCGATTGCGATAAACGGTGAAGCGGTCCAAGAGAAGTGAACTGAGCCTCGAAGCGCAAGATAATCCACCAAACCGCACCCCAGATCCTTCCTGACACCGCAGTATTTACCGGCCTTCGGGTCCGTTGGCCGCCATTCGAACGTATCAGTGACCCACAGATTCCTCTGACGAGTCAGATCTTTCGATGGAATCCGTCCGGCGCGCCATCGGCGCTTTCCGGACTGGCGATATCGAGGTTTACGACGATCGGGTCTTGTCCGCTGCGCACCACGACCGCCTCCACCGGCTCGTCCGGGCGCGCATTGATCTCCTGGTGCGGCACGTAGGGCGGCACGAAGATGAAATCGCCGGGCCCGGCCTCGTCCACGAATTCCAGGTTCTCGCCCCAGCGGAAGCGCGCCCGGCCGCGGACAATGTAAAGTACCGTCTCGAGCTCGCCGTGGTGATGTGCGCCGCTCTTGGCGTTGGGCTCGACTACCACTGTGCCGGCCCATAATTTCCGTGCGCCCGCGCTGGCATGGCTGATGGCCGCGGCCCGCGTCATGCCCGGAGTCTGCGGCGTATTGGGGTCGAGCTCGCCCGCGCGGACGATACGGATGCCGTGCTTCTTCCAGTCGGGCGTCATTCGTCCTCCGGCGTTGACCAGTGATCGATGGCGGCCTGATCCAATACGGTGAGCGAGCGGCACCGTCCGAATGTCATTTCAAACCATTCCAGATTGGGGCGGAATCCGAGCCTGGGAAATGCTCGTGCCCTTCGGCCGGGACGAACAGGCCCGGGTCGTCCGTGTAAGCCGTCAAGGTGATCTTGGAAGGGAACGACCGCTCATTCACCTGGCCCAAATAATACTCGGTGTAGGTCTTCCGGCGGCCGGAGAACTCAGCGACCACTCTCGCCACTCGCGCGCTATGCTCATCGAGCAAACTAAAGAAGCGGTCGACCGCGTGCGGACCGTCGCCGAGGCGCTCGATGATCATGTTGGCCCATCCGCTGTTCGCACCGTGAAAATGAAGGCGATAAGCCACCCATGCGTGGAAATCCGAGGGTAGCGTAAAGGGGCTTGGCGCACCTGATCCGATCCGTCCCATCTCATACCCCAGGACGAAGTTGTGAAGGGCGCAATGGAGACCGGCGTCAAATACATGGCAGGCCTGTCGCGGAACATCTGCCAGCCGTGATCGATGATCGATATTTCGCCCACCGCTGCGGGACCGCCTACTCCGCGAGCTCCTTGCACATGCCCGGCACGCCCGATTTGAACAGATTGCTGGGCTGAAAGCTGAGTCCCGAGAAATCCAGCTTATCCGCGGCGCTCGCCGCGCCCGAAGCGCACGCCTGCCGCACGCGATCGCGGACGGTGGCCATCGTGCCGACCCATTTCTCCAGATCGGCGCGCTTCGAGACCGGACCGTGTCCGGGAATCACGGTATCGAAGTCGTAGGTATCGAGAATTTTCTGCACCGTCTTGTCCCACTCCTTGATGCTGCCGCCGCTGTTGGAGTCGCAGTAGGGCGCGCCCACCACGAACAAGTCTCCGGTGTGCAGCACGCGCTCGGAGGGGAAGTAAATCACCGCGTCGCCGTTGGTGTGTCCGCGGCCCAGGTGCCGCGCCACCACTTCCTTGCCGCCGAGGAAGACCTGCGATTCGTCGGTGAAGGTGATGTGCGGCAGTCCGGGCTGATTGCCGGTGACCATGTTGGCGCGCGCGTTCTTGTGGATGACGATCTCCGCGTTCGCCGCCAGCATGGCTTCATTGCCGCCGGTATGGTCGGGGTGCTGGTGCGTGTTGAGCACATAGCGGATCGGCTTGTCGGTGATCGACTTCACCTTGGCGACGATCTGCGGCGCGTCGGCGGCGAATTTATCGTCCACCAGAATCACGCCCTCGCTCGTGGGCATGAAAGCGGTATTGCCGCCGTCCCCGATAATCACGTACAGGTTGTCGGTGACCTTCTGAAGGTTGAGCTGCTGGGGTGGGTTCTGCGCCCACGCGAGCCACAATCCCAATCCGGCCGCGGCGGCCAGGGCAAGGCGAACTGCACGGTCTTTGCGCATACTTGTCTATCGACTATACCGCGGGATCGGGCGCCACGGCTTTTGATAATGTTAAGAAACATGTCCGCCGCGCCCGAAATCCGTCCCCTGTCGGGGAGCGGTGCCTTTGTAACCTACCTATTGCAAGCGCCCCTTCAGTTCCCTCGTACGCGCCGCTGCAATTCCTGATAACGAGGGTCCTGGTCCACTCCGCCGATCCCGTAGAGCGGGAGGAAGAGCATCATCTCGGATTGGTCCTGGTAACCGCGAGTGAGATACTCGATCGCGTGGTCCCGATCGCCCAACGACGCGTACACGTACGCGATGTCCATTGGGGAGACATACTGTTGCTGCGACATCGCGTTCAGCTTCGCGACAATCGCCAACGCGTCTTTCGGCCGGCCCCAGCGCGCGTAAGTGGCGCCCAGCCCCGACAGGTTGATGGTCGATTCCGGGTTCAGGGAATTGGCCTTTTGAAACTGCGCGGCTGCCTCCGGGTAGCGCTTCAGTAAGAGGAGATCATACGCCTGGTACATGTAGGGCAGCCAGAAGTTCGCGTCCACGCGCAGCGCTTCTTTCGTTGCGTCCAGAGCGCCCTTGTAGTCGCCCTTCAAATACAGCGGCCAGGTCCCCATGCAGATCATCGCGGGCGAAAGCGGGTCCAGTTTCAGGGCCTGCTTCACCGCCGCGACGGATTCGTCATACTTGCCCAAGGCGGATAGATGTTCGGCGTAAGCAAAGTAGATGGAGGTGTTGTTCGGGGTGAGCGCCAGCGCGCGGCGGAACTCCGTGCCGGCTTCGTTCAGTTTCCACTGGTGCATCAGGGCATGGGCCAGCGATGAGTGCGCTTCGGCCAGGCGATCGTCGAAGCTTAGCGCTTTGCGCGCCGCTGCCTCCGCCTTGGGGAGCGCTTCGCGCGGCGCCAGCACCCAATCGGATGCCGTGGTGTAAGCGTCGGCCAGGCCGGCCCAGGCCACCGCGTATCCGGGGTCGAGCGCGATCGCCTGGTTGAAGTACGCGATGGCCCGTTCCTTGCCCTCCCGCGTGAATCGGAATTCAGCATACCGGCCCTGCAAATACATCCGCCAGGCTTCCACATTCTCGGTGTAGTGCCGCGCCAACTGTTGCTTCTCGCCTCCGTCCAGCCGGATTGCCATCTTCTCCGCGACCAGCGCGGACACCGCGTCCTCGATATCGAACAGTCCACTGGTGGATTCGTCGAAGCTTTCCGCCCATACCGGCCGGCCGTCTTTCACGCGAAGTAACTGCACGGTCACACGGACCCGGTCTCCCTCCTGCTGTATACTGCCGCTCACGAGTTCTTCCACGTTCAGTTCGCGGCCCGCGGCCAGCGGGTCGTCCGCGCCCGCAAATTTCAAAACCGAGCCTGTCGGCCGGACCACCAGCTCCCGAACGTTGCTCAATCGGGTGATTACCGCATCCGCGACGCCGACGCCCAGGTATTCTTCTCCCGGCCGGGGCGTCAACTGGCGGAACGGAAGGACTGCCATGGATCGAGGGCGGGCTTGCTCCTCCAACCGATTCCGCCATACCCAGATCGCCACCGCCAGCAGGGCGATTACGGCAACCGCTGTGAGCCCGACTGCCAGCCAACGAATTCGACGCGCCGGCGCCGATGCGGCCTTCGGGGGAGTGGGTGGGACTTCAGGCTCGGGAATCCGCACCTCGCCGACGAATCGATACCCCTTTCCGGGCACGGTAGCGATGTAGCGGCGCTCTCCAGGCAACTCGCACAACGCCTTGCGAAGGATGGAAACGTTTTGCGTGAGGTTCGCCTCTTCCACGAAGCTGTTCGGCCAGATTGCCTTGAGCAGTTCCTCCTTTTCCAGCACGCGGTCGCGATTGCGGATGAGCACTTCGAGGGTGTCGAAGACCTTCGAGGTCAGCGGAACGGGCAGGCCATCGCGCAGTAACTGGCGGCGAACAGTGTCGGCGCGGAATGGGCCGAAATCGTAGAAGTCTTTTGTTTTCCCCGCCACGGCTCTAGTCTTTGGACGATTTTAGAAGATCTGAGGAGATTTCACAATCGATCCAAGGATTTTTGAGGGCGCTTCCCGGCAGAATCCATCCGTGGCGCCACCCCGGCGCCAAATCAAATCCCAAAAGGAATACGACCATGAAAAAGACACTTTCGAAGACAATCGGCGGCCTCGCTTTCGGAGCAGTTGCCGCCATCCTTATGTGTGGAACGAACGCCGGCGCCTGCAGCCTGCCTGCCGGCATGGGACTACGGCCCGTCAACTTTGCCGACCCCGCGTTGAAACTCGGAGTCGCCAGCGCCCCGAGCGAAGCGCCCCAGGCGAAGCGGGAGTCCGCCTCTTCAGCCGGAGTCGTGGGCTTATGGCAGGCGACCTATTCTTCCGCCGGGACGGTGGTGGACATGGCCTTCGAAGCTTTTCACAGCGACGGAACGGAGATGCTCAACGACATCACGCCGCCGGCGGAAGGCAACGTCTGCCTCGGCGTCTGGGTCCAGGAATCTCCAAGAACCTTTAAGCTCACGCACCCTTCCTGGACGTTCGATGCCAGCGGCAATCTTACCGGCACAGCGACGTTCCAGACCACGATCAATCTCACTTCCGCCGACACCTTTTCCGGCACCTACACCCTCACCTATTACGACACGCATGGCACTCAGGGTTCGGTGTACACCGGGACGATGACCGCAACGCGGATCCTGCCGCAGTATTGACGCCACGAGGAGAACCGCCATGAAAAGCCAATCTGTCAAGCTACACCTCGCCGCTATCCTGGTTCTGCTGGCGGCGCTGGCCCCCGCGCGCGACGCGGGCAAGCACGCCTCGGAAATGCAGGCCGTCAAGGATCTCGAATCGCCATGGAACCGCGAATTCGAGGCGCGCGACCTCGAGAAAATGGCCGGGCACTACAGCGACGATGCCATCGTGATGGCGCCGGGCATGCCCGCCGCCAAGGGCAAGGACGCGATCCGTGCCATGCTGAAGGCAATGGTCGAGGATGCCGGGCTTTCGCTGAAATTTCAGACGTCCCGGGTGGAAGTCGCGGAAGGGGGCGATATGGCCTCCTCACAAGGCACGTACACCATGACTGCGACCGAGCCCGCGACTAAAAAGCCCATGTCATCGGCCGGCAGCTACGTAACCGTTTACCGGAAGTTGGGCGGAGAGTGGAAGGCCGTGTTCGACATCGCGAGCGCCGGGCCGGACAGCGCAGGAGGGCAGCGATGAGCGCCGAGAAGAACATTCAGATCATCAAAGATGCCTATGCGGCGTTTTCGCGCGGCGATCTGCCTTCGGTGTTCGCCGCATTTGACCACGGCATTCAATGGATCATGCCCGGCAATTCGGTTCTGGCGGGCGAGCGCAACGGAAAAGAAGAGGTAGCCGAGTTCTTTCGCACGCTATCCGAACGCTGGGACATGCTGGCCTTCGAGCCATTGGAATTCATCGGGTCCGGCGATCGGGTGGTGGCCTTCGGCCGCTATGAAATGCGTTCGCGCCAGACGGGACGGACCACGGCTTCGCATTGGGCAATGGCGTGGACGTTCCGCGATGGCAAAGCCATCCGCTTCCAGGAGTACACCGATACTTCGACGCTGGAAGCCGCGGAAGCGGCGTAATGCGTCAGACGACCACTCTCTTACGGTCGTGGCTCAGTAGGCATGCGTTGAAACGACTACCGTTACTGAGCCGCGACCGCGAGGGAGTGGTGCTTTTTGGGATGCGGAACAGCGAATTTTGCAAATGCCTCAACCTGCCCCGCTTCACTTCTTCACTTTCGCCGCCACGATGTCCGCCAGTAGATCGGGAGTGTTCTCTATACGCGACAGGTGCGGGTATCTCTCGCCCCCGTGATAATCCACGCTGTACGTTTTGTAATATTCACCATCCCGTAAGAGCAACTCGATGGGCTTGCCATCCGTGACCGCCGTGCCGATCGCTTCCCGCAGGATGGTCGCCGTGAACTGCCGGCCATTCACCGCGACGATCCGGGTAGCCGGCGAAATTCCCGCCTTGGCCGCCGGACCGGCCATGGAAATGTCGGAGATGAAGCCATCGTCCTTGACCTTCAGTCCGATGGAGTAGCTTAAATTGGCGCCCTCCTCCGCGGTTTCGAAGAAATCCGATTGCTCGCCGTTATATTTCAACTTCCACCCGGCGTGCTCGATCCCGCCGAGGGGCGCGTGATCGCTCGTGGAATTCAGGCGCTCCTTCAGAAAGCCAGCCCAATCGTACGGCTGGACGGCGTCGAGCGCCGCCACCACATCCTCGAAATCGTAGGGCTTCATGGCCGGCGCACCGCCCGGTCCGCCTTCGAAGGCCCGGCAGAAATCGTCCAGGGATTTGGCTCCTTTACTGAGTTGCCGGATGGTCACGTCTACGTCCAGCCAGATGAGGATGCCTTCGGGATAGAAATCCACTCCGCGGCGATAGTCGGCGTAATCGTTTCCGGCATCGTACAGGAATGGCGCGGAGACCGCGGTGTCTTCCAACGGGCGCCAGCGGCGGCCATACTGGTTGTCGATCTGCGCCGCGGTGTAGGCCAATTTATCGCGATAGTCCTCGGGTTTCCACAATCCGCTGCGCGCCGCCAGCACACCGCCCAGATATTCGGTCAGCCCCTCATACACCCACAGCAAGTCGCCCTTCATGGGTGTGGAATAGCCGCCGTCGTGCTCATCGGAGACGAGCCCGCGCGGCCGGCGAAATTTCCCGTTCCAGGAGTGTACGAACTCGTGCGGGAGCAGGTCGGCGGTCGCCCGCAGCTTATCGGGATCGATGAGCGAGCGCTCGTCCTCGCGGTCGTCGCTCGACTCGTGATGCTCGAGTCCGAAATGCGCCACATGATTGCTCAGCGTGAACAGGAAATGATAATCGCGATAGTGCTGGGTGCCGAACAGCGCGCCGGCTTCCTCGACCAGATTCTTGTATTCCCCGATGGTTTCCGGGCCGGCTTCGAGCGCGCGATCGCTGTCCGCGGCCACGTGCATGAAGTGCGCGATGCCGTTCACGCTGCCCAATTCGATGGTGCGGTAATGCTTTCCCGTCGAGATCGGCGAATCGATAAGCGTAGTGAGCGGCGCCGGCTGAAACTCGATCTCATTGCCGGATTCTCTGGCGATCGGGAGCGCGGTGCCGAAGCGCCAGCCATTTGGGACGCGCAGGTCAGCCTGATAGTCGAGACTGTCGGGTTGGCTGCCCTGGGGATAGAGCAACAACTGATTCCAGTTGAGCACCGCGAGTTCGCTGGTGGCGGAGGCGGTGGACGTGAATCCGCCGCCCTCGGGCGGGGAAATGAAATCGAACGTCACGTCGATGGATTTTACGCCTGTCGGGACGTCGATATGGAATGCGAACATGTTCACGTCGTCGCGCTTCCAGGCGATGGTCTGCTCGCCGCTCTGTACCTTCAGGCCCACCAGATTCGTGATCGGGCCGGTGGGGGCGTGCTCGCCAGGGATCCATTGCGGATAGAGCAGGGTCACAGGTCCGGGGTTTACCGGCATGGTCATCCGGACGTGGAACAGGCGGCGGGGCGCGTCCGTGGCATCCACGTGAAGACGCACCGGCGCCTGGCCGAGGGCAGACATCGCGGCAGCGAGCGCGATGATCGAAAGTCGCATAGTTTCGATTGTGACGCATTTCGCCGCGATCGTGCCGCAGGTGCGTTTCTCCACGTTTCGGTTGGCGCGCTCGTCTTATCTGGATGGGTAAATCATGAGAAAAATGCTCTTCGCACTGGCCCTCGTTCCAGCCGCGTTTCCCCAGGCGCCGACGACACCGCCTCCCCTCCTCGAGATCACCTGCGAGTCCGGAACCTTTTCCGCTCCCGCGAGACCCTACGCCGCCGCCAAAGCCGCCGTGGACGCGGTGGGCATGTCTTCGACGACGGGGATGCCGCAGACCTGGACCATCGAACTGCACAGCAACTTCGCAAGCATCGAAGATCTCGACAAGGCGATCGCCGCGACCGCGCCGCCGCAATACCCGCACGATTCCTACGCCGAGCCGCACGATGAATTCCTGATGCCGCCGCGCACCGTCATCGCGATCTACGAGCCCGACTGGAGCTATCGGCCTGACGAGGCCATCCGCCTGCTGCCGAAGGCACGCTACATGAGCGTCACCATCCATCGCATCAAGGTGGGGCTGGAAAGCGACTTCGAGCAGTTGGTACGTCTGCGCAAGCTGACCAACGAGAGCGTCAATCTCAACCGGCCCGAGCTGGCGTACCGGGTGTTTTCCGGCGCGCCGGTGGGCATATACCTGGTGATCGCTCCGCTTGCCAACCTCCGCTCCATGGACGATGGAGTGCCCGATGTTCCGGCGTTTGCCGCGCCCGTGGCCGATGCCCGCGCCAAAGCCGAGCCCAAACAGGCGGAACTGGAGATCGGCCGCGAACACCTGCTGTTCCGCGTGGAGCCGCGCCTGAGCTACGTCTCGGACGACTTCGCCGCCATCGACGAAACATTCTGGCGGGGGAAGCCGCCCGAGCAGGAATAATAACGGGTCAGCCAGAAGCACTTGCGGTTGCGGCTCTTGTGCGCTTAATGAGCCGCGACCGCGAGGGAGCGGTGCTTTTTGTGCGGAACAAACGTATTGTGCAACTAGATGTTTTGCTATACTTGTATAGCGACTTTAACATGCTGGCTATCCGCCTCCCCGACGCCATCGAGAAAAGGCTTTCACGGCTCGCCAAGCTCACCGGGCGCACCAAGACTTTCTATGCTCGAGAGGCGATCCAGCGGCACCTGGAAGACCTTGAGGATCTATATCTCGCCGAGAAGCGTCTGAAGGCCCTCCGCTCCGGCCGCAGCCGCGCGTTCTCGCTGGACGAAGTGGAACGAGACCTTGGCGTGGACAGTTGAGATCGATTCCGGCGCGAAAAGAGACCTTGCGAAGCTCGACCCTCCTGTCGCCCGCCGCATTCTGAAATTCTTGCGCGAGCGTATAGCCAGTGTCGCCGACCCGCGGTCTATAGGAGCGCCGCTCCACGGCTCCAAGTTGGGAGAATTCTGGAAATACCGTCTCGGCGCCTACCGTCTCATCTGTTCGATCGAGGACCGCCGCCTGGTTGTCCTGGTGCTTCGTATCGGCCACCGCCGCGACGTTTATTCCTGATGCCGAAGGCCGGGAATACCGCTTGGCTGCGCCACTGCGCCGTGGGCGGGGAAAAGCGCGACAATGGGGTGCAGCCCCACGTTCATGGTTTCTATAGAGCGGCTCTGGAACGAACGGAACCGGAACAAGGTTCTCATCATCAGCGGCATATTCATTCTGGTGATCGCCATCATCGACTGGCGCACCGAGCGATATGTCTCGCTGGGTTTCCTCTACCTGTTCCCCATCATGTTCGCCGCGGCATTCCTTCCGCGGTGGCTGGTGGTTTTGATTGGGTTCGTTTGCGCATATCTGGCGGAACTGTTCAGTTCGCTCGAACCCTCCCCCGTCCGGCTCATGTTCGTAACGCTGGCACTGGTGGGGTGCGGACTATTCGTGGCGGAACTGGTGCGCAACCGGCGGTTGAGTCTGGCCTCTCAGGAGAGATTGAAGGTGCTGGTGGAGACCAGCCCGGCCGCTATCGTCACCGTGGATGAGCGGGGCTTCATCGAACTGGCGAATGCGGCGGCGGTGGAATTGCTCAATCCACGGGGCGGCAACCTGATTGGCGACCCCATCGCGGCATTTTTGCCGGAACTGCATCACGCCCTGCGCTGGGAGGAAGCGGCGCAATTTCGCGCCTCGATGCAGTGCCGGGGTCATCGCGGCAACGGCGAGGCATTCACGGCCGATGTCTGGTTCTCCACGTATAAAGAAGGATTGAAGCCGAAGCTGGCGGCCATCATCGCGGACGTCAGCGAAGAGGCGGAAGTCGGGCTGGGTACGGGAGGGGTGGGGGCATCCCAGGATGGCCGTGAAGGGGCCGGGTTGAGCGGGCGGGAAACCGACGTGCTCCGGCTGCTGGTGCAGGGCCTGGCAAATAAGGAAATCGCCGCCCGCATGGAGATTTCCGAAAGTACGGTGAAGAACACCATCCAGCAACTGTTCGCCAAGACGGGGGTGCGGACGCGCAGCCAACTCGTCCGTGTGGCGCTGGAACAATATCGGTCCACGCTTTAGGGCTGGTTGAAAGACGCGGCCAACCCAGCGCTCCCGGCCACAGCTCTGTAAGTTACTGAAAATACGAGGCGCTGATGCCTGAGACGCGCGCGTGGAGCAAGCGATAGCTGTCGCTAATCAAACGATTAATCCTTAGATTGTCCTGTTTTCTAGCACTTGCAGTCACCCACCGGCCTCAGTTGCCGCCCTCTATCCGGTAAACCCGCGCTACCGGCAATTGCATCAAATCCACGAGTACTTGCCTGAATGATTATCGAAATATCAGCCTATCGACGAGGAAGATGCCTGGCGTCCCATCTTTTGACGCGTTATTAAAGAAGAGGAGACGTGAACAAGCTTATCGGTGTAGTCCTATTCCTGCCTCTGGCCCTTTCCGGCCAAACCCCTCTCAGTTGGCAGGACGTGAAGCAAGAATTCGAGGCTTCCAACCCAACTTTGCGTGCGGCCCGGCTAAACATCGACGAGTCGCGCGCCGAGGAGATCACGGCATACCTGCGTCCTAACCCCAATGCCTCGACCGGGGTCGATCAGATTGTGCCGTTTTCGACCCAGCCCTCGCCGACTTCCGGGCTGCCCGTCTACCGTCCCTTTCTCAACGTGTTTCCATCCTTTAGTATCAGCTATTTGCATGAGCGCGACCATAAACGTGAACTGCGTTTGGAGACTGCCCGCAAGACCACCGACATCGCCGCGGCGACCTACGCCGACCAGGCGCGGACCCTCCTCTTCAACCTGCGAAACGCCTTCGTGCAGGTGATCCAAGCCAAGGCGGTGCAACAAAATGCGCGCGAAAACCTCACCTATTGGGATAAGGAACTCGATGTGAATCGCAAGCGCCTGGCCGCTGGGGACTTGGCCCAGGTGGACATGGAGCGGCTGGAATTGCAGCGCGTGCAGTTCGAAAGCGATCTGGAAACGGCGCTCGTGAATCTGCGGACCGCCAAGATCCAGGTCCTGGCGCTGCTCAACGACCGAACGGCCATCGAACGGTTCGACCTCGCGGGCCCGTACGATTTCGTCGATCAACTCGATCCCCTGGAACAATTTCGCGATGCGGCCCTGGAATCGCGGCCCGATCTGAAAGAGGCCGTGCAAAACGTCGAACTGGCGAAAGCCAATCATCAACTGGCCATCGCCAACGGATCGATCGATCCGACTTTCAGCATGGACTTCGGCCGCAATCCGCCGATCCCGTTCTATTTCGGCGTCAGCGTTTCGATTCCGTTAAAAATCTTCGACCGCAATCAGGGCGAAAAGGCGCGGACGGCGGTGGACATCCGCCGCAACGAGCAGGTGCAGGACGCCACCAAAGCGCAAGTGTTCTCGGACGTCGACTCGGCCTATTACACGGTGGTGAGCGCCCTGAATCTGCTGCGTCCCTATCGCGACAAGTATCTGAAACTGGCCGAGGACGCGCGCAACAAAGTGGCGTTTTCCTACCAGAACGGCGGAGCGTCGCTGCTGGATTACCTGGATGCCGAGAAATCGTACCGCGATACGCGGCTGGCTTACCTGAATCTGATTGGCTCTTATTTGACCGCGGCGGCCCAAATGAACATGGCGGTGGGCCGGGAGGTGATTCCATGAATCGTTGGCTTCTTCTCGAATTCGGATTGTGCTTCGGCGCGATTCTTTTCGCGGCGGGTTGCGGCAAAGGCCCGTCCACCGTGTCGGCGCAGGATTCCGACACCGGGCCGCACCCCGGGCAAGTGGAACAGGACATGGATCCCAACAACGTCAAAGTGGACGACGCCGGCAAGTTTCCCACGGTAGCCGCGGCGGCGTTTCTGGCGTCGCCGGAACTGAAAGCCACGGGCGTGGTGAGCCCGGACGTATCGCGGCAGGTGCCGGTGCCGTCGCTCGCTTCCGGCAAGATTGTGGAGATCAACGCCCGCCTGGGCGATGAGGTGAAGAAAGGGCAGATCCTCTTCAAGGTGCGCAGCAGCGACATCGCGGGCGCGTTTTCCGACTATCGCAAGGCGGTCAAGAACGAGGAGCTGGCGAAAATACAGCTTGAGCGCGCGCAACTGCTGTACGACAACGGCGCGATCGCTAAGAGCTTGCTCGAAATCGCGCAGAACGCCGAAGAGAACGCCAAGGTCGATCTCGAAACCACGCAGGAGCATTTGCGCCTGCTGGGATCGGACCCGGACCATCCCTCGGGAATCGTGGAAGTGCCGGCGCCGGTGGCCGGGGTAATTACCGATCAGCAGATCAGCATCGCGTCCGGCGTGCAGGCGCTGACTCCGCCCAACCCGTTCACCATTTCCGACGTCTCGCACGTGTGGATTATGTGTGACGTCTACGAGAACGACCTGGCGCAGGTGCGGCTCGGGGAATATGCCGACGTTCGTTTGAATGCCTATCCGGACCGCATGTTTCGCGGGCGGATCAGCAATATCGGCCAGATCATGGATCCCAATCTGCGGACCGCCAAGGTGCGGCTGGAGGTGGAGAATCCCGGGGTAATGCGGTTCGGCATGTTCGTGACCGCGACCTTCCACGGGGAAGCGCAGGAAAAGCACGCGGCGGTGCCGGCGACGGCGGTCCTGCACCTGCACGATCGCGATTGGGTTTACACGCCGGAGCAGGGGAACCGGTTCCGCCGCATCGAAGTGAACGGAGGCGCCATGCTCCCGGGCAATCAGCAGGAAATTCGCGCGGGAATCAAGCCGGGCCAGCAGGTTGTGGCCAACGCATTGGTTTTGCAGAATACGGTGGATCAGTAAATGGGAAAAGCACCGCTCCCTCGCGGTCGCGGCTCAGTAACGCTGTCCCGGCACGCGGTTGAAGAGCCGCGACCGCAAGGGAGCGGTTGGTTAGGAAGCACTCGATGATTGCGGGCCTGGTCGATTTCGCGCTCAAGAATCGCATTCTGATTCTGGCTGGGGCGCTCATGCTGTTCATCGCCGGAGGGGTGGCGTTCCACCAGTTGCCGGTGGAAGCGTATCCCGACGTGGCCAACAACTACGTCGAGATCATCACCCAGTGGCCCGGAATCGCGGCCGAACAGGTGGAGCAGCAGGTCACCATCCCGCTGGAAATTGCCATGAACGGCATTCCGGGTATCGAACATCTGCGGTCGTTCTCCATTTTCGGACTGTCCGACCTCAAGCTGATGTTCGAAGACGGCAGCGACAACGCCTGGAATCGCGAGCGCGCGCTGGAGCGGCTCTCGCAGGTGACGCTGCCGCCCGGCTTGAGCCCGCAAATGGGGACCGACTGGAGCCCGGTGGGCCAGATTTATTTCTTCACCCTGCACAATACCAATCCGCAGTACGACGTGATGGATTTGAAAGCCATCGAAGATTGGGTAGTCGAGAAGAACTTGAAATCCGTGCCGGATATTGTGGATGTGGCGACGTTTGGCGGCCCCACGCGCGAGTACCAGGTGCGCGTCGATCCCAACAAGCTGATCGCTTACGGTCTGAGCCTGTCGCAAGTGGAGCAGCAGCTCACCAACAACAACACCAACGCCGGCGGCAGCTTCGTCGAGGCCGGTCTGCAGCAGATCAACGTGCGCGAAGTGGGGTTGGTGAAGAACGTTCACGATATCGAAAACACGGTGCTGTACACCAAAAGCGGGACGCCGCTGCGCGTAAGGGATATCGCGGCGGTGGCGCAGGGTCCGAAGATCCGGCTGGGGCAGTTTGCGCGCACCATTCACCGGGAAGACGGCCGGCTCATCGATAACGACGATGTGGTTTCGGCGTGGGTGCCGATGCGCAAGGGCGCCGATGCCGAGGCGGCGTTAAGGGGATTGCACGTCAAAGTGGACGAGCTGAACGACCGCATTCTGCCGGCGGGCGTGAAAATCGCGCCGTTTATCGACCGCAGCGAACTGGTGCATCATACCACCCACACGGTGCTGCACAATCTCACGGAAGGCATCATTCTGGTCGTCATCATCCTGCTGATGTTTTTGGGGAATTTTCGCGGCGCCATCATCGTCGCGCTCACCATTCCGTTTTCGCTGCTGTTCGCCGCATCGTGTTTGAAGCTGAAAGGCATTCCGGCGAACCTGCTATCGCTGGGCGCGCTCGATTTCGGCATGGTGGTGGACGGCGCGGTGGTGATGGTGGAGAACATCGTGCGCCACCTGACGCACAGGCGGGCGGACAGCTCGGCGACGCCGGCCGAAATTATCCGCGAAGCGGCGCACGAGGTGCAGCGGCCGGTGTTTTTCGCGGTATCGATCATCATCACCGCATATCTGCCGATTTTCACATTGCAGGCGGTGGAGGGCCGGCTCTTCAAGCCCATGGCGTGGACAGTGGCGTTCGCGCTGTGCGGCGCGCTGATTTTCTCCATCGTGGTGGCGCCGGTGCTGTCCAGCCTTTTCTTCTTCCGAGGGACAAAGGAGTGGGACAACCCGGCGATGGCGTGGCTGCGGAAAATCTATCGGGTGCTTTTGCGGTGGGCCATCGAGCATCGCTGGGTTCCGGTAACTGCCGGCGTGCTGTGCCTGGCTACTTCCTATTACCTGATGACCGGCGGCGCCATCGGATCGGAGTTTCTGCCGCACCTCGATGAAGGCTCGTTGTGGGTGCGTGGGACGCTCGCGCCCTCTACCGGTCCGAGCGAGGGTATACGGCTCGCGAACCAGGCGCGGCTGTTGTTGTGTTCGTTCCCGGAGGCGACCGATTGCACCAGCCAGGTGGGCCGGCCGGACGATGGCACCGATACCACCGGCTTCTTCAACACCGAATATTTCGTCGGACTGAAGCCCAAAAAGGAGTGGCGTAAGGCATTCCATCAGAACAAAGACGAAGTGATCGCCGCCATGAACAAGGAGTTGGAGAAGATTCCGGGCGTGCTCTGGAATTTCTCGCAGCCGATCGAAGACAACATGGAGGAAGCGGTCAGCGGCGTCAAAGGCGAGCTGGCCACCAAGATCTACGGCGAGGATCTGGATCTGCTCGAGCAGAAGGCCGACGAAATCGTGAAGGTGATGAGCGGGGTGAAAGGGATCGCGGACCTCGGCGTATTTCGCGTGATGGGACAGCCGAATCTGAACGTCACGGTGGATCGCGATCAGGCGGCGCGCTACCAGATCAATGTCGCGGATGTGCAGGATGCGATCCAGACTGCGGTGGGCGGAAACGCGCTCACGCAGGTTTTGGACGGCGAGCGCCGCTACGACCTGGTGATGCGCTACCTGCCACAATATCGCGACGACAAGGACGCGATCGAGAACATCCGGCTGCTTTCTCCCACCGGCGAGCGGGTGTCGCTGGCGCAACTGTGTCATATCGACGTGAAGGACGGCGCGTCGGAAGTCTATCGCGAAGGCAACGAGCGCTATATCGCGGTGAAGTACAGCGTGCGCGATCGCGATCTCGGCGGGGCGGTGGAAGAGGCGATCGCGAAGGTTGCCAAGCAAGTGCAGTTGCCGCGCGGATATCACCTCAAATGGGAGGGCGAGTACGAGAGCGCGCAGCGGGCGCGGGCGCGGCTGGCGATTATCGTGCCGCTGACCATCGCGCTGATCTCGATGATCCTGTACAGCATGTTCCGCTCGTTCAAATGGGCGCTTCTGATTCTGGTCAACGTGATGGTGGGGACGGTGGGCGGATTCCTGGCGCTGCTCATCACGCACACCAACTTCAGCGTGTCGTCAGGCGTGGGCATGCTGGCGCTGTTCGGCGTTTCGGTGCAGACCGGCGTCATCATGCTGGAATACATCAACCAGCGGCGCGCGCGGGGGTTCCCGATTGAAGAAGCTGCCATCGAAGGCGCGGTTCTGCGGTTGCGCCCCATCATGATGACCATGCTGGTGGCGACGCTGGGGCTGCTGCCGGCGGCGTTGTCGCACGAAATCGGGTCGGACTCGCAGCGGCCGTTCGCGATCGTGATTGTGGGCGGGCTGATCGCGGCGCTGGGAATGAGCATATTTCTGCTGCCCACCCTGTATGTATGGATCGCGGGCGAGGGCGATGTGCTGCCCGAGGCGGAAAACGAAACGACGTAAGGGCGGGGTACTGGAGTCCCTCAAATGGCTGGCCGCCGATGAACGCCGATAAACGCGGATTCAAAACAAAGAAGTTATCGGCGTTGATCTGCGTTGATCCGCGGCTGGATAGCGTTTTTCAGAAACGTGTTGCTAACGACTTGCGGTGAGCAGTGTCCTGGCCTGTAATTCGCGATGGATAGCGGTGCGTTGTGACTGGCTGAAGGTGAGCCAGCGCTGGCGCGCGGCAGCCAGCGTCTTTCCGTCCCACACCGCAGTCATGATGCTGCCCGCGGTATGCCCGGGGCCTAACAGCAGGTGGCCGAGTTCGTGCGCACCACGTACCCCAGCACCTCCGCCGGATCGGCCTGATGCGCCTTCGCGAATTGTTCGATCGCGCTATAGTACGCGTCGGCCATGGTGCCCGCTACGCCCTCCTCGGTGAACGCCATCCCCATGACGTCCAGCGAGTCACGCCGTCCGCTGTCCGCCGGACCTTCGCGGCGCAGCCGCAATAAGATGTGGGCACCGGGCCCCGACCCTTCGCAGCCGCTCCAGCTAACTTCGATCTGAGACTGGCTAAGTACCGTCGCTACCACGGTTTGCGCGCGCGCTACGGTCTTATCCGGCACCTCGCCCATGTTACAGACCGAGATGTTCATACTTTCTCCGGCGAACAGCGTTGCGGCTGAACACACCACGGCCACTAGCGTTTTCGAGGACATTGGGGAAACTCCTTGGCGGAAAACTTCAGAGCTTTTTATCCGCTTCTGCCCTCGAAAGCGCTAAACTAGCCGAAGAGACACAGCCCGGCGAGAAGACTTATGGAACCTGCGGGGTCCGCACCGGTCACCGAGTTACTCCTTCGCTGGAAGGCCGGTGACCGCGAAGGATTGGACCAGGCGGTCCCCCTCGTCGATCACGAACTGCGGCGCATCGCCCACCGCGCCATGCGGAGCGAGCGTCCCGGCCACACCCTGCAAACCACCGCCCTGGTGAACGAGGCCTACCTCCGGCTGGTGGATCAATCCCGCGTCAACTGGCAGAATCGCGCGCACTTCCTGGGGGTAGCCGCCGGACTCATGCGGCAGATCCTGGTGGACCACGCCCGCCGCGTGTGCCGCGCCAAGCGCGGCGGCGGGGTACAGCTTCTGCCGCTAGACGAGGAATTGGCATACTCGCCCGCGATGTCGGAGTCCGTGTTGGTGCTGGACGAGGCGTTGACGCGCCTGGCGGCGTTCGACGCCCGCAAGGCGCGCGTTGTGGAGTTGCGCTACTTCGCGGGGATGAGCGTGGAAGAGGCTGCGGAAGCGCTCGGCGTTCACCCCAACACCGTGATTCACGATTGGGGCCTGGCCAAAGCCTGGCTCAAGCGCGAGCTCGAAAGGAGCGCTGGCGATGAACGCGGACCTTTGGAAGAAAATCGATGAGTTGTTCGCCGCCGCGCAGGCCCAGCCGGCCGATCAGCGTGCCGCGTTCCTCGACCGCGTCTGCGAGGGCGATCAGGAACTGCGGGCGGAACTCGAGTCGCTGCTGGAGGCGGCCACGGCGGACAAGTCTTTCCTGGAACACCCGCCCGCCGCACCTTCGGACCGGCCCGCGCTCAATCCGGGCGACAAGTTGGGAGCATTCGAGATCGTGGAGCGAATCGGCCGGGGCGGCATGGGTGAGGTGTATCGCGCCCGCGACTCACGCCTGAAGCGCGACGTGGCCATTAAGGTGTTGCCGCCGGATTTCGCCGACGATCCCGGTCGTCTCCGCCGCTTCGAGCACGAGGCGCGGGCGGCCAGCGCGCTGAAGCATCCTAACATCGTGACGGTGCATGAGGTCGGCAGCACGGACGGTGTCAGTTGGATGGTGACCGAACTGGTAGAAGGCCGGTCGCTGCGCGAGGTGCTGGCCAAGGGCGCGATGCCAGTACGCAGAGCCGCGGAGATCGGGGCGCAGATCGCCGACGGGTTGGCGGCCGCCCACGCCGCGGGGCTGGTGCATCGCGATCTGAAGGCAGAGAACGTAATGCTTGCGCCGGGCGACCTGGTGAAGATCCTGGACTTCGGCATTGCCAAGCGGGCGGTGCGGGACGTGGGCGCCAGCACGGTCACCGACACACTGACCAGGACGGGTGAAGTGGTGGGCACGGTGACCAGCATGTCGCCGGAACAAGTGGAGGGGAAGGAGGTCGATCAGCGATCGGACATTTTCAGTTTGGGCGTGCTGCTGTACGAGATGCTCTCGGGCAAGCGGCCGTTCTCGGGCGACTCGCACGCGGCGGTGATGAACGCCATCGTGAACGCGGATGCGCCCGATTTGCCGGCGAACGTGCCGGAGGCGATTGCCGGGATCGTGCGCCGCTGCTTGGAGAAGCTGCCGGAGCGCAGGTTCCAATCGGCGGCGGACTTGGGGTATGCGCTCCGGCTGGTTATTGCGGCTCACCCGCAAACAGCAGAACATCGGAAAAGCAGCAGGCGGGCATTGGTGGCCACGGTCGTCGCGGCAGTTGTCCTGGCCGCCGCTGGGGCGGCTTACTGGTGGGCCCGGCCGGAGGCCCACCCGGCGGATCTGCACTCAGTTCCGCTGATGGCCTGGCCAGGAGCGGCCACATTTCCCTCGTTTTCGCGAGATGGCGATAAAGTGGCATTCGAGTGGTTCAGCGAGAAAGAAGACACCCTCCACGTTTACGTAGAGCAGATCGGTTCCGGCGCGCGACCCGTGCAGTTGACCAACGGTCCAGCCGGCGACTACTACCCCGCGTGGTCGCCGGACGATAAGTACATCGCCTTCGTCCGACAAGATAACCTCGGCGCTGAAACCCTTATGTTGGTTCCATCCATCGGGGGCCCCGAACGTAAGTTGGCGGATTTGCACGCTTTCTCAGTGTTTCTAGCCTGGACCCCGGACTCCAAATGGCTGGCTACATCGCTGCGAGATTCGCTAGACAACCCCTCCAGCATCTGGCTCGTCTCGGCGAGCACCGGGGAACGGCGCCGTTTAACCAGTCCCGCGGCAGGCATGTCGGGCGACGTGTATGCCTCCATTTCGCCAGACGGGCGCAGCCTCGCGTTTACGCGGGAAGTGACGAGCTATCGTTGGGCGCCCTTTGCGCTTCCGCTTTCGCGGGATTACGGTCCGGAGGGACAACCGCGAGAACTCACAACGCAACGCTACGCCGGTATGGGCGGAACGGCCTGGACGGCCGATGGTCGCGAAGTCGTGTTTTCGGCGGGCCTATGGGGCAACATGACTCTTTTCCGGGTGCCTGCTTCCGGCCGCCATTCACCCCAGCGGCTGCCCTACGTGCTGCCGAGTGCTTGGTTTCCGATCATCTCCCCCACGCGCGCGCGGCTCGCCTACGTGCGGTACACAAACATCGCCGACTTATGGCGCCTGGACACTCGCACTGGTGAACGCAAGCTCCTGGTGGGCTCGAACGGGATTTCGCAGATACCCCAGTACTCGCCGGATGGCCGTAAGATCGCTTTCCAATCCAACCGCTCGGGAGAGATGGGAGTGTGGACATGCGATGCCGACGGTTCCAACTGTGTGCAACTGACATCCTTCGGCAATGCCCAGGGTGGCGCGCCGCGCTGGTCGCCCGACAGCCAGTGGATCGCCTTCGACTCGCGCGTGGAAGGCCGCTCCCAAATCTATGTAATGCGGGCCGACGGCGGCGGCCAACGCCGCATGACCAATAATCCCGCCGACGATATCATACCCAGTTGGTCGCACGACGGGCGCTGGATCTATTTTGCATCGGACCGCAGCGGACGGATGGAAATCTGGAAAATGCCGGCGGCGGGTGGAGCGGCTATGCAAGTTACGCATGAAGGCGGAGGTCCCACATTCGAGTCGGCGGACGGTCAATATCTCTACTATTACAAGTACTCGGGTGGTGGCGGCGGCCCAGGCCCCTTGTTCTGCTTGCCCGTCGAAGGCGGCCCGGAGGTTCAAGTCGTGCCGCGAGTGGCGAACTGGGCCGGTTTTGCCATCGTCGCGAAAGCAATCTACTTCACCCCGGACGGAAAAGCTCTTCAACGCCTGGAATTCTCCAGCGGCAAGGTCAGCACGCTGGCGACCCTGGACAGGGGTCTTGCGGGCCTCTGTGTTTCACTCGACGAAGCTTTCGTGGTGTGGTCGCAGTTTAACCGCAGTAGCGCCGAGTTGATGTTGGTGGAAGGCTTCCGATGAAGGCGGAACTGTGGAAGAAAATCGATGAGCTGTTCGCCGCCGCGCAGGCACAGCCCGCCGGCGAGCGCGCCGCGTTCCTCGATCGCGTCTGCGAGGGCGATAAGCTGGGCGCCTTCGAAATCGTGGAGCGTATCGAGCGGGGCGGCATCGGCGCGCGCGGGGATTCCCGATTGAGGAAGCTGCCATCGAGGGCGCGGTTCTGCGGTTGCGCCCCATCATGATGACCATGCTGGTGGCGACGCTGGGGCTGCTGCCGCCGGCGTTGTCGCACGAGATCGGGTCGGACTCACAGCGGCCGTTCGCCATCGTAATTGTGGGCGGGCTGATCGCGGCGCTGGGGATGAGCATATTTCTGCTGCCGACCCTGTATGTATGGATTGCGGGCGAGGGCGATGTGCTGCCCGAGGCGGAAAACGAAACGACGTTAAAAATCGCACTCTTTTTGTTTACGGGAATCGCGAGGTTCGCGTAGGCTTAGAGAGATGAAACCTCCAGCTGCGGTACTCGCGACTCTGATTCTGATTGTTGGCACAACGCTCGTCGCCCAGGAGCACAAGGCCGGCGAACAACCTCACTTCACACCCAGCAAACCACCGGCCCACGGTCCGGCGCCGGTGAAGAACGCTCCTGCGCATCCGGCCCCGCAGCAGCATGTTGCGGATAAGGCCGGCCATCCGGAAGCCCCGCATGTTGACGGCAACAAGTGGGTGGGCCACGATACCGGCAAGAACGATCCCAGGCTTCACATTGACCACCCCTGGGAGCACGGCCATTTCACGCTCGGTTTCGGTCCCAGCCACGTTTGGCGCCTCGGAGGCGGCGGACCCTCGCGATTCTGGTTTAATGGCTGCTATTTTTCAGTGGCCGACCCGGACCTCGCGTACGTCGCCGACTGGAACTGGACGGGTGATGACATCGTGATTTACGAAGACTCCGACCACGTGGGCTGGTACCTGGCGTTCAATGTGCGCCTGGGGACTTACGTTCACGTGATGTTCCTGGGGAATAGCTAAGCATCGCGGTGGGCCTCTGGTACGATGGGGCCATGTCGATTCGACCGATCAAAAAGCTCATCCGCTCCAAGCCGACTTTGGAAGGTGCCGGCGTGCATTTGCGCCGGGCGTTCGGATTCGGCAATACCAAGGAATTCGATCCGTTCCTGCTGCTCGACGATTTTCGCAACGACGTGCCGGAGGATTATCTCGCGGGATTTCCGTGGCATCCGCATCGCGGGATCGAGACCATCACGTACGTGCTGGCGGGAACGGTGGAACATGGCGATAGCATGGGGAATCGCGGCGCCATCGCGGCGGGCGACGTCCAGTGGATGACCGCGGGCAGCGGGATCATCCACCAGGAAATGCCCAAGGGCGACCCGACCGGGCGAATGCACGGCTTTCAACTGTGGGCGAACCTGCCCTCGGCGCTGAAGATGACGGAGCCGCGCTATCAGGAAGTGAAGTCGCCGGACATCCCCGAAATCACCGACGACGATGGCACGCACGTGCGCGTGGTTTGCGGGAATTTCTGGGGCAAGAGCGGTCCGGTGGATGGCATCGCGGCGGACCCGATTTACCTGGATGTGTCGGTGGCGCCGGGGCGGCGGAGGAGCTTGCCGGTGGAGACCTCGCGGCATGCGTTCGCGTATGTGTTCGGCGGGGCGGGGAAGTTCTGCAACGCGTCCGGTCCGCTGGAAGTGCCGACCGAAGGTGTCGGATGGCTGGATATGGCGCCACCCACGGCAGCGGACAATCGCTCGCTGGTGCTGTTCGATAACGGCGACGAAGTGACGGTGCAGGCGGGGGACGAAGGAATCCGCTTCCTGCTGGTTTCGGGCAAGCCGCTCGAGGAGCCGGTGGCGTGGTACGGACCGATCGTGATGAATACGCAGGCGCAACTGCGGGAAGCGTTTCAGGAACTGGAAAAGGGGACGTTTCTCAAGCGGTAGGCTGAACTGCTTTCTCGCAGAGGCGCAGAGCACGCAGAGGCAAACCGAAAAATGGGATGGGTTCTTTGCGCCTTTGCGGCTTTGCGAGAAATAAAAGCGTGTTATGCGTCGTCCCCCAGCTCAGGTCGTCTTCCGAACCCCAGGATTCTCACGCAAAGGCGCAAAGCAGAAAAGCGGTGCTGGAGCCTTGACGTTCTTTCTCTGCGTTCTCTGCGGCTCTGCGAGAACTGCTTTTCGCTTCTCACGCAAAGGCGCAAAGTACGCAGAGCTCACCCACACGGTCTCCGGCCTGGCGACACCGGCGCGCGATTACATGAAGTCACCGCTCCCGGTCCTCGCGCTGCATTTGTTCGGCGCTTTGGAATGGACCGTTGGCCATGTTCTCTTTGCCGATCCTGGTGGCGAGTTGCTGGAAGCTGCTTCCGGCGGGTCCGTTTCGTGGTACGGGGCAAGTTCTGTTGAGCGGGTTTGGGAGTCAGAGGTCCCAGCAGAAAAAAGGCCCAACCCCGGAGGGCTGGGCCATGGTGCATGGGCGTCCGAAAGGGAGAATCCAGACTATACGCCGACTAATTCATGTCCGCGGAGGGTCAACGGCACGAAGTCGCGCTTCTCCTCCCCGATGAAGATCTGGCGCGGACGGGCTATTTTCTTGTCAGGGTCGGACATCAGCTCGTTCCATTGGGCCAGCCATCCCACCGTGCGCGGGATACCGAACAGGACGGTGAACTGATCGGGAGTGAAGCCCATGGCCTGGTAGATGATCCCGGAATAGAAGTCCACGTTGGGATAGAGCTTGCGCTTTACGAAATAATCGTCGTGGAGGGCGATTTTCTCTAGTTCCAGCGCGATGTCGATCTTGGGATTGCGTCCCGTGATTTCGAAGACTTCCTCGGCGACCTGTTTGATGATGCGGGCGCGCGGGTCGTAATTCTTATAGACTCTGTGGCCGAAACCCATCAGCTTGCGCTTGCCCTCCTTCACCTGATCGATGAAGGCGGGGATGCGATCCTTGGAGCCGATCTCATCGAGCATGCGCAGCACTTCTTCGTTGGCGCCGCCGTGGAGGGGGCCCCAGAGAGCGGAGATGGCGGCGGCGGTGGTGGCGTAAGGGTCGGCGTCGGAGCTGCCCACGGCGCGCATCACGCTGGTGGAGCAGTTCTGCTCGTGATCGGCATGGAGGATGAAGAGCACCTCCAGAGCGCGCGACAAGACCGGGTTGGCGACATATTTCGGCTCGGTCTTCTTCCAAAGCATGTTCATGTAGTTCTTGGGGTAGCAGAGCTCGGGATCGGGATAGATATAGGGCCGGCCGAGACGATGCCGGTAGGCATAGGCGGCGAGAGTCGGCATTTTGCCGATCAGGCGGACGATCTGCGTCATGCGGAGTTTGGGATCGTGCACATTACGCGCTTCGGGATAGAACGTGGATAATGCGGCAACGGTGGAGAGCAGGACTCCCATGGGATGAGCGTCGTGGTGAAAGCCATCCATGAATTTCTTCAGGTTTTCGTGGATCATGGTGTGCCTCATGATCCGGGCGTTCCAGGCGTCCAATTGGTCCTTCATCGGCAGGTCGCCGTAGAGTAGCAGATACGCAACTTCGAGGAAGGTGCAATGCTCGGCGAGCTGTTCGATGGGGTAGCCGCGATACCGAAGAATGCCCTTGTCGCCATCGAGGTAGGTGATGGCGCTCTGGCAGGATGCGGTATTCATGAAGGCGGGATCGTAGGTCATGAGCCCGAAATCTTCCGGGCTGGTCTTGATTTGGCGGAGGTCCATGGCCCGTACGGTGCCACGGAAGATCGGAATAGTATAGTTTTTCTGGGTCCGATTATCGGTAATAGTGAGCGTCTCGTTATCCATCGGGCGTTATGCTCCTGGATTTCAGCGATTCGAGGCAACCCTTGCACGCCGAATTCCACAACAAACTGTGGAAAAACAGGTAAATACGGCAAGTTAATATTGATTCGGTTCGGATTTCGGGTACCCGGCGGGGATTTTCGCGCAACTGCTGGGTGTGGGTACCCAGGGGTTACCCGAAGACGAACCACTCCCGATGGCGAAATTCAGGACGGGACAGCTGGCGACGGCGATGGACGGCCCAGGCGTTTCAGGGGAGCCGTTCCGCCTGGTAAAGCTCGATCGTATGGCGCAGAGAAGACCACACCAGCATCGCCGCCATCGCGCAAATGCCGAGGTCGACGCCGACATCGAAGAGTTGAACATCGTGGCCGGCCAGATGGACGACCGGGTGGCAGAAGAGCGCAACATTGCCGATTCGAGCGCCAAACCCCCACCGTGTCATATCATGCACCGCGGGCGGCACATCGCAGCCACCGCAGTAGCCGGAGCGCCTACCAGACACAACGGACCTGGTACTGCTGAATGCATTCGTCGTCGGTCACGAGAGGCAGGCCCTCCGACAGGGCCTGAGCCACCAAAAGGCGGTCGAAAGGGTCGCGGTGAACCTGTGGCAAGGCGTGGACGGCATACACGTGAGCCGATTCCACGGCAAGCACGCGAGCACCCAGGCGAGCAATCCAATCCGGCAGCGTCCGGTCGGGACTCGTCACGCGCAGCGCTCCCGTTCCGCATTTGACTACCACTTCCCATAGGGAGACCACACTGATCACCAGTTGCTCCCGCTGAGACTCACAGATACGGCGCGCTCTCCGCGATAACTTCGCCGGTTGCGCGGCGGCCCACAGAAACGTGGATGTGTCGAGGAGATACGTCATTGCCGCCCGCTGAGGAACGCATCAACCGCAGCGCCGGTCATGGGGCGATCCCATCCTTCGATCATTTCGATTTGGCCGGCGGCGAAGCCCAATTGACGTTTGCGAGTCCGCTTACGATAAGGGATCAACTCAGCGACGGGCTCGCCGTCACGCATGATGATGACTTCTTCGCCTGCCGCGACCTTCTGCAAGAGGCGTGAAAGATTGGACTTCGCTTCGTGGACGTTGTAACTGCCCATAGATCTCCCTGCACTATGTTAGCTAACCGCAGCGGGCTAATCAAGAGGAGGTGGCGCCGGTGGCGACTCGAACGCCAGACCCCCACCGTGTCAAGGAAGAGGCCTAAACCAACTTTTCCTTTTAGTTTCAGTCACTTATTTGGCGTCGGCAACATCGCCAAGGCACAAATACGGCACAAACTCAGGACCGTTCCCAAGATTGCGGCTGAAAGGATAACCAAAACCCATCCTGGCAATATCCGAGGGTGCCCACGAAGTTGAATTTGAGCCGGTGGCGCTTTCCCCTCCGGCGCAGATGAGGCATTTCGCCCGCCATTCCCGCTTCCTGGGTGGGAATCACTATGGCCAACCGTTACCGTACGTTACCGGGGCAGATGTTGGCGCTGGCTCTGCTGCTGGCGCCCGCCGCGCGAGAGGCTTCCGCGCAGGCTCCGGATTTCGGCAGTCCTTCGTCTTATACCGCTCAGAAAGCACCGCTGGCCATCGCCGCCGCGGACTTCAACGGCGATGGCGCCATCGATATCGCCGTGGCGAACGCCGAATCGCAGACCATCTCAATTTTCCTGGGCTCCGGCGTAGGCACTTTTTCCGCCGGCCCCACCATAAGTCTACCCACCGGCTGCCAGGCCGCGTATGTCGCGACGGGCGACTTCACGGGCGCCGCCGGGCCGGACCTGCTGGCGGTCTGTCCGCTGGGCCCGATCGTGGTGGTACCGAATACCGGACATGGCACTTTCGGCACACCGATCGTCACCACCCTGCCCGCGCCCGCCTGGGTAGGGAACATGCTGTTCGGATATGTCCATCCGGCCATTGCCGATTTCAACGGAGACGGCCATCTCGATGTCGCCGTTCCCACCTACGACGACACCAACAAGGTGACGGGCTGGTATCTTCTTTTGGGCGAGGGCAACGGCCAGTTTCAATCGCCGCGCGCGCTGCCTTTTACCGGGACCTATAGTGCTTCCCTGGTGGCCGGCGATTTCAATGGCGATGGAAAGCCCGATCTGGCCGCCGCCATCTACACAAAAGGCTCCCTGGCGCTTCAGTTCGCCGCCGGGCACGGCGACGGGACGTTCGCGACTCCGGTGGCCTATCCACTCCCGTCGAGCTGCGGATCGACGCTTCAGGCGGCCGATCTCAACGGCGACGGCAAGCTCGACATCCTGATTACCGGTTCTTCCATGCTGATGAGCCTCACTACGCTGGGCCAAGGCGATGGCGCCTCGGCTGTCACGGTACTTCTGGGGGATGGCAAAGGCGGCTTCACCATCGGGTTCAACATCAGTGAGGCCAACTACATGTCCGGCGCTGTGCTAGGCGAGATCCTGGGAACGGGCAAGCTCGACCTGGTGGAAGCCACGTTCGCGAGCGATTTCCTTTCCGGAGTCGCTCCCACCGGCGCGGTGAGCGTCAGGCCGGGCCACGGCGACGGCACGTTCGGAAACCCGATCAGCCTGGCGATGCCTTCGACAATCCTACCCACGGATCTGGCCGTGGCGGACTTCAATGGCGACGGGCGCCCCGACATCGCCTTCCCTTCAGTGCCGGCCCAACACTATACGGTCGCCCTGACTACCGACCTGGGGCAACTTCTCGCCAGCGCTCTGCAGCTTTTCCCCGTAGGCAACGTAGAGGTGGCTCTGAACCTTACGCCGGTAGCCGCGCCGGTGATCAGCCTGGGCAGCGAGGCTCTACAGTTTTCGAGCACGGGCGGCGCGACACCGCCGTCGCAATCGGTGGACGTTTCGAATTCCGGAGGTGGAACCCTCGACTGGACCGCCACTTCTTCGGCCAGTTGGCTCACCGTTTCCCCGGCCTCCGGCTCGGGAAGCGGCGTCCTTTCGGTGTCGGTGTCTCCCGCGGGCCTGGCGGCGGGGAGTTATTCGGGTTCGATCTCCGTTTCCGCGGCGGGAGCCGGGAACAGTCCGCAATCGATCGGCGTGACTTTCGCGGTGACGGCGCCGCTGCCGCTGCCGACGATTACCGGCGTGGTGAACGGCGCCAGCTTTCAGCCCGGATTCGAGAGCGGCTCCTGGGTGACCATTCAGGGTTCCAACCTCTCGAACACCAATCCCGGCCGTACGTGGATGGCAAGCGAGATCGTGGATGGTAATTTGCCGACCGATCTCGACGGCACCACGGTGACGATCGACGGGAGACCGGCTTTTGTCTACTACATCAGCCCCACGCAGCTTAATGTGCAGGCGCCGTCGGACTCCGCGACCGGGCCGGTTGCGGTGGTGGTGACGAACAACGGCCAGCAGAGCGCGGCTTTCACGGCGCAACTCGCGGCGTGCTCGCCGGCATTTTTCCTGTACGGCGGTTATGCGATTGCGTCGCACTATCCGGATTATGCGCTGGTGGGCAATGCCAGCGCGCCGGCGTCGCCCGGCGACATCCTTATTCTGTGGGGCACGGGATTCGGACCGACGACTCCGGCGATTCCCGCCGGGGTGGTGGTCACCGGCGCGCCCGCCGCGACCATTACGGCGACCATCACCATCGGCGGCGTGGCGGTCCCGGTCATGGGTACGGCGGTGCTGACGCCGGGGAGCGCCGGTCTGTACCAGATCGCGATCCAGCTTCCAGCCACGATGCCGGCGGGCGCGGCATCGATCCAGGCTTCGGTGGGCGGAGTGATGTCGCCGGCGAGCGCACAGATTTTCATCGGGCAGTGAAGGTGGAAGGGTCAATCCTGAGACACTTGCAAAATTCGCTGTTCGGTGCTTTTCGTGCAGAACGATTGCAAGTAACTCAATCCTGGCTGGGTCCTGACTACCGCCACCGCTCTCCAACAGGTCGAGCCGGCTGGAAAGCCGGCTGCAGGCAAGATTGCCTGCCCCACGTGGTTTATTTCACCATCTGCGGGTGCGTGAACAGGAAATGGTCGAAGTAGTAGTGCATGAGCAAGACGCTGAGCACTACGATGAAATAGCTTTGGTCGGCGCGTAGGGTGGTGACGGCCTGGACGAACATGGTCACCAGGACGATCACCAGGGTGGCGCCCAGGAAGCAGGCGTAATAGAGGGCCATGCTGCGCTGGCGCACCATGCGCTGGACGAAGGGACTGTCGATTTCGCCGCGCTGATCGCGCAGGCGATTGATCAGCCACAACAGGAACAGGTATTGGAAGGAATGCCAGGTGTTGTAGCCCTGGAAGAGCACATCCAGGTTCGAGCCCATGGGCAGGCAGAAGGAGACCACGGTGGTGACGCTGAGGAGCAGCGTTTTCGGGACGCTGCCGCGTCCCTCGCGGAATTCCACGATAGTCTTGGCGATCCAGGTGACCAGGAAGAAGCCGAAGACGATGCCGGCGAGGAGCGGGAGGTTGAACGGCCGCAGGAAATCGGGATACGGCAGCACGACGCCCCCCACGTGGAACATTTTGAGGGACAGTTTGTAGATGCCGATCGGGTAAAGCCCTGTCATCACCAGCCCGTAATCGATGAACCGCGACCATTTTTGCTCGGCCCAGGTGGAGCGGGCGCGATAGCAATCGGTCAAATAGATGATCTGGTGCAGAACGTGGATGGATGCCCAAGAAAAGAAGAACGTGATTAATGCCGTGTAATAATTCACGCCCAAATAAATCACGATCATCGGCAAAAGGAACGCTATGCCGAGGTAAGCTTTGTGCCGCGCCCGGAAACGGCCGTCCATGAAGGTGTAAGTGACGGTGGAAAACAGGTGGGGTCCGCCGATCAGCAGGGCCACGGTGATGTTGATCCAGTCGACGGTCTTGTCCAGGGTCAGCAAACCGGTCCTTTGGGCAACCCAAGCCATGAGGAACGGCAGCGGGACCAGGACGGCACTGAATATAAGCAGCGTGAGGTCCCAGGAGGGTTTGGAGATCCAGCCGGGTTTACGCCCGGGCAGAGTAAGAGGAGC
>Ga0181538_10000374_pt1 | contig 52122 bp, 40 predicted proteins | sample PEATcosm2014_Bin_40_FD_119773 | JGI IMG/M metagenome (GOLD analysis project Ga0181538, IMG submission 119773) | Peatland microbial communities from MTU Mesocosm Facility, Houghton, MI, USA - PEATcosm2014_Bin23_30_metaG | ecosystem: Environmental > Terrestrial > Soil > Wetlands > Peat | place...
ACTCGAGGTCAAGATGGTTCGCTACTCCTTTCTTGTGGGGCTCTTTCATCCCCGACTACACGCCGGTTTATCCCGACGCTTGCACTCCCTCGCGGTCGTGGCTCATCAATTCTTCACAGCTTCGGCGGGAGTGGTGCTTTGCAAGCTATGCCGCGCGGCGGCTTTCGCGGACGTCCACAATTACGGAAGTTGTGATGGCGGCGTTGGTGGGGGGAGCGAATTCCAGGCACATGCCGCGGCCGATAAAGCGCTCCTTCAGCATCGATCCGCCCCAGGTGGAACCGTGAATGTTCACCAGCACGGGTTCCGGACAAAAGACCGGATGGCCCGAAATCAGCGCCTGGCCGCACCCCTGGTATTCCAGTGTGTAGGCGCGATTCTGGGTCCGCACTTCCAGCACGGTCCCGGGTACAACGTCGCGCAGGTGCACTCCGCCTTCGATTTCCGATTGCACGATGCGGCCATTGACGGCGTCGCAGAGGTGCGGGCTGGGAACGAAAAATCGCGGATTTTCCGAAGTACCGGTCACGCTGAGTACCTTATCGGCCAAACTGGGCCAAAATTCTGCTACGGTCATTTTGCCACAGCCGGCAACGCCCTGGATAGCCGGTAAAAACGGCCTTTTGGGGGGATTGCGTGCAATTTCATGCGGGCATTGTCCATTTTCATGCGGGCGTTGCCCGTGGCGCTACTGCCGATGGTCGTATATGATACAGTTACTTTATTTGAAAATTGCGTCACAAGTGTCACGGGGGTTGGAGAGGAAAAGTCTATGCGTGTAACGAGTATGTCCCATGCCCGGCCTACAGTCTTAATCGTAGCCATGGCGTGCATGGTTTTTTCAGGGATTTTGGCGGCCCAGGGCGGGCGAGGCGGTGCTCCCCCGGCGCCGCTGATCAATCAGAGCACGAATCCCGTGCTCCACGGATTCGAGTTCCGCTCCATCGGACCCGCGGTGATGATGGGCCGCGTGGACGATATCGTGGGCTCGGAACAGGATCCGATGACTATGTACATCGGCTTCGCGACCGGCGGGTTGTGGAGATCCACCGATGGCGGCATCCATTGGAAGTCGATGTTCGACGAGATGGAGAACGAATCGGTCGGTTCGGTGGCGATCGCGCCTTCCGACAAAAACGTAGTGTACGTAGGCAAGGGCGAAGGCAACAACCGGCAAAGCTCCTCGATCGGCGACGGCGTGTGGGGAACCACCGACGGCGGGGAGCATTGGAGCTACCTGGGTCTGAAAGAAACGCAGTCCATTCAACGCGTGGTGGTGGACCCGAAGGATCCCAAGATCTGCTTCGTGGCGGCGGTGGGGCACCTCTTCGGCCCCAACAAGGAGCGCGGACTGTATCGCACGCAGGATGGCGGGAAGACCTGGAAGCCGGTGAAGTATATCGACGAAGATACCGGCTTCACGGACGTCGCCATCGATCCCTTGAACGGCAAGAATGTTTACGCGGCCTCCTACTCGCGGCGGCGCACGTGGTGGGGATTCAACGGCGGCGGAGCGAACAGCGCCATCTGGAAATCGTCCGACGGCGGCGACACCTGGACGAAGCTGGATGGGCCAGGCTGGCCGCATCCTAAGGATGGCATCTACGGCCGCATCGCGCTGTCCATTTTCCGCGCCAAGCCTTCGACGATTTTCGCGCAGGTTGAAGCCGGCGCGAGCGGCGGCACCGGCGCAGGCACGGCGGCCGATGGCGGACCGGCGCGCGGCGGGCGCGGCGGCGGTGGCGGAGGCGAATCGGCGGCCGGTGAATCGGGAGCGGCCGGAGCAGGCGCCAACGCGGCCGCGGGCGGCGGTCGCGGCGGCGGCGCGGAGGCCGGGCAAGGAAGCTGCACGCCGGCGGCCGGCAGCGTCCAGTTTGGCGGCGGTGGTGGCGGCGGTGGCCGCGGCGGACGCGGTCCCATGCCCCCCAATCCCGACGCCAGCGGCATTTTCCGCTCCGACGACGGCGGCAAGACGTGGAATTTCGTCAGCAACTGCGACGACCGGCCGATGTACTTCAGCCAGATTCGCGTCGATCCCGTGGACGTGAACAAGATCTTCACCGGCGGCAACCCCGGCCGCATTTCTCACGATGGCGGCAAGACCTGGACCAACATGGCCGGATCGCATACCGATTACCACGCCATTTGGGTCAATCCCAAAGATCCGCGGCAGGTCTGGATCGGGCACGATGGCGGCTTCGACAGCAGCAACGATGGCGGCGCGACGTGGGATTACCACAACGACATCGCCGTGGGCCAGTTCTACCAGGTGTCGGCCGACATGCGCCGGCCCTACTGGGTGTGCGGCGGCTTGCAGGATAACAACGCGTGGTGCGGCCCGAGCGCTCTGCGCTCGAACGGCGGCGGCGGTGGAGGCGGCGGCGCCGGCACGGGCTACAACGGCGGTCCGGTGAACACCGACTGGTACACCGTGGCCGGCGGCGACGGCTTCTATACGCGGCAGGATCCCACGGACTGGGCGATTGTCTATGGCGAATCGCAAGACGGCAATATGAGCCGCCACGACCTGCGCAACGGCACGCAAAAGAGCATCCGGCCCACTGCCGGACGCGGCGGGCAGACGGCGCAAACGGCTAACGAAATAAACCGCGCCAACGCGCAGGCCAACACTCCCCAGGCGGAGGCGCCGGCGCCCGAAGCGGCGGCCGGCCGTGGTGGCGGACGCGGCGGGACGCCCAACGTGCTCAACGCGCCCGCGAACCCCGAGCCGCTCCGTTTCTACTGGAACGCGCCCATGGAGATCTCGCCGCACAATCCGGCCAAGATCTACATGGCGGCGCAGTACTTCTTCAAGTCGGAAGATCGCGGCGATACGTGGTGGATGAATCCCACAGACCTCAGTAAGAACGTCAATCGCTGGGCGCCCGAACAGGCCATCATGGGCGTCTCCGGCGAGAAGCCGATGGCGGAAAAGCACGACGGCTATTCCACTAGCTCGCTGATTACGCAGGTTCGCGAATCTCCCTCGCGGCCCGGCGTGATCTGGGTGGGCACCGACGACGGCAATCTGCAGGTGAGCAAGGACGATGGCGAAAACTTCACCAATGTCATCGGCAACATCCACGGCAGCTTTGTGGCGCCGCACGGGTACATCCAGATTGCGCGCATCGAGCCGTCGCATTTCGACCCCGGCACGGCCTTTGTGGCGCTGGATGCGCATCGCTATGACGACTGGCACCCGTATTTGTTCAAGACTACGGACTACGGCCAGACGTGGACCAATGCAACCGCGAACCTGCCCGAAATGGGCAACATCGAGGCGGTTCGCGAGGACGACAACAATCCCAACCTGCTCTTCGTGGGCACGGAGTTCGGATTATTTGTGACGCTCGATGGCTGCAAGACGTGGGAGAAGTTCATGAATGACCTTCCCAGCGTGCGCGTGGACGATATTCTGATCCATCCGCGCGACCGGGACCTGATCGTGGCGACCCACGGGCGCTCGATCTGGATCATGGACGACATCTCGCCGCTCGAGCAGATGAAACCGATGAACGATTCCACCAGCCTGGTGCTGTTCAATCCGCGCCCGGCGGTGGAATGGAAGAACGATTCGTCGCAATCGCGCTCCGTGACGAATCGCGATTTCAAGGGCCAGAATCCGCAGGGCGGCACGGCGATCCACATCTGGGCAAAAGCCGATATGCCCGGCGCGAAGATCGAGTTCCTGCAGAATGACCCGGAACACCCGGGGCAGTTTAAGATGGTGAGCGAAATCGAGCCGTGTTCCGAAAGGGTGCGGGTCGGTTGCGTCGATCTCAAGGCCGGCATGAACTCCATCCAGTGGAATTTGATGAAGCCGGCTCCGGCAGGCGCCGGGCGCGGCGGCGGAGGTGGGCGCGGCGCCGAGAACGCGGCTGGCGGTGCGGCGGCCGGTGGCGGGCGCGCCGGCGAAACGCCGGAAGCGGCTCCGGTGCAGTTCGGCGGACGCGGCGGCCAGGGTAACGGTCGCGTACCGTTCGTCGCCGGTGGACGCGGCGGCGGGTTCGGCGGCGGCGCTCCGGCCACTGGCGGTCCGGTCGAGCCGGGCAGCTACGTGGTCCGCCTGACGGCCGGAGATAAGACGTATACGTCGTCGGTCGTTGTGCTCGAGGACATCTGGATGCGGCCGCAGTAAGCCACATTCTTCGGAAGGGAATTATCGGCCCGGGGCGCCAAAAACGCTCCGGGCTTTTTTATGGCCACCATACAGATTTTCGGCGTGAAGAATTCGGCGGGGACGCGGGCGGCGGAGCGCTTCTTCAAAGAGCGGCGCGTGCCCATCCAGATGGTCGATCTGAAGAAGAAGGCCATCGCCGCGGGCGAAATCCGGCGGTTTGTGGATCGCTTCGGCTGGGAGGGTTTGCTCGATCCCCAGGGCAAGGCTTATATCGACGGCGGCTTCGAGTACCTGAAGCTATCGGAAGCGGAGCTCATGGAGCGCATCGGGCGGGAGCCTCTGCTGCTGCGGCTGCCGCTGGTGCGCGCCGGCAAACTCGTGAGCGCCGGCCATGACGAGGGGTCCTGGAAAGCCATGCTGAACACACCGTGACGGTTATGCCTGCACGCCGATGCTGCGGAGGAATTCGGTATCCTCTTCTTCGTAGGAGCCGTTGCTCAGAGCCGGCAGGACGCGATCGAGAGAATAGTTCGGATTGGGGCATTCGCGCCAGCAGTCGGTCAGCGATTTCGTCACGTAAACCACCTTCTGACAGTTGGTGCACCACCAGTGGATCACCAGGCAGTGATCGTCGGTGAAGCCGACCTCGGCGATGCGGTCGGGGACTTCGCCACATTGGCAGTGCAGGGAAAGATGCCGGTAGTTCATTTTGGTTATCACGTCCTTACCTGTTATCCAATGGAAAGGGTCTTTTGGGCCAGTGCCAGAAATGCCCCCGGGGTACTATGCGGGTTTTAGTATTCGGGATAGTACCAAACGGGCAAATTGCGGAAGAGCGGAGCCGGAATAAATTAAAAATGCCGGCGAGCGCCGGCAAATTCCCATGACGGTGCCTCCGGAATTCGACCACCCCGCTGCCTCCGGCGCCCCCGAAAGGGCGCCGGAGTGAGGTAACGTCAGCGCGAGAGAGTCAGCGATTCCGAGCCCTGGTAAGCGCCGCCGTTCGCGGTGAAGTTCACCGTCAAATTGATGCTGCTGACCGTCGTGGGCCAGTTGAACGACAGTGGAATCGTGGTCGAACTGCCTCCTTGAATCGTGGGGACCACCGGAATCGTGGTTCCGAGACTCACGGTCCCGTTTCCGGCGGCCGTTCCGGCAGTTACCGTAGTAATTACGCCAGCCGCCGCGCCGGCGCCGACATTCTTCAGCAGCAGCGTCACCTTGACCGTGGAGGGATCGCTATCCGAAACCACTGCCGCGGTGACGTTGATCTGCGGTTGTGCCGGTGTGAAATTGGCTACTACATTGAGAGGCGCAGTGACGGTCACGGTCTTGTAAGGCGCGGGCGACTTGACTCCTCCCGTATAGCCCGTGAAAGCGTATCCGCCATTCGTCGTTTCGGTGAACTCGACCAGGCCCCCGTCGTTCACCCATCCAGCGCCAGTGATCAGTCCGGTGCCGGCCGGGTTGACCGACGTCGTCACCTGCCATTGAACTCCGACAATGGGTGTGTATGTAGTGACGCCACTTACCGCAGTAATGGTGCGCGGATTGTGGGTATTGCCGTCGCTCCACTTCTCGAATCCGGCTTGCTTGCCCGTCCCCAGGGAAACCGGGGTAAAGCTCAAGGTGTGTGAGGAATTGGGTGCCCAGTAGAACGTGGCCGGCGTCGGGTAGCTGGTTCCGTCAACGATCACCGGGAGATTATAGGCGTTCGCGGCCACCTGCACCGTGGCCAACTGCTGGAAATTCGCTCCCACCGTGTGGGGCACGTTCATCGTCAGGGTTTGCGGATTGGTTGTCCCCGTGAGGTCGCCCGTGAAGCCGGTAAACGAGTATCCGGCATTCGGCGCCGCGGTGATTTTAACCTGGCTGCCAGCGGGGTAATACGAGTTGGTGACAGAAGGATTGGTCTGAATGGTTCCTCCGCTGGCGGGGTTCAGACTCAGAAGGTAACTCAGATTGAAAGTAGCCGTCAAAGTAAAGTTGTTGGCCGAAGGTGTAGTCACGTGGTGCACGATGCCCAGCCCGTCGCTCCAGCTTGCGAATTGCCCCTGCTCGCCCGCCGACACTGCCTCGAAGATAGGTGCGCTTACTTGATGGACGCTACCGGGCGCCCAACTGAAGGTCTGGGGAGTGGAATAGGAAACGCCATCGACCATGATGCTACGGCCGGAAGGCACGGACCTGACGGAAACCGCGGTGTTGGGCACTACGTTGACATTCACGACCACCTCAGCATCGCTATTGAGCGCGGTATCGGTAACACCCGACAAGGCCAGAGTCGCCTGGGTGAAATCTTCGTGAACGCGCACGGTGAAGTTGTAACCGCCAGGGTCCAATGCCGTGGCAGCCGGGGAAAGACTGACTGCGAAAACGTTGGAATCGTTGTCGTCGGTTTGAGTCGAGTCTCTGTGTGAATAGAGCGGGACCGAGGAGACCTGGATGTTGGGATCGTCCGAGGTGACCGTCAATTTCCCGCCGTATCCGCCGCTGACCACGATAAACTTCTGGTCGTTGGACGTGCCGCCTAGCGGCATTGAGAGAGAAATCTGCTGGGGAAGCGCCTGGATTCCGCCGTAGAAGTGGTTGATCCACACGGCCCCCACGCTGCCGTTCTGGCTGGCTTCCAGCGTACTCCATGCGCGGATATTCTGTATGGCGCTTGCCGGATGCCAGAAGTGCCAGCCCGGGCCCATCTCCGCCTGGCAGACCGCCTCGCCATTCGGCCATGGTCCGGTGGTCGTGGTTACGGACCACTGCCGGTCGTCGTCGTAAGTGGCGTCGGAGGCGCCGTTGATGGTCTGCGGCGCGGAACAGAGATACGGAGCCGTCGAGCTCGCATCCTGGGAAACCCAGGAGCCGAAGGGAGTGCCGAAAGCGCGCGTCATTTGCGCCGGTTGACCGGGCGTGCCGTCGCCGCCGTGCCAGCTCCAGATCATAGCTTCGCGGCGGTGGTCGACGCTGCTGCAGGTGGAAGAACTGTAATCGTCACAGGTATAGTTGAGGGCCGTCGGCAGATTCGACACGGTAAACAGCGAAAAGAAGTTCACGATCCCACTCAGGTTGGGAGCCTGAGGCAGGGTATCCAGAAAATCCGTTTCCAGCCAGTTGTAACCGCAAGCCAGCGCCTCGGGAACCTTGGGGGTGTCGAGCAGAGCTGAAGTCAGGGCGGAAGTCTTGAAATCGTTCACCAGCAGTTGGCTGATGCTGCGGTCCTCGCCGATGTTCGCGAACGTGGTGGGATGCTGCGAGATGCTGCGGGCGTTGCAGTTGACGGTGGAGAGAACGGTGGGCGTCGCAGCGATTTCCGAAAGGCCCGTTCCGGTGACGCCGTAGGTCGTATTATCGGGTGTTTCGGTTGAGCCATACTGGTCCTGGAATGTCCACTGGCTTTGAAATTCCGAAAGGATGAGGACCTGTTTGCCGCTGGCGCGCAGTTCCCGCAGGCTGGGATAACGGTAGTCGTCGGGATTGGCCAAAAGTATCGATGCGTAGGTGACGCCCGAGGGATTTGTATAAACCATACCCCCCAGCCCGTTTTCAATTGCGTCATAGAAATAACTCGATCCGTACCGGGTGACGGAATAAGGACCTTGTGTGTCGTCGACAGTCACCAGACCGTTGATCGTCGTCCCGCCCCAGCCCTGGGCGTTGTCGTGCAGCCGCAGAATGATGAATTCGCTGGGATGCTGCTGGAGCCAGTGGGCGATTTCCTTGATTGCAAAGACGAACGAGCGATTGCGGGATAACTTGTTGCCCTGCCAGTCCACCGAATTGCAAATCTGCAGGGCGGGAATGGAAAACCCGGAGGAGCTATGGCACAGCCGGATCTGGTCGTCCTCGTGGTAGGTAACCCCATCGTAAGTGTAGTTGGAGAACAGCCAGGGATCCAGGCGAATGGTCCGCGCGCCTAACTGAAGCTGATTGGTGATGCTCAGGCCCTGATCCACGCTGAATGCCGAATCGCCGCCATCCTGATAGTTACTGTATGAGTTATGCGTGCCCAGTATGGGCGCATAAACAATGGGCACGTCGGCCTGAATGCTGCCGTACTGGTTCTGGCGGGCGAAGCTCAGCCACGCCGAATTCCAGATAAGGTCGTCTTCGCCGACCAGCAGGCGCGTGTAGTTGGTGCACCGCAGGGTGTTGTTGCTTTCCTGATGGATTTTCAATCCGGCATCGCACCGCAAGCGGTCGCTGAAGTTTCCGCCGGGGTTGTCGGAGGGCGTGTTCGCCGGTAACAAGCCCCATCCCAGGTCCGGGTCGGTCTGAGCGCACGGGCGTTCATCCTCGCCGCCGCAATCCACCCAGAGGACGGTAGTTCCGTTGTTTTGGGCGTGAGCCGGAGTCCGGAACGCCAGGAGAGCCAACATCAGTAGACCCATCCGTAAAGCAGTTGCAAGCCATCGATTCATGTGAATTCTCCTTTTTCCTGTCGATCTCGGCCTTTTCCGGGCCGTCATGGAGGGAAGCGACGGGGCGGAGAATTCACCTTCATCTTTTTTCCGGCTGTGCTATTTTGTACGGGTGAGCCCGGAAGTACCGGTGACACAGCTCCTGCGCGAATCGCGCCGAGGGGACCAGGAAGCCACCAACCGGCTGATTCCGGTGGTCTACGACCATCTCCATGCTCTGGCCAGCCGGTATATGCGGAGCGAGCGCCAGGATCACACCTTGAGCGCCACCGCTTTGCTCAACGAAGCGTACCTGAAGCTTGCCGGAACGGATATCGAGTGGCAGGACCGCTCCCATTTCTTCGTCATCGCGTCGCGCGTGATGCGGCAAATCCTGGTGGATCACGCCAAGGCGCACAACCGCCTGAAACGCGGCGCCGGCGGGAGAAAAATTGCGCTGGAAGAGGTCAACCTCGCCGCGGCGCCGTCCCACGCCGGCATCCTCGAACTGGACGAAGCGTTGACGCGCTTCGCCCGCCAGGACGAGCGCAAAGCCCGGCTCATGGAGTTGCTCTATTTCGGCGGGCTCACCTACCAGGAGGCGGCGCAGGCGCTGGATATCTCCGAGGTGACGGTGCACCGCGACGTGAAAATCGCCAAGGCGTGGTTGCGAAAGGCGCTCGAGAGATGACTCCCGGTCAGCGGACGTTGACGGCGGCGGATTGGGCCCGGCTCCAGGAGGTGTTCGACGCCGCCAGCCAGTTGCCCCCCGAAAGGCGGCCGGCGTTACTCGATCGCGAGTGCGCCGGCCAGACCATGCTGCGCTCGCAGGTGGAGTCGTTGTTGGGTTCGCTCGAAGGCGAGAGCGTAATCGAGCCGGCGGTGCGCGGGGCGGTGACCGGTGTGGCGCCAATCGAAGGCGAGCGCATCGGACCCTACGCCGTGATTCGCGTTCTGGGCCACGGCGGGATGGGCGTAGTTTACCTCGCTTCTCGCGCCGACGATGCTTTCCAGAAAGTGGTTGCCATCAAGCTGCTGCGCCTGGGCTGGCTGGATGACGATATGCGCCGGCGTTTTCAGCTCGAGCGGCAGATCCTGGCGCGGCTGGAACATCCCAATATCGCCCGCCTGCTGGATGGCGGAACGGTGGAAGGCGCCCCCTACGTGGTGATGGAATACGTGGACGGCGCGCCCATGGATCAATATTGCCGCGAGCACGGCCTGAGCGTGGCGGAGCGCCTGCGCCTATTCCGCCAACTATGCGAAGCGGTGGCCTATGCCCACCGCAACCTCATCGTCCATCGCGATATCAAACCGGGAAACGTGCTGGTGCGGGAAGGCGTGGCCAAGCTGCTCGATTTCGGCATCGCCAAGCTGGTCGAGCCGGATGGAACGTCGGTCGCGATGGCTTTGACGGAGGCGGGCGACCGCCTGATGACTCCCGATTACGCCAGCCCGGAGCAGGTGCGCGGAGAGCCCATCACCACCGCGTCGGATATCTACTCGCTGGGCGTGCTTCTGTACGAACTGCTGACGGGTGAGCGCCCTTTTCGCGCCGCCGGGTTGACGGCAGGCCAGATTGAGCGGGCCATCTGTACCGAGGAGCCGCCGAAGCCGAGCACGCGGGCGCCGCGGCGCGGCCTCGACGGAGACCTCGACCGCATCGTGCTGAAGGCAATGCACAAGGAGCCGGCCCGGCGGTACCCGTCGGCCGCCGAGTTGTCGGCGGACATCGAACGTTATCTGGCGGGGTTCCCGGTCAGCGCCAGGCAGGATTCCTGGGGATACCGGGCGCGCAAATTCGTTCGCCGCCATCGCGTGGCAACCACCGTCGCCGCACTTGTGTTTTCTCTGGTGCTGGCGCTTGGAATCGGGATGGCCATCCTGGCCCAGCGCGCCACCCGCGAGGCTCGCGCCTCCGCGCAGACCACCGACTTCCTGGTGGACCTTTTCAATTCCAGCGATCCCAATCAGACCAAAGGCGAATCCGTCACCGTGCGCGAATTGCTCGACCGCGGCGCCGCGCGCCTGGAAACGCAGTTGAAGGACGACCCTTCGGTGCAGGCGCGTCTATTCGACACCGTCGGCGGCATTTACGACACCATCGGCGTTTGGCCGCGCGCGGAAGAACTCATCAAGAAGGCGCTGGCGTTGCGGCGCACCCGGCTCCCGCGCGACGACATGGCTCTCGCCAACACGCTGCATGAACTAGGCAGCATTTCGAATGACCTGGACGAGTTCGACCAGGCCGAACGTTCATATCGCGAAGCGCTCAGCCTGTATCGCAAGAAGCTGGGAGATCGCGACGCCAAAGTGGCCCAATCGCTGGATGACCTGGGCACCATCCTCTTCCAGGAAGGACGCCGGAGCGAGGCCGAGTCTCTGTTTCGTCAATCATGGGACTTGAACGTCAAGGCGCTCGGCGCCGGAAACGAAGAGTCTCTGCGCGCCATGAACAATTTGGCCGTGGTACTCTTCGCTCGCGGCGATGCCGCCGGCGCGGAACCTTTGCGCCGCGAACAACTGAAGCTCTCGATCCAATCGGCCGGCCCGGCAGCGGAACCCACGATCTACGGCTGGCACAACCTGGGAGCGATTCTCGATGCGCTCGGACGGTTCCGCGAAGCCGAATCCGCTCTCCGTCAGGCCGCCGCCATCCAGGTGAAGCTTTATGGCGCCGGCCACGCCGAAACGGCCCAGACGTATGCCCTTCTGGCTGGGGTGCTGACGCGAATGGGCCGCCTGGATGAGGCGAAGACCATGGCGTCCGACGCGCTGGCAAACACGCTCAAGGCCGTTGGACCGAAAAATCTCCACACCGCTTTTGCGCAGGACAGCCTGGCATCGGTGCTGCTCGCTACCGGGAACGCAGCCGAGGCGCGGCGATTGTTTCAGGCGAGCTCCGAGACGCGCGCCGCCATCCTCGGAGCAGGCCACGAACAATCCGCCGGGAGCCTGATGAATCTCGGCCGCGTCGATCTGGCCACCGGCCAATTGCCAGCCGCGCGCCGGGAATTCCAGCAGGCGCTCGACCTGCGGCAGCGGGAGTTCGGAAACGATTCCGTATTTGTTGGCGAATCGCAAGTCGCCCTGGCCGAGACGCTCATGGCCGCTGGAGATTTCACCGGCGCGGAGCCGATCGCCCGAGCAGGCCTGGCGGCGCTTCGCAGCGGTTATCCAAAGGGACATTTGGCAATCGGCGAAGCCGAGCGCGCGCTCGGATGGTCGCTGGTGAAGCAGAACCGGCTCGCGGATTCGAGACCGCTGCTCCAGGATGCCTACGCAATCGCGAAGAATGTGTATGGGGCGGCAAATCCCGAAAGTGCGCGCGCGGCAGTCCGCCTGGCGGCGTGCCTCGCCGCACTAAGAGATGAAACCGGAGCGCAGGCTTTGATCTCGAGTGCCGAACCGGTCCTCAGTCATTCGAACGACCCGACACCTCGACTGGAGCGGGAAATACTGCGGGGGCTCGAACGCGGAGCTGCGGATAAATAGGGCGATTCGAGCTTGGAATCGTGGGGCAACGGAAGTTGGAGGGCTGCTCGATACCCAGGGCAGGGCTTATCTCGACGGCGGCCTGCAGTATCGGAAACTCTCGGAAGCGGAACTCATGGAGCGCATCGGGCGGGAAAGCCCATGCTGGCCGCGCCGTGACGGTTACGCCTGCACGCCGATGCTGCGGAGGAATTCGGCATCCTCTTCCTCGCAGGAGCCCGCAGTAAGAGCCGGCAGGACGCGATCGAGAGAAGAGTTCGGGCTGGGGCATTCGCGCCAGCAGTCGGTCAGCGATTTCGTCGCGAATACCACCTTTTGACAGTTGGTGCACCACCAGTGGATCACCAGGCAGTGATCGTCGGTGAAGCCGACCTCGGCGATACGGTCGGGGACTTCGCCACATTGGCAGTGCAGGGAAAGATGCCGGTAGTTCATTTTGGTTATCACGTCCTTACATCCCTGTTATCCAATGGGATGACCCTTCCGGGCCAGTGCCAGACGTGCCAGCGGGGTACTGTGCGGACATCACGTAGTACGAACCGACCAATTAATTAAGGCTGGTTGGCGGCACAGCGGAATCCGACGTTGTATGCGCGGATCAACGTGCCCTTTTCCACCCTAATTGACGATCGTATATGGTTGGCGGTGTCGGCGAACGAACCGCCGCGGATTGCGAGGACTCCATACAGGCCTTGGGTCCATTCCCAGACGTTCCCGAGCATATCGTACAAGCCGAACGCGTTTGGCGTTTTTTGTCCGACCGGGTGAGTGAATTTGCCGCTGTTGCCCACGTACCAGGCGATATCGTTCAGCGTTCCGTATCGCGCCGACTGGTTTCCTGCCCGCGCGGCGTATTCCCATTCCCACTCCGTAGGAAGCCGTCCGCCGATCACCCGGCAGTATGCACTGGCATCCTGCCAACTTACCATTTCGACTGGGAGATCGTTGCCTGGAAAGCGGCTCGGGCTGGCGTGTTTGACTCGCCGGTAGGCCAACTGAGTCACCGGGCTTTGTCCCAACAGGAAACTTTTTGAGATCTGTACTTTGCGGACCGGCTTTTCGTTGTCCGAGCATTCGTCATCGCCGGGCGAGCATCCCATTTGGAAACTCCCGGGTGGAATCCACACGTAGCGTTGGCCATCGACCTGGTTCACCTGAAAACCGCCGGACGCGATCCACAGCACGTTTGGTCCAACCGAGCCGCTAACGATCCCAGGCCTGGTCTGGCGATAAATCGACCAGCCTGCGTAGGCGGACAAGCCCACGATCGCCAGTGTGAACATCAAACGCTGCGGTGTGAGCCTGACGTCGCTGAGTCCCCGTGTAAACTCCGCGAGGCTTCCGAGGTAAACCGCCGGGTCGGCGGGGAACCGCTTCCGTGGCGAGACGTCGGGGGAGGGACGACCCCAATAGACCTCCTCATATCCCGGCCGCTCCTCCCACTGCGCTTCGATCTTTTCGTCCGTCGTCAGCCGGGCGGCATGGTGTCCGCACAAATTGCATTCGAAGAAGGATTCATGGAAGCGCAGTGCGGCTGAAAGGTAGCGGCTGCTGCCACGTTCCGATTCCTGTTCGATACCGTAAATGGAGAGCAGCTTGGCGGCATCCTGCCACAGGCGATGTTTGAGGGCGGCCATGCAATCCCGGTAGCCAAAAATCACCTCTTCTGGGTTGCTGCACACCCGCGTCCAGCGCGCTGTGAGTTGCATCCGCAATCCGCAGCATCGGCATCGAGGACGCTGTTCCAGAACCGCCATGCCGGCACAAACCCGTGTAGCGGCAATCAGGGTAGGCCACAGAAGGGCCGGTATTGCGAAATACAGCCAGACAAACGCGCTTTCAGGCGCGCTTTCAGGCGCGCTCGGATGCGAGTGCGACTTTAGCGCCAGCCAACAAGGCAACCCAAAGCACCACACGAATAGGGCCGCGCCAAGCAGGGGGGAAGATAGCCTGCCGCCCAGAAGGCCGCCAAAACGCAGTTCGCGGAGCGCACGTTCGCGCGCTTTCCATGCAAACTTTCCGGAGCTGGTTTCGAGATCCCCCTCCGCCGGGCGCTGAAACCCGAGATTCGGGAGGGAATAGCGACCACCGGATGGCGGTGGGCCGGCGGACGGGCTGGGGCGAGGCGGCGATTCGCCGGCCGGCGACCGCTTGGCCAACTCGTCCCCCGCAACCAGGAGCATGCGATCCATCTCCAGCACCGTCGTCACGCCGACCGGGTCGGAGCCGGGTTCAACCTCGCCGACCGCTGGCGACAGCTCCCGTTCCCGCGCCGCTGTCCGGGCCGATGCGCATTTCTGCTCGATGATGCGCAGGTCGGCCGCCAGTTGTTCGGCGCCGCCATATCTCATCCGCGGATCTTTGGAAAGCGCGCGGGCCAGGACGGCGTTGCAATCGACGGAGAATGGGAAAGCGTGAGGCAGCGTAGGAGGCGGCGCCGAGACGATTTCCGCTGAATTGCGGTACGGCACCCTGCCGTAGAGCAATTCGTACAGAGTTACCGCAAGCGACCATATATCGGATCGCCCGTCCAGTTCCTTCCGCGCAAGTTGCTCGGGGGACATGTATGGAGGTGTCCCGCCCTGCACGAGCGCGTTCGGAAGGTCGGCGAATTCCGCCAGTCCGAAATCGACCACCTTCGCCGACCGGTCTTTGAGAATCAGGATGTTGTCGGGCTTGATGTCGCGATGCACGATTCCCTGCGCGTGCGCGCAAGCCAGTGCTTCGGCACACTCGACCATCACAGCGAATCGGCGATGCAGCGAGAGTCGAGGCGGACCTGGAATGTACTTACTCAGCGGCAGCCCCTCCAGGTACTCCATCACGATGTACAGTGCACCCTTGGATTGGCCGAAATCGCGCACGGCGACGATGTTGCTGTGCTGCAATTGAGCTGCGGCGCGAGCCTCGCGCACAAAGCGCACCCGCGCCAGCTCATTTACGGCCAGGGGACCTTTGATGATTTTGATTGCGACGGTCTCTTTGTTCTGGGGATCGACCGCCTTGAACACCTGGCCCATGCCGCCGGCCCCGAGCATGGAAACCAACTTGTAGCGGCCGATCTGACGCATACATCGGGCTGGATCGTGCGTTCCAGCTTGGCAGAGTATATCATCCTCACTCGGCCGCCCGGCGCCAACCGCGCGTCACGATGCTGGTGGCGGAAGTGGAACTCGAATCCACACCCTCGTTGCCGAGGAGCGGCTTTTAAGGCCGCTGCGTCTACCGATTTCGCCATTCCGCCACGCTTGCCCATTTTAGCAGGGCTGCCTCTTCTCTTCGAAAAACGAGCGCAGCAGCTCCACGCATTCCGGCGCCATAACGCCCTCTACGATCTCCACGCGGTGATTGAGCAGGTCGGAATCGGCCAGTTGAAACTTGCTGCGCACCGCGCCGAAGCGAAGGTCGCGCGCGCCGAAGACCAGACGCGCGACACGCGCCGCCACTAGCGCGCCGGCGCACATGGCGCACGGCTCGAGCGTGCAGTACAGAGTGACGCCTTCGAGGCGGTAGTTGCCGATTTTCTCGGCCGCCTGGCGGAGAGCGAGGATCTCGGCGTGGGCTGTCGGGTCTTTGCGCGAGATGGGGGCGTTGAAGGCCCCGGCGACGATTTCCCCGGCCTCCACCGCCACGGCGCCCACAGGCACTTCACCCGCGGCTGCGCCCAAGCCAGCCAGCCGGAGCGCTTCACGCATGAATTCGTCGTCGCGGTCCACTAGTTTATAATACGGAAACCATGGCAGAACTGGAGATTCATCATGAAGGGCACGAGACCGATCCGCTGGGCAAAACGGTAGGGATTTTGGCCGCTGTCCTGGCCGTATTGCTGGCCATCGTCACCATCGCGTCGCACCGCACTCATACCGCGGCTATCATGCACAAATCCACGGCCAACGACGATTGGTCGTACTTCCAGGCGAACAGCATCAAACTGCATAACGTGGAACTGGGCGAGGATCTGCTCTCGGTATTGGACGTGAAAGGCGATGCGGCGGAAAAACTGCGCGCCCGTTACGAAGATCAGAAAAAGAAATATTCAGCGCAGAAAGACGCGCAGCAGGCGAAAGCTCAGCAGTCCGACGAGAGCGCCGAGGCCGACGAGCATCGCGCGCTGCGCTACGATTTCGGCGAGGGACTTCTCGAAATCGGGCTGGTGCTCACTTCGCTGTATTTCATTTCGCGCAAGAAGATGTTCCCGGTGATGGGCGTGCTCGCGGGACTGGCGGGCGTGGGGATTGCGATCACGGGATTGATGGTGTGAATCTAGCAGCGGTCAGCTTTCAGCTATCAGCTCACACTCCGAAGCGCCGCGCTGGCCGTACGCGTTGGCGAATCGCAGTTGCGGGGCTGCAGCAGACTGCGTTTCTGGCGGCGTTAGCTGAGCGCTGATAGCTGATCGCTTTTAGTGCCGGAAGTGGCGCACGCCGGTGAAGACGAGCGCCGCGCCCAGACGGTCGGCGGCGGCGATCACGTCGGCGTCGCGCACCGATCCCCCGGGCTCGATGAAAGCTGTCGCGCCGCGTTTCGCCGCTTCCTCCAGGCCATCGGGGAAGGGGAAGAAAGCGTCCGACGCGACCGCGGTGCCGGCGAGCGGCAGAACGGCCTTCATGGCGCCGAAACGGGCGGAATCCACGCGGCTCATCTGTCCCGCCCCCACTCCCACCACCTGCCCGGGGCGGGCATAGACGATGGCGTTCGATTTCACGTGCTTGGCCACCTTCCAGCCGAATTCCATGGCGCGCCATTCGTCTTCCGTGGGCCGGCGCTGCGATTTGACGACGGCCTGCGCGCGGTCGAGCGTGGCGCGATCGGCGGTCTGCGCGAGATAGCCGCCGGAGATCGACTTCACTACCAGTTGGTCATCGGCCGAATGCACGCGCATCAGGCGGAGATTCTTGCGCGCGGTGAGGATTGCGAGCGCTTCGCGCGAATAATCCGGCGCGGCGATGGCTTCCACGAAGAGTTTGGAGATTTCGCGGGCGGTCTCTTCGTCGACGGCGCGATTGATGCCGATCACGCCGCCGTACGCCGAGACGGGGTCGCATTCCAGGGCCTTGCGGTAGGCTTCGGCGAGCGATTCCTGCTCGGCGCATCCGCAGGGATTGGTGTGCTTGATGATGGCGACGGCGGGAGCGCTGAATTCCAGGGCCAATTGGTACGCGGCGTCGAGATCCACCAGGTTGTTGTAGGAGAGCTCCTTGCCGTGGAGTTGTTCCGCGCCGGCGATGCCCGCTCCGCGGCGGCCGTAGAGTGCCGCCTGCTGGTGCGGATTTTCGCCGTAGCGCAGGTCCATCAACTTGGGCGCGCGCAGCGCGAGATCGAGCGGCAGCGGACCGGGCGCATCGATTTGCTCCAGGCGCGCGCTGATGGCGGCGTCGTAATCGGCGGTGGTGCGGAAGGCTTTCTTGGAGAGCCGCCAGTGAGTTTCGGCGGAAAGCGAGCCGCCGCTCGCGCGTAGTTCCGCCAGGATCGGGTCGTAGTCGGCGGGCGAGACGACCACCGCGACATCGTGGTAATTCTTGGCGGCGGAGCGGATCATGGCCGGGCCGCCGATGTCGATATTCTCGATGAGGTCTTCCATGCGGGCATCGGCCCTGGCGGCGGCCGCTTCGAAACGGTAGAGATTGATCACCACCATGTCGATGGTCGTGATGCCATGTTCCGCGATGGCGCGGACATGCCCGGCATTTCCCCGAATGGCGAGTATTCCGCCGTGGATCTTGGGATGCAGGGTCTTCACGCGGCCGTCAAGCATTTCGGGGAAGCCAGTGACGTCGGAGACGTCGCGGACCGGGATTCCGGCTTCGCGAATCAGACGCGCGGTGCCGCCGGTGGAGATCAGTTCCGCGCCGGAATCGGCCAGGGCGCGCGCGAAATCGACGATTCCTGTTTTGTCGGTGACGCTGAGGAGAACGCGGCGAATTTGGGGCATCTAAAACGACGATAGCAAAACGGATCGATGACGCGAGGTTACAGAGACGCGACCGCGAGGGGCCTGTGAAAATTCTGCAAAGGCACCGCTTGCTGGCGCGCGCGGCTCATCAACCTGGGGCGCGCACCGCTCATACTGAGCCGCGACCGCGAGGGAGCGGTGCCTTTGCTGTACTGTTCGAAGAAAGGCACCACTCCCTTGCGGTCGTGGCTCAGTAATATTTCACGGCCTCCGAGGGAGCGGTGCTTTTCAGCCGCCAGCCATCACGCCGCGCATTCGCCGCGGCCGAGTTCGAGGGAGAAGGCCTCGTCGTCGCCCCAATCCTGGTATAGCTCGGGGAAGAGTTCGGCGGGCTTGGCGAGATCGGCAGTGAGGGTGCGAAACGTTTCCACTTTATGGCGCAGCACGTACTGGCGGAAAGTTTCGCCCGCCTGTCGATTGGCGATGAAGTGGTCGAGCACACGCGTGACGGCTTCGGGGGCGAGCCGCGCGGGGATCGATTGGATGGCGAGGCCGAAGCGCATGATGCCATCCTCGTCATAGCCTCCGCCGAGGAGCATCTGGTAGTACGGTACCTCGCGTCCCTCGATCTTGCGCGCGTTGCCGTAAAAACCGAAATCGCCGATCCAGTGGTGGCCGCAGGAATTCGGGCAGCCGCTGGCTTTGATGGTGAGATGGCGCACCCGCGGATCGTCGCAGCGGCGCACGGTTTCGGCGAGCGCCGCGCCGAGGTTCATGGTCTTGGTGAGCCCCAGATTGCAGGTATAGGCGCCGGGGCAGGTGATCACATCCTCAATTTCACGCGCGCCCGATTCGCCCAGGCCCACGGCGTTGAGCGCGGCGTGCACGCGGTCGAGACGCGCCAGCGGAATGAATGCCAACAGGAGATTCTGCTCGATGGTCACGCGCACCAGGCCGTCGCCGGCGGTAGCGGCGATGTGGGCGAGGGTGCGCAGTTGATCGCCCGTGAGATTCCCCTGATCGACTTTGACGGTCGCGGCGGCATAGCCGGTCTGCCGCTGAAGGCGGACGTTGGTGCGCCGCCAGGTGCTGTCCTGCGGGCCGTTGACCACGGGCAACTGGGCGCCCGAGCCCAGCGGTTGCGGGTGCGATTCGTAGCCGCCGAAACCTTCGGGCACCATCTCGGGCCAGGCGATTCCGCCGTTCGCCAGAATATTGGCGAATTCCTTTTCGATCTCGCCGCGCAGCCATTCGAAGCCCCGATCGCGGATGAGAAACTTCATGCGCGCCATGTTCTTATTGCGCCGGTTGCCGTACCGGCTGAAGACGCGGATGACGGCCTCGCACTTGTTCAGCAGGCGCTCCTCGGGAACGAACTCATCGAGCAGGCTGGCTTCCATAGGCAGCGGACCCATGCCGCCGCCGACAATCATACGGAAGCCGCGGCGTCCGTCGCGAATCGTGGCGCGGAGGCCGATGTCGTTGATGGCGCCCTGAATGCAATCGTCGCCCGAGCAGCCATCGAAGGCAATTTTGAATTTGCGCGGCAGGTCGCTGGTGAGATCCTTCCGGAGGAACGCGTAGGCCAGGCGCTGAGCGTACGGGCGGACATCGAAAACCTCGTCGTGCACGAGTCCGGCCCAGGGGCAGACGGTGACATTGCGGACGGTGTTGTAGCAGGCCTCGCGGTTGGTAAGACCGACGTCGGCGAGAAGGTGCATCAGGTCGGGGACCCGCGCCAGAGGCACGAAATGGTACTGAATATTCTGGCGCGTGGTGAGATGGCCCCGACCCCCTCCGAATTCGTCGGCGATACGGCCGAGTTGTTCCACTTGCGCTGCGGTCAGCAATCCGCCGGGAATTTTGCAGCGGACCATCTGGACGCCGGGTTGCCGCTGCCCGTAAATGCCGTGTTTGAGGCGGAAAGGGCGGAACTGATCCTCGGTGATTTCGCCGGCGAGGTACGCCTGGGAGCGGGAGCGGAAGGTCTCGATCTCGTCGCGGACAACACGATCATGTTCAATTTCAAGGACTTGCCTGCTGGGGATGGTTTCGATAATAGCGGAGGCCATATTCACCCCATCTCTACTAGGGATTGATTAACTATTACTCTATAGAGATTATCTAAATCGCGGGAAGGATGCAAGTTTGGGGGCCGGAGTACAATGTGTGTGGGGCATACAATGAAATCGAAGTTTGGGTCTGTGCCGCCGGATCTGCAGGATGCCTACTGCGAGATAGCCGCCGACGATGCCCGGGAGCGGGATGCAATGGAATGGTCCGAGGGCTTGGTCGGGGACGCTCTCGAAAGCGAGGATACTCCGCGGTGAAGGTAGCATGCACCGCTCCCTCGCAAGCTGTGAACAAACTCCGACATCACAAGCAAGCTAAAGAGCCGCGACTGCAAAAGGAGCGGTTGCCTCAGGAAACAAGAAAGGCGCCACTCCCTTGCGGTCGTGGCTCGTTAACGTCGTGGCTCATTAACGATGGTGTATCCTAAAATCGCCGGATGCCCGCACCGAAACGCAAAGTCTTCAATCGCTCGTTCTGGCAATCGCTGGTCGCCGTGCTGGTGGGAAACGCGATTTATTACGCGATCTATCGCTACCTTCCGCCGCGCGGGCAGCATCAGCTTTATCGCATCGATTGGGGATTGGCGGTGGACTTCTGGATTTGCGTGATCTGCTATTTTCTGATTCGCCTGATTCCGAGAGTGCGGTAGGCGTGCTGTAACGCAATTGTAACTCGCGCCATAATTTTGTATTTTCGATTGTACGAACCGCCCCCGGTCCGTGTTAAATATATTGAGCGGCCACGAATCAGTGGCTTCGCCGCCCGGACTCAAACCGAAAAACGAGGGAGCACCAGAGAGGGACAACATGAACACCACCAAGATCGCGCTTTTTGCGGGCGCCGCAGTAATCATTGCGGGCGGCCTGGTATTGGCTTTAAGGACGAACAGTCTGGAATCAACCAAGGATGCGCGGGGCGCCATCGGCGTCCTCCCATCCCACAACCAGGAACTGGACCCGTTCATCCATGTGGCATCCATTCCGGCTACCGTGGACCCATCCACAATCCGGTTCGAAAAGCTGAAGACGGTCGAACTGGCTTCGAAGACGCAAGTTACCAGGAACGAGCAGGATTGCAAGCAACGGCAGTTCCGGGAACCGGATGGCACCGGCTGCGAAACCGTCAAGGTTCTGGAGCATGTCAAAGCGGTGGAGGCGGATTATTCTTTTATCGGCCCGCAGGCCTCCTCGGGCGAAGGCGAAATCGGCCCCACCCGGCAGACCTTCTCGGTGTACTTCCGCCCCGAAGAGCTGGCTGTGAGTGGACCAGTCGAGAAGCTGAATCGGGAACAGGCGGGATCTCTGTTCGATATCAGCACTGCGCGCCCGGTGGTGCAGGAAAAGGTCATCGACCAACAGAACTCGCACTTCTGCGAAGGCAACTACGTTGATGGCAACTGGGTACAGAAGGACCCGAAGTGCCAGCAGCAGGTGCAATATACGAACCGCAACGTACCGTCCGAGTATTGGGCCGTCGAGGTCAACCTCCGGCATCCGGGCACGGTAAGCACCCGCTAATAGCCCCCTCGAAGTTACGACGTTTCTGCTTGACCGGCTGGCCTAAAGCCAGCCGGATTCCTGTTTTCCGAGCACTTCCCACACTTCATCCGCGTCCGGCCGGCGGTCCGGTTCGCGATCCAGCATCCGCAAAATGACCCGATCCGCTTCCCGTGGAACGCCTGCGCGGATGGAACCGGCCGGGACTACCGGCCGGCATTCAATCGCCTCCAGCACGTCCAGGGGCGTGTCTGCGGCAAAGGGATGCTTGCCGGAGAACAGCTCATACAGGAACGCCCCCAGCGAAAAAACGTCCGATGCGCTGGTCGCCGTTTCCCCACGGAGAATCTCGGGCGGCATATATAGCAGGGTCCCTGAAAGCGAGCCCGATATGGTTCCCGACGAACCCATCGAAGCCGGCTCCGGTCCCACCGGCCTGCCATGGCGCGCAAGGCCGAAATCCAGGATTTTCACCACGCCGTCTTGCGAGAGCATAATGTTCTCCGGTTTGATATCGCGGTGGAGGATCCCGGCCGCGTGCGCCGCGGACAATGCGCGCGCCGCTTGCCCGGCCCAGTCCATGGCGTGCGCGATCTCCGCCGGTCCTCGATTCATGACGGCGCGGAAGGTTGAACCGTCGAGCCACTCCATGGCGATGAACAAGCCCACGTCCGATTTTCCGAACTCGTACACGGTGACGATATTGGGATGGCGCAACGCCGAAGCAGCCCGGGCCTCCGTCTCGAAGCGGTCGACGGCATGCGCGTTGGCGATCAGATGACGGCGAAGAATCTTCAGCGCGACCGGTTTCCCTGCTTTATCACGAGCCCGGTAGACTTCACCCATACCGCCGATTCCGATCAGCGATTCGATCTGGTAATCCGCCACCGGATCTCCCGGAGCAAGCCCACCAGGCTGGGCATTCAGCAAATCGGCGGCGAGATGGATCGGGGGTGCGTTCAGGAGCCCGGCGCTGGCATCTGCGTCCAACAGAGATTCGACTTCCTCGCGGACCTCGGGGGCGGCGCGGGACAGCAAAGCCTGGCGCTCGTGGACGGGCAACTCCAGCGCTTCGTGATACAGGCGTTCGATCTCCTCCCACGGTGCGTTCGAATTCATGAGGACTCGCGGTTCATCTGCCGAATCAGCCAGCTTCGCGCCAACCGCCAGTCGCGATTGACGGTGCCGATGGAAACCCCGAGCGCGTCGGCTGTCTCTTCGATGCTGAGGCCCCCGAAGTAGCGCATCTCCACCACCTTGCTTTTGCGCGGGTCGACGGTGTGTAGAACTTCCAACGCCTCGTGCAGCGAGACGATCACCTCCGCCTCCTGATCGACTGCCTTTTCGACTTCGTCAAGCGAGACGTAGGCACGCCCTTCGCCGCGTTTGCCGGCAAGGCGGCTCCTGGCATGGTTGACCAGAATCTGGCGCATTGCCGTACAGGCGACCGCGAAGAAATGACACCGGTCCTGAAATGATGCGCTCTCGGCATTAGCCAGCTTCAGATAGGCTTCGTTGATCAGCGCCGTTGGCTGAAGTGTGAGGTTCTGCTGGTGCTGGTTCCAGACGCGGCGCGCGATGCGATACAGCTCCGCGTAGACCAGCGGCATCAACTTGTTGAGCGCGCTCGGATCACCCTTGCCCCAGGCGGCCAGCAGCGAAGTCACTTCACCTTGAGGGTCCATCCGTCATGGTGCTTTCGATTAACAAATATATAACGGCATCTGTTTCGAATCGGTGACGAACTACCGGCGAAGACGGTGCATCTCCCCTACCGGCGAAGACGGTGCATCTCCCAAAGATCGCGTGGGGTTTGCGAAAGCAGCGGGCGGACCGCCAGCATCCCCGTGGGTCCGATACTCTTTTCCAGATATTTCAATTCCCTGAAATGACTCTCCAAAGCGGGGTCGGGCGGGACTTCCAGTCCGGCTTCGCGAAGCATGAGGTTGCCTTTGGCGCGCGCGCTGATCTCCAGAGTCAGGTGCAGGAGGGTCAGCATGTCCCCGCGGACCTCGGGTGGAAAGGCATCTTTCAGGGACATCAGGTACGCGCCCTGCGGCGTCTGTTTGAATTCGCCGCTGGCGATCATGGCGATCATGTCGATATCCTGATCGAGTTTACCGCCTAGCCACCGGTGCAGCGACCGCTCGCTGAAGTAGAACACAATCATGAAAACCAGCGGAAGTCCCGCTATTGTCAAGGCGAGGGAACTGGCCGGAGAGAGCACGCCCTGGTTGAACAGGGAATGCAACATCATCGCGGCCAGCAGGCCCGGTGCGAACTGGCGCACGCCGCGCCACCGCCGGCTTTCAGACACAGATACCGAAAGCAACGCTCCAATGGCCGCCACCCCGCCATGCATCACGGCGGTGCCGAAACCCCGTAGCAACCAGATGCCGAAACCCCCTCCCTCCAGCACGCGGAGGTAGAAAACATTTTCGACCAGCGCGAATCCGGCGCCAATGGCGAATCCGCAGATGGCCGCATCGACCATGAAGGCCACCCGCGCCGTGGCAATCAGAAAGACCCAGAAAGCCGCCTTGGCGAGTTCCTCCACCGCGGGCGCGCCGAAACTGGCATATTGATCCTGATATTCCGGGAAATGAAGAAAAATCAGTCTGTTGATGGCGAAGCAAACAGCGGCAGCCACCGCGCCGGCCGCGAGGGCGGCGGCGACCTTACGCTGCGATACCAGCTTGTAGCTGTCGAGCAGACGCAGCGCGGTCAGAAAGAGCAAAACGGGCAGCAACGCCAGGACTACCTGTAGCACTTCGTCCGACCTCATGGATATCGCCATCAGAAAGCTAGTCTCCAACCGGTTGAAAGCCCTCCCCAGAGGGGACCCCGGGCAGGATTGCCTGGCACACCTGGTTGTCAAAAATCACCGGAGACATGACACTAGGAACCCGCTGAGATGCCGAATGTGAGGCGGTTCCAGCCTTGTTCCCGGCGGTAGCTCAAGGAGGTGGCGATGGTCTTCACCAGATGGATTCCCAAGCCTCCGATCGGCCGGTCCTGCAAGCTCAAAGTCAGATCCGGCGGCTCCGTCTTCAGCGGGTTGAACTCGACCCCCTGATCGGCCAATTCGACGCTCAACTCACCCGGTGCGGGGACGGAATAAGTAACGGTCACGTCCCCAGGCATGTCGTCCGGATAGGCGTGGATGCTCACATTCATAAGCAACTCGTCGATCAGGAGATCCAGTTCGCCGATGCGCGCCTCCGGCAGGCTCGCCTCCAGCGCGCCCTTGCGGACGAACTCCGTGACAGCGCTGAGAGGCGCGGGCTTCGCTGCTATCGTTAAGGATCGAGTGGCGCCGGGCACGCTCAATGCTTAGCCTCACAGAACTGCTGATTCGACCGACTCGTAAACGGACAAGACCTGCAGCAGGCCGGTGATCTCGAAGACCTGCTTGACTAAGCCCTTCATCGAGCAGAGCCGCAGAGCTCCGCCTTTGCTTTGTAACGTCTTTGCAACTGAGAGGAAGCTGCGGAGGCCCATGCTGCTGACATACGTCAACCCACTTAAGTCAGCCACCACAACCGTGTGCCCTGCGGCAATGCAAGCCTTACATTTTTCCTCGAACTCAGGGGCATTCTCCGCATCCATGCGGCCGGAGACTACCAGTACGACGCGATCGGAAACGTGCGTGGTTTCGATGCTCAGACTGCTTTTGTCATTTTGCGGCGATGGCATTGGTATCAGATCAGACTAGCAGGGTAGCCCGCAGACTTCAAATTTGAGCGAGGAGTGTTGCGCCTATTGCTTTCCGCCCGTCTTACTAAGCTGCTCGAAATACTTCGCGGTGGCGTCGCTGTAACCGGGCGGAATGATCTGACCGCTGCTGGAGCGGACGTTGCCGCCGGCGTCGGTGTCTTCCACCTTGCGGCGGAGCTCCATTTCGACCTGCTCCATGCTGGAGACTACGGCAGCCTGAATGCGCTGCGCCAGGAGCGGATCGTTGGAGTACGCGTAGGGATCGAGCTGGCGAATCTGCTGGAGTAGCGCGGCGATGTCCTTCTCCGTCGCCGCGTCGCCCTTCATCTGCTGCTGGAGCTGTTGCAGGCTCTGGAGGGTCTGGCGATATTGCGCCTGGTAATCCTGGCTTTGCGGATTGATGCGGCCGTTCGGTCCGAGCAGATATCCGGCGCCGTTGCCGCCGCTGTTCCAGTTTGAGCCGGCGCCTAGCGGGCTGCCCTGCGCGCCGCCGCCCTGTTGCTGTCCCGGTTGGCCTTGTTGGCCGGGCTGCCCGCCCTGTTGGCCGCTCTGGCCGGATTGCCCTTGCTGCCCCTGTTGCCCTTGCTGACCCGGCTGGCCGTTCTGTTGGCTCGGTTGACCGCGCTGGCCCTGCTGCCCCTGTTGTCCGTTCTGCCCGTTCTGCCCGTTCTGTCCGTTCTGTCCGGGTTGGAGCATCCGGCGGAAGTTCTCCAGATTCGCGAGGCTCTGTTGCACGGCCTTGTCCTGGCCCGGATTCTTGCCGGCGTCTTTGCCCGGCGTGCCGAGCGCCTGCTGCACTTCCCGCAGTTTGTCGCGGACTTCGTTCAGCCCCTGCGTGAAATTGGATTCCGACATCACCGCGTACTCGCCCAAGCCGCGGCGAACATAGTCGGCATTGCGCTGCATGTCGCGCTCCATTTCCATCTGCTGGATTTCGCTGAGCGCCTCGCGCATCTTGGCAGACGCCGCGCGCTGCGTGGCCGATTCGTCGCGCGCCGCCGCGGTCATGCCCTGCTGGAGCTTCTTGAGATCGGCGATTTCCTTTTCTTTCACGCCGGCGATCTGCTCGTCGCGCTGGCGGGCTTCATTGCGTCCCAGAGGCTGCGCCTGGGGTCCGTAGGCCTTGCGCATCTGGCCTTCGACATCCTCCTGCCGCTTGGCCAGATCGTCCGCCTGGTTGACCAGATCCTGCACCTGGTTCTTGGATTGCGCGGAGCGAATGCCGGAGAGCGATTGCTGCGCATCCTGCAACGCGGATTCCGCGCGGCGCGCCTCGGCTTGCCCCTGCGGCGTGCCGGCCTGCTGGCTGGAAGCGGCTTTGCTCATGCTCTCGATGGCCTTCTGGAGATTGTCGAGCGTGTTCTGCAATTGCCGCTGATCGGCGGTTCGCGAGCCCATGGCGCCCTGCTGAGGCAGCCGGCCACCCTGTTGTCCGGATTGCGCCGACTGACCGGATTGTCCGGATTGGCCCGACTGCCCAGACTGACCCGATTGGCCGGACTGACCCTGTTGTCCCTGCTGACCTTGTTGTCCCTGCTGACCTTGTTGCCCCTGCTGGCCTTGTTGCCCCTGCTGGCCTTGTTGCCCTTGTTGGCTCTGCTGGCCGTTGCGGCTCAATTGCTCGGGCTGGGCGATGGCCTGCTCCAATTGCTGCTTCAGTTTTTCGGCGTCGCGGCGCAATTGTTCCTGCTGCCAGCGCTGCTCGGAGGTCAGTTGCGCGCCCTGTTTCTGCTGCTGGTCGAGCTCCTGCTGGCGCTTGGCGAGTTGTTCCAGCTTTTGCAGCGCTTCGTCGATTTGTTTCTGCCGCTCCTCCGCGGTTTGCGTGCGGTGAGCGCCCTCGTACTGATTCTTTTCGGTGTCGAGTTCGAGATCGAAAAGACCCTGCAGATCGCGCGTGGCGCCGCCGCCACCACCGCCTCCGCCGGCGCCGCCGCGCTGGCCGAAGGTCACCTGGATATCGCGCATGGTGGCTTCAGCGCGCAGCAGGTACTGCAGAGCTTTCTGCTCGGGCACGAGCGCGGAATCCCACTTGGCGCCCTTCAGTTCGTTGGCCGCCGGCTCCATGTTGGCGACGGCCTGATCCATATCGTCCACGAAGCTCTTGAACGCGTCGCCGGCATCTTCGAGCTGGCGGGCCTTCATACGATCGGAGAGCGATTTGGCCTGGTCGCGCAGCTTGTTCTGCACTCCCGAAAGGAACGCGGCGTTCTCGGCGGCGGTGCCGCGCGCGCCGCGGCCCTTGGCCTCATTCCAGGTGGCGGTGATGATTTCCTTCTGCCGATCGGAAATCTGGCTCTGCTGATTCATGTCGTCGCCGCCGCCACCGCCGCCGCCGGCATCCTGGCCCTGCGTGTAGTTGCGTTCGAAGGGTTCCGCCTGGACAAAGAACATGTCGGTGGAGGCGGTCTGACGCGCGTCCTTGGCGGTGGCGTAGACGCTCACCACGTCGCCGGGCTGAACCTTGAAATCCTCCATGGAGAGCGTGGTGTTGCCAGTGGCGGTTTTGGCGTCCATTGTCTGAAGCAGCGGAACCACTTTTTCGACGCCGCCGTTCACGGAGTAATGCAGGTCGACGCTCTTCAACGCGAAACCATCCTTGGCTTCCACGGTGAAGGCGACCTCTTCAATGGGACTGGCCTTGAAATCGCGTCCTGGACGGGTGATCTGCACCTCGGGCGGCTGGTACTTCTGCGCTTCGATGAAATAATCTTCGCTCAGGCGGACATCCTCGCCGCCTTCGACGGCGGCGATGTGATACAGGCCGTCCTTATTGATCGGCACCATGGCCACCAACCCGCCGGAGCTCTGGCGCAGCGGGAGCTTGGTGCCATCGTCGAGCAGGATGGCGCCGGTCGAGAGCGGCCGGTCGGTGGAGACCTGGATTTCGGCGTTGGTGCCTTCCACGGCCCGCAGGTCGCCGCCGGGATCTTCGACGACGTCTTTCATGCCGGCCCAGGAGGGGTAATGATAGGTGACGCGGATGTTCTTAACCGAGGGCAGATCGACCACGTTGAGCTTATAAGTGGACGAGCGGACGCCGCCGGCTTCCACGTAATACTCCAGGGACTCGGGAACTCCGGCGATCAGAAACTGGTAGGACGAGCTGGCGGGCGCGGGACGCATCTCCGTCTCTTCCCATTTCGAACCGCTGACGAACTTGGCGAAAATGCGTACGCTGGGAGCGCTGAAGCCGTTGAGCGTGGCGCTGATCAACTGATCGGCGCGCTTGCGTACGGTGCGATTGCCGGGGTCGACCTGGATGGAGTAGAAGGCTTGAGAACGCCCTTGGGAATTCCGCCCCACAGCAGCGACGTGCCGTAGCCGAGGAATCCGCCGCCGGCGACGCCAAGCCAGATGAGAACGCCGGCGCAGACCACGGCAGCCGAAGAGAAGCTGAAGATCCAGGAATTGCGGGCAACCTGCCGCGGCGCGGCTTGGGTGGCGACGGCGAGAGTGTCGTCGGCCAGCAGGGGCAGGAACGGGTCTCCGGGATTCTGCTCCATGCGCTCGGTGAAAGTGAGCAGGCGCTCCTGGAACTGCGGAAACCGTTGTTCGGCGGCGCGCGCGGCGTTCCGCCGGTTGAGGCGGATCACCGGAACGATGAGCGCGGCAGCGAGCGCCAGCGCGAGGCCGATAAACAGCAACAGGCGCGCGCCGATCACGCTGCCGTTCGAGAACGAGTTGTAATTGGCCACCAGGACGGCCAGCACGGTGAGCGAAAGAGCTGCCGCGGCCGTGATGGCCGCGCCGCGCGTAACCGCCAGCAGGCGCAAGCGCCGCTCGACAGCGCCCAGATATTCGGACAAGCGATCCAAAGGTTTCATGCCGCCTCGCTATCCACAGAAAGATGTCGATTCCCCAGCAGCGACTCGGCCACTGTCAAGGCCAACACAGCCAGCATCACGTACCACCACAACGAAAGGGGCTTTTGATCACCTGCAGCTCCCGTATCCGCTTCCGCGGTCCCGTTGGCTGTATTCTGCCACAAACTGAGGGTGTCCGGCGTGGCCGGGGTCAGGTCCGACTCGCGCCGGTCCGAATTCACGGCTACCAACTCATTCCGGCCGTTGGGCCGGCGAATGTCATAGAATCCCGCCATGGTGAACTGGATGTTCTGCGCCTTGGCGGCTTCATCCAGGCTCAAAGCCCTTTGTCCCTTGGGGTCCACCACGTCCACTGCCGCGCCTCTTTCCTTGGAATCGCGCAACTCGGCGAACGAATCCACCACCACGCTGGGAGGGCCGCTATCCATGCGAGCGAGATACCTGGCTGTCTGATCGACGAACGCGACGAAGGAACTGTGCAGCGGGAAATCGTTATCGATATTGTCGAATGTGGAGGCGAACACCACCACGTGGCCTTCGCCGATCTGCTGGTCGACGAGCAGCGGCGTCTGGTCGCTCAATTTCGCCGCTACGCGCGCGCTTCCGGGGTCGATCCTGATGGCGCGCAGAAACTTGACGTCGTCCCAGCGGTTGTCTTTGAGGATCGAAGGATACGAGGTGTCGAGCCATGTGGTCACCTGGAAGCGATCGCCCTCGCGACCGGAATAGCGCGTCTCGATGATTTTCTGCCCGGTGACCGGAACTTTTCCGCCGAAATTCAGCGAGTGGCGGCCGAGCGCGACGAGCACCGAGCCGCCGCCGCGAACGTAATCCCGCAACTGATTTTCGAACGTGGCGGGCAATGCGCCAATGTCGGATAGCACCACGAAGGCGTACTTGGAGGGCGAAAGGTTGGTGGTCTGGTCGACCGTGCCGGGCGTCACGTCGAACGCGGATTGTCCGGCGGCCTCGAGTGCGGTCTTAAAGTAGAGCAGGCCGCCGTTGCCGTCGGCTTCGTGGACGAACAGAGCGGGGCGCGGGTCGGCGCGCTCGATGGAGAAGTAGAACACGTCGTCGGCGGGCAGGGAATCGGCGGAATCGATGTGGACTTCGCCTTTATTGCGCCCGTAGGGCACGTCGAGCGAATTGAATTCCACGGTAGCGCGGCCGATATCGGGGACTTCGGCGTTCTTGGTTTCGACGGCGCGGCCGTTCAAGGACAGCGTGACGGCGCGCACGTCTTTGTGGACGCCGAATCCGGCGATGGTGGCGAGCACGCGGGTCTTCTTGTTGTCGAATACGCGGCGCGGCGCCACCACGTTTTCAACCGCAAAATTAGGCTCCTCTTTGGTCACCAGCGGGTGGGTTTCAAGCTTGACGTCAGCGTTCAGGCGAAGGTCGTTGAAGTTCGGCGGCATGCCGGTCTGCTGCATGTCGGAGTACAGGTGCACGGTGAGCGGCAATTTGAGAGATTTCGCAATGGAGCGGACGGAACGCGAGAGCTCGGCGAAGGAGGTGCGCGAATCAGAAGGCTCGATGGAGTCGATGGCGGCGTTGAGCGGAGCGTGGTCGTCGGTGACTTCGCTCAAAACCTGCACGCGCGAGCTGAAGGTCAGGACTTCCGCGCGCTCGCCCGGTTTGAGGCTCGCGACGAGCGATTTGGCGGCCGCTTTGGCGTCGGCGAGACGCTTTCCGGCGCGCATGCTGAGCGAATTATCGATGGCCAGGACGGTGATTTCGTTGGAACGCGTGCGCGGCGGAATGTGCTGCTGGACGAACGGCCGCGCGAAGGCCAGCACGATCAGCAAAACCAGCAGCGTGCGCAGCGCGAACAACAACAGGTAGCGCAAACGGCGGTGTTTGATGGAACTCTGCGTACGCTTTTCGAAGAACATCAACGAACTGAACGGGAGCGGAGTGGTTTTGTGCTTGCGCAGCAGGTGCAGCCAGATCGGAAGTCCGATGGCGGCGGCGCCGGCCAGAAACCAGGGGGCCAGGAAACCCATCTACAATCTCCCCCTGCGGACGGCGAGATACTCGCGCAGGCCCTCGTCGAGCGGACGGGCGGTATTCATCAGGAAATAATCGAGCCCGTGGCTTCGCGCCGCCGAACTGAGACCCTCGATGTGCGCGTCGATCTTGCGCCGGTACTCCTCGCGGGCGTATTCCGGCGACACTTCGAGAGCGGAACGGGCATCCTCCATATCTACCAGTAAGACGGGCTCGCGGAATTTCGGTTTGATTTCCTGGGGATCGAGCACCTGGAAGAGAATCACCTCGTTGCCGCGGAAACGCAGCGGTTCGACGGTCTTGATTATGGTATCGGGCTGCTCGTAGAAGTCGGAAAGCACCACCACGATGCCGCGGCGGTGCAGGAAATTCTGAAAATGGATGAAAGGCTTGGCGAAGTCGGTGCGGGTGCCGGGCTCGGCTTTCTCGATGGCGTGCAGGAGGCGGAAAAGCTGCCCCTGGCGGGTGGACGGCGCGACGTAATTGGCGACTTCTTCGTCGAAGATGATGAGCCCGGCAGCGTCGCGCTGCACGTTGGCCATGTAACAGAGCGAAGCGGCGACGAAGCGCGAGTAATCGAGCTTGGTGACGGGGTGGGAGCCGAATCCCATGGACGCCGACGTGTCGAGCAGGATGAGCAATTGCGAGTTGGTCTCGCCACGATACTTCTTGAGGAAGCATTTATCGGTGCGGGCGAAGACGTTCCAGTCGACGTGACGCAAATCGTCGCCCTGGCAATAGGCACGGTACTCGGCGAACTCCTGCGAGAACCCGAAATCCGGCGAGCGGTGGAGACCGGCGACGAACCCATCGACCACGGTCTTGGCGACCAGGTCGAGGCCGGAAATCGAAGCGAGAGTCGCGGGGTCAAGAAATCGCTGGAGCATTATTGGTTCACCAAATTGTTCACCACAGAGGCACAGAGACACGGAGAATTAAGAAAGTCAAGACCTGAGATCACTGAGGTGGCGGAGAACACTGAGGGTAGTTGCTCCGAGACTTCCAGCGTCTTGCTGGCCAGGCGTTTGAGGCCATTTTTCAACTTCGTTTCGTTGATATTGATGAGAAGGCCCACTTTCTTGCCTGAGAGCTTCAGGTACGTGAGGAGTTGGGCCGAATGGATAGGGAGCAACTGCTCTACCGTCTTTAATTCCAGCACTACGGCGTCCTCGACCACGATATCCATGCGAAAACCACATTTGAGCTTGATCTGCTTATAAGAGACGGGTAGCTCGACTTGCCGTTCAAACTTCAGACCCAGCTTGCTGAGCTCGTAACAAAGGCACTCTTCGTACACTGACTCCATGAGACCCGGGCCGGTATTCCGATGGACCTCAATTGCTGCGCCGATGATCAGTTTGGTCAGTTGATTTAACCCCGTAAACCGAGGCAACCCACCCTCTGTGGCCTCCGCGACCTCCGTGGGCTCGGGTTTTGAATTTGCCTCTCCCATTTCTTCTGAATCTCTGTGTCTCTGTGCCTCTGTGGTGAACAACTATTCCCTAGGAGCCGGCTTCCACTCGAGCACTCGCTTCAAAATATCGTCCTGCTTCAATCTTTCCGATTCCGCGTGGAAGTTCAGGAGGACTCTGTGACGGAGAACCGGTATGTAGAGCGCGCGGATATCTTCGTAGTTCACGTGGTAGCGGCCCTTCATCAAAGCTCTTGCCTTGGCGGCGAGCACCAGGAATTGGGCGGCGCGGACGCTGGCGCCGTAGTTGACGTATTTCTTCACGAAATCGGGGGCCAGGTCGTCGCTCGAGCGGCTGGCGCGCACCAGGTCGATGGCGTGGCGCGCCACGCTTTCGCCGATCGGCACCATGCGGACTAACTGCTGGAAATCCAGGAGCTCCGCGGCATTGGTCACGGCATCGGCCTGCGGGATAGTGGTCACCGTGGTGAGGTCGATGACTTTCAGCTCTTCGTCGGCCGTGAGGTAATCGAGGACGGTGTTGAACAGGAAGCGGTCGAGCTGCGCTTCCGGCAGCGGATAAGTGCCTTCCAACTCGATGGGGTTCTGGGTGGCGAGCACGAAGAATGGCGCCGGCAGCGCATAGTTATTGCCGCGGACGGTGCAGGCGCGTTCCTGCATGGCTTCGAGCAGCGCGCTCTGCGTCTTCGGAGGAGTGCGGTTGACTTCATCGGCCAGCAGGATGTTGGCAAAGATGGGTCCGGGCACGAAAGTCCAGGTGCGGCGGCCGTGGGCCGGGTCCTCTTCGATTATGTCGGTGCCGGTGATGTCGCTGGGCATCAGGTCGGGCGTGAACTGGATGCGCTTGAACAACAGGCCGAGAGTTTGCGCCATGGTGCGGACCAGCAGCGTTTTGGCGGTGCCGGGAAGACCTGTGATGAGGCAGTGGCCGCCCACAAACAGGCCGATCATCACCTGTTCCAGCACTTCCTCCTGGCCCACAATCACGCGGCGCACCTGCTTCACGATTTCTCCCTGCACCTCCCGGAAGCGCCCGATGCGCGCCTTTAGGGCTTCTGGATCCAACTGCGTCGTCGCGGTAGTTGACATGTCGATTTCAGTCTCGTTTCTTTCGAGGTGCGTCCGGCTATTTCTCCGGACTGCTCAGTTCCAACAACAACTTTTGCGCCGGCCGGAAACCGGGCGCGGCCTCGAGCGAGGCTATCAACTCGTCCTTCGCCTGCTCGGGCTGGTGGTTTTGATTATAGGCGCGGGCCAGGTTGAAGTGGGCCTGCGCCAGGTCGATGGGGTCGCGGGCGAGCACCGCGCGAAATTCGCGGATCGCACCGGCGTTCTCGTTGAGATCGAGCAGGAGCAATCCCAGTTGCTGATGCTGCTCACGATCCATGGGATAGATGTAATTAACGCGCTCAAGCACCGCGGCGGCTTCCTTTTTCTTGCCGTCGGCCGTCAAATCATCCGCCAGCGTCTTCATCGTGGAAGGATCGCGCCCGCCGTTCTTTACATAACGTTGCAACTCGTCGACGGCGCCGGCCTTATCGTTCTTCGCGGCATAAGCCTTGGCGAGGAATTCATATACGCTGCCGGTTTCCACATAGTCGGGGTATAGATCGCGTGCCTGCAGACCGAGCTTGATGACGGTATCGTAATCTTTCGCCTGGGAAGCGGCGGCGATGGTCTTCACGTCGTCCGTCCACACCGGGAAATTGTCGATGGACTTATTATTTTGGGCTTCGACAAGGGCGAAGAACTGCTTGTCGAACTCTTCCGGCTCCAGCTTTAGTTCTTTGCGGATGACGGTGGGAGTGTCGACATCGTTGGCGTAATCCTTGAGCATGGCCAGGATCGTGTCCCAGCCCCACTTATCGGTGATGAAGTCGCAGATCTTGCCGGCCTGGTAGTAACTTACGATCACCTGCATCGGCGAGCGGGGATGGATGAATCCGCGGTCCAGTTCGCTGATGGGCAGCAGTTGCTTGTTCTTGATGGCCATCAGGATGTCGGGAGTGATGCGGTCTCCCCACTCGGGCGACGGGCCGCTCTCTTCGTGCACCGCGATTCCTTCTGTAAACCAGCGGGGCACATGGGAATCGGTCATGGTGAGGGTGAACACGTGGCTCATTTCGTGCCACAAGGTTTCCGCCCAGTGGAAATCGCCAGGCCGCCGGCCGGACGGGCTGTCCATGGCGATGGCGCCGCCGAAACTCTTGGCAGTGAAAGTGACGCCGAGCGCGCCCATGCCCGGCATGCCTAACGCGCGCACCGCGAAGTCCTCGTGGTCGGGGTAGACCTCGACTGTCACGGGTTGGGTGAGCTTGATTTTGTACTTCTTCTCGTAAGTGGCGATGCACTTATCGATTTCGGCCTCGAAGTAGGGGCGCAGTAAGTCAGCCTCTTTTTTGCCTAATTTCAATTCCGCGCCGTATTGCGGTGTCTTAGATGTTACGAACTTCTTGTAGCTATCGATCAGCCGCAGGGTATTGGTGGTGGTGCTGTCCTGCCGCCCGTTGGTAAACGCAAGCGAGAGTTCCTTGTAAGCCTCGTCATTCTGGCTCAGGCGCATCAGATTGAGCCCCAATTCCGCATGCGCGGTGTAGAGAGTGGGATCGAGCGCGATGGCTTTATAGAAGTACTCGATACCCTCTTCGTATCGGCGGTTCATGACGAAGAAGTGGGCGATGGTTTCGTAGCCGCGCGCATCGTGCGGTTCCCAGGAGCTCTCTTTCTTTCCCGAAAGATAATCGACCGCCGCCAGGATGCCCTTGGCGACGGGCGAACTGGCGTCGATGGCGAGGGCCTTTTTGGCTTCCGCGGCGGCTTTCTCGTTATTGTTGTCTTCGAGGGCGATGCGCGCCAGCAGTTCCTGCGCCTCGATGAGCTTGGGGTTCCAATCCAGGGCCTGATGCGCCAGTTTCTCGGCGTCGCCGGTGAATTCGTCGGCCGCGATCAGGGCCAGGCCCACTTCCGCGTCGGCGTCGTCTTTCTTGATCGCCAGGGCCTCATGGAAAAGGTCGGAAGCGTTTTGGATATCGTGATGAGTCGAATCCTCGGCGCCATGATCCAGAAACATACGGCCCCAGCGGACGCGGTAGTCCGGGTTCTTGGGATTTTGCGCCACCAGGTCGCGAAAAGTATTGTTAGCTTCGCCGAAGTTACGCGCCTTCCGGTAAGCTTCCGCCTGTTGGAGCGTCTGGGCCGGAATCGCCAGCGCGGCCAGAAAAAGCACCGTGCCGAGCCGCGGGAGCGTCATTTATCGATCTCCGCCTGCAGCCGCGAGAGTTCCAGCAGGAGCCGCGTCAATTGCTTTTTATAATCGTCGGCCGCCATGGCCGCCTTCTGGTACTTCAGCTCGTCGATGGCGTTTTCGATCCGTTCCTTCTGGTCGAGCAGCGCCTTCTTGGCGGGATCTTTGGCCATCGCGGCATTGGCGCCCAGGCGTACCACGGTAAAGGTGGAGGCCAGTTTGCCCTCACCTGTGTCGGGGTCGGGACCGTTCCCGGTAGTCGCAACACCGCTTCCCTTACCGGTGTCCTCGATGACGGCGTGCTCGGTGGCGAGGCGCTTCTCGGTGTCGAAGAATTCCTTGGTCTTGCGCTGTGCGTAGTGGAACGCTTCGAGCGCGGAGACGGCGTCGTTCTTGTCGACATCGGCCGCGGGCTCGCGCAGCGCCTCCGCCCAAAAACGGGCGAATATCGTGGCGTTCTTCTCGGTTCCCGACCGGGTAGCGGCAATCACCACGCGGTTGGGCTTGCGCAGGAATTCGATGGATGCGCCGCTCGAACTGGTAGCGTTCACGATGAGTTGGCGGCTGGCCGGAACGCGATCCAGCAGAGAGGCCAGCTCCGCGCCCGTGATATCCGGTCCGGGAATATTGAATTTGTAATCCACGCCGTCGTAAGTGCCATGGCCGATCAGCATGACCACGAGGGCGTCGTTGGGCTTCGCGTCGCGGGCGAGCGTTTCGAAGCGCGCGCGGATCTGGTCGCGCGTGGGCGCGATCATGGTAATCACGTTGCTCTCGCCGGCTTTCTTGAGGCTGGAATCGATGTCGTTGGCCCAGCCTTTGAACCGCTGTTCATAGTCGGGTTCGCCGCCCAGTCCCGAAATGATGACGTAGTAAGTGGCGGCGTGGGCGCAAAGGGCGGAGAAGAGAAGCAGGCTTGCCAGTCTCATACCACACCCCATCGCCGCCGCAGCAGCCATTCGGAAGCGCGCAGCGACAGCACTAATAAAAATAATACCGGCATATCCCAAAGATCCCTGGTCTCCCGCGTGGTGATGCCCGCTTCCGAATACGAAATCTCGCTCGCTAGCTTGGACGCGTCACCCGGCTTGTAGTACCGGCCGCCGGTCTGCTCCGAAAGCTTCTCCAGCAATTCGCGATTCTGCGAGGTATGGAAATTTTCGGCCACGCCGTCTTCCCGGCGGAATGTCAGCAAGTCGCGGCCCAATTCCTCCTGCTCGCGCCCGGCGATTATTTCGGCCACGTACGATCCAGTCTTCTCGGCCGACCATTCCCCGGTGTAAACGCCCTCTTCGAGCGGCTGCGGCGTGAGTTCGAGGGTAGAGAGCGAACCGTCGGGAGCGGTGAAGCGCGCCTGCACCTTGGCGTTGTCGACGGGGTTGAATTGTTTGTCGCGGACATCCACTCGAATGGGCACGACCGTGTCGTCAGCCAACATCTGTTTTGGAGTGCTGCCCACCACCTGGCCGGGAGTATCGGTCACCAGGTAGCGCATCAATTGCTGCCAGAACGTGGCGTGGGTCTTGTCGGCGTGATCGAGCCACATTTTCCAGCGCCAGGTTCCGGAAGTCGCCATCACGGCAGTGCGGCCGCGGCCGTAATTCTCGGTCACCAGCAGAGGCTGCGGCGGTTTGCCCTGGGGGCGCGAAACCAGCAGCATGGTGGCGCCGGGCTTGGGTTCGCCGACCTCCTGCCAATCGGCGAGCAGCGGAATCGCTTTCCAGCGCGCGAGATTTTTCGCAGGGTCGTCATCCAGCCGGCAGATCACGCTCTGCGCGCCCTGCGGCGTCAGTTCCACGGGAGTCTGCATGCGATGGAACGTGCCCGAAGATGCGGGCAACTTGGTGGGCATCAGGTCGGCGAGCGGAGACGATTGATAGCCGCCGTCGGAGAGCGCGTGCCGGCCGCCGGTGAAGAGCAGGCCGCCGCCGCGCTTGTCGACAAAATCGCGAATCAACTGTTGTTGCGTGGCGGTGAAATAGTTGGCTTCCGAGGAGCCGATAATCAGCGCCTGGAACGGGAACAACTCTTCCGGCTTGGCCGGGAAACCGTCGGCGAGATCGGTCGGCTTCAAGCTGGGAGCGAGATCGAGCTGGGTGAGCAGCTTGTTCTCGGTCACGCGATCGATGGTGGCCAGTTCGATTCCGAGATCGGGATAATCCTGCACCGCGCGGCGGATGAACTTGTACTCCCATTGCTCTTCGCCGTCGAAATAGAGAATCTTGGGCTTGCGATTCTCCACGTTCACCACGCGGGCGATCGAGTTGTTCTGCGTGTTCTGCTCGCCCGAGACCGGCTCGACCGCGATATCGAGCGTCTTCGGCCCGGCCTCGCCGACGTTGAAGGCTACCGATTCGGTCTGCGGCTCGCCATCGGCCTTCAGGGTGATGTCCTGCGACGCCAGAATCTTGCCAGCGTCGCGAATCACCAGCTTGGTTTTGGTGCCGGAAAGGCCGTAGCTTGCGAGGCTCACGATGGCGGTGAGGCGCGATTTCGGGAGCGCGCGCGGCGCCACAACGGCGTCGGTGATTTCCACGTCGCGATCGGGGTGTTCCTTGCCGAACCCGATGGTGTGCACCGGAATGCGCTGGCGGCGGATGGCCTCGATGGTGGTGAGATCGATGCCGCCGGAATTATCGGCGCCGTCGGAGAGCAGCACGATGGCGCCGAGAGGAAGCGAAGAAGATTCCGCCAGGACGCGCTCGAGGGTGTCGCCGATACGGGTGGCGGGCTCGGCGCCCGTGAGTTGATCGACACCCGAAATGCGGGCCGGCTCTTTGCCGAATTTATAGAGGCGCACCTGGAATTTCTGGCCGAGAGTTTTCAGCAGACCGCCATCTAGCACCGATTTGGCGGCGGCTTCGCGCGTGCCGGAGGAATCGGCGAGCGACATGCTGCGCGAGTCGTCCACCAGCACGGCGACTACGTTCTGCTGCGGCCGCAAAGTGGCTACGCTCAGTGCGGGATGCCACAAAAGGAAGAGGATGATGGCCACCATGCAGGTTTCGAGCACCCAAATCGCGATGGGGCGCAGGCCGCTCAGCATGCCATGGTTGCGGCGGACCTGCCAGAAGAGCAGCGCGGCCGCGGCCAGGATGCCGATCGCCAACCCCCAGAGGGGCCAGGGCGTGAGGAAGACGAACGTCCCCTTGTGGAAGATGCTGAGCGGGTATTTGAAGAGGATTTCAAACATGAAGTCGGCGATCCGGGGGTATACCGTTGATACGGTAGACGCGCTGGCGGTGTACGGGAGTTACAAGCAATCCAGAACTGCGGGGAAGTTCAACATGCGGGCACATTTCCGCGAAGCCCTCGTATCACGACAGGATAGCACGGGCGGAATGTTGCCATTTTCCGGCCGCACCGCGGGCGCGGGTCGCATTGACGACGCTAGTCCGAAAAGATTGCTATTTGGGTGGTGAATACGGGCGAATCGCCACACCTCGTCGGGTTGCGAGGCCAGTCGACCAGGCCGTTGGTCAGCGATTGGGCGCCCGATATCCGGGTCGCCAATATACGGTCAGCTTCGGACCCTTCGTCAGAGGCACAACCTTCACTTGCAAATGGTGAAAACGCCCGTCGCGGGCAGAGTCCGGTGGAGTGAATCCCAAAATGTATTGCGAACGAAGCTCCTTGCCGATGCGGTCCGTGGCTTTCTCGATCTCGGCGGGAGTCTGAGCGAAAAAATAGCGCCCTCCGGCATGCCCGCACAGTTCTTCGAGCAGGTTCGGCCCGGCAACGACCTCCTCGGCCGGACGTTCATAGCGCACATTCGGGTCGGGCACGCCCACCGCATAGACCTGGACGTCGGCCTCTTCCAGGATTCGCCACAGGCCGCGTTGGGTCGTGGCGCTGTAGTTGTCGCCGCCATCGGAGAAGATGACGATCGCCCGGCGCGGATTTTGCCTGCGGCGGACTTCCCGGAGTGCCAGTTCGGCGGCGTCCAGCAGCGCGGTGCGTCCATTGGAACGCTCGTAGAGAGCTCCTTCGGCGATATCGCCGGGAGAACTCGTCCATGGTGCTCGGATGGTTGGCCGGTCCGCAAAAGTGATCAGGCAAAACTCATCGGCCGGGTTGGATGTTCCCAGCAGGGCTCGAAGCGCGGTCCGCGCTCCGGCCATCCGCCCCGACATGCTTCCGCTCACGTCAAATACGACCGCTAATGAGACCGGGATATCCTCTTCGCTGAGGAATTGGATCTTCTGTTCCACGCCGTCTTCGAACAGGCGGAACTCGCTTTGCTGCAAACCCCGAACGATGCGATCCTGGCGGTCGACGACCGTGGCGGTCACCTCCACCAAGCTGGCGTCGGCGCGGTAATTCGCCCGATGGAGTGGGTGCGGGACGCCCGGAACGGAAACCGCGAGAAACAGAGCCGCAAGCCAGAAACGGGTGCGCGGGCGAAGCATGACCTCAGCATATCCGCACCGGTCTTGCCGGACAAGATCCCCCGGGCCCGGGAAGTACTAAGGACGAGCGCCCTAGCCCCAGCCTGTCAAGCCAGAATCTTTTTCTGCAGGGTCACGACTTTGGTTCCAACAGTAACCGGCGGAGGCGCGCCCCGCACAACGTACGTTGCCTCCTCCGGTCCACCTGACGGGCTGCGCGAGGAGACGCTCTATGCGCCTCAACCACACGAATCTTATCGGCGCGCGCAGAGATAGCTTTAAGAAACCGGCCCCTGCCTGCCGACGGCATTGCCGACTCCCCACCCCTGGGCTCTGGGTCCGAAATCGCGGCCATCTCAGGCCGCTACAACGTTGGCGCGGCCGGAACCTGCGGGTGCCGTCTCCATCTTCGTGGGACCGGGCAGTTCTCTATGTCCCGCCATTCACTTAGGTATGGTCTCTAATGATACTTACGTTGCGGCAATAAGTGCTGCAAGGCCGATTAAGTTCTTACTCCGCTGCCATTCATACTTCGCACGTCCGGGACGAAGAGCGGAGTATGAACTTTCGATACTCAGCTGCCTTGCTCGTGATGGGAACGGCAGTTCACTTTTTTGGTGGGACCGGATGCGCGCAAGGCACGAGTACCACTCCGGATAGCAAAACTCCAGCGACCGCGGCGCCAGCCGCTAATGGAGTCTGGAACTATTTCAAGCGCACCGTCAAGCTGTCGGGCTCGATTCGCGTGCGCTGGGAAGGACCCGAGGGCTCCAATTTTACGATTACACCGTCCGATTCGTACTCCCTGTCGCGAATCCGCTTCGGCATGGCTTTTCAACCCACGTCGTGGTTGCGGATGTTCGGCGAACTTCAGGACTCGCGGGCGGAATGGTATAAGAGCAATCCCAACAACACTATGTCGGATCCGTGGGACTTTCGCCAGGGCTACGTCGAAGTAGGCAAGATCGAAGGCAACGGCTTCAAGTTTCGCGGCGGCCGGCAGGATCTGTTCATCGGCTCGGGACGCCTGCTCACAACGGGTGATTGGAGCAACGTCAGCAAAGTCTACGACGTTGGCCGTGCGTTCCTCACCACCGACGCCGTGAAGTTGGACGTAGTCGCCGGAACGGTGATCTTGGCCGATCCCACGCGAATGGACCGTCCCAAGCCCGGTGAGCATCTCTACGCCGCCTACTCGTCTTTTGGCAAGCTGATTCCGCATGCCAGCCTCGAACCCTACATGATGGCGAAGACGGTTCTCGACGTGAAGGGCAAAAACGGCAAGCTCGGCAATGCCGACATCGTGTACGGCGGCGCCCGTTTCCTCGGTACGCTTCCGGGCGGCCTCGATTATAACGCGGAGGCGGTTCGCGAAGGCGGCGAATACGCGGCCGATGTCATGAAAGCCTTCGGCTACGTTACGGGCGCAGGCTGGACAGCCGCCAAGGCGCCGTGGACCCCGCACCTGATCAGCGAGTATCTCTACGGGTCCGGCGACGACAATCGCAAGGATGGCCATCATCAGCAGTTCGACTATCTGTATGGCGCCCAGCAGCCCATTGTCAGCCTGAACGGGCAATTCGCGTGGCGTAATATCGAGGATCTCAAGTTGGGCGGCGAAGTGCATCCGTTGAAGCAACTGACGGTCAGCCTGTTTTACAAGGACTATTGGTTGGCCACCGTGCAGGATGGTCTGTGGAGCGGCGCTGGCGTTAAGACTGTTTTCGACGCCAAGGCGACCAGCAACCACGTGGGAGAAGGCTTGGAGAACATGTTCACGGTGAAAGTCACCCCCAAGACCACGGTTGGCGCGGGTGTCGGTACCCTAACCCCGGGCGCCTACCTGAAACAGGCCGGCAAGACCACCGGCTATCTTTATCCTTACATCATGTTCCTGCGCACCCTCTAGTTATTGCCGATTCGCTAGCACATCTCGGGGCGGGTCCGACTCTCTCCAGAGCGGGCCCGCCCGAAGCTTTTTCAGGCCTGCGCCGGATTTGCCGGCGGGTAGCCGCACACTGCACTTGCCGCGCTGAGCTCGGACGGGCAGGCCCGGGTGGGCGCCCCCGCCGCCACTGAAACCGCCTCTCGGCGTTCGACCAGGCAGGTCCCTCTGAGAAATTCCCGGCGCAGCCTGATGGCAAGCCGTTCGTTGTGCCACCATATTAATTCTATGTGGCTCGGAGTCGACATCGGTACCGGTGGTTCACGTGCGCTTCTCATTGACCAAAAGGGCGCCGTTCGCGCGGGGGTTACCGCGCCTCACGAAGACATGCGCATGGAGCGGCCGTTGTGGGCCGAGCAGCGTCCCGAAAACTGGTGGGACGCGGCCGTGCTGGCCATTCGCGGCGTGCTGGCCGAGGCCGGTATTTCCGGCTCGCAGGTCAAGGGCATCGGACTTTCCGGCCAGATGCACGGGCTGGTCATGCTGGACGGCGCGGGCGATGTAATTCGTCCCTCGCTCATCTGGTGCGACCAGCGCAGCCAGGCGCAGGTGGACGCGGTCAACGCCCAGTTGGGGCGCGAGAACATCCTGCGCTACATCGCCAATCCCGTGCTGACGGGATTCACGCTGCCCAAGCTGCTATGGGTGCGCGACAATGAGCCGCACAATTTCGGGCGCATGCGCCGCATGCTGCTGCCGAAGGATTACGTACGCTTCCGTCTCACCGGCGAGTTCGCCACCGAAGTCTCCGACGCGTCCGGAACGGCGGTTTTCGATGTGGTGAAACGCCGGTGGTCGTACGAGATGATCGACGGGCTGGGGCTCGACCGCACCACTCTGCCCAAATGCTACGAATCGAGCGATGTCAGCGGCAAGATCACGCCGCGAGTGGCCGAACTCACCGGGCTTGCCGCGGGAACACCGGTGGTTGGCGGCGGTGGCGATCAGGCGGCGAGCGCGGTTGGCAACGGCATCGTCGAACCCGGAATCGTCTCCTGCACGCTGGGCACGTCGGGGGTCGTTTTCGCCCACATGGACGAGGTGGCCTACGATCCCGCTGGCCGCGTCCACACGTTCTGCCACGCGGTCCGCGACAAGTGGCACGTGATGGGGGTCACGCAGGGCGCCGGGCTCAGCCTGCAGTGGTTCCGCAATCAACTCGCGCCGGGAACGGATTACAACGCGCTCACCGCGGAGGCGGAGCAATCGCCGGCCGGTGCCCAGGGGCTGTTCTGGCTGCCCTACCTGATGGGCGAGCGGACCCCGCACCTTGACGCCACGGCGCGCGGCGGATGGATCGGGTTCACCAACAGCCACCGGCGCGCCGATCTGATCCGCGCGATTATCGAGGGCGTGTCGTACAGTCAGCGCGATTGCCTCGATATCGTGGCCGCGCTTGGCGTGCCGCTGAGTTCCGTACGCGCGTCGGGCGGCGGAGCGAAAAGCGCGTTCTGGCGTCAACTGCTGGCCGATATCCTCGGCCACCGCGTGGTCACGCTGGAGACGCAGGAGGGTTCGGCTTATGGCGCCGCGCTGCTGGCGCTCGCGGGAACGGGCGAATACGCGTCGGTGCCGGAGGTGTGCCGGAATACCATTCGCGAGACGGAATCGGTGGGACCTCGAAAGGTGGAGGCGGCTTATTACGGTCGCGCGCACGGCGTGTATCGCGCGATTTACCCGGCGCTGAAGCCCATATTCGGAAAGATTGCGGAGTTATAGCCCCCGCAACATCCCTAGATCGATATCCACGTCCGAAGATTACCGGATAACAACAGCGAGCGCAAGGCAACAGACTATTATCGCGAGACTCTAGCCAAATTGTTGTATGATGAAACCAATTATTTGAGATCTGCAAATGTTGCCACATCAATGGGAAACATTTAAGCGGGCCGCGCGCCGCGAAAAGCTCGACCAAATCCCGATGGCGCTGATCATCGACAGCCCATGGATTCCGGGCTATCTGGGCATCAGGCACCTTGACTATTTCCTCGATCCGGAGCTCTGGTTTCAGTCCAATCTCAAGATTATGCGGGAGTTCCCGGACATCATCTTCGTGCCCTCGTGGTGGATGGAATACGGGATGGCGGCCGAACCCTCGGTGCTCGGCGCCAAAATCAAGTTCTGGCAGGACAACACGCCGAGCGAGTACCACACCCTCTACCACCTGGAGGATATCGACCAGTTTCCCGAGTATGAAGTTGAAGCCGACGCGTTCGCGGGGCTCACGCTGCACCGCATCGGGATGCACAAGCAGCGCATCCTCGACCACGGCTATGTCCTGCCCATGGCGACCTCGCGCGGCCCCATGTGCACCGCCGGATTTGTGCGCGGCACCACGCCGTTCATGATCGACCTGGTGGAAAATCCGGAAGGCGCGCACAAGCTCATCGACCTTTGCACGCGGGTGATCATCGACTGGCTCAGGGCGCAGGTCAAGACCATGGGTCCGACGTGCGAGAGCATTTTCATTCTCGACGACATCGTCGGGTTCGTGAACGAAGAGCACTACCTGGAATTCGCCCACCCTTACTTGAAGCGCATCTGCGACGCCTTCCCGAAAGATTGGGTGAAGGTGTACCACAACGACGCCGAAGTGGACGCCTGCCTGGACCATCTGCCCGATTGCGGTTTCAACGTCCTGAATTGGGGCAAGCAGAAAGACATCCGCGAGGTGAAGCAGCGGGTGGGAGACCGCATGTGCCTGATGGGCAATGTGAATCCGCTCGAAATCGGCGTCCGCGGCACTCCCGAGGAAGTCCGCGAGGCGACGCTCGACGTGCTGGAAGGCGCTGAAGGCGAAGGCATCATTCTCTCGGTGGGCGGCGGCACCAGCCCCGGCATGCCGCGGCAGAACATCGTGGCGATGCTGGAGGCGCTCCAGGAATTCAACGCGTCGCGGCTCGCCGGCGCGCGCTAAATCGCGGTCAGGTGCCCCATGGCAACGTACAAAATTCTCTATTGGCAGGAAGTTCCGTCTCAAGTGAAGGCTGACGACGGCGAGGACGAAGTGAATCTCCCCATGCCGCCGCGCTTCCTGGAGCGCGTGGATCGCATGGCGATGCAGCGCGGCCTGCACGGTACCGACGATTTCCTGGCGCAGTGGCATTGGAGCGAGGAACAGGAACGCGACGGCTCGGCGCAGGAAGTAGCCGCGGCCGTGGTGGCGGAACTTGAGGCCGGAGCGGATTGGTAGGGCTTTCGATCAACGGGCATACTGCGAGCGCACCGGTGGGCGCGTCACTGTTCGACTGCGCCGAGCGGGCCGGCGTCCGTGTGCCCACGTCATGCCTCAAGAACGGTAAGTGCAAGGAGTGCGTGGTAGAGGTTGCCGAGGGGATGGAATGCCTCTCGCCGCCGACGCAGTACGAGAATCATCTGGCCGGCAATTTTCGGCTCTCCTGCCAGGCGTCGATCGCCGCCGGCGAGGGTCACCTTCGCTGCCACACCATGCGGCGCGGCCACATGCGCATCGAGCGGCAGGCGTTGGGACTGCCGTCGAGCGGCCGGCACTTGGAGCTCGATCCCGGTGTTACGCGAGACGGCGACCGCATCCTGATCGATGGCGAGGAAATCGAGCGCTCGACCGGGCCGATCTACGGCATCGCCATGGATCTCGGCACCACGACCGTGGTGCTGCGTCTGCTCGACCTCGAGACCGGCGAGATGGTGGCCGATTCGTCCTTCGAGAATCCGCAGCGCTTCGGTGGGTCGGACATCATGGCGCGCATTCAATACGATACCGACCACCCGAATAAGTTGCTGCGGCGCACACTCGCGGGCTATCTGACGCACGCCATCGAAGAGCTGCCGGTCGATCCGAAATCCATCTACGAGATGGTGGTGGTGGGCAATTCCACCATGCGCGATCTGTTCTTCCGGCAGAGAGTGTACACCATCGGCCAGAGCCCTTACCGGTCGATCACCGAGCTCGATATGGCAGCCGGAAAACGCGCCTCCACCAGCCTCGTCGAGACCGGGCGCCGCTGCCTGCTGCCGATTCATCCCAAGGCGCGCGTTTACGGTGCGCCAATCATCAGCGGCCATGTGGGCGCGGATGCCGCGGCGTGCATGCTGGCGACGGACATTGGCCACGAAGAGCGCATCGTGGCGATCATGGACATCGGCACCAACACCGAACTGATTGTCGGCAATCGCGAGCGCATTCTGGCGGCGTCGTGCCCGGCGGGTCCGGCGTTCGAGGGCGGCGCGATCGCGTGCGGCATGCCGGCGCTCGATGGCGCTATCGAGCAGGTGCGGCTCTCGGACGGGAATTTTGCGTTGACGGTGATCGGCAACACGGCGCCGCAGGGTATTTGCGGCTCGGGGTTGGTGTCGCTACTGGGCGAGCTGCTGCGCACCGGCCGGATGAACGAGCGCGGGCGGTTCGAAGAGGATGGCCATCGTATCGAACTGGACGCCGCGAACGGAATCTATTTCCTCGAAAGCGACGTCAATGAGTTGGCGCAGGCCAAAGGGGCGAATGTCGCGGGGTTTCGGGTTGTGTTCAGCCAGTTCGGCATCGATTTCGACCAGGTCGCCGTCTTTTATCTGGCCGGAGGGTTCGGCCGCCATCTGAACATCGACGCCGCCAAGCGGATCGGTCTGATTCCGCCGATTTCGGATGGCCGGATCGTCCAGATCGGCAACGCCGCGATCGAGGGCGCGACCATCGCGCTGCTTTCGAAATCGAAGCGGGAGGAACTCGAGGCGTTGGTCCGCCGGGTGGAGCATTGCCGCCTGGAGACTCACCCCCAGTTCTTCGATTTCTTCGTGGACGGCTGCCAGTTTCACCCTATTGAGACTGGCCTGAGGGTGTCGTGATGACCGAGTTGATCTCGTGGGGCAGCCAATCCTGGCTGCAGCCGCCTTTCAGGCGGCATCGCCGGCTAAAAGCCGGCGGCGGGCAGGATTGCCCGCCCCACAAAGAGGCCGTCCGATGATCGAGCTCATTGATACCTCGCCCGAGATCCACATCGACCCCGCGGAGTACCGCCGTCTCCTCGGCTATCCGCGCGATTACGAAATGAGCGAGCGCGCCCAGGAACTCGCTGAATCGGCACGCGAATGGTACCGGCAGAATGGGCGTCCCTGGCTTTACGCGCGCCAGGCCGATGGTATCGAGCTGGATGGCGATCGCATTGCAATCGAGGGCGCGGAATTTGCCAGCCGGCAGCTGGCCGCGATCCTGCGGCAGGCGGAGGCGCATGGCGGGTTTCTCGTCGCGGTAAGCGCGGGGCCGGAAGCCGAAGAAGAAGCGCACCGCCGTTGGCTCGACGAGAAGCCGGACGAATATTTCTTCCTCGAAACGTATGCCTCCGCCGTGGTGGAGCAGTTGATCACGTTGGCTGGAGCGCATCTATGCGCCTGGGCCGATGGCGAAGGCATGGCGGTGCTGCCGCATTACAGCCCCGGATATTCGTTGTGGGACATCGCGGAACAAACCCAATTGCGGGGGCTGGTGGAATCGCGGACCACGCTCCCCGGCCCGCTGGAAACTCTCGATTCCGGGTCGCTGCGGCCGAAGAAATCGCAACTGGCGGTGTTCGGTTTGACGCGCCACGTCGAGTGCGTCGCGCGCCTCACCGATCTCGTTCCCTGCCAGAACTGCTCGTTCGCGAACTGCCAGTTCCGCCGCGTTCCGTACCGGCGCGCGCCGATCGTTGCCAACTACTCGGTCAACACCCGGGCGCTGGCGCGCTGGGCCACCGAGCGCCTGTCGCTTGAAACGCGCGCCGATGGGGCGACTGAAGCCCGTTTTCGCTACGATGGAACCACCTGCACCAACATGGGACGCGCGCTGACGTTCCAATACGATGTGGTCCTCGGCCCGCGCGAGGACGGTTACCAGATCCGCGAGCAGCACTGCGCGCCCGCGCCCGGCGACACCGGCCACTCCTCCATGTGCCAGTACATCGCCAATGCCGGCCCGCTGATGGCTGTCATCGAGCGCGAAAAGCCGCTGCTCGGGCAGCCGCTCGAGAGCGTGCTGGCGTGGCGGCGCGAGTCCAGTCCCGCGGGCTGCTATTGCGACGCCGCGAGCCGCCAACACAAATGGGGCCTGGTGCTCGAAACCATTCACTACGCTTTGCACAAACATGACCAACCACGGTAAATCCCGACTTCTCGACGCGCTGGCGGACCGTCCGCTGCTGGCTGACGGCGCCATGGGCACGCAACTGATGCTCGCCGGCCTGGAACAGGGCAATTGCGGCGAGGCCTGGAATATCAGCCATCCGGAAAAGGTACTGGCCATCCAGCGGCGCTACGCGGAGGCCGGCGCAGATTGTATCCTCACCAACACCTTCGGCGGTTCGCGCATCATGCTCAATCGCCACGCGCATGCCGGTCGCGCGGTGGAAATCAACCAGGCCGGAGTGCGAATTGCGCGCCAGGCTTTCGGTGCGCGGCTCGGGTTCGTGATCGGCGATATCGGGCCGTTCGGCGGTCTGCTCGAACCGTACGGCGATTTCACCGAGGAGCAGGTGCGCGAGGCGTTCAACGAACAGGCGGGCGCTCTGGTGGATGCCGGCGCCGACGCGATCATCGTAGAGACGCAGACCTCGCTCGAAGAGTTGCTGCTGGGAATTCAAGCCGCGAAGCGAGCCGGCGCGCCTTGCATTATCGGGTCGATGGCTTACGACGTGACGCTCGACGGCTCGACTTTCCGCACCATGATGGGGGTCAATCCCGAGCGCGCCGCGGAGTTCATGCAGCAAAACGGCGCCGATATCGTGGCCCTGAATTGCGGCACCGGCATGGACATGGAGCGTGCGCGGGCAGCCGTCGAGCGCTACCGCGAAACCACCGGCTTACCCGTGATGGTCCAGCCCAATGCCGGCCAACCCAAGCTGGTGAACATGCAAGTCTGCTACGACGAAACGCCGGAACAGATGGTCGCCGGCGTAATTCCACTGCTGGAAGCGGGCGCCAGCATTATCGGCGGGTGCTGCGGCAGCACGCCGGCGCACATTCGCGCGTTTCGCCAGGCGATCGACGGGTATTTGCACGCGAAGGGAAAAATCCATGAAAACCAAACTGTGTGATCTCAATCCGGCCGCGCCTTCCCGCCTCCCGGCGCATAGCGACGACAAGTCGGGCATCGGCGTCCACTACGTGGATGTGTACCTCAAGCCCATGAACACCAAGCTGCCGGACGGGACGGCGGTGAAGTGCAAACGGCGCGGTTTGAAAATCACCCTCACCGTGGGCGCGAAGAAGGGCGAAGGCTTGATGCGCCGCCTCGACGTCAGCCCCGACCCCGTGGTGATGCTCGATGCCGCCTTGCAGGAAGCCGCCAAGGCTGCCGGCGTGGAATTAAGTGTGGAAGACGGCGCTGTTTATCTGAGCGCGTAGAAAGGACCCTCGAAATGGCGCGAAAGCTCGTCCAGGCATTGACTACTCTGTCCCTGGCGCTATCTCTCACCGGTCAGACCGCCGATACCCCGGCGTATCGCAATCCCGATCTTGCTCCCGAAAAGCGCGCCGCAGATCTCGTGAGCCGCATGACTCTTGAAGAGAAGGTGCGCCAGATGCAGAATCAGGCGCCAGCCATTGAGCGCCTCGGCGTGCCTGCCTATGGATGGTGGAACGAAGCGCTTCACGGCGTGGCGCGCAACGGCGAAGCGACGGTTTTTCCGCAAGCCATCGGGCTGGCAGCCACCTGGGACACGGATCTCGAACAGCGCGTTGGAGACATCATCTCCACGGAAGCGCGCGCCAAATACAATGACGCGATCAGCCGCAACAACCATGGACAGTATGCGGGCCTCACGTTCTGGTCGCCGAATATCAACATTTTTCGCGATCCGCGCTGGGGGCGCGGCCAGGAGACCTTCGGCGAAGATCCGTTTCTCACCGGCCGGATCGCCGTGGCGTTCATTCGCGGCATGCAGGGCAACGATCCGCATTACTTCAAGGCCATCGCCACCGCCAAGCACTACGCCGTCCATAGCGGCCCGGAACCCGAGCGGCATCGCTTCGACGTCCATCCCAGCGAGCGCGATCTCAACGGCACGTATCTCGCGGCGTTCCGCGCCGCCGTGCACGACGGGCACGTTGATTCCATCATGTGCGCCTACAACGCAATCGACGGCAAGCCGGCTTGCGCGAACACCGATCTGTTGCAGAAGGACCTGAAATCCTGGGGATTCGACGGCTATATCGTGAGCGATTGCGGCGCCATCAACGATTTCTACAGCTCCAACGGGCACAAGTACAGCCCATCGGCAGCGGAGGCTTCGGCAACTGCCGTCAGGGCCGGCACCGATCTCACCTGCGGCGGAGAATACGCCCGCGGATTGCCCGACGCTGTGAAAAGCGGGCTCATCCAGGAATCGGAAATCGACGCGGCGCTGGTGCGGCTGTTTACGGCGCGCATGAAGCTCGGCATGTTCGATCCGCCGGAGCGCGTGCCCTTCAACAAAATCACGCTCGCCGAAAACGACAACGACGAACATCGCAAAGTGGCGCTGGAAGCGGCGCGAAAGTCCATCGTGCTGCTGAAAAACGACAATCAGACGCTGCCGCTCAAGGCATCGGTGAAGAAGATTGCGGTGATCGGCCCTTCGGCGGATGACCCGGTCGCGCTCCTTGGCAACTACAACGGATTTTCCAAAAGGCAGATCGCGCCGCTCGAAGGCATGGAAACAGTGTTCGCCGGGAAAGCACAGATTCGATATTCCCTGGGCAGTCCGTACGTGCCGGGCAGCACGACGTTGGTGCCGGTTACCGCGTTGACTCCGCCCAACGGCCAAGGCCATGGATTGCTGGCCGAGTACTTCGATAATGCGGATGCGGCCGGCCAGCCAAAGTTGTCGCGCGCGGAGCCACGCGTCTTTATGCAGCAGGGGTTCGTCGATCCGGCAATCGCGGCGGCGATTCCGTCCGGCCCCGCATCGGCGCGATGGACCGGCACATTGAGCGCACCGTTTACGGGAGATTATCTGATGAGCGGCCGCGGCGGTGGATTCGGCGTGCCCGCGCGGATTTTCCTCGACGATAAGGAATTAGTCGTGACCACTCCCTCCGCCGAAACGCCTGCCCCCGCGCGCGGCCGCGGACGCGCTGCGCTCCCGCCCATCCACGTGTTCCTGGAGGCCGGCCACAGCTACAAACTCCGCGTGGAAAGCCGAATGAATGGGCCCTCCGGCTCGGCGCAACTTTCCTGGCTGCCGCCCGCCGACGCCATGCTTGCCGACGCCGTGGACGCGGTGAAGAATTCCGATGTCGCGGTGGTTTTCGTGGGGCTGAATCCCAACCTGGAAGGCGAGGAAATGCCGGTCAATCAGCCGGGATTTCTGGGCGGAGACCGCACCGAAATCGGCTTGCCGGAAACGCAGGAGAATCTGGTGAAGGCGGCGATCGATGCCGGCCAGTCGGTGATCGTGGTGCTCACCAGCGGTAGCGCCATCGCCGCCAATTACGCCGCCGAACACGCCGCGGCGCTGCTCGAACTCTGGTACGGCGGAGAGGAATGCGGCACGGCGATTGCTGAGACGCTGGCGGGCATCAATAATCCCGCCGGCCGCCTGCCCGTCACCTTCTATAAAGGCGTCGACCAGTTGCCGAAGTTCGACGAATATTCGATGGACGGCCGCACCTATCGGTACTTCAAAGGCGATACGCTTTATCCGTTCGGCTACGGGTTAAGTTACTCCACTTTCCGCTACTCCGCGCCGAAAGGTCAGCAGACAGAATCGGGCTGGGAGGCCTCGGTGCGTGTGACGAATGTTTCCGGGCCGGAAGGCGGTGAGGTGGTACAAGTGTACGTCACCGGCGCGCCTTATGAAGCCATCCGCAGTCTGCGTGAATTCCAGCGCGTGCACCTCAAGCCCGGCGAATCGAAAGAAGTGAACTTCACTCTCGACGGCGAAGATCTGCCGAAGGACCGGATCAGCCTCACCATCGGCGGCGGGCAGCCGTTGGGCACGGCGCCGCATGTCGAACTGAATCTGCACAAGTAGTGTTGTGGGGCAGGCAATCCTGCCTAATGCCACATAGTTTTCAGGCGTCATTTTGGAGTGGGATAGGTTTTTTGCGGCCTCAAGACGCGTCTTGGATAGGAAGATCGCTTCCGGTTGCGGTGTGGC
>Ga0181538_10000377_pt1 | contig 52069 bp, 46 predicted proteins | sample PEATcosm2014_Bin_40_FD_119773 | JGI IMG/M metagenome (GOLD analysis project Ga0181538, IMG submission 119773) | Peatland microbial communities from MTU Mesocosm Facility, Houghton, MI, USA - PEATcosm2014_Bin23_30_metaG | ecosystem: Environmental > Terrestrial > Soil > Wetlands > Peat | place...
GACGTGGTCGAGTACCACCGCAGCACAACCGAGATCTCCAGTTGCCTGGCGCCCGGCCAGACGGCCTCGCAGGAAGCGAACATCCCTCAGAACGGCGTGTTCGGCGCGCGCCATCCGCAAGCGATCCCGAAGAGCGCGCGGCGGTGGATCTCCTACGGCCTGCTGGGTCCGCGCGCGGTGAGCGTCAGCTACACGACGGAAGGCCACGAGCACATCCTCCCCGTGGCCCGCGGATCGGGCGCGTACCTCGTGGTGCTCCCAAGCCCCCCAAAGGGCGGCTTCGAGACGGGCGGCGGCGCCCTCAGCACCACCGACTTCGTCACGCCCCAGGGCGCCATCTCCTCGATCACCTACCGCGTGCACGGGACGCTCTGCAGCGAATCGCGCCCGGCGAGCGAAGCGTCGAGCGCTCATCCGCAGTGTCCCCGCCCGCTCGTCGCGCCACGTCCGGAAGCGCCCCGCCGGCTGCACCGCCCGATCGCCGTCCGGCTTGCCGCCGATGGCACGGCGGTGGTGACGTTCACGGCTCCGCGCGCCGTGAGGAGCGCGCTCAGCGGCTACACGGTCGAGATCCCCTCGCCCTGCCACGAGGGCACGGACGGCATCCCGGTGGAACGGGACGTCCGGGCTGACGAGGCGGTGCATGTCGAGATCCCCAGCGCATTCGTCAACGCCTGCGGCCACACGGTCACGGTGCGCGTCGTCTACGAACACGACCGCGAACGCTTCCCCCTCGGCGAGGACGATCTGATCGTCGGGGAAGCCGTCGTCAAGCGGTAGGGCCGGTCTCTACCCCGTATAGCTGAAGTAGTCGGTTTCGGCTCGGCTCTTCTTGCCGCCCACCGTCGCCCGCACCTGCACTGTCCCAGCCTTGCCCTTCGCCGAGGGCGGCGAGACCATCGTGCAGGTCGTGCTCGAGCTGCATTCCACCGACGCGGCGGCGGCTTTGCCGAACACGAACGTCGTCCCCGAGGTGCCCGGTTCGAAGCCGCTGCCCGTCACCGTCACTTCGGTGCCGCCACCGGTGGAGCCGCTGCTCGGGCTGACGCCTTTGACCGTCGGGGCGCCGTAGGTGAAGCGATCGGCGCCGCTCAGCGCGCTTTCACCGCTTGCGGTCGTGACGATGACATCCACAGTGCCGACACCCGGCGGCGAGAACACGGTGATCGATTCGGGCGAGTCGTGGGTGATGTCCGTGGTTTCCGTTTCGCCGAATGCGACCGCCGTGGCGCCCGAGAGGAATTCGCCCCTGATCGTGACTGCGGTGCCGCCGGCGGAGCTGCCCTTGGTCGGTTTGAGCTTCTTCACGACGGGCGGTGTCCCGGCGGCGAACGTCGTGAACGGTTCTTTCGTGCTGTACACGACCCCGTAGACGTTCCTCACCTTCAGCCGCACGAGATACGCCGTGGTCGGGTTGAGCCCGCTCACCGGCGCCGTCACTTTGACGTAGCGTTCGCCGGCGCCCGGCAGGATGTCGCATTTCGCGCTGTTGCCGAGGGCCGGCGTCGTGCCGTATTCGAACAGGCATTCGGTGATCGCCGCGTCTTCAGGGTTCACAGACCCCCGCAGCAGCGCCGATTCCGAGGTCAGTTCCCCGACTCTTTTGATTACCGTTTTTGGCAGCGCCGGGAGCGTCATGAAGCGCATGCCGGGGCCGATGTTCGTGCCGCGGTCGTTGCTCGCGACCAGGCGGTAGCTGTAGGTTTCGCTTTCCCTCAGGCCGGTCAGCTGCGCGGTGACGGCCTCCGGTTCTTCGCCCGACCCGAGACTCGCCGGTTCGCACGGCGCGACGTTTTCTTCGACGGAGTGCGCGCCCCACTGGAAGTAGCAGGCTTCGATGAGCGCATCGTTGGGTGTCACGAACCCCTTCAGCGTCGCCGAGGTGTGCCCGAGGTCGCGCGCCGGTTCGGTGTTGGCGCCCGGGACGCTCGGCCGCGTTTCGAATTTCGCCCTGCCGCCCACTTCCAGGGCGAAGGCGTTGCGCGCCACGACCCTGTAGTAGTACACGGTGCTTTCCGGCAGGCCGGTGAGCGTCGCGCTGACGGCGACCGGTTCGCTGCCTGCGCCGGGTTCCGGCGAGCAGTTGACCTTTTTGTCTAGTTCGCCCGGCACCGTGCCGTACTCGAAGTAGCATTCGGTCACTTCCGAGTCGTTTGGCGTGACGAACGCGCTCAGCGTGGCCGTCGTGCGCCCAACCGCCGAGGGGGCTTCGGTGTCCGACCTGGGCGCGGTCGGCAGCGTCGTGACTTCATGCACCGTGCTCGAGCTTTCACCAGCCGCGCTCTTCGCGTGGATGCGGTAGAAGTAGGTCGTGGTTTCGGGAAGGCCTTCGACCTCGGCTTCGACCGGGACCAGGGTTTCGCCCGCGCCGGGCGAGTATGAGCACTGCGCCTTGCTGCTCAGCGACGCTTCCGTGGTGCCGTATTCGAAGTAGCATTCGCTGACGGCCGAGCCGTTCGGGTTCACGAGGGCGTTCAGCGCGAATCCGGTGCGTCCCACCCCGCTCGGTCGTTCGAGTTCGACCGTCGGCGCGCCACCGCCGGCGAGCGCGCTGACCGCGCCCACTCCGACGAGCGCGAGCGCCAGCACCAGCACCGCGAGCAGCGGACTCCTGAGCGCCGCCATCCTCGCGCGCGGCGCGCTCACCCCATCCCCCAGTCCGTCCATGCCCCGACCGCGACGTGTCCATCGCCCAAGCATCATGCCCCTCCGATCGTTTTACCCCTCCGTTTGCCGACCTCCCGAGCAAGCACACCCGACACAGTCGCCTGATCGGAACCCGTGGCGGTGACCAGAGTAATGCGACCGAGACACACCTGTCAACCGCTTTTCACAGCCTCCTGACAAGTGCCATCCGCGAGATTTTCTTGAGGCATGCTGACGGCGGCCGCAACCGACTAGCCTGAATACCCGATGACCGGCGTGTTCGTCACAGGCGGCTCGGGCTTCATCGGCGGCAGGCTGATCGAGCGGCTGTGCGCGGAAGGCCATCTCGTTCGCGCGCTCGCCCGCTCGAGCGCGGCCGAGGAGAGCGTTCGTGCACGCGGCGCCGAGCCGGTGCCGGGGGAGCTCGCCGACGTGGCCGCCATGCGTGCCGGCGCCGACGGCTGCCAGCTCGCGTTCCACGCAGCCGCCACGCTCGGCGACTGGGGCAGGCGCGAGGACTTCGAGCAGGGCAACGTGGCGGGCACGCACAACGTCCTGCGCGCGTGCGAGGACGCCGGCGTGCGCAGACTCGTGCACGTCGGCACCGAGGCGGCGCTGCTCGCCGGCAAGCCGCTGGTGGAAGTCGACGAGACGGCGCCGCTGCGCCCGGACTCGCCGGCGCTCTACAGCGCGACCAAGGCGCGTGCCGAGCAGGCTGTGCTCGCCGCCAACGGCGAGCGCTTGGAGACGGTCGTCGTGCGCCCGCGCTTCGTGTGGGGGCGCGGCGACACGACGCTGCTGCCGGCGATCGTCGACATGGTCCGCGCGGGCCGCTTCGCGTGGATCGGCGGCGGTCGCCACCGCACCTCCACGACCCACGTGGACAACACCGTCGAGGGCCTCGTGCTCGGCGCCAACCGCGGCCGGGCAGGCAACGCCTACTTCGTCACCGACGGCGAGCCGGTGGTGTTCCGCGAGTTCGTCGGGCGGCTGCTGGCCACCCAAGGGGTGGACGCCCCCGCGCGCAGCATCCCCTCCCCCGTCGCCGCCGTCCTGGCGACCGCCGGCGAGACGGCCTGGCGCCTGCTGCCCCTCCCTGGCCGCCCGCCGCTGACCCGCTTCGCCTACTGGGTCTCCGCCCAGGAGTGCACGATCCGCATCGACAAGGCCCGCCAGCAGCTCGGCTACCAGCCGCCGAAGAGCATCGACGACGGCCTTGCGGAACTGGAGGCGCCGTAACGACTCGGTCCAAGTGCGCCACGCAGCGCGCGGGAAGAGCTACTGTGAGAGTGCGATGAGAGTGAGCGGATCGGATCTGCTTTCTCGAGCCGGATCGAGCGGGTTGACGGGCGTGCCATGAGCGTCGCCGCAATCGGGTTCGTGGTCGCGAGCTATCGGGGCGGAAGCACGTACGCGCCCCTGTACGAAACGTTCGTGATCGTGCCCTGATCGCGGTGATGACTGCGGCGTGCGTGCTGATCGGCATCTACCTGCGCCGCCGCCAGCGCCGGCCCAAGCCGGTGGCCGACCAGTGGCAGGCGCTGGCGGTGATGGGCGAGCTGTGCCCGCATGGCTGGCAGGCGCAGATCACCCTCTACGGCTGGGGCGCGCCGGTGCCCGACGACGCGCCGCCGTCGCGCGTGCCGCTGGTCGAGCTCGAATGGAAGCAGTTCGACGAGGAGCCCGGGAGGGTCGCGGTGGTGCGCCGGGTCTGGGCGCCGACGATCGACGCGGCGCTGCAGAGCATGGTCGACGACCGCCGCACCGACATCGTGCTCGAGCAGATCGAGCGCGACGCGGACGCCGACGAAGACGTGTGGTGGAGCGACTGACTCAGCAGTAGTTCGCAACGCCTTCGTGCAGCTCTCAAGTCGTCCCACACGTGCCGCCGATGCTGGCCCATGGCCGCACCGAACAGCCTCGCGAGGCTCAGCTTCATGGAGCCACGCTCGGACGCGAGCGAAGCGCTGTCGCGGACGGTCATTCACACATCAGTTCCCTCGAAATCGGAGCATGACCATGGAAATAGGCACGAAGCAGGCAGTCAGGCCGGCGGCAGCCGAGGTGCTGTCCGTATGGCAGGAGTATCGACGGACATCTGAGCTCCAGCTGCGCGACCGGCTGATCTTCATGTTCATGCCGATGGTCCGCCACATCGTCTACCGCAAGGTCCGCGAGGTCCCCTCGCACTGCGACGTGGAGGACTTCCTCTCGTGCGGCCTGGAGGCGCTGATCCACTCGATCGAGCGCTATGACCCGGACAAGGGCGCCTCGCTCGAGCAGTACGCGTGGACACGGGTTCACGGCGCGGTGCTCGACGAGCCGCGCCGCCAGGACTGGGCGCCGCGCTCGCTGCGCCGCGACGAGCGCGCGATCAACAGCGCCCGCGAGAGCTTCCTCTCGCTGCACGAACGCCAGCCCAGCCGTGACGAGCTCGCGGCGCAGGTCGGGATGACGCCGCGCGAGCTGAGCGACCGGCTCGACCAGGTCGCGCTCGCGGAGGTCGGCTCGCTGAACCGGCCGGTGCGCTCGGATGAAAGCGCCACGATCGAGCAGATCGAAACGCTCGAGAGCCGCGACGGCGACTGCGACCCGATCGCCAGCGCCGAGCGCAGCGAGGCCAAGGCGCGCTTTCGCAAGGCGTTCGCGCGGCTGAGCAGGCAGGAGCGCGAGGTGGCGGTGCTGCTGTACGTCGAGGAGCGCACGCTGCGCGAGATCGGCGAGCGGCTGGGGGTCACCGAGAGCCGCATCTCCCAGATCCACACGCAGCTGCGCCAGCACCTCTACGAGCAGCTCTCCGGCGAGCTGGCGATGTTCGCGGAGTTCAGCTGACCGAGCCGGCTGCTGGCTGAGCTGCCGACCACGGCGCCAGCCTGACCGCGTCGGCGAGCTGCTCGACGACCTCGCGGGAGGCGTGGCCGAGCCCGCGCCGCAGGAAGTTCGCGGCGCCGGCCGCCGCGCCGAGCACGACCGCACGCTCGAAGCTCTCGCCGCGCGCCCACGCGGCGGCGAGCGCGCCCATCATCGCGTCGCCGCAGCCCTCGCGAAAGCCGTGCTCGAAGCGGGGCGGGATGAGCTCCCACGCCCGGTCTTCGTGCAGGACGAGCGCCGGCAGCTCGCCGCGCGTGACGATCACGCTGCCGGCGCCGCCGCCGCGCAGGCGCTGCGCGCCCGCGAGCAGCAGCTCCGGCGTGGACACCGGCCCGCACACGAACTCCGCGAGCTCCCAGTCGTTGATCTTCACCAGGTCGGGCGCGCTCGCGAGCGCGCTGTCCAGGCGCGGCGAGGACAGGTCCACGAGCGTGCGACAGCCACCCGCGCGCGCGTCTGCGACGAGGTCGCCGTACACCTCCAGCGGCAGCGACTCGCCGGGCAGCGGGTTGGTGACGAGCAGCCAGCCGCACGCGAGCGCCTGCGCGCACGTCAGCGAGAACAGCTCGTCGAGCTCGTGGCGCGACGGCGGGTCGCTGAGCGCCATCGCCAGCAGCTCGCGCTCCCCGGAGCGGCGATCGGTGACGTAGCAGCCGCTCGCGCTGACGGTTTGCACGAGGTGCGGCTGCGTGCCCGCCACCTGCTCGAGCAGCGGGCGCAGCAGCTGCCCGGTCTCGCCGCCGAGCAGGCCGCACAGCACCGGCGCGGCGCCCATCGATCGCGCCATGCCGGCCACCCACACGCCCTGCCCGCCAGCGTGGAAGTGGATGCTCTGGCGCTCGCTGCCCTCCAGCTCGAGCGTCACCGTCAGCAGCGGGTTGGGCGCGAACACCGCGACCGCGGGCTCGCCGCTCATGCGGCCTTCCCGTCGACGGAGGGCGCGAGCCTCGCCATCGCCGTCAGCTCGCGCTGCAGGCGCTCGACGATCGCCTGCGGGTCGGGCACGAGCTGCGCGTGCACGAGCAGGCCGACGGTGATCGTGCCGTCGTAGCTGAGGATGCTGACGCTCATGCCGACGCTGCCCGCGGTCGGCGCTCACACGAGCACCGCGCGCAGCGGGCTGCCGGCCAGGTACACCGTCTCACGCGGGCCGGGCACGTTCGTCATCACCGCGGTGGCCTTCGCGGTGAAGATGTCGATGACGCGGCTCTCGACCTCCGGCGGGGTCAGCCCGATCGCCTCGAGCACCGCGTAGGAGACCGGGCCCTGGGGGGAGGACTTGATCTCGTCCATGCGCCGCTTGAGCTCGCGCAGGCGCTCGCGGCGACTGGAGAGGTCGACCGGCAGCGTGAGGAACACGAGGCCGAAGCGGTTGCCCAGCTCGCGCGGGATCGGCTCCTCGGGCGCGCGCAGGTTGACCGGCACGAGCGTGCGCAGCTCGTGCGGCGCTTCGCCGCGGTCGGCCAGGTAGCCGCGCAGCGCGCCGCTGACGGCCGCCAGCAGCACGTCGTTGACCGTCGCTCCCTGCGCGTGCGCGATCCGCTTGACGCGCTCGAGCGACAGCGGCCTGCTCCACGCGACGCTGCGCGCGGCGCCCGCGTCGCGCTTGAGCACGCTCGGCGTGTCGCGCGGGGTGAAGACGAGCTTCGCAAGCGCCTGCGCGTCGGCGGCGAGCGCATCGAGCAGCTCGAGCGCGCGCCGGGGGTGGGTGAGCGTCCGCACGCTCTCCTGCACGAGCGCCCACGGCCACGGGCTTCCGTTGTGACCGCGCTCCGCCGGCGCGGCGTCCTGCGCCTCGCCCTCGGGCGCGGTGTCGGTCAGCGACAGCATCACCTGCGCGAGCGCGATCCCGTCGGCGATGCAGTGGTGCATGCGCACGATCACCGCGCAACCGTTGCCGGGACCGTCGATCAGGTACATGTCCCACAGCGGCTTGCCGCGGTCGAGCGACATCGCGGCAAGATCGCCCGCGAGATCCCTGAGCGCCTGCTCGTCGCCGGGGGCGGGCAGTCCGCGGCGGTGCAGGTGGCGATCGAGGTCGAAGTCGGGGTCCTCCTGCCAGTGCGGCCCGTCGAGCGCCACGCGGCTCTCGCCGACGCGCTGGTGAAAGCGCGGGTAGCGCTCGACCAGGCGCCTGCGCACCACGTCCGCCAGCCGCCCCCAGTCCACCCGCTCGTCGAACAGCAGCACCGAGTTGATCACCATCAGGTTCGTCGGGCGATCCATGTGCAGCCACGCCGCGTCGGCGCTGGACAGGCGGTGCGTGGCGCTCACGGCCGGCGCCTCACCGCGGTTCGGCGTACAGCGCGTCGAAGAAGTCGGCGTAGCGCTCGTACACGGTCGCGTGCTTGACCTTGAGCGTCGGCGTGAGCTCGCCCGCCGCCTGCGTGAGGTCGTGGTCGAGCACGGCGAAGCGCTTGATCTGCTCGACGCGCGCGAAGCGCTCGTTGACCGCGTCGATGTCGGCCTGCAGCACCGCGTGCACCTGCTCGTCGCGCGCCATGCCGGCCATGTCCGCCGGGATTTCCAGCTGCGCGGCCAGCTTCGGCGCCTCGTCGGGGTCGAGCACGACCATGCACACGAGATACGGACGCCGGTCGCCGAAGACGACGGCCTCGGAGATCCAGCGCGTCTCGCGCAGCGCGCTCTCGATGTTCGACGCGCTGATGTTCTTGCCGCTGGAGGTGATGATCAGGTCCTTCTTGCGACCGGTGAGCGTCAGGTAGCCGTCCTCGGAGAGCGAGCCGAGATCGCCCGTGTTCAGCCAGCCGTCGGTGAACGCCGCCGAGGTCGCCTCGTGGTCGCGGTGGTAGCCGGCGAACACGTGCGGGCCGCGCAGCAGCACCTCGCCCTCCTCGGTGACCATCACCTCGCTGTCGGGCAGCGCGCGCCCGACGGTCCCCAGGCGCGGCGCGCTCGGCGGGTTGAGCGTCGCGGTCGCGCAGCTCTCGGTCATGCCGTAGCCCTCCAGCACGAGCACGCCGCACGCGTCGAAGAACTCCAGCAGCTCGCGGCCGATCGGCGCGGCGCCGACGAGCGCGAGCTTCAGGCGCGGGCCGAACAGCGCACGGACCTTCGCCAGGCCGAAGCGATCGGCGACTCTGAGCCGCGCGGCCGCGAGCGGCCCGCGGCGCCTGCCGGCGCGCTCGGCGACGCGCGCGCGGCGCCCGACCTCCAGCGCCCACGCGAACAGCAGGCGCGCGATCGGGCCACGGCTTTCGACGGCGCTGAGGATAGCCGTGTGCATCTTCTCGTAGATGCGCGGCACCGCGACGAAGTGCGTGAGCTCGGCCTGCTGGATCTCCTCGGCGATCCGCGCGGTGTCGCCACCCCAGTAGACAAGCGTGCCGCCGACGTCGATGACGACCATCTGGGCGACGCGCGCGAGCACGTGCGCGAGCGGCAGGAACATGTAGATGACCGGCTGGACGTCGTCGAGTTCGAGCTGGCCGCGGTACATCGCGGTGGCCGACAGGAAGTTGGCGTGCGTGAGCATGCACCCCTTCGGCGGCCCGGTGGTGCCGGAGGTGTAGACGAGCGTCGCGACGTCGTCGGGCTCGACCGCACGCACCCGCCGCTCCACCTCGTGCGCGTCGACGTGCTCGCCGCCGGCGCGCAGCTCTTCCAGCGTGCTGGCGCCCGGCGCGCGGCCGTCGATCACGATCACGTGCGCGAGCTCCGGGCAGCGCGCGCGGACCTGCTCGATCTTCGCGACCTGCGCGGCGTCCTCGCAGAACACCAGGCGGGCCTGCGAGTGCGAGAGCACGTGCAGGCACTCCTCGGGTGAGTTGGTGTGGTAGACCGGGGCGACCACGGCTCCCGCGCACACGGCGCCCGCTTCGCACAGCGTCCACTCCGCCCGCGTCGAGCACAGGATCGCGACGGTGTCGCCCGCCTCGATCCCAAGCGCGATCAGGCCGCGGGCGATCGCATCGCTGTGCTCGCCGAGCTCGCGGTAGGAGATCGAGCGCAGGCCCGCGCCGCCGGGGTAGCGCAGCGCGACGTCCTCGCCACGCTCGGACGCTGAGAGGATCATGCGTCCGAGCGTGGTGGCGCCGGTGATGCGCTCGGCGACCGGCGGCAGCGGGGCGGTTGTGGCCATCGCTCTTCCCTACCTCACTTGCTGCACTTGGAGGAGCTCTCGATGCTGAGCGTCGCTCCGGTCTGGTAGACGAAGCCCGACTTCACGACGAACTTGCCGCCCGTGCAGTTGCCGGCGGTGATGAACGCCTGCTTGCCTTTGCCGACGGTCTTGATCGTCAGGTTGAGCGCGGTGATCACGATGTTCAGGCCGCCAGCGCTGATGACGGGCACTTCGGTCGTGACCTTGTTCGCGGACACCTTGCCGTACAGCACGAGCACCTGTCCGGCGCCGGTGGTGGCGGGCGTGAGCAGGAAGATGATCTCGTTGTGGCCTGCGTACGCCGCCGCGTTCTCGGGGATCTTGGGCAGCACGGGAGCGCCGTTGGCGACCGCCGTGCCCGAGCCGATCTTGCTCTTGGCCGAGCAGGCGCTGCCGAGTGTGGCCTTGATTTCGACTTCGCTTGCCTTGCACTGCTTCAGCGCGGTGCTCTTGAAGTCGAACTTCGTCTTCGTCGGCAGCGTGATCGTGAGCGTCTTCAGCCCCTGCGGCTGGACGGCGCCGGGGTCGGCTGACAAGAGGCTTGCCTGCAGGCCTGTCGGCTTGCCGGCCTTCTTCGCGGTCAGCGTGATCACGGAGGTCTGCGTGAACTGCGAGCTTGCGTACGCGAGACCACCGGCACACAGCACTCCGGTGACGATCACCGCGGTCATCAGCTTGAGCCTTCTCATCGGATCTCCTCCTCCATTGGTTCCTGCAGATTCGCATCCGCCCGCGAGCTCGCGTCCGCGGATGCCATGTCGCTGACGTTATGACCATTGCCAGCCACATTCATCGGGGAGCTCTGCGGCTCTGGCATCCGTAGTTCCACCCGACCCGCGCGCGTCGGCCACCAGGCGCGGTGACCGAGCACCTCGACGGCCGCCGGCAGCAGCACGGGACGCACGAGGAACGCGTCGAGCGCCACGGCGATCGCCACGCCGACGCCGAACTCGCGCACGGTCAACAGGCCGGTGGTCGCGAACGGGATCACGGCGGCGATCATCAGGAGGCCAGCGCCGGTGCTCGCCGCGGCGGTGCGCCGCAGGGCGACGTCAAGCGCGCGATCGACGTCGGCGCCCGCCACGAGCTCTTCGCGCGTGCGCGCGAGCAGCACGACGAGGAAGATCAGCGAGATCCCGAAGATCGTCGTGAAGATGCCGATGATCGACATCGGGTCGAGGTAGCCGGGGCCTCCGAGCGGCGGGTGCGCGCCGCCGAACAGCAGGCGCATCGCTCCGAACGTGGCGGCGGCGGTGAGCAGGTTGAAGAGCACGGCCACGATCGGCAGCGCGACCGCGCGCAGCGCGAGGCCGAGCGCCAGCGCGACGGCGAGCGCGAGCGCGACGATCACCCACGGCAGGCGCGCGTTGGTCGCGCTGGTGAAGTCGGCGAGGTCGCCGGCGGGACCGCCGACGGCGACTTCGAGGTGGTTGCGCGTGGCGAAGCTGCGCGCGATCCGGTCCAGGCGCTGCCCGAGCGCGGCGGTCTGGGAGGCGCTCGCGCCGTAGCGGGAGATGACGACGATCTGCCCGGAGTCCCCGCCGCGCGCGACGTTCACGGTGAAGCCGGCGGCGTTGGCGCTGGCGGCCGGCGCGCCGGCGATCGCGGCGAGCAGGAAGTAGCCCGAGTTGAACAGCCCGGGCGACTTCGTGTGCAGTTCTTCGAGCTCCTTCGGCGAGGGCAGCTGGCCGCTGAACTTGGCGACGCTCTTCTGCATCACGCCGAGGCCGTTGACGAGCTGGCCGGTCGGCGAGACCCCGCCCGCGAGGCCGCTTTCGAGCTGGCCGGTGCCGCTGGTCAGTTCGCCGAGCCCGACTTCGAGCGCTCCGGCGCCGTCGCGCAGCTTTGTCAGCCCGCTCGTCAATTCGCCGCTGCCACCGGAGAGCTTGCCGATGCCCGAGGCCAGCTGCACGTCGCCGGTGCGCAGCTTTGCGAGGCCCGCCTGCAGCTGCGCGGCGCCGGTGTGCAGTTGGTCGAGCGCGCTGGCGAGGAACGAGCCCTGCGTGGCGGCGCTCGCGGCGATTTCGGCGGCGCTCTTGCTTTCCGGCGCGACGCTGCCGAGCCCGCTGGTGACGCCGCCGAGCGCGCCTTCGGCGTGTTCGAGCGACGCGAGCGCTTCGCCGTAACGCGGGTCGCTCTTGCCGGCGCTCATGCCGCGCAGCGCTTCGGTCGCGGCGGCAAGGTCGGAGGCGGCGCCCTGCGCCTGGCCCTGCAGGCCGCCTAGCGTGCTGCTCGTGCTCGCGGTCAGCCCGGCGAGCTGTTTCAGCGACGGCAGGCTGGCGGCTACGGGCGTGTGCGCCGAGCCTAGCCCGTTGGCGAGTTCGATCGAGCCGGCGAGCGCCTGCGTTGCGCCGTTCTTCAGCGCGCCGGCGCCGGCGAGGGCCTGGCTGAGGCCGGTGGAGAGCTTGGCCGAGCCGCTGCGCGCGGCGGCGAGCCCGGCGTGCAGTTCGGCGGCGCCTGACTGTGCGCTGCCGGAGCCGCTGTGCAGCTTCCCGGCGCCGGCGGTCGCCGAGCGCAGGCCGCTCTGCAGCTGCTTGGCGCCGCTGCCGGCCTGCCCGAGCCCGTTGACGAGGCGCCGCAGGTCGCTCTTGCCGCCGGTGAGCAGCTTGCCCGATTCCGCGAGCGAGGTCGGCAGCTTGCCGAGTGGCTTGGTCTGCGCGCTGAGCTCGCCGGGACCTGTGACGGCGGCGACGCGGCTGTCGGCGGCGATCTGTTCCTGCAGACGGTCGAGCGCTTCGAGCGTCGCGGCGGTGGTGATCGGCCCGTGCGGGTTGACGACGATCAGGTTGTACGGGGTCGGCCAGCCCGGCCCCATCACGCGCGCGACCGTTTCGAAGGACCTGCGCGCGGGGTTGCCGGCGGGCAGCTGGCTGACGCCCGGCGGCCCGGTCCGCAGCGACAGCGCGGGGATCGCGAGCGCGAGCAGCGCCGCGGTCGCGAGCGCGCCGGCGATGACCGCGCGGTGCCTGATCCAGACGCCGGCGCCGACGAGGCGATCCCAGTCGCGCGTGATCGCCGCCGGCGCAGCGCCCGCGGCGTTGACCACGTCGCGCCCGAACAGGACGAGCGCGGCGGGCATGACGACGACCGCGCCGCCGAGCGCAAGCGTCGAGCAGAGCAGCACGCCGATCCCCAGCGAGACGAGGATCTTGGTCGGCGCGATCGCGGTGGCGAGCAGCAGCGCGAGGATCAGGCCGCTGCCGGCGAACAGCACCGCGCGTCCGGTCGTGGCGACGGCGCTCGAGGCCGCGAGCGTGGCGTCGCGCGGGTCCGCGTCGGGGAGCTGCTCCTGCTGGTGGAAGCGGTCGAGGATCAGCAGCGAGTAGCCGACGCCAAGGGCGAGCCCGGTCATCGAGGCGAGCGCTACTGCGATCGGGTCCGTTTCGATGACGAGCGCGAGCAGCGCCATCAGCCCGTAGGCGGCGAGCACGGTGACGGCGCCGACGAGCGTGACGGCGACGGCGGCGAGCGGCGCGCGCAGCGCGAGCAGCAGCAGCACGAACAGGATCGCGACGGCGATCAGCTCGGAGCGCAGCGCCGTGCTGAGCGCTTCGTTCTTGAGCGCGCGGTCGATCGACGGCTGACCGGTGACGCTCGCGCGCACGGGCCCTGTGATGTCGTGCGCGACGAGCCGTTCGATCTGCGGCTGGTCGTAGTCGACGACGTCCTTTTCGGCGCGGTCGACGGAGACGACGATCATCGCGGCGGTCCGCGATGGGCGCAGCCCTTCGGCGGCGGCACCCCCGTCCCAGGCGGAGAGCACGCGCGTGTGCGGGCGCTTGGCGAGGTCGCGCACGAGCCGCGGGCCCTGACGTTCGAGCCGCGCGACGTCGGCGGCGGGGGCCTGCAGCAGGATCGGCACGAGCTGCGTGGGCCCGAAGTGCGCGTTGGCGAGCTGCTGCGCGCGCGATGACTCGGTGCCGGGCACGACGACGATCGAAGGCGACAGCGAGTGCGCCACGCCGAGCCCGATCACGGCGAGAACGGCGGCGATGAGGCCCCAGGCGAGCAGCGCAACCTGCGGCCGGCGGATGGAGAATCGGGCGAGATGCAGCATGCTCCCGAAGCTAGGCGCCGCGGGCGGCGCCGGCATCGGTGGCCTCCCCGGTCTCGTATCAGTAGTTACATGCCGTCGGCCGCCGGCTGCGTAATCATCTGCGGATGCCCCTGCTCGCCGTCAAGCTGCTGCTCGCCCCCGCGTTCGTCGTCGGCGCCTCGCTGGTGGCCCGGCGCTACGGGCCGCGGGTGGGCGGCCTGATCGCGGGTCTGCCGGTGGTCGCCGGCCCGATCCTGCTCGCGTACGCGCTGGAGCACGGGCGTGCATTCGCGGCGGGCGCCGCCGCGGGCACGCTGCTGGGACTCGTGTCGCTGATCGCGTTCGTGGTCGTGTACGCGCGGCTGGCGCCGCGCCTGTTCTGGGGCGCGAGCCTGCTCGTCGGCTGGCTGGCGTTCGCCGCGGCGACCGCCGTCTTCAGCGCGCTGTCGCTGTCCGTGGGCGTCTCGCTGGGCGTGGCGGCGGTGGCGCTGGCGCTGGGACTCGCGTGGCTCCCGCGCGCCGGCGCCGAGCGGCCCGTGCACGCGACGCCGCCGGCGTGGGACCTGCCGGTGCGCGCGGCGTGCGCGTGCGCGCTCGTGCTGAGCCTGACCGCGGTGGCGGGCTGGCTCGGGCCGCAGCTCAGCGGGCTGCTCGCGCCGTTTCCGATCATCGCGACGGTGCTGGCGACGTTCACGCACGCCCAGCGGGGAACCGACGAGCTGCTGCGGCTGCTGCGCGGGCTGGTGAGCGGCTTCGGCGCGTTTGCGCTGTTCTGCTTCACGCTGGCGGTGTCGCTGCACCGGCTGGACACCGTGGCCGCGTTCGCGCTTGCGTGCGGGGTGGCGCTGCTGACGCAGACGCTCGTGCTGGTGCTCGTGCGCGGAGAGCCCGCGTCGAGCCCGCTGCCCGCGCCGAGCCACCTGCCCGCGCCAAGCCCCCTGCCCGCGCCAAGCCCGCTGCCGGCGTCGACCGCGTTGCAGGAGTACTACGTGGGCACGCCGCCGCCGACGGGCTGATGGCGCACGCGCTCGCGCACGTCGGCGTCCTCCGGGTCGAGGACGGACGTCAGTCAGGCGTAGCCGGTCCACGACCACCACAGCACGCCGGGCGCGGGCGGGCCTGGCGCCGGGGCGGGTGTGCCCCTCCCCGGCGCCGTGAGTCAGCCCGTCATGGTTGCGTCAGTGCAGCGACATGTTCGGCTCGCCGGCGGAGTTGAGGCCGCTGGCGGAGGTGGTGCAGGTGCCGCCTTTGGGCGTGCCCGCGTTGTATGCCTGGGTGAGGCAGTTGCGCAGCCCGAGCTGTGCCCAGTAGTTGGGGTGTATGTCTTCCTGGAGTTCGTACGGCCCGATCAGCGTTTCGATCGTGCGGATCTGGTTGAACCACTCGCTCTTGTTGACCGCTTCGGTGGCTTTCCAGTTGGACAGGCCCTCTTCCTCCAGCATCCCCACGCCTTTGTCGCACAGGCGGTGGCTGTTGAAAGCGGAGGACAGTTCCATCGTCTTCACGTTCGACAGGCCGACGCCGGCGGCGGCGCCGAGGACGGTGTTGTCGATCGTCGGCAGCATCGTCGCGTTGGCGTAGTTGGCGTCCTTGTTCCAGAAGCCGCAGCCGCCGGTGAACTGCCTGCTGTAGCCGCTCTGCGTGTAGCGGAATTCCGACCCGTTGGGGATCGGCGAGGGGTAGTCCTGCACGAGGATCGTGTACTGCGAGCTGGTGTAGCCCGCGTTGGTCATGGCCGTGGCCACGTTCTTGATCGCGGTTTCGATTTCGCCCTTGATCTTGGAGACGTTGCCGGAGGTGAAGTTGTTCGTGACCGAGCTTTCTTCGCTGCAGTAGAAGTCGTAGAAGATCGTCGACTCGAGGAAGTCCTCGACGCACGTCGTGACGATGCCGGCGAAGTTGAAGTTGTTGCCGCCGATCGACAGCGCGACGAGCTTGACGTTGTGAGTGGCCGCGAAGTGCTGGAGCATCAGCGCCTGGCCTTCGTTTCCACCGGAGTTGTAGAAGTCGATGCCGGGCTTGAACAGGCCTTCGGTGCTGAAGCTGGAGGTCTTGGCGCCGGAGCAGGCGAGGTTCTCGCCGTTGACGCCGCCGCCGATGTAGACCTCGGCCGACTTGGAGCGGTGGCAGCCCTTGATCAGTTCGCCGGTGTCGGTGGAGTTGTCGTAGTACGCGGTCGAGCCGAGCGCGTCGGTTTTGGATGAGCTTTCGTCGGTGTTGCCGGCCCAGCGTCCTGCCTCCCCGGAGATGAACGAGTCACCGAGACTGACGACGGTCGGCGTGCCCGACCCGGGGCCTTCGGCGCGTGCCGTGGCGACGAGCGCGGTGAGGCCGTAGGCGAGTGACGCAGCGACGAGCGCCGTGCAAATGAGCGCGAGACGACGCCTCCCGCGATCTACGATCGAGTAGTGCATGTTTCCCCTCTGCATCAGCGCGCCGCTCCCTCGGCGGCGCTATCGAGCCGACCCTAACCGCTGTGCCTGCGAATAGTCAACCGGATTTCGACAATGTCCCTCAGACGTCGGCGCTGCCGCCGGCGGCGCGGGCGGGCGCCTCGCCCCACAGCTGCTCGAGGCGATAGAAGTCGCGCGTCTCTGGCGTGAAGATGTGGACGATGACGTCGAGGTAGTCCATCAGGATCCAGCCGGCCTGCGCGGAGCCCTCGACCCTGCGCGGGAGCGTGTCGTGCTCGCGCTTGAGCCCTTCGAGGATGCCGTCGTGGATCGCCTTGGCCTGGCGGCCGGTGTTGCCGGAGCAGACGAGGAAGTAGTCGGTGTAGCCGAGCACGCCGCGCAGGTCGAGCTCGACGACGTCGATCGCCTTCTTGTCGGCGGCATAGCCGGCGATCGCGCCGAGCAGCTCGACGCCCTGCAGCGCGGCGTCGTGCGTCATCGCAGCGCCTCGGCGGGCGCGCGATACAGGCCGTGCTCGGCGATGTAGCCGGCGACGGCGGGCCCGACGAGATCGTCGACGGCTTCTGCGCCCGCGACACGGCGGCGGACGAGCGAGGAGGAGACGTCGATGGGCGGCATGTCGAGGAAGCGCACGCGGTCGGCGCCCGTGCGGGCCTCGCCTCCGGCGCCGTCGGCGAGCTCGATCGCACCGAGCGCCTCGAGCACGCGCCGCCGCGCTGCGCCCGCGCGCGTGGCCACTGCGAGCTGCGCGAGCTCGAGCAGCCGCTCGGGCTCACGCCAGGAGCCCAGCGTGCTGGCGGTGTCGGCTCCGACGATGAACGTCAGCTCGGCGTGGGGATGGCTGGCATGCAGAGATCTCAAGGTATCCACGGTATAGGACAGTCCGCCGCGCTCGATCTCGACGGCGCAGACGGACACGCCGTCGACGCCGTGGACGGCCAGCCGGCACATGCGCAGGCGGTGCTCCGGACCCGGGTCGCGGCGGTCCTCGGCGTTCTCGGCGTTGGCCTTGTACGGCGTGGTGTGGGTGGGCACGAGCAGCACGCGCTCGAGCCCGAGCTCCCGGCGCGCGTGGCGCGCGGCGGCGAGGTGGCCGAGGTGGGGCGGGTTGAAGGTCCCGCCGAGGATGCCGAGCGAGCGCTCGCCGCCATGCGATCCGCCGTCGGCCGCCACCGGCCGCTCACGCGCGGACGTGTCCGTCGCCTTCGACGAGGTACTTGAACGTGCACAGCTCGCGCAGCCCGATCGGCCCGCGCGCGTGCAGCTTCTGCGTGGAGTTGCCGATCTCGGCGCCCATCCCGAACTCTCCCCCGTCGGTGAAGCGCGTGGAGGCGTTGACGTACACGCAGGCGGCGTCGACGCCCAGCTGGAAGGCGCGCGCGGCGGCGGTGTCGCAGGTGACGATCGCCTCGGAGTGGCCGCTGCCGTGGCGGGCGATGTGCTCGATGGCGTGCTCGACGGAGTCGACGACGCCGACGGCGATGATCGGCGCGAGGTACTCGGTGGCCCAGTCCTCGTCGGTGGCGTCCTCGACGATCAGATCGGGGATCGCGCCGCTGGGAGCGATCGCGTGCTGGGCGCGTTCGTCGGCGCGCACGTGGACGCCGGCGGCGGCAAGCGCGCCGAGCACGCGCGGCAGGAAGTCGGCGGCGACGCGCTCGTGCACGAGCAGCGTCTCGGCGGCGTTGCACACACCGGGGCGCTGGGTCTTGGCGTTGAGCACGATCGCGAGCGCGTGGTCGAGGTCGGCGGCGGCGTCGACGTAGACGTGGCAGTTGCCGGAGGCGGCGTAGATGACGGGCACGGTGGCGACGGCCTGCAGCGCGTCCTTGAGGCCCTCGCCGCCGCGGGGGATGATCAGGTCGACGCTGTCCTTCTGGGTGGCGAGCTCGGCGAGCTCCTGGCGTCCGCCGCCCGAGACGAGGCTGACGCAGCCGTCGGGCAGCCCGGCGGCGACGGCCGCCTCGCCGGCGATCTGCGCGAGCGCGGCGTTGGAGTGGGTGGCCGAGGAGGAGCCGCGCAGGACGATCGCGTTGCCGGACTTCAGGCACAGCGCGGCGGCGTCGATGGTGACGTTCGGCCGCGCCTCGTAGACGACGGCGACGACGCCGAGCGGGACGCGCACCTTGCGCACGTCCAGGCCGTTGGGCAGGCGCTGGCCGGAGATGACCTCGCCGACGGGGTCGGCGAGCGCGACGATCTGGCGCACGGCGTGGGCGATCGCGACGACGCGCTCCTCGTCCAGGCGCAGGCGGTCGAGCAGCGCGGCGCCGATGTCGGCTTCGCGCGCGAGCTGCATGTCGCGCTCGTTGGCGACGAGGATCTCTTCGAGCCGGCTCTCGAGCGCGAGCGCGATCTCCTCGAGCGCGGCGTCCTTGACGGCGGTGTCGGTCTGCGCGAGCGTGCGCGCGGCGCGCTTGGCGGCGGCGCAGGTGTCGGCTACGGATGAGACGGCGGTCGCCATGCCGTACAGGGTAGAGCGCTCAGTCGAGCACGAGGTAGTCGCGGTGCACGGCCTCGTCGCTGGCGCGCGGAAGTATTTCGCGCACGGCGTCGGACTTGAGCCCGAGCACGCGCCGCAGCTCGACGGCGGAGTAGCTGCAGATGCCCTTGGCGAGCGTGCGCCCGCGGGCGCCGTCGTCGTCTGGGCGCTCGGCGATGTCGACGGCGTCGCCGGCGTCGAAGTCGCCGATCACGTCGACGACGCCGACGGGCAGCAGGCTGGCGCTGCCGTCGCGCACGGCGCGCACGGCGCCGGCGTCGATCACGAGCGTGCCGCGTGAGGGCTTGGCGTACTTGAGCCACAGCTTGAAGCTCGAGTAGCGCGCCTCGCGCGCGGCAAAGCGCGTGCCCTCGCGCTCGCCGGCGAGCACCGCGGCGAGCGCGTGCGCGCGCACGCCGTTGCAGATCACGGTGGTGATCCCGGCGGCGGTGGCCATCTCCGCGGCGACGACCTTCGAGCGCATCCCGCCCGACCCGAGCGGCGAGGTCGTGTGGCCGATCTCGAGGTCGTCGAGCGTGGCGAAGTCGCTGACCTCGGCGACGATCCGCGCGTCGGGGTGCAGTCTGGGGTCGGCGGTGAACAGCCCGTCGATGTCGGTCATCAGGATCAGCTCGTCGGCGGCGATCAGCACCGCCACCTGGGCGGCGAGGAAGTCGTTGTCGCCGAAGGAGATCTCGTCGGTGGCGGTCGTGTCGTTCTCGTTGATCACCGGCAGCACCCGCCACTCCAGCAGCGTGCTGAGCGTCTGGCGCGCGTTGAGGTAGTGCGTGCGCGCGCTCATGTCGAAGAACGTCAGCAGCACCTGCGCGCTGGTGACATCGCGCTCGCGCAGCAGCTCGTCGTAGATCCTGTAGAGCTTGCCCTGGCCGACGGCGCTGGCGGCCTGCAGCGCGCCGATCGTGGTCGGCCGCTGCGGCAGGTTCATCACGCGCATCCCGCGCGCGATCGCGCCGCTGGTGACGACGATCACCTCCGCGCCCTCGCGGTGCAGCCCGGCGAGCTGGTCGCAGACGTTCGCGAGCACGTCCATCCGCGGCGTGCCCTCGCTGTCGGCGACGACGCTCGATCCGAGCTTGATGACCAGCCGTCTCATGCCTTGAGCTTATTTGCATAGGGCGCCCACGCCGCGGTAGGCGGGCGGCGCTACTCGTGCGGGTCGAGCTCGAATGTGACGCCGGCGATCTCGATCTCGTCCCCCGGCTGGAACCCCTCCGCCTCGAGTGCGCCGATGACGCCGATCCGCCGCAGCCTCCCCTCGAGGTAGGCCATCGCGTCCTCGTTGTCGATGTCGAAGCGTTCGAGCAGGCGCTCGATGCCGCGGCCACGGACGGCGAACGTCCCCTCCCCCAGCGCCTCGACGTGAAAGCCGGCGCCGGCGGTGGGACGGAAGACCATGTGCTCGGCGAGCTCCTGCTCGCCGCCACGCGCGCCGCCCTCAGCGAGCCCGTCCGCCATGGTGGCGAGGTCGGGGACGAGCCGCAGCAGCAGCTCGCCGAGCTCGTGCACGCCGGCGCGCGTCGCGCTCGAGGTGGCGAGCACGGGCACGTCGTCTCCAAGCCTTTGCTGCCATTCGGCGACGGCCTCCCGCACGCGCTCCTCGGGCACGAGGTCGGCCTTCGACAGCACGAGCACCCGCGGCAGCCGCGCCAGGCGCTCGTCGTGCGCCGCCAGCTCGTGCTCGATCGTGGCGTGGTTGACCACGGCGTCGGCCTGCTCGCCCTGCGAGAGCTCGGGCGCGATGTCGAGCACGTGTACGAGCAGCCGCGTGCGCTCGACGTGCGCGAGGAAGTCGTGCCCGAGACCGGCGCCCTCGCTGGCGCCCTCGATCAGGCCGGGGATGTCCGCGACGACGAGCTGGCGATCAGGAGCTTCATGTGCCCCGAACGGGGTATCCAGGACTCCCAGCACCGGCGAGAGGGTCGTGAACGGGTAGTCGGCGACCTTGGGGGCGGCCCGCGTGAGCCGCGCCAGAAGTGAGGACTTGCCGGCGTTGGGCAGGCCGACGAGACCCACGTCCGCGAGCAGCCTGAGCCTCAGCTCGAGCCAGCCTTCCTCACCGGCAAGGCCGTGCTCGGCGAAGCGCGGCGCCTGTCGCGTGGGCGTGGCGAAGCGCTTGTTGCCCTTGCCGCCGCTGCCGCCGCGGGCGATCGTGGCCGTCTGGCCGTCCGCGAGCAGTTCCCAGCGGCGCCCGAGCAGGTCGGCCGCCTCGCGCTCCTGGCCTTCGGCGTTCTCGGAACCGGCGGCCTCGTCGTGAGCGGCGCCCTGCGAGCCCACGATCTGCGTGCCGGGGGGAACCCTGATCGTCAGCGTCTCCCCTTCGGCGCCGTGACGCTGCGAGCCGCCGCCATGCCCACCGCGTCCGGCCCGGTAGTGGCTGCGGCGCTTGAAGCCCTGCAGGTCGCGCAGCGAGTCGTCGCACACGACCACCACGTCGCCCCCGCGTCCGCCGTCGCCGCCGTCGGGGCCGCCGCGCGGCACGTGCGCTTCGCGGCGGAAGCTCGCGGAGCCGTCGCCGCCGGCGCCCGCCTGGACGTAGATCCTCGCGCGATCGTGAAGCATGCAGACCATCGTGACAGCAGCGACACCGCCAGACGGGCCCGGATCGGCTATGGGTAGACGCTGAGCACAGCATCCACGCCGACCCCCACAAGGAGCGAGCCAGCCCATGACTGACGAGATCCCTCCCACCGCAGGCCGTGTCTTTCTGATCACAGGAGCCTCTTCGGGGATCGGCGCGGCGACCGCGCGCCGCGCGCGTGCGGAGGGTTGGCGCGTGGTGCTGGCGGCGCGCTCGCTCGATCGCCTGCAAGGGCTCGCCGAGGAGCTCGGCGGAGCTGAGCACGCACTGGCGGTCCGCTGCGACGTGACCGAGTGGGAGGACCAGCAGGGGATGGTCGAGGCGGCGCTGGCGTCGTTTGGGCGGATCGACGCCGTCTTCGCGAATGCCGGCTTCGGCGGCCCGCGCGGCTTCCTCAACGACTCGCCCGAGCATTGGCGCGAGATGGTGCTGACGAACGTCTACGGGGCGGCGTTGACGCTGCGGGCGACGATCCCCGTGCTGAAGGAGTCCCGCGGACACCTGCTGCTGACTTCGAGCGTCGCCGGGCGCCGCGCGCTGCCGGGCTCGCTGTACTCGTGCACCAAGCACGCTGTGACGGCGATGGGCGAGGCGGCGCGCCAGGATCTGAACGGGACGGGGATCCGGGTGACGCTGATCGAGCCCGGGGTCACCGACACCCCGTTCTTCGACAACCGCCCGACGGACGCGCCGCTGCAGGACGACGACATTGCCCGCGGCGTGATCTACGCGGTCTCACAACCGCCGCACGTGGACGTCAACGAGATCCTGATCCGACCGACGGCGCAGCCTGTGTGATCGCGCCGCACGGCGACCTTCCCGCGGCGAGCGGCCACGCACCCCGCCGCGGCGTTGTGCGGCGCATTCTCAGCCCTGATCGGCGGCGGGCAGCACGCTGACGACGCGACCGCGCCAGCCGTTGCTGAACTGCACGGTCCCGGCGGCGCGCGCGTACAGCGTGTCGTCTTTGCCGATGCCCACGCCGGCGCCGGGCTTGAAGCGGGTGCCGCGCTGGCGCACGATGATCTCGCCGCCGGTGACGGTCTCGCCGGCGAACGTCTTGACGCCCAGACGCTGGGCGTTGGAGTCGCGGCCGTTGCGGCTCGAGCCGAGCCCCTTCTTATGAGCCATCTGCAGTCTTCTCCTCGCTCGCCTTGGGCGCCTCGCCGGGAGCGTCGGCCTGTTTGGCTTTGCTCGCTTTGGCGGCGCCGGCGCTGATCTCGGTGACCTCGATCTTGGTCAGCTCCTGACGGTGCCCGGTGCGCCGTTTGTAGCCGCGCTTCGGCTTGAACTTGAACACGCGCAGCTTCTCGCCGCGCACGTGCTCGATCACCTTGGCGGTGACCTTCACGTTGGCCAGACCGGCCGCGTCGAAGACCGCCTCGTCGGAGCGGTAGAGCATCGGCTCGAGCGCCACGTCGGCGCCCTCGGCGGCGGGCAGGCGCTCGACGAGCAGGGTCTGGCCCCGCTCGACGCGGTACTGCTTGCCGCCGGTCTTCACGATCGCGTACATGTCTGTGTGGGTCTCGATTTCTGTGGCTTGTGAGAGCGTGCCCCGCGCGACTTGCGCCGGCGGGTCCTCGCCTACTCGGGTGTGGCCTTGGCCTTGGCGGCCGAACGGCGCCGTCCGCCCCTGCGGCCACGACGCCGAGGTTTGGATTGTAGGCCATCCTCGCCGGCCTCGCCCTCGGGCGCATCGGCGCCATCCTGCGTGCCATCCGCGACCGCGAGCGGATCGAGCGCCGTCTCCTCCTCGGGCTCGGTGTCGATCGCCGTCGGCGACTCGCTGAGGCCGGCTTCGCGACGCGCCTCCGCGTCCTCGCTTTCGACGGGAGCCCGGCGCCTGCGCCCGCCTGTGCCCTTCAGGGTGCGCGACTCGGCCTGCTCGGATGCGCTGCGCCCGCCGCCGGCTGTCGGTGAGCGACGCCTGCCGCGCCCGCCGGAGCGGGTGTCGACCGCGCGTACGGGCGGCGTGATGACCTCGCCGGACTCGTCCAGCAGCAGCGCGCTCGCGGCGGTGCGGCCGACCTGGTCGATGCGCACCATGCGCTTCTCGCCCACATACGGCGAGGCGCCGGCGATGGAGATGATGTAGCCGTCGATTTTCGCGACGGCGTCGTCGACGTCGTACATGTGCGGCTCGACGATCTCGACCAGCACCTCGTCGCCCTGGCGGAACGGCAGCGCGCGCTCCTCGACCTCCTCGCGCGTGCCCATGAAGGTGATCGCGAAGTGATCCAGCGTGAGGCCTTCGGAGCCCTCGAACAGGAACGACTTGCCGGTCTGCGCCTCCAGCGCGTGCAGGACCCGCGATCCGTGGCCGGTGAACTGGGTGCTCACGCGCGGGTTGATCTGGACCAGGAACGCCTCCGCCTCCGGATGTTCGGCGGCGATGTCGCGCAGCCTGCGCTCGAAGTCGATCGCGATCGTCTCCTCCGAGCGGATCACGCCCTCGCCCTCGCATGTCGGGCACGGGCGGCTCATGATCTCGCGCACGCCCTCGGTGACGTTCTGGCGGGTCATCTCGACGAGGCCGAGCTTCGAGATCTCGGCGGTGAACGTCTTCGTGCGGTCCTCGTCGAGCGTCTTGCGCAGCGTCTTCATGACCGCGTCGCGGTTGCGCGCGCGCGCCATGTCGATGAAGTCGATCACGATGATGCCGCCGATGTCTCGCAGCCGCAGCTGGTTGACGACCTCCTCGGCGGCCTCCAGGTTGGTCTTGGTGATCGTGTCCTCCAGGCCGGCGCCCTTGCCGCGGCCGATGAAGCTGCCGGAGTTGACGTCGATCACCGTCAGCGCCTCGGCGTAGTCGATGATCAGGTAGCCGCCGCTGGGCAGGTCGACGCGGCGAGAGAGCACGCCTTCGATCGCCTTGTCGACGCGGTATGCCTCGAACAGCGGCTCCTGCTCCTGCCACAGCTCGACGCGCTCGACCAGCTCGGGCGCGGTGCGCGTGAAGAACGACACCAGGCGGTGGTACTGCTGCTCGTCGTCGACGATCGCGCGCTCGAAGTGCGCGGAGAAGATGTCGCGCACGACGCGCACAGACAGGTCGGCCTCCTGGAAGACGAGATCGGGCGCCACCGTCTCCTCCACGCGTTTGACGAGCACCTCGTGCAGCTTGTGCAGGTACTTCAGCTCGCGTTCGAAGTCCTCGCGCTTGGCGCCGTGCGCGGCGGTGCGGATGATCACGCCGCCGCCGTCGGTCTGCAGGTTGGCGGTCTGGCGGCGCAGGCGTTCGCGCTCCTTGTCCTCCAGGCGCCGGGAGACGCCGACGCCCTCGCCGGTGGGCGCGTAGACCATGTAGCGCCCGGCGATCGTCAGCTCCATCGACAGGCGCGCGCCCTTGGTCTTCAGCGGGTCCTTGACGACCTGCACGACGATCTCCTGGCCGGGTTTGAGCAGGTCGGCGATCTTGCGCCCGCCGCCTCCCCCGCGCCCGCGCTTGGGCGTCTCGACGCCCGGCAGGACGATCTCGTCGACGTGCAGGAAGCCGTTCTTCTCGAGGCCGATGTCGACGAACGCGGCCTCCAGGCCCGGCAGGACGTTGTCGACCTTGCCCTTGTAGATGTTGCCGACGATCGAGCGGCCGCCGCGGCGCTCTATGTAGAGCTCAGCGACGCGGTAGCCGGCCTCCGGGCCCCCGCCGCGCTTGCGGCTGCTGGCCGCTTTGCGGGCAGCGGAGGAGGAACGCGAGGCGGCGGGGGTTCCGCTCGCCTCCAGAAGCGCCACGCGCGTCTCCGCGCGGTCGACGCTGACAAGCACTTGCTTTTTCAATTTGATCCAGTCTTTCGGTATGGAAGAGGGCCGAGCATCGGGCGGAGGGGCGCCGGGTCGGCGAGCCTGCACGTACCCGGTGCGCCAGCTTGGATGCACCCCGCGCGAAGTGGCGCTGGGGGTCTGATGAGGGATGCTCGGCGAACATGACGTCTAGTAGCGCGGTACGCGGCCCTTCAGCGCCGCTGAGGTGCGCGCCTGGACGTAGATCGATTGCAACAGGCCGATGCCCAGCAGGGTGGCGATCACCGACGAGCCGCCATAGCTCATGAGCGGAAGCGTGACGCCGGTGATTGGCATGATCCCAATAGTCATCCCTACGTTGACAAAGACCTGGAATATGAGCATAGCTGCTATGCCGGCGGCGATCAGCGAGCCGAACAGGTCCTTGGCCATCACCAGCACGCGCAGCGTGCGCGAGATCAGCAACGCGTACAGCAGCAGCACGAGCCCCGCGCCGACGAAGCCGTACCTTTCGCCGAGCGCCGCGAACACGAAGTCGGTGTCGCTCTCGGGCACGAAGCCGTAGGGCACCTGGCTGGCGTTCGCTCCACGGCCGGTCTTGCCGCCGGAGCCGATCGCGATCTTGGACTCCTGCTGCTGATACGTGGGGTCGGGCACCCCTTCTTTCGTTTCGCGTTCCTTGGCTTCGGCTTCCTTCTGCGAGCTCGTCGGATGCAGGAAGGCCGTCAGCCGTTCGACCTGGTAGGACTTGAGCACGTGCACGCCGATCGCGGGCCCGGCGGCGAGCACGAACGCGATCGACACGCACACGAGCGCGGCGAGCCCGGCGAGGTGGCGCCAGGAGGTGCCGGCCACGAACAGCAGCATGCAGGCGATCGTCATGTACACGAGGCCCGAGCCGAGGTCGGGCTGGGCGATCACGAAGATCGTCGGCACGAGCGCCGCGATCAGCACGCGCACGGTCGTGTCGCGCTCGCGCAGCCGTCGCGAGCGGTCGACGATGAACGCGGAGAGCGCGAGGATCAGCAGGATCTTGCCTACCTCGGAGGCCTGGAAGGAGAACAGCGGGAAGTTGATCGCGCGCTGCGAGCCGTTGGCCGAGTGGCCGAGGCCGAGCACCGCGAGAATGCTGAAGAGCAGCGCCCCGTAGAGCACGTTCTTGTAGCGGCGCAGGCGCGCGTAGTCCAGCCGCGAGAGGCCCAGCATCGCCACGAAGCCGATCGTCAGGTAGATGACCTGGCGGTCGACGTAGTAGTGCGGGTCGCCCTTGACGAGGTTGCGCGTGGCCGCGTTGAGCGTGACGATCGAGCAGATGCCGAGCCCGATGATCGCGAGCGTCAGCAGCGGGTCGAGCGGCAGGCGCAGCGCGCGCGGCGGCGCCGCGGGGGCCTCTTCGCTGGGCTTGATCGGGCTGAGCGGGCTCAACGCGTCTGCGAGCTCCCGGCGACGAACTTCTTCGGCTTGCCGTACCACTGCGAGGCGATCAGGCGCGCGATCGGCGCGGCCGTTTCGGCGCCGAAGCCGCCTTCCTCGACGGTCACGGCGATCACGATCGGACGCTGCTGGTTGCCGATGTAGCACATGTACCAGGACTGTTCCACGTGCCCGGTGCGTTCGGCGGTCCCGGTCTTCCCATACACCGGGTCTTCTTCCTGGTTCCAGCCCGTCCACACCGGCGTCGAGGTGCCGCCGGGCGCGCTGGCGGCCTCGTGGATCCCTTCCATCACGAGGCTCAGGTCTTCGTAGTTGAGATGCACGTGGCGGCTGGGGAAGCTCAGCGTCTGCACGAGGTTGTGGTTGGCTTCGTCGATCTGCTTGCCGAGATGCGGGGTCACGACGGTGCCGTTGCCACCGTTGCGGTAGGCGTTGGCGAGCGTCGAGTAGGCGACGGCCATCTGCAGCGGGTCGGTCAGCAGATCCCCCTGCCCGACCGCCAGGTCCATGTTGTAGCCGACGGTCCACGGCGCCCCGGGTTCGGCGACGATGTAGCAAGGCTGGCCGTGGTGTTCGTGCTGGCACTTGGCTTCGAGCGCGTTCTGTTCTGCCAGCCACTTGCGGCTCGGCACCACGCCGGGGAACTCGCTCGGCAGGTCGATCCCGGTCGGCTCCCCCACCCCGAGTTCCTTGGCCTTCTTCTGGATGATTTCCCCGCCGTGTTCGTTGGCCAGCTTGCCGACGGTGAAGAAGTACGTGTCGGAGGAGACCTTCAGCGCTTCGACGAGCCCCACCGCCCCGTAGTTGGCGAGCCCGGCGTTGCAGAACTTCTCGGTCGAGACGTAGATGCATTCCCCCGCACCGAGACCCTCCGCGGGGTTGATGACGCCGGCTTCGAGCGCCGCCATCGCGGTGATCGGCTTGAACGTAGAGCCCGTCGGGTATTCGCCTTCGTCGGCCAGGTCGGTCAGCCGCCCGGGTTCGCTGCCGGTGTGGCCCGCCAGCCTCTTGTATTCCGTTTCGGTCAGTCCTTTGGCGAACTTGTTCGGGTCGAAGCTCGGATAGGAGCCCATCGCGAGTACTTCGCCGTTGCGCGGGTCGAGCGCGACGAACCCGCCCGCGATCGCCGGTTTGCCGCCGGCGCGCGCGTGTTCCATGCCCTCCAGCAGCGCCTTTTCGCTCGCCTTCTGCAGTCCGAGGTCGAGCGTCGTCTGCAGGATGTGCCCTGGACGCGGCGGCATCGGCGTGAGCTTGCTGGGGACGGGCTGGCCTTCGGCGTTGACCGCGATGCGCTGCACGCCGGGCACGCCGCTGAGGTAGTGGTCGTAGTAGTACTCGAGGCCCGCCTGGCCGACGATCGTGCCCTGCTGTACGCCGCGGAACGCGGGCGATTCCAGCTCGGTTTTGTTGATCTGCCCGACGTAGCCGAGGATCTGCGCGGCCATTTCACCGTCGGGGTATTCGCGAATCGAGACCGGTTCCTGCACCACTCCGGGGAATTCGCCGGCGCGCTCGCCGATGACCGTCAGCGGGCCACTCCCGGCGGCGGTCTTGACGGTCACCGGCGCATACGGCGTCGCGGTGATGCCCTCGACGACGTCTTCGTCGATCGTGCGCGGGCTGAGCTGGATCACACGGCCCAGTCGCCTGAAGAGCCGCGCCAGCCCCACCGCCGAGCGCGGCAGCGGCGGCACCGCCACGCGCGGCGGACCGGTCGCCCGCCGCAGGCGTTCGAGCTCGCGCCGCTGTGCGTGCGTCAGGCGCCGAACGCCGCCCAGCGCGACCTCATAGCCGGAGAGCCGCTTGACCGCAGCCTGGCGCACGGATTCTGCGGCGAAGAGGCTCTTCTGGTATTCGGCCACCTGCGATGAGATGCCGGCGGGCAGCTCGTCGGGCACGATCCGCACGGCGTTGGTGACAATGCTGCCCACGATCGCCTGGCCTTCGCGGTCGAGGATCTGCCCACGAGGCGCCGCGATCGGAAGATGACGCGCGCCGTTGTTGTCCGCCTGCTGGACGTACTGTTCGCTGGAGAGGACCTGCAGGTACCACAGGCGGAAGAAGATAACGCCGAACATCACCATCACCACGCCGCCGATGATCGCCACGCGCAGCGCCAGCTGCGGCGAGACGGGTACGCGCGGATCACGCGGGCGAACCGGCTCGATCGAGCTCATGCCGTCACGGTTTGATCAGCGGGCTCAACCCGCCGGTCGTGTAGGAGCGCCGCCGGCGCCGGCGGCGGGCGTCCTCGGGCAGAGCGCCCTCGAGCGCGCGGCGCGTCAGCGCCCACGTCGGCAGCGCGATGATCGTGTTGACGAGCGCCCCGAGCACGATCTGGCGCAGCAGCTCGAAGCTGATCGGGGCGTCGACGCCGAGCATGAACTCCATCAGCGAGTAGCCGACGAGCGAGACGGCGGAGGCGACGGCGCCGACGATCAGCGGCGTGAGCGCCGCCTGCGGGTCGCGCAGCTCGCGCAGCCGTCCACACCAGTAGCCGATCAGCGTGAGGATCAGCGAGGTCAGCCCGAGCGTCTGCACCAGCGCCAGGTCGACGAACAGGCCGACGGCGAAGCCGCAGGCGGCGCCGATGCTGGAGCCGCACATCAGCCCGACGAAGGCCACCAGCAGCGAGCACAGGTCGGCGTTCACGCCGAACACCGGCAGCTCTGAGACGACCCCGACCTGGAAGAACACGACGATCAACGCGAACACGGCCAGGCGCAGCGCCAGCGAGCTGGACACGGCGCCGTTCATCCACCCACCTGCGTGGAGGCGAGCTGTTCGCCGCTGGGTGCGCTGTGCCCCGCAGGCAGGCTGGCGGCAAGCTGGCTGAGGTTCGACGGCCGCGTCCCCGCCCCAGAGGTGAGCACCTGGACGATGCCCAGGTCGTGCAGGTTGGCGTACGGATGCACGGTGACGGACTCGTAGGCGCTTTCTTCGTTGACCGAGGTGACCTTCCCGATGAGCAGCCCCGGCGGATACAGCGATTCGTAGGGTGGAGGCGCCACCGTGCCGGCGGTGACAACGTCTTCGCCGACGTTGGCCTGGTTGGCGGGCAGGTACAGCAGCTGCAGATCGCCGGGTTCGCCCACTTTGGGCTGCAGGAGCCCTGTGGCATTGCTCGTGCCGATCCTTGCGGTTACGCCCATCGAGCTGTCCGTGATGAGGTCGACGAGGGCGCCATCGGATGCCACCTGGGCCACCTTGCCGACGAGGCCTTCGCCGTCGATCACGGGGTCGTTGACTCGCACGCCCGCCGATTCGCCCTTGTCGATCGTGACCGTCGAGTACCAGATGTTCGGGGCGTTGTACACAACTTCGGCGGTCACCGGACGGTAGTCGTTCACGCCGAGCTGATCGAGGTGGTACAGCGCGATCAGCTGATGCTCGGTCCGTTTTTCGGCCTGGTCGGCGACCAGCTCGCGGCGGAGCTCGTTGACCTGCTTGACCGACTGCGCCAGCTGGCTTTTCGCGTGCAGCGCGTTGCCGAACCAGCCGAACAGGTCGCGCACGGGCTTGAGCGCCTTGTTCGCGCCGTCCTGCAGCGGCGAGACGACCGTCAGGAAGTCGCGCTGCACGGCGTGCAGGCGACCGTTGGGGGCCTCACCGAAGTAGGCCGTCAGGAGCAGCAGGGAGAGCACGACGAGCAGCCCGAGGAGCGCTCGTCGACGCCGGACCGTCTTATCGGGCACCGTTGACTACCTTCCGAAGCGTTAGATCGACAGAGTACCCAGGCAACAGGCGGGTCGTCGCACCCGGCTACCGCCGGCGGCGGTTGCGCGAGGTCCGGTTCGAGCGGTGGATCGCCTCGAACTCCTCCAGCGACCGCCCCGAGCCGACCGCCACGCACGTCAGCGGCGACTCCGCCAGGTGCGCGGGCATCTGCGTCTCCTCGCGCAGCCGCTCGTCGAGGCCCTGCAGCAGCGAGCCGCCGCCGGCGAGCATGATGCCGCGGTCCATGATGTCCGAGGCCAGCTCGGGCGGGGTGCGGTCGAGCGTCTCCTTGACGGCTTCGATGATCTGGTTCAGCGGCTCTTCCAGCGCCTGACGGATCTCCTCGCTGGTCAGCACGACGGTCTTGGGCAGGCCGGCGACCATGTCGCGCCCGCGGATCTCGGCCTGCAGCTCCTCGGCCATCGGACACGCGGAGCCGATCTCCAGCTTCAGCTCCTCGGCGGTCTGCTGGCCGATCAGCAGCTTGTACTCTTTCTTGGCGTAGTTGATGATCGCCTCGTCCATCTCGTCGCCGCCGACGCGGATCGACTGCGAGACGACGATCCCGCCGAGCGAGATGACCGCAACCTCGGAGGTGCCGCCGCCGATGTCGACGACCATCGAGCCGGTCGGCTCGCCGACCGGCAGTCCGGCGCCGATCGCCGCCGCCATCGGCTCCTCGATCAGATACGCGGTGCGCGCGCCGGCCGACAGGCACGCCTCCTCGACGGCGCGCTTCTCCACGCCGGTCACCCCCGAGGGCACGCACACGACCACGCGCGGGTGCGCCCAGCGGTTCTGATGCACCTTCTGGATGAAGTGCCTGAGCATCTGCTCGGTCACGTCGAAGTCCGCGATCACGCCGTCCTTGAGCGGGCGGATCGCCTGGATCGTCCCCGGCGTGCGCCCGAGCATGCGCTTGGCCTCGATGCCGACAGCGTGCACTTCGCCGCTGCGCGAGTCGATCGCGACGACGCTCGGCTCGGACAGGACGATGCCCCGGCCGCGCACGTACACGAGCGTGTTGGCCGTACCCAGGTCGACCGCCATGTCACGACCGCCGAACCCTGTCAGATAGCTGAAGATGCCCATATAAAGAGAGAGGGCACGCTCAGATCCGGTCCGGCGCCACGGCTTCGCGGCGCCTCTGCGGCCAACGCTCGTCGGGGGCGCACCCGAGGGGCAGTCTAGCGGACTCCCCTGCTCGCCCTGCAAATCTGAGATTGGATTTGCAGGTATCTACGGTCGCAGCTCGGGGTAGATCTCGAGCAGCGTCGCGAGCGGCAGGCCGACGACGTTCTCCTCTTCGCCGTCGAGCGCCAGCGCGAGCTTCGCGCCGGCGCCCTGGATCGCGTAGCCGCCCGAGCGCCCGCGCCACTCCTCGGTGGCGACGTACCAGTCGAGCAGCTCGCGCTCGAGCTCGCGGAAGGTGACCCGCGTGCGCGCCACCGCGGTCCGCTCTTCATCGGGAAGCAGCAGCGCCAGCCCGCTGAGCACCTCGTGCGTGTGCCCGCCGAGCGCCGTGAGCGTCTCGCGCGCGGCGGCCGCGTCGGGCGGCTTGCCGTAGATCAGGCCGTCGAGCACGACGATCGTGTCGCAGCCGAGCACCGCCTCCGCTGCGCCCTCGCGGCGCACGGCGCGCGCCTTGCGCAGGGCGTTCTCGACCGCCACCCGCGCGGGGTCGGGTCCCTGCTCGAGCTCGTCCGCGTCGGAGACCCTGACCGTGAACGGGACGCCCAGCCGCTCGAGCAGTGCCCGCCGCTGCGGCGAGCCGGAGGCGAGGACGAGCGGGAGCGGCGCGCGGTCGGCTGCCACCGTCGGGCGCGGGAACTACAGGTCCTCGAAGAACAGGGCGGCCTCGCGCGCGGCCGACTCCGGCGAATCGGACCCGTGCACCATGTTGGTGCCCGTCTCGATCGCAAAGTCACCGCGGATGCTGCCGGGCGCCGCCTCGAGCGGGTTGGTCGCGCCGATCAGCTGTCGTGCGGCCTTGACCGCGTCGCTCCCCTCCAGCACCATCGCGAGGATCGGGCCGGAGGTGATGAAGTCGACGAGCTCGCCGAAGAACGGCCGCTCGGCGTGCTCTGCGTAGTGGCGCTCGGCCAGCTCACGCGTGACGGTCATGTGCCTCAGCGCGACGATGCGCAGGCCCTTGCGCTCGAAGCGGGCGATGATCTCGCCGCTCAGGCCGCGTGCGAAGGCGTCGGGCTTTACAAGGATCAGCGTTCGGTCCATGGGTTCCTTTGGTCGGTCTGGAAGGTGCCGCTCGGTTTACGGGCGTGCAGATCAGGTGCTGGGACGTGCGCGACCGCCGGGACGGTTGGCGCGCGAGGAGCTGCGTGGCCTGGCGGCCGCCGGCTCGGAGGCCAGCGCCGGCTCCGCCGGCTCGGCCTCGGCCTCCTCGGAGGAAGCCGGAGCAGGGCTGAGCTCGGTCACGTCGCTCTCGCGCGCGGGTGTACTGCGACGGCGACGCGAGCGCGGCGCCGAGAGACCTGGGACGTCGGCCTCGCAGTAGGGGCAGATCGTCCACGCCTGGTCGAGCGGACGCGCGCAGCTCGCGCAGCGCTCCTTGAGCTTGCGCAGGCAGCTGGGACAGCGTATGAAGTCGCGCTCCACGCGGTAGCTGCAATGCGGGCACAGCTCCTGGTCCAACTGCTTCAGGCGCACCTCTGCCGCCTGGGTCTCCAACTCCCGCTCGCGCACGTCCTCCAGGTACTCTGGCGGGCGCAGGATCATGTAGATGATCGTGCCCACGAACGGGAACAGCGAGGCCGCGGTGGCGCACGCGACGAGCATCGGATCGAGGATCCTGCGGCGCGCGTCGGCGTAGGTCCAGTAAATCAGCGAGAAGTACAGGACGACGACGAACAGAATCAGCAGATCCACGGCCAGGTTCAAGCCGCTGCTTTCGATTCCGAAATATGCCAGGGGGAGCATCGGCCGGCTGAGTTTAGAGAAACAGGCGGCCGAAGCCATAGCCTGCAGCGAAAAATACGAGTATCACGAGCGCGACGATCAGCGCGACGGCGCCGATCATCGTGAGCACCGACGGGCCGTCTTCGTTCATCTCGCGGAGCTCCCGCGGGCGGCCGCCCCCAGCGCCACGTCGTCGAAGCGCTCGAGCTGGCCGAGCAGATCCCCGACGAGATACACCGACCCGGTCGCCAGCACGGCGCCACCGCGCTCTGCGGCCCAGCGTCGTGCCTGCTCGAGCGCGCGCGCCGGCTTGGGCTCGCACGCGGTCGCCTCGAAGCCGAGCTGGCGCGCAAGCGACTGCAGCGCGGCGGGCGACAGCGCGCGGCTGCTGGGCGGCGCGGTGAACCATGCGCGCTCGACGAGCGGCATCAACGCAGCGAGCATGCCGGCGGCATCCTTGTCCTCGAGCACGCCGAGCACCAGTGCCAGCGGCTTGGGTGGGCGGGCATCAAATACTTCGGGCAGCGAGTCGACCAGCGCTGCGACGGCGTCGGGGTTGTGCGCGCCGTCGAGCACGGTCGGCGGGTCGTCCTCGAGCAGTTGCAGCCGTCCGCGGACGTCGGTCGAGGCGGCGGCCTGCGCCACCGCATCCTCGCGCAGCGGGATGCCGACCGCCTGCAGGTAGGCCTCGGCGGCTGCGCGAGCGAGCGCGAAGTTGCGCCGCTGAAAGCTGCCCCGCGCGCGCAGCTCGGTGGCGGACGGCGCGGCGCTGGCGGGGCGCACGATCCGCGCGTCGCGTTCGCCGGCCACCCGCTCGGCGACGGCCAGCGCCGCCGGGGCGAGGTCCTCCCCGAGCACCAGCGCCGTGTTCGGCCGCACGACCGCGAGCTTCTCCTCGGCGATGTCCTTGACCGTCGGCCCCAGCCAGCGGGTGTGCTCGAGCCCGACGTTGGTCAGCACGGTGACGCGTGACTCGACCACGCTGGTCGCGTCGTAGCGTCCGCCCAGACCGGCCTCGACGACGGCCACGTCCACCTGCTGGCGAGCCATCTCCCACAGCGCGGCCGCGCTCAGCAGTTCGAACTGCGTGACGTGATCGTCCTCGGCGAGCGTGCGGTTGACGCGTTCGGCGGCCCACGAGGCGCGTGCGATCGCCGCCGCGAAGGACTCCGTGTCCAGTTCGCACCCGTCGATGAGGACACGCTCGCGGTAGGAGACCAGGTGCGGGGAGAGGTAGGTGGCGACGTGCAGACCATGACCTTCGAGGATCGCCGCCGCCATCCGTGTCGTCGAGGACTTGCCGTTCGTGCCGAGGACGTGGATCGCGTCGAAGCGGCGCTCGGGCGAGCCGAGCGCGGTCATCATCCGGCGCATCCGGTCCAGGCCGAAGCGCATCCCGAACAGCTCGAGCGAGCGCAGCTTGCGCTCGGCCTGCGCCTCGGTCCAGCTCACGCGCGGGCGCAACGGCGCTTGTGCCGGCCGCGGCCCCGGTCCCGGCCGCTGCGCGCGAGCGGGAGCAGTTCGCGGCCGAGGCCCTTCAGGTCGAGCTTGCTCACCAACCCGCGCAGCTCTGCGCGCTGCTTCGAGCTGAGGTTGCCGACGCTGCCCCCGGAGTCGCGGACGAGGCGGGTCAGGCGAGCGCGGTCCTTCGCCGACAGCGCACGCCAGCGTTGGGCGATCTCCACGCCTGCCTGGACGATCGCGCCCCACGGCAGGACGAGCAGACGGTCGAGCTTGGACTTGGGGGCGGCTGCGCGCCTGGGCACAGCGCGATGGTAGCGGTCGAACGCCGGGGACGGGTCGACGGCTAGATGGCTGATTCTACGGTCGTGTGGTTTGCTCTGGGGGTGCGGAGGGTCGAGCGGGCCGCGGACGCAGGGCGAAGCCCTTGCTGGTGGCAAGGGCAAGCCCGAGGACAAAGGCCCGCGAAGGCCATACGTGCCATCCAGAGCCGCAGGACCGTCGAATCAGCCATCTAAGCCGACTCCTCGCGCAGCGAGGCGTCCTCGGCCTCCTCGGGCGCGGCTTCGGTGACGAGCGTCGGCGTGAGGCCCTTCTCGACGGTCTCCTTGGTGACGACGCACTTCTTGACGTCGCGGCGTGACGGCAGCTCGAACTGCACCTCCAAGAGGATTTCCTCGATGATCGAGCGCAGCCCGCGCGCGCCGGTTTCGCGCTCGAGACCCTTCTCGGCGACCGCGACGAGCGAGTCCTCGGAGAAGACGAGCTCGATCCCGTCGAAGGCGAAGAAGCGCTGGAACTGCTTGACGAGCGCGTTGCGCGGCTCGACGAGGATCGAGACGAGGTCCTCGCGCGTGAGCTGGTGCACCGCGGACATCACCGGCAGGCGGCCGATGAACTCGGGGATCAGGCCGTACTCGATCAGGTCCTCCGGCAGGCACTGCTCGAAGACTTCGCCCGTGTCGCGCTCGGCCTTGGCCTCGATCGCGGCCGCGAAGCCGACGCCTTTGTGGCCGATGCGCCGCTCGATCACCTTGTCGAGGTTGGCGAACGCGCCACCGCAGACGAACAGCACGTTGGTGGTGTCGATCGTCAGGAACTCCTGGTGGGGGTGCTTGCGCCCGCCCTGGGGAGGCACCGAGGCCTGCGTGCCCTCGAGGATCTTCAGGAGCGCCTGCTGCACGCCCTCGCCGGAGACGTCGCGCGTGATCGACGGGTTGTCGGCCTTGCGCGCGATCTTGTCGACCTCGTCGATGTAGATGATCCCCGTTTCCGCCTTCTTGACGTCGTAGTCGGCGGCCTGGATCAGCTTCAGCAGGATGTTCTCGACGTCCTCGCCGACATAGCCGGCCTCCGTCAACGCGGTCGCGTCGGCGATCGCGAACGGCACGTTGAGGATCCGCGCGAGCGTCTGCGCGAGCAGCGTCTTGCCGCAGCCGGTGGGCCCGAGCAGCAGGATGTTCGACTTCTGCAGCTCGATGTCCGAGTCGCCGGACATCATCATCTGCACGCGCTTGTAGTGGTTGTAGACGGCGACCGACAGCGTGCGCTTGGAGGGGTCCTGCCCGACGACGTACTCGTCGAGCACCTCGTAGATCTCGCGCGGCTTGGGCAGGTTCTCGATGTCGAACGCCGGCGGCGCCGAGAGCTCCTCGTCGATGATCTCGTTGCAGAGGTCGATGCACTCGTCGCAGATGTACACGCCGGGGCCGGCGATCAGCTTCTTGACCTGCCGCTGGGACTTGCCGCAGAAGCTGCACAGCAGCTGCTCGTTGGAATCTGTGGGTCTGGCCATATCCCTTGGTCTCCCTGAGTCAGGCGCCGTCCACGCTGTCTCGGAGCTAATGCTCCGAGATCACTCGATCGATAATGCCATACTCCTTGGCCTCCTCCGAGCTCATGAAGTAGTCGCGCTCGGTGTCGTTGCGCACCTGCTCGAGGTCTTTGCCGGTGTGCTTGGCGATGATCTCGTCCAGGCGCCGGCGCACGTCGATGATCTCCTTGGCGTGGATCTCGATGTCCGTCGCCTGGCCCTGGAAGCTCGAGGAGACCTGGTGGATCAGGATCTTTGCGTTGGGCAGCGCCATGCGCTTGCCCGCCGCCCCGCCGGCCAGCAGCAGCGCGCCCATCGACATCGCGATGCCGACGCAGATCGTCTGCACGTCGGGCTTGATGAACTGCATCGTGTCGTAGATGGCCAGGCCCGCATACACCGAGCCGCCCGGAGAGTTGATGTAGAGCGAGACATCCTTTTCGGGATCCTCGGACTCCAGGTGCAGCAGCTGGGCGACGATCAGGTTCGCGATCTGATCGTCGACGGGCGTGCCGAGGAAGATGATCCGCTCGTTGAGCAGGCGGCTGTAGATGTCGAACGCACGCTCGCCGCGCGAGGTCTGCTCGACGACCATTGGTACTAGGGGGCTCATTGTCCTCGCTTCCGGCGCATAGTCCTCGCCTTTGTTTCGCCTCGCCGGCCAGATTCCTCTACTAGGCTAGCCGGCCGGTCCTCGATCGGTGGGGGTCCACAGTCGCGCCGGCGCGGACGCCGGCTCGCCCGCCGCGGCGCTCGCCTCCTGGGCCGCCTTCGCGGGCGTCCACAGCTGCTCTCGCGCCTGGGCCTGCGCGAGCGGGATCGGCTTCGCGGCGGCGGCGATCAGATCGATCGCCTCGCGCGCGGCGAGATCCTCGCGCACCTCGTCCAGTCGCCCGCCGCGACTCAGTTCCTGCAGCAGCTTCTGCGGCTCGATCCCTTCCCGCTCGGCGATCGGGGCGAGCGCCGCCAGCAGGTCCTGCTCGGACGGCTCGATGCCCTCGGCGGCGACGATCGCGGTGATCACGGCCTCGCGGCGCAGCGCGAGCTCGGCTTCCGGCTCCATCTCCTTGAGGATGTCCGCCTCCTCGCGCCCGGAGATCTGCAGATACGCCTCGCGCGAGATGCCGCGGTGGGAGAGCGTGTGCAGCATCCGCTCCCACATCTCCCGCGCCCGTGCCTTGACGAGCTCGGGCGTGACCGCGACGGTCGCCCCGGCCACCGCCGCGTCGAGCGCCGCCTGGCGGAACTCTGCCTGGATCTGCCGCTCGTCGACCTCCAGCAGGCGTTTGCGGATGTCCTCGCGCAGCTCCTCCAGATCGTCGAAGCCGGCGTCGAGCGCGAAGTCCTCGTTCACCTCCGGGAGCTCCTTGAGCTTGACCTCCTTGACGGTGATCTCAAACGACGTCTCACGCCCCGCCAGCTCCTGGTTGCCGTAGTCGGCTGGGAACGTGAGCGGGACGGTGCGTGTCTCCCCCGCGACCGCGCCCAGCAGGCCCTCCTCGAAGCCTGGGATGAGGTTGCCGGCGCCGAGCTCGACGAGCTGGTCGCGGCCCTCGCCGCCGGCGAACGGCTCCCACGTCCGCTCGCCGTCGGCGGCGTCGGTCGCGAGCGAGCCGACGTAGTCGACGACCACGAAGTCGCCCGCGGCCGCGGGGCGCTCGGCCGTCTCCAGCCGCGCCAGGCGCTCGCGCATGGCGTCGATCTCCTGCTGAATCTGCTCGTCCGCGGCCTCCGGCTCGCGGCGGCCGACCTCCACGCCCCTGTAGTCGCCGAGCTCGGCCTTCGGGAGCACGCCGATCTCGATCGAGAACTCCAATGCCTGACCGTGCGAGGGCAGCTCGCCGAGGTCCAGCTTCGGGTCGCCCACCGGCACGATGCCGGCGCTCTCGATCGCATCCGAGTACCAGCTGGAGAGCGTGTCGCGCACGGCCTCCTCGAGCACCACCTCGCGCCCGATCCGCTGGATCACCAGTGGCGCGGGCACCTTGCCGCGGCGAAAGCCCGGCAGCTTCAGGTCACGCCCGAGCTGCTGGGCCTTGCGCTCGAGGCGACCCTCGACCTCGCCCGGAGGGACCTGCACCTGCAGGCGTACGCGCGAGTCCCCGAGCTCGGTGACGGTGGTCTTGAGGGCGACTGGCACCTCCGCCACGATACCGTGCCGCCCGATGCAGCCCCCGCCAAGCCCGACACGTCGGCGCCGCTACGAGGCATGGCTGTGGACGGGCCCCGCCGGCCACCTCGTGGGCGGCTCGCTCGATTTCCTTCAAGCGCTCGCGCGCTACGCGCTCGCGCGCGCACGCGGAAGGACCGTTCGCTAGGTCCGAAGGCCGCGTGCGCGCGCGAGGGCTGATAGCGCTAGGCGACCGCCGGAGTCTGGGCGGCGCCGCTGAACGCCAGCGTCACACCGCGAGGCACGACGAGCACCGGGCAGGTGGCCGTCTCGATCAGGTGCGACGCGGAGGAGCTCAGCGAGACCTGGCCCTGCGGGGCGTTTGCGCGCGAGTCGATCACGAGCAGATCGGCCTGGTCGTTGGCGACCGGCTCGACGCTCGCCCCGAGCGCCCGGGCGAGCGCCTCGGCGGTCTGGCGCGCGCCGCCGTCGCCGTCGCCGACCGCGACGATCCGCTGGATGCCCGAGCTCTCGACCCGCTCGGCGAGGTCCACGGGGGCGATCGCGATCGCCGTGCGCCCGCCCTCGAGCAGACGCTCGGCGGAGGTGCCGACGGCGACGTGCCCCTTGGCGGTGTGCGAGTCCGAGCAGAACACGATCACGTCGGCTCCCTCGCGCTCGGCGAGCGAGGCGAGCCCCTGCGGCGTGGAGCGGTCGGTGACGACGTGGCGCTGGGCGCCGGGCGTGCCGAGCAGCTCGACGCCCTGGTCGAGCACGCTCTGGGCCTCGGCCTGCGCGATCTCCTCGCGCACGCTGTCGGTCTCGGGGTTGTGGCGCACGTATGCGAGCGACACCTCGGCGCCGGCGCGGCCGAGCAGGCGGCCGAGGGTGATGGCGTCCTCCTCGTTGGCGGTGCCGTCATAGGAAACGATGATCTTGGTGGACATTCGACTCTCTCCTTCGTGTGGGTCGGCCCGACGGCCGGAAGATTGATTCCCAATGTTCGATTTCGGTCCATGTTGGCACGCTCCTGCCATCAGCACCAGTGATTCTGTTGATCCGTCTTATAAGCTCTACTTATGCTTAACGTCGTCCGCCTGAAGGTGCTCAAGGAGGTCGCCTACCGCGGCTCGTTCTCGGCCGCCGCGACCGCGCTCTCCTACACGCAGTCCGCGGTCTCCCAGCAGATCGCCGCGCTCGAGGCCGAAGCCGGCACGGCGCTGCTGGAGCGCCATCCACGCGGCGTCAGCCTGACCGCGGCCGGTCAGACCCTGGTGGGACACGCCGAGGGCATCCTCGCGCGCCTGGACGCCGCCGAGGCGTCGCTGTCGGCGATCGCCGGGCTGCGTGGCGGGCGCCTGCGCGTGGCCTCCTTCCCGACGGCAGGGGCGACGCTGATGCCCCTGGCGATCGCCGAGTTCCGCGCCTCCTACCCGCAGGTCGAGCTGACGCTCGCCGAGGGCGAGCCGGAGGCGATCGTGGCGCGCCTGCGCGCCGGCGAGCTCGATCTCGCGCTGCTGTTCGAGTTCGCCGGAGAGAGCCTGCCGGCGCAGGACATCGTGCGCACCGACCTGCTCGAGGACCCGATGTACCTGGCGCTGCCGCGCACGCACCCGCTCGTGGCAAAGGAGCGACTGCGCCTGGCGGACCTGGCCGCCGAAGCCTGGGTGCAGACCTCCAGCTCCAGCCCGTGCGCGCGCCACGTCGTACGCAGTTGCCATGCCGCCGGCTTCGAGCCCAACGTCGCGTTCGAGAGCGACGACTACCAGACCGTCCAGGGTCTCGTGGCCGCGGGCGTCGGCGTCGCATTGATCCCCGAGCTCGCCCTGTCGGTGGTGCGCGAGGACGTCGCCATCCGCGCCCTCTCCCCCGCGCCGCCGCTGCGCCAGGTTATCGCCGCCACGCCGGAGGGCGCCCGCATGGTGGCCGCGGCGCCCGCGATGCTGGGGATCCTCGAAGCTGCGGCTCGGCAGTATGAGAAGCAAAGAGGGCGCCCGGCCGACCTGGCCGGGCGCCCCCCTGGAACCAGCTCCTAGTCCTGAGGACTACTCGCCAATGGCTTTCCAGACGAGGCTGGCCATCACTTTGTAGCCAGCGGCCGTCGGGTGGATGTCACCTTCGGGGTCAAGCGCCGCTTCTTCTGCGGTCACTTCGTGGCCCAGCGTTTTTTCTAGGTTGATTTTTTTGTCTGTCGGGTTGAAGTATTCGGTGTACTTTTCGAGGTTCTGCTGCTGCTTTTTGGCCGATTTGCCAGGCGTGTAGTTGAACTTGTCGAACGGGTTGGCGACGGTCACACCTGGGCCGTACGCGTCCCCAGCAACCGCTCCTTCAAGGTGCGCGTTGAGCGCCTCCTGAAGTTCGTCGCTGCCGGCAAGCACGAGCGCCTGCGGGTTGTAGAAGCCGAGCACCACGACCGGCCCTTTGTACCCGTATTCGCGCAGCACGCCGATGTCGACGCCGATGTTGGTCAGGATGTGGGTGAACAGACCACCCGGGTACTCGTGACCCGCTTCGCTGGCTTCGGTCTCAAGGCATTCCACGAAGCTTTTGAAGCCCTGTTCGGCGTCATACGCCGGGTTCTCACACTGAGCCACGCTCGCGAGCTCGTCGTTGGAGCCGATGTTGATCGTCACAGCCGTGATGTTGACCCCGTGCTCGAGCAGGCCAACGGCGTATTCGAGCTCCGAGGCTCCGCCCAGTTCGGTCTTCAGCGGGAAGCCGTCGACGTTCTGGTAGCCGCAGGGCGCCGACACATGCAGCGCGCCTTCCGATTTGTACGCGCGCAGTTCTTCCAGCCCCGTGCCAAGCGGACCGTTGCCGATCACGCCGCCGCTCGTCTCCCCGGGGCAGCCCAGGTTGATCGTCGCGAGCCCGTTGCCGGCTTTCTTTTCAACTCCCGCCAGTTTTTTGGCGAAGTCGCCGACGTAGCCCGGTTCGAAGGACGACGCGGGCTCACATGCTGACTGTTCGAATTTTTCACAGGCCGATTTGTTCGCGGCCTGGTTGGCATAGAACGTCGCCTCTTTGTAGCCGAACGCGAGCGAGTCGCCGATCGCCACATAGGCCGTCGGGTTGAGCGGTGCTTTTTTCGCCGCAAACGCGCTGGTTGCGGTCGACGCGAGCATCGCTGAAACCAGCAGTGCGAGCGCCATGCAGCATCCGACCAGTCGTCGGAACGAAACAGTCGAGCCATTCGTGGCTGACATCTCACATCCTCCAATATGTACGTGCGGGCCTGGCCCGCAGGCACAGCCCCTCTATATAGAATCCGATCCCTCAATGCAGACCTCCCCAAGCTGCAGCTCAGGGAGGTTGCCATGAGCATAGTCCGGGGTGTTAGTTGTGTCAAGCCGGGTGTGTAGGGGACGGTAAAGATCAAGCCCCCTCGAGTCGCGCCGGTCCCGTCCGCTGCCGGCGTCATCCTTGTTCGTTCGATCTCGAATCGCCGTCGGAAGGACGAACCATGGACATCGTTCTGCTCATCGCCGGAGTGCTGCTCGGAGCGGCCTGCGCCGCCCTGCTCGTGCGCCCGAATCGCGCGCGCATGCACGACGAGCTGAAGGCCATCTCCGTCGACGTGCTCGCGCAGACCGGTGAGTCGCTGGCGCAGCGGGTCGCCGAGGCGCGCCGCGCGGAGGAGGAGCGCGCGACGGGCGAGATGGCAAGACGCGCCGAGGAGATCAAGGGCGTGATCGCGCCGGTGCAGGAGAAGCTCGGCAGGATGGAGAGCGAGATCGGCCGGCTGGAGCGCGAGCGCCGCCAGGCGCAGGGCGAGCTGGCGCAGATGATCCGTCACCTCGGCGACGGGGTCGGCACGCTGCGCCAGGAGACGGGCAACCTCGTCTCGGCGCTCAAGCGCCCCGCCACCCGTGGCTCGTGGGGTGAGATCCAGCTTCGCAACGTGGTCGAGATGGCGGGGATGGTCTCGCACTGCGACTTCGTCGAGCAGAGCACGATCCAGACCGGCGAGGGCACGCTGCGCCCGGACATGCTCGTGCGCCTGCCCGGCGGCAAGCTGGTGGTGGTCGACTCCAAGGTCCCGCTCGACGCGTACCTGTCCGCGCTCGAGTCCGCGGACGAGGACGAGCGCGAGATGCACACCGCACGTCACGCCCGCCAGACGCGCGAGCACATCGCCAAGCTCGCCTCCAAGGGCTACCAGCGTCAGTTCGACTCCACGCCGGAGTTCGTCGTCATGTTCGTGCCCTCCGACGGCATCTATCAGGCCGCCCTCGCGCAGGACCCGGCGCTGATCGAGTACGGCGTCCAGCAGCAGGTCCTGATGGCCACCCCCACGACGCTGATCGGCCTGTTGTGGGCGGTCCACTACGGCTGGCGCCAGGAGCTGATCGCCGAGTCCGCGCGCGAGATCGCGGAGTCCGCGCGCGAGCTGCACAGTCGCCTCGGCCGCTTCGTCGAGCCGTTCGCGAAGGTCGGGCGCCAGCTCGACTCGGCCGTCGGCGCCTACAACGAGGCGATCGGCTCCTTCGAGCACCGCGTGATCCCGCAGGTGCGCAAGATCGAGCAGGCGGGCGCGGCCTCCGAACGCAAGGTGCATGCCCCGGATGCCGTGGAGATCACCGCCCGAGCGCTCACCGCGCGGCCGGAGCTCGAGGCTGAGGAGCCCGCGCCGCCGCGCTCCGGCGATGTTGCGCAGCTGCCCGCCCGGGAGCGAGTCGCCCGCGGCGCGTGAGCGCGATCAGGATCAGCGCAAGCGCCACGGGCACCGTCGCCGGCAGCTCGTGGAGCAGGAAGAACAACAGGTCGAAGCCGAGCGCGAGGATCGCGGTCAGGGCGGCGGCGCGCAGCTGCAGCGGACGACCGACCGTCGCCGCGAGCAGGCCGCCCAGCACGCCGGCGATGAACAGGTCGCCGTAGCCCATCACCGCGGAGCCGAACACGGCGCTCTGCAGCTGCGGCAGGCCCGCCACCGGATGCGCCGCGTTGAGCGCGTTGTTGGGGCGCTGCAGCAGGTCGGACACGACCAGCGCGGTGTCCGCGACGGCCATCGCCACGATCCCCGCGGCAAGCCAGCGGGGCGGCGTGACGGTCGCGAGCAGCACGCCGAGCGCCGCGCAGCTGAGCGCCGAGAGCACCAGCGCCGCCGCCTCGCCCGCCAGGCCGCCGCGGTCGGCCCACGCCAGCGCGAACAGCGGCAGCACGACCAGCGCCCGCAGCAGGCGCGAGCGCGCCGGCGGGCGACTGTTCCACAGCAGCAGCGCAAGGGCGAGCGCCGCGAGGACGGGCACCGCGCCGAGCGCGAGATACGTCAGCGCCTGCGCGCTCGCGTGTTCAGCCGCACGCGCGCCGAACACGAAGGCGATCACCGACAGCGGCGGGATCACCGCCCAGCGCCGGCCCCGCAGGTGCGCGGGCAGCGCCCACGCGAGCGCGCCGGGCGCCGCCACCAGCACGCCCTGAGCCAGCGAGAGCACGGCGATCGATATCCAGAACGGCAGCATCGCCGTTCAACATAGATCGCCCAGCACGATCCGCGCGTGGACGCGCCGGCGCGCAGCGTCACCGCGCGCGAGCAGCGATCAATGCCCGAGCTGGACCGTCTTTACGATCAGCAGCAGCACGGCCACCACGAGGTAGCCGCGCAGCAGCAGCATGCCGGCCCTGCGGCCGGGCGACCACACCGGGCGCTCGAGCAGCGCCAGCGGCGGCATCGTCCACATGCTGCGCCGCTCCTTGGCGATCTTGGCGACCTCGACCGCCGCCCCCGGACGGTTGCGCAGGGCGAACACCGCCATCCCGGCGAGGATCGCTACGAATGCGAGCGACAGATACAGGAACAGGTGCGTCACGTTCACGCTCGGGAACAGCGTGCTCGCCATCAGGATCAGCGACAGCTCGACGAGCACGCCCACGATCACGCTCGCGACCGCGTTCAGCCACGGAGCGTTGCACCACGGACCGAGCACCTCGCGGTCGTTGCACAGCAGCAGCAGGAACACGGTCGCACTCGGCAGCAGCACCCCCGCGAGCGCCTGCACCGAGGTCGTGATCAGACCGAGCGGCGCGCCCGGGATCAGCACGACCCCCGCGGCCGCCATCACCATCACCGCGAAGCTCGCGTAGAACAGCTTCGCGTCGAGCGGGCCGCGGTTGAGCGAGTGCTTGGCGCCGAACACGTCGCCGAACGCGTAGGAGGTGGCGAGCGTCACCGCGGCCGCGCCGATAAGCGAGGCGTTGAGCAGGACGATCGCGAAGAACGTGCCCGCGGTGGACCCCAGATGACGTCCGAGCTCGCTCGCCACCGTGCCCGCATCGGAGAAATGGCCGAAGTCCGAGCTGCCGCCGAAGGCGAACGCCGTCACCGCGATCAGCGCGCCCGCGCCGATCACGACCACGAACGCGCCGATCACCGTGTCCGCGCGCTCGTAGTTGATCCACCGCGGCGTGATGCGCTTGTCGATGATGTTCGACTGCTGGAAGAACAGCTGCCACGGAGCCACCGTCGTGCCGACGATCGCGATGATCAGCAGCACCGCCGTCGAGTTGGCGCCGCCGCGGATCGACGGCACGAAGGTGTGGTGGACGACGTCGCCGACACTCGGGTGCGCGAGGACCAGCAGCGGGATCACCAGGAAGTTGGCGACGACGAACACGTACATGAAGCGCTCCCAGCTGCGGAAGCTGCCCGTCGATGTGATCGCCACGAGCGTCACCGCCGCGATCGGCACAGCGAGGTACTTGCTGACGCCGAAGTAGCCCAGCGCGAGACTCACTCCGATGAACTCCGTGACGATCGTCAGGAAGTTCAGCAGGAAGAGATCGCCGACCGAGAACGCGCCCCAGAACTTGCCAAAGCGCTCGAAGATCAACCGCGCGTGACCGACGCCCGTGACCGCGCCCAGGCGGATGACCATCTCCTGGTTGACGATCAGGACCGGGACCAGCAGCAGCAGCACCCACAGCAGGCTCGTCCCGTAGTTCTGCCCCGCCTGCGCGTACGTGGAGACGCCGCCGGCGTCGTTGTCGCCGACCATCACGATCAGGCCCGGGCCCATGATCGCCAGCAGCGCCATCGCGCGCGAGCGCCAGCCGTGACGCTCGCCGCTGTCCTGCATGCGGATCGTCCCCAGCGCCCCGCGAATGTCGCCGATGTGGGCCTCGTCGAGGACGGGCGGCACGCCAGCGCTCTGCCGCTCGGCGAGCGCGCGCGCCGTCGACTCCTCGACCAGCTCTGGTGTCGTCAGGTCCTTGGCCATCTCGGGTTACCTCCTTTCCGTGCTCGCGGGACAACAGGTCGCGTGTCGGCGCGCAGGGGCGCACCTCGGCGCACGCCCGCGTGGACGGAGTCCCGGGCAGCGGTCAGGCCATGGGGGACGGGCCCGACGGGCGCGCGGCCGGCTGGGTACTTCGTGGCTGTTCTCGATCCATGCCGGCCTCCTCTCTATGCGCCGTGTGCAGGGCCGTCAGCAGCCAGCCTAGCAATGGCTGCTCAGTCGCGCACGAGACCGAAGCGTCGGCGCCAGCCGCTCGGCAGCGTCAGCTCGAGCACGTCATCGACGGTGACCACGCCGACCATCCGCTCGTCCCCGTCGAGCACCGGGAGCATCACCAGGTTGTAGTCGGTCATCAGGCGCGCGACCTCCGGCAGATCGGCGTCGGTCGGCACCGAGACCGGCTCGCGCTCGGCGATCTCCTCCAGCGCCTGTTGCCCATCAGCGCGCAACAGCGTCACCACGAACACCGAGCCCTGCAGCCCGCCCTCGCCGTCGAGCAGGAACACGGTCGTCAGCGTGCCCGCGCCGAGCCTGCTCGCGCGCACCTTCGCGAGCGCCTGCGCCACCGTGTCCGCCGGGTCGAGGCTGATGAAGTCGGGGCTCATCAGCCCGCCTGCCGTGGAGGGGTTGTAGCCGAGCAGGGCTTCGATCTGGCGTCGCTGCGCCGGCGGCAGCAGCGCGAGTATCCGTCCTCGGCGCTCCTGGTCGATCTCGACGATCAGATCGGCGGCGTCGTCGGCGGCCATGCGCGCGACCACCGCCGCCGCCTGGGTGTCGGGGCGCTCGCGGATGAACTCCAGCTGGTGGTGCTCGTCGAGCTCCTCGAACACGTCCGCCTCGAGCTCGCGGTCCTGTGCCACAGCCTCGATCAGCTCCTCGCCCTCGTCATGGGAGGCGGCCTCCACGAGGTCGGCGATCTCGGCGGGATGCAGGTTGGCGAGCTTGCGGTGGGAGAAGCGCAGGCGCGAGCTCGGCACGTGGCCGACGAACGGCTCCATGTCCGACCAGTCGAGGAACGGGCGGTCTCCCACGATGCCCCGCAGGCGGCGCGGGAGCGCGCGACGCATCTGCGCGCGCGTGCTGTGATCGACGCCCACCACCCGCCACCAGCCCTCGATGCGCGCGAGCTCGATCTCGTGCGCCGTCACGAGCCGCGGTGGATCGGCCTCGACGTCGACGAGCTTGCGCCCGAGCACGTCGCCGCCGAGCAGCACCTCGCCGGCGCGGCGCTCGAAGCGCCCGAGGCTGAGCTTCTCCCCCGACAGGCGCACGGCGCCGGGGGCCAGCGACGCGATCCTGTCGACCGGCACGAACAGCTCGCGCCCGCCGATCCGCGCCTTCAGGCCGGTCACCGGCGGATAGCCGCCGTCGGCCAGGCGCACGATCAGGTCCTCCACGCGACCCAGCCGCTCGCCCGCCCGGTCCAGAAGCGGGCTGCGCAACACCGACGAGAGATGCACTACCTGTTGTGGCAAGTCGCCCATAACGTTACGCCTCGCCGCGGACCAGAAGCGATGCTCCGATCGCCCCGCCGAGGTCGCCCAGCGCCGCGACATGCACGTGCGGGGGGCGCGAGTCGGCGAACAGATGCGGCTGCATCTCCTCGGCGATCCGCTTGGCGAAGGGGTGCCCGAGCCTGACCCCCAGCCCGCCGCCGATGATCACGCCCTCCACGTCGAGCACGTTGATCACCGAGGCGATCCCCGCACCGAGAGCGCGCACGGCGCGGTCGAGCGTCTGGATCGCGAGCCTGTCCTCGCGCGCGAGCGCGCGCGCCCACACGCCGCTGGTCAGGCGCGTGCGGCTCTGCTCGTTCATCAGCTTGAACAGGTCGGTCTTGCGGCCCTTCTCCTCGGTGAGCTGGCGCACGTGCGCTTCCATCGCAGCGCGGCCGGCGTACGCCTCCATGCAGCCCAGCCGCCCGCACGTGCAGCGTGCCCCGTCGATCTCCACCACCACGTGCCCGATCTCGCCGGCGCCGCCGCGCCCGGTCCACGGCCGGCCGTCGAGGATGATCCCGCCGCCCACGCCCGTCCCCCAGAAGACTCCCAGCAGCGAGCTGTAGAGGCGGCCGGCACCCAGTTTGAACTCGGCGTCGGTCGCGACCTGCACGTCGTTGCCGACCGCCACGCGACAGCCGAGCGCGCTTTCGAGCGTCGCCGCCAGCGGGAACATGCCTTCCCAGCCGGGCAGGTTGCGCGCGCTGGTCACCTCGCCGGCGTCGATCGTGCCGGGAGAGCCGACGCCTACCCCTGCCAGGACCGGCTTGCCATCCACCAGCTCCACCTCGGCGGCCTTGGCGGCGTCGCGCAGCGCCGTCTCCATCTCCGCGGCGACGTCGGCCGGACCGCCCGTCACGGGCGTCGGGCGGCGGGCCGAGCCGAGAACGTTGTTGTCCTCGTCGACGATCGCCGCCTGGATCTTGGTCCCACCAAGGTCGATCCCGCCATAGGTGGACATTCTGCGCGGATGATCGCAGACCGCCGCTGCGAGCTTGGGGCCAGCTCGAAGATAAAGCAGGACGTCGCCGTGCTTTAGGTGAATTTAGGCCTGCTTGCAGCCTTTCTTCGCACTCTCTTACAGGCCCCGACCAGCATTGAGAGCAACGCAATGACCGAGCGCACCGGAGCATCCTGGGTCGTATACGTGCTGGGAGCTCTTTGCGCCGGCGCGATCGTGGCCGCCGTCCTCCTCGTCGGCCCGGCGTCCAGCAGTCAGGCGACGGTGACGCGCACCGCGACCGTCGCGCAGGGCGTCGTGCAGTCGACCGTGTCGGGCAGCGGCAACCTGCAGGCGCTCAGCCAGCTCAACCTCGGCTTCAAGACGGGCGGGACGGTCACGCACATCTACGTCATCCAGGGCGAGCAGGTCGCGCAGGGCCAGCTGCTGGCGACGCTCGACCCGCAGAGCGCCGAAGTCACCCTCGAACAGGCCAAGGCGACGCTGCAGTCCGCCGAAGCCAACCTCGCCAAGGAGGAAGAAACCGACGGCGAAGGCTCGACCGGGTCGGGCGCGGGCAACGCCGGCGCCGCGTCGGCCGCCTCCGTGCGCAACGCAAGCGTGTCGCAGACCGCCACCGCGGCCAGCGCTTCGACGAGCGCGTACCCGAGCGGACCGTCGACCACCACGACGACGCCCACGAGCACCTCCCCCGCCGCGACCACGCCCACCACCACCACGCCGGCGAGCAAATCGCCGAGCAAGAGCACCACCACGCCGGCTGCTTCCGAAGAAAGGTCGACGACGACGGAAAGCACGAAAGCGAAGCGCACCACGGGGGAAACCGAAGGGACGAAAGAAAAAGCCAAGGAAAAGGAAAAGATCAGCACGGCGACCCGCGAAGCGAACCTCGCCTCCGCGCGGGCGGCCGTCAAGAGCGACACGCTGACCGTGCACAGCGACGAACAGGCGGTGCAGGACACCAACCTCTACGCACCCGAGAGCGGCACGATCGTCTCGCTCTCGGGCCAGGTCGGAGAAGTCGTCTCCGGCAGCGGCACGACCCGGGCCTCGAGCGCCGCGAGCTCCTCCGGCGGCTCGGGATCGAGCGGATCGGGGGCCGGCGGCGCGGGCGCGACGGGCCGCTCGGCCACCGGCGCCTCGAGCGCGTCCATCTCCTCCAGCTCCGCGAGCTCCTCGAGCTCGGCCTTCGCGGTCCTCAGCGACCTCAGCTCGATGCAGCTGGTGGTGCCGCTGAGCGAATCGGAAATCGGCAGCGTCAAGGTCGGCCAGATCGCGACGGTGACCGTCGAAGCGCTCGAAGGCCGCAAGCTGGCGGGGCACGTCAGCGAAGTCGCGCTGCTCTCCACGAGCAGCAGCGGCGCCGTCAGCTACGACGTCACCTTCCAGCTGGACCAGCTGACCCCCGGCCTGAAGCTGGGGATGAGCGCGACCGCAGAAGTCGTCGTCAAGCAGGCCGAAGGCCTCAACGTCCCCACCAGTGCGATCACCGCCGACACCGTCACCGTGGAGCGCGCCGGCAAACAGGTGCGCCAGCGGGTCGTCACCGGTCTCGCCGGCAACAGCTCGACGATCGTCCTCAGCGGCCTGAAGGCCGGGGAAACGGTCGTCCTGCCGGCAGCGAGCAGCACCAGCTCGAGCGGCGCGAGCCTCACCTCCAGGCTCAGCCGCCTCGCCGGTGGGGCAGGGGCGCTCGGCGGCGGCCTTGGTGGTGGCGGCGGTGGCGCTGCCTTCTTCAGAGGCGGCGGTTGATGCGCTGGCCCGGGCGCTCGCGCTCGCATACGCAAGACTCGCACCGCGTCCCCCGCGAGCGGCCGCTCGTCGCGCGCGAGGGCTCCACGCGGGCTCCGGCCGGTGACGATCGGCCTCGTCGGCCGCATCCGGTGATCGCCGTGCACAAGGTTTCCAAGGTCTTCGACCTCGGCCAGATCCACGTGCGGGCCCTGCGCGAGGTCTCGCTGCGCATCGACACCGGCGACCTGGTGGCGATCATGGGCAGCTCGGGCAGCGGCAAGAGCACGCTGATGAACATCCTCGGCTGCCTGGACGTGCCCACCCGTGGGAGCTATGAGATCGACGGCGTGGACGTCAGCCGGATGGACGAGGACGATCTCGCCGATCTGCGCAGCCGCAAGATCGGCTTCGTCTTCCAGAGCTTCAACCTGGTCGCGCGCACGAGCGCGCTCGTCAACGTCGAGCTGCCGCTCGCCTACGCCGGCCTGCGCGGCGCCGAGCGCAGAAAGCGCGCCGAACGAGCGCTGCGCTCGGTGGGCATGGCCAACCGCATGCACCACCAGCCTTCCGAGCTCTCCGGCGGCCAGCAGCAGCGGGTTGCCGTCGCCCGGGCGATCGTGACCAACCCCGCGCTGATCCTCGCCGACGAGCCCACCGGCAACCTCGACTCGCACTCGACCGAGGACGTCCTGCGGATCTTCGCGCGCCTGAACGAAGAAGGACGCACGGTGGTCCTGATCACCCACGAGCCCGACGTGGCCGAACAGAGCAAGCGGGTGATCCGCCTGAGCGACGGTCAGATCGTCGACGACCGTCGCACGCTCGGCGTGCACGACGCCCCGCCCGTGCTCCATAGCCAGAAGTCCGCGCACCATGCGGGCGCCGCCGGCACAGTGGAGGCGCAGACATGATCGGCCCGGAGATGCTGCGCATCGCGTGGAGCGGGATCACAGCGAACAAGCTCCGCTCCGGCCTGACGATCCTCGGGATGACGATCGGCGTCGCCTCGGTGATCGTGCTGATCGCCGTCGGCAACGGCTCCTCCAAGGCCGTGCAGTCGACGATTCAGAGCCTCGGCACGAATGTGCTCGTGGTGCAGACCAGCGGCGGCTTTCGCTTCGGCGCGCGCGCGAGCACGACGGCGAGCATCTCGCTGACCAAGCAGGACGCCGAAGCGCTCCAGAATCCGAGCCTGGCCCCGGATGTGAAGAGCGCCTCCCCCGTCGTCGACGCCACCGCCGTGAAACTCGTCTACGGCGGCACCAGCTACGAACCGTCGTCGTTCGTCGGCACGACGCCCTCCTATCTGACCGCCCACACCTACAAGATCCAGGAAGGCGCCGCGTTCACCGCCGAAGACGTGAGCAAGAACAGGCGCGTGGCCGTGATCGGCCAGACGGTCGTGCAGGAACTGTTCGCCGGGGGCAGCGCCGTCGGGCAGAACATGAAGGTCGACGGCAGCAACTACGAAGTGGTCGGCGTGCTCGCGAAAAAGGGCACCAACGGCACCACCAACGAGGACGACGTCGTGATGGCGCCGATCACGACCGTGCAGCACTCGCTGACGGGCGCCGGCCCGATCGACTCGATCACCGTCCAGGCGAAGTCCGAATCCTCGCTCAACGCCGCCGAAGCGGAGGTCACGACGATCCTCGAGGAACGACACAAGGTCAAGGACACCTCCGAACCCGGCTTCAGCGTGCTCAACCAGGGCTCGCTGCTGGAAACCTCGAGCTCGACGAGCAGCGTGTTCACAACGCTGCTGGGAGAGGTCGCGGCGATCTCTCTGCTCGTCGGCGGGATCGGCGTGATGAACATCATGCTCGTGTCCGTGACCGAGCGCACGCGCGAGATCGGCATCCGCAAGGCGGTCGGCGCAAGGCGCAGCGACATCCTCACGCAGTTCCTGACCGAGGCGATGCTCGTATCGCTCTTCGGTGGGATCGCCGGCGTGGCAGTCGGCGTGATCGGCAGCCAGTTCGAGATCGCCGGCGTGCATCCGGAGATCGCCACCTACTCGATCTTCCTCGCCTTCGGCGCCGCGCTCGCCTCCGGCCTGTTCTTCGGCACCTATCCCGCGGCACGCGCCGCCCACCTGCGACCGATCGAAGCGCTGCGCTTTGAGTGATTCGTCTTCCCCCCATCAGGAGCCCGCAATGCCCCATCAGGAACCCGGCATGACCCATGAGCAGCCCGCCGTCGAGACGAGCGGCGCGCAGGAGACGGCCGCCCACGCAGCCGCTCCGGAGGCGTATGAGCCGCCGGCGTATGAGCCGC
>Ga0181538_10000385_pt1 | contig 51811 bp, 58 predicted proteins | sample PEATcosm2014_Bin_40_FD_119773 | JGI IMG/M metagenome (GOLD analysis project Ga0181538, IMG submission 119773) | Peatland microbial communities from MTU Mesocosm Facility, Houghton, MI, USA - PEATcosm2014_Bin23_30_metaG | ecosystem: Environmental > Terrestrial > Soil > Wetlands > Peat | place...
TCCTACTGCCGAGGCTGCACCAAAGGTCAATGCTCCTTTCACTGCCAGTTCTGGTGAGACTGCTGGAACTAGTATGCTTGCTAAGCTTAAAGCAGATTGCAGACCATTTGCATTTGGTGTTGCAGGGTAGGCTAGGTTTGCCCCTGCATATCTTGCTAATGGGCTTACTACTGGAATTCCTGCCTGCCCTAATGGGTTGTATTGCAATGCTGTTGTTATTGCCTGTGCCTGTGGATTGTATGGTTGGACTTTTGGCAGGTATTTATTTGCTGCTAATACTGCTGATTCATATGGGTTGAAATATACGCCATTCTGGCCTTGCTGATTTGGTGGCACGATTTGTGCTGTTGATGGGTACTTTGAAGCTGCACCTGAGATTGCTTTTCTAATTGGATTATATGCTTGAACTACTAAATCTTGCGCATATGCATTTAAAGTCGGCCCTGCTAATAATGCTGCCCTAAATGGGTTTGTTGAATAGTTAGTTCCGAAAAGATTATTTATGGTTCCTGGAGCATTGGGCTGGCTAAATTCCGTTAATCCCTGATTTAATAGATAATTATAATAATCTGAAAGAACAGTAGTATTTAAGTAATTATTTGGATATAATGTCTTAAAATTTAGAGGAGGTAATGTGTTAGCATTCGGAGGAACTGTTGCTGGTGTTGCTTGTGGCTGATTCGCTAGCTGTGCGGATGTTAAAAACTCCGCTTCTGTGGCCGATATTTGTGACGGCGTGGTTGATTGTTGGTTTCCTGACAGGGCAGCAACAGTATTTTGGTTCGCCGTGGCTAACTTTGGTAGAATGGACGCTAATTGTCTGTACGCTGTTGGTGATACTTCTCCGAGTAAAGCTTCATAGTAAGAAGGATTCAAAAGAGATTTCAGGGGCGAAGCTGCAAAAGCGTTCAGCTGTTCCTGCGTAATTGGATTTGGCAGGACTGGCTGCTGTGGCTGATTTTGATAAGTATAACTTGGGATTCCATAAGCTCCAAGGCCTTTAGCCAATAGGGGGCTTGCTGGAATATTTAATGGTGCTGTTTTAAAGCCCACGGGAACTTCGGGGCCTACTCCTGGTATTATCTGCCCATAATTTATACCACTTGGTATTACCGATAACTGATAATTTGTTGCTCCTGGGCCTAAACCACCTTGGGCATATTCTGCATTGGCTGTTATAGCTGCCTGATTCGCTGCTTGTAGTGCTGTAAGTGCATTCGTAACTTGTGGCTCTTGATTGCCAACGCTATAAAGTACAGCAGTCTGCCTATAATCAGGATTTGGCTCTGTCAAGCCCCCTATTAGCTGATTATACTCATTCGTATCAGTGCCTATGCTAAAGCTATAGCTCTGCCCGCCATAAGGCACTATAAGGCTCTGGACTGTCTGCCCATTGGCATTGGTGAAGCTGGTTGGCACTCCTGCGCTGTTGTAATTGACTGTGATGCTCGGCACTGCTGCCTGCGGCAGGGCTGTCCCAGTTGGGCTGTAGGCTGTATTAGTGTAGGGCGTTATGCCTAATTGCGTAAATGAGATTGTTTGGCTGGCTGGGGTTGCAGTGCTACCACCAACTGTATAGCCGCCGCCAGTTATTTCGCCTGTATCTGTATTGATGTTGATTGGTGTTTTGAGATACCCTTGGCTTGCAGTTACATTATTGTATTCTATTAGGTTTTGGGCTGCCTGCACTACACCAGTATAAGCTGAATCCACTGCTGCATTATTTGCCTGAACTGGGTTTCCCAACACGTTTGATGGGAGTGTCCCGCTGAAGTTATAGGTCTGCCCATTCTGCACATAGCTTCCACTATATTGGTTTCCTGTTATCTGTATCGCTGCATTCTTGCCGAATTGTGCATAGTTCAGATTGACGTTTGATGTGGCTGGGAGAACATCTGCCGAAGTAAGTGTAGCAACTTGGTTTGCTGGGAGATTCGGGATGAAATAATAAGTTGGTTCACCCCCAGGCGAATAGTATATAGCATTGGCTGGGCTGTTTGCTCCAAGTGCAACTGACGAAGTTATTGGAACTGCCAATCCCAAGTTGCCAAGCTGTTGATAGTTTCCTACAGCACCTTGAGGCAAAGCAGGTGTCGCTTGTGTAGATTGGACTGGTGTGGGTGTGGCAGTAGCAGGTGCTACATAACCTGGACTGTTTGGAGCTATTGATTGGGTGTTGGGGCTATTGCCACCTACTGGTATGCCTCCTACAAGCGTCTGGTTAGGGTTAGATGCATATAAAGCAGTCCCATAATCATTGTATACCACACCATTCAGCACGTAGCTTGCTGAGCTTGGATTGCCACCATTGAGCAGAGCAGTAGCACCTGTTGGTATTGGAATTGTAGATGGTGCAGATGTTGCATTGCTTGATCCGCCACCACCTCCTCCTCCGCCTGATGAGACAACTGGGGCGATGGAGACTGCACCAGGAACCCCCTGGCTGGTTACAGTTCCTAGGCTGACTGGTGCTGAGGTTGTAATAGATAATGTGCCTGTGGCTGGATTATAATTAGATGTGGTAGGAACTGATTGGTTATTTATTGCAAGCTGGCTTTGCTTTTGATTAGCCAGTGCAACGGTTGTTCCTGTGTTTACTACCACATTATCGCTTTTTGAATTTTAATCTATCTTTTCTATCCTTTCCATTAGGCTTTCCGCCACATTAAGCCTTGGTTTCCTTGTAAAGCTTTCCTCTATATTATTTCAATCAGCAGTTAGTTTTGTTTCCCAAAACAGCATAGGGTTATCTGATAATGTCTTCTTTGGAAGCCCCTTTTTACAAGCCTCGCACATTATTCCATCTATGCAGGTGCATTTCTCTTCCTCTTTCTGCTGTTGCATTATTTCACCTCCTCTTTCTCCTCTATTTTCTCTACTCCGAATCCGCTTGGGCTTTCCGTTCCTAGCTTTACATGCCTGTTGTGGAATGGGTGGTGGAAGCCTGTATGATGGCCTTTTACTATTCTATGACCAAATCCTTCTGCTATCTCTTCGTCTTTCTTTGCTGTTACGGGTACGCCCTCTTTCCAAGGCGAAGCCTTTTCTAGGAACTCGTCATGCTTGCCTTCCAGGTTATGCCCCATGACGCCCATTTCCAAAGCCCTCTTTCCTACATGCTGCACTATGCCTGAGAAACCCACTTCTGGGAATTCTTCTTTTTTTTCTTCTTCTTGTTTCTGCATATATTTCACCTATATTTTATAGTTTAAGTCTATTAATTTTGACCTTGCATTATATAATTCGTTTTCTGTTTTTATTATTGCTTTTTTGGCTTTTCTATTTCCTTTGATTCCTTGTATTTCAAATTCTGCTTCTATGATTTTATCTTCTGCTTGAGATAAGTATGCCTCTGCCTTATCTATCTTACCTTTTAATTCTTTTTGTTTCTGCATATATATACACCAATTTAATATTATTCATTCTGAGCTACATTGACATGAATATTCTTATTAAGTTCTTCTTTTCCTTCTTTTTTACCATATAGATTTCTTCCAATTCTTTCCAAAGCACCACTTGGTTCCAATGGCTCCATCCCTACCTCTTTAACATGAATGCCCCCACTAAAGCCTGGTAGATAATTTACCGAGCTCCCAACACTTCTACCCGTAAAGCTTGGCGTATTCGGTCTTATTCCCCTAAAGCCTTGGAATTCTGAGAGTGAATTGTCAGCATTTTTATTTACACCGACACCTGCTATTGGGGAAACGTACTCCCTTGGCTCTGCATTTATACCCATGCCATGTTCATATGGCGGAATTGTTTTCATATTCTCATTTGTTTCTTCTGGCTCTTCCTGCTGTGCGGGTTGCTGTGCCTGTGGAGCTACAAATGCTGGGGTTCTGCCCTCAGCAGAATTCCTGCCTGCATTTACAAGTGCATTCTTGATTGCCTGCACACCAGTATCATTATAAGTCTGTTTTGCTGCATAGATAGTTCTGTCGATTGTATTCTCTGCCGTCTTGCCCAATTGTTGCAATCCTCTTTTTGCTTGCTGGGGGAAACTATTGTATTTCTTCTCTAATTCTTCAATTGGTAGCTTTTCTTCCTGTTGTGCTTCCGCTTGTTTTCTCTTAACATAATCTTCGTAAGTCATTGTTGGTTGTTGATCTTGTTTTTGCACATCATACACCTACTGGCTCCAGCTTTTTCCTTCCGCCACCTTTTTCCCTAATACGCTCTTCTTTCCATAATGAGCTACGGCATAGCTTGCAGGCTACTGGTTCGTCCTCATCAAAGAATGTGCCATTGCACCTTTCGCACCTATAGGCATTGATAGTTTTGCCATATGCCGTAAGCTTTTGTTTCTGCATAAACATTACCTTATTTATTTTACATATCTGTTAAATAGATTATTATACCTTTCGGTGTATATATTATAGAGAGAGAGGAGTGGCAGTATGTCAGATGAGCAAAAAAAGATAATTGGCGGGGAGGAATATATATACCAAAGTGCCCCTGGCTCAATTCTGAACCCTCACCCCGTTTGGCTAAAGGCTGAAAAAAAGCCTAAGCCTAAGAAAGAGCATGGCATAAACGGAATGCCAATAGCCCCAATGGAGGAAATTTATAGAAAGCATAAGATTTATAGTTGAGATGTTTAAATGCCAGTAATTGCACCAAGGCTAATAATACCGAAATCAACGACAAGTTCAGCTAAAGCCAGTGCCAAAAATGATAAACAGGGAAATGATTGGGAGGGAGACCTCGATCCTGATGATCATTCCATTCACCCAAACCAAAAGCCACCCATAACCTTGCCCATACATGAGGTTTTAAGAGATGGGAAGTTTAAGCCTTTCAAAATGTATGCCTAGCTTGAAGAGGAGGCAGAGGCATAAAGCTCTTCTATAAAGCTATTGCCCGCTGCCGTTGTCTGGTTTGCAGTGTAACCTGCTATTAGTATCCTGTTAGTACCTTCTGCCTGAACTATCTGGGTACTGTTGGTTACGGTTATATTATACTGTTTCTGCAAAGCCTGGCTTAGGATGTTTACATAGCCCGAACCTATTAAAATTAAATTGGTGTTTGGATTTGCCTGTGAATCCAATACAACTAGGGGTTGAGTGCTTAGGTTCTTCAAGAGTGTTGGCTGAATTGCCGTATTTATAGATGGTGTTGCTGTCAGATTTGAAATTCCGCTAATTGAATAATTCTTTGTGCCAAGGGTAACATTTGCTGTTATATTATAGACAGAGACATTTTCCAAATTAGTTACTGCCCCGATGCCGTAGCCACCATATACATTGGCTTTGCTTGTTACTGAAGAGCTTGTGTTTTTGCCTACCGCAAACCTTAACATATCCTGATTCTTTGCCAATGCAAGGTCAACAGAATAGGGAGATACGTCTCGGTGAATGACTTTATGAGCAACATTCAGACTTTATGAGCAGAATTGACTTTTTGAGCAAAGCCCATTGAATGGAAAGGGATAAAAGCAGCCGATAGGGAAATTATAATCAAAGAGCTGGATAGACTAGGTATGGATTATGCCAAGGTATAATCTTTTATTCGCGGTGGTTATGATCACGGGACTGGTTTTTATTAGCGTGGCAAATTCCCAGTATTGGTTTCAGAGCGGCGTGAGGGGCTCAAATGATACTGCGTTTAACAATGGCGGGAGTGTATCGGTAGAGACAATCTACCAGAACGCCACAGAGGGATCCATAGGCTTTTGGCTTGGCGAGAGCCTTTCGAACGGGGCGTTTATACAGGTTGGTTATGAGGTGCCGAATGCGACAGGGTACTACTCCACCTCCTGCACCAATTCGAGCACTAATGTTTTCCTAAAAACCGGTATGCCGACATGGTTTTGGGAATACTTTATGCCAGGCGCAAATGAAAGCTCATTTTGCGGAGGGATAGGGCCTAATGGCTCTGCAGGCCTTAACGGCAGCTACAACACCTATTCATTTGCTGCGGCACCAGGCACGAATGTCTGGTCTGTATATTTCAATGATCAGCGGATTGGGAAGGTTAACCTTGGAACTGACAACTCCGGACCAAATCCCATTTCTGCGTTTGCAGAATATGCGCAGACCAACAGCAACATGTGGCCCATGAGCACAGTAAAATTCAAGAACCTTGCTTACTTTACTGGCAATTTGTCCAGGCTGGTTCCTGAGGGCTATTCCTCAATAAGCTACGGGAAGGGCAGCTACACCATACTCCCAAATCCTTACGGGGTCCGGGAGGTGGCAAATTTCTCTGATTACTTTGAGGTGGGCTCGAACATACAAGCCCAATTGAGCAGTGTCGTGCTTTGGCGCGTCGGTTACTCCCTGAATATATATTCCGATTATAGTAACCTGACCTCCAATGCGAATTATATTGCATATTCGGTTGTTCCCCTTAGCGCCCCGAGGATAATTAATCTGAACAGGGGGGCAAGGGAGCTCTTTACTGGTTGGGTGGGTAGCGGGTCTGAGGCTTATACCGGCAACCAGACAAGCCAATATGTTACAATTTATGGCAATATCACAGAAACGGCAACCTGGAAAAGGGAGTATTACCTTAATGCAACAACTCAGTTTGGAGGTGTTGTTGGGAGCGGGTGGTATGATGCAAACAGCACACCGACCGTTTACCTTGCTGCAAACATAGTTGCAATAGCACCCGGTAAAAGAGAGGTTTTTACAGGGTGGAGCGATGGTGAGCCAACAAACGAAACAACTCTTATAATGGACGGCCCTAGGAATGTAAGTGCGCTATGGAAAACCCAATACTACCTGAACGTCGCCTCTCCTTACGGGAATGCGAGTGGTGGCGGGTGGTATGATGCAAACAGCGTTGCAGACATATCATTAAGCGGTTTGACAGTCCCGATCAACCAGACATCAAGATACGCATTCTATAACTGGAGCAATGGAAATGTTTTAAACAGAACAGCCATTTTAGTCAATTCCCCGATTATAGTTAATGCAAATTTTGAAAAGCAGTATCTGGTCTCCTTTGAGCCGGAGGACTCTAACGGGGATGAGATAGGCCCTATAGGCTATTACAACGTAAGCAGCAAGATAGTTAACGGAAGCACCTTTTTCGCCTTTGCGAATAAGAGATACAATATAGAATATATTTATTACAAAGGGGTGCCTTTAACTACAAACTACCATTTTGGAGTGGATGCACCCACAAACCTGCAGTTCAAGACACCTGTATATGATATTGCAATACAGACAATGAGCGTTTTCGGGACCCCGGTAAATGCAAGGATTAATCTGACTTTCAAAAATAATACAAAGCTTGATTTCATTAGCAATTCCACAGGGCTGAATAAATTCTATGATGTTCCATACGGTTATGCAAGCGGCTATGCAGATTACCTTGGTTTTAGGGAAAGCATAGATATTTCCAATGGAAGCGGCTCTTACCTCACCTTCCTGACAAATTCGCTGGTATTTTACATAATAGGCGGAATACTTTTTATAGCGGCTGTTGCATGGATCACAGTTTACTATGAGAGACGGAAGTCTGCCAAATCAAGGAATTGATGCTTTTTCCGTCTGTCTATTATAGATTTGATGATAAATATTTTAGTGATATAATGACCGGCATTTATGAATTCTTTTTAAAGAGTTACAAATCATTTACGGAGATCCAAAAGCTGGCAATCCCAATAATAGAAAGCGGGAGAAACTGCCTGATAGTTGCTCCGACAGGCTCTGGGAAGACAGAGGCAGCGGTGCTGCCTCTGATAAATTCATTTTCCAGAGAGGGGGATCCGCCGATAAAAATACTTTATATAACACCGCTTAGGGCACTGAACAGGGACATGCTTTTGAGGCTCGAGGGGCTTTGCTCAAGTGCTGGCATGAAGGTTGGGGTAAGGCATGGCGACACAACACAGAGTGAGAGGGGCAAACAGGCTCGGGCAGCACCGGATCTGCTGATAACTACACCAGAAACATTGCAGAGCATACTCCCTACTAAACTCATTGGACTATATTTGAGGAATTTGAAGGCTGTCATTATAGACGAGGTCCACGAGCTTTACTACAATAAGAGGGGGGCGCAACTATCAGTTGCGCTTGAAAGGCTTGAGGAATTGGCGCCTGGCTTCCAAAGGATAGGTATAAGCGCAACCATAGGGGATGTGGAGGTTGCAAAGAGGTTCATCTGCAACAATAGGGAGTGCAAGGTTGCAAAGGTAGAGGACATAAAGAGAATGGAGCTTTCTGTGGAGCAGCCTGCAAAACCACATAAAAGGCTGTCTGAATTGGAGGAGAGATTTAATCTGGATGACCAGGCCATGGCAAGGCTTGAAAGGATCTCTGACCTCGTTTCCAAATCAAACTCCTCGCTCATTTTTGCAAACACCAGGCAGATTGTGGAAAGCCTTGGGAGCAGGCTGATACACCTGGAAAAATTGCGGAGCTTCGGCGGCATCGGGGTGCACCACAGCTCACTCGATAAGGAGGAGCGGATAAAGCTTGAGAGGGAATTCAAGAGCCACCAGCTAAAAAGCATAATAGCGACAAGCTCCCTGGAACTAGGGATAGACATAGGAAGCGTAGACCTGGTGATTCAATACGGATCGCCAAGGCAGGCCCTGAGGCTTGCCCAGCGTGTTGGAAGGAGCGGGCATACACATAGGGGAATTTCGAGGGGTGTGGTTATATCAACAAATGCTGTTGAAACCCTTGAGGCACTTTCCCTGTTCAGGCTTGCTGAGAGGGGCGAGTTTGAAAAATTTAAGCCGCAATTCGGAGCGCTTGATGTGCTTGCCAACCAGATTTGCGGAATTCTGCTGGACAAAGGGCGCATCGGGCTGGAGGATTTAGAGAGGATAATAAAGGGATCTTTTGTGTATAGGGAAATTGCAACCGGGCAGCTAGTTTCGCTGCTCGGGTTTATGGCAAAGCAGAGGCTTGTGGGCTTTGATGGAAAGAACATAACAGGCGGAAGCAGGACAAGGATGTATTATTATAGCCATCTAAGCGTGATACCGGATTCGAAGCGTTTTGTGGTGAAGAATATCTCTGAAAACAGGATGATATCAAGCCTCGATGAAAAATTTGTTGCCAACAATGTTGATGAGGGCGCTGTATTCATAACCAAGGGGCTGCCCTGGAAGGTAATCAGCATAGACAAGAATGTGATAAGTGTTGAGCCAAGCACAGACTTGGAGGCTGCTGTTCCTGATTGGAGCGGGGAGGACATACCAGTAGGCCAGAATACAGTGCAGGAGGTATTCCAATTGTTGGGATCACCCAAAGAGCATGAGAATTTATCTGGCGAATCATTAAAATCAGTAAAAGAGCTTGCCTCAATGCAGAAGGTTTCCTTTATCCCCTCCAAAAATACATTGGTTATCGAGAGGCTTGATGATTACAGTGTAATATACACAGGGTTGGGGACGCAGGCAAATGAGGCCCTCTCAAGATTGCTTGCCCACAGAATAAGCGCAAGGCTTGGCAGGAGCATCAATATACGCTCCTCCCCTTACATGATCCTTATAGAGGTAAAAAGCGACTTCGATATCTCGAATATATTAAAGGGCCTGACCGATTCAAAAGGGATAATACCGGCATTAAAAGAGGCAATAGGGGGAACGGACCTGTTCGGCTATAAGTTCATCACCATTGCAAAGCTTTTTGGGGTGATAGAGAGGGATGCTGTGGTTTCAAAATCCTTTACCAAGAAGATCCTTAGTGTAATGAAGGAAAGCCCAATCTATGAGGAAACTTTTAGGGAATTGCTGGAGAACTACTTTGCAATAGATGTTCTTTCCGACTTTTTCGACAGGCTGAATGGGAATCTGCTCAAAATAAATGTGGTTAGGGGCAGCTCGCCCTCCATATTAACAAGAACGATAATATCATCGGCGTATTACACAAAAGAGCTCATAATGCCGCTTACACCCAACAGCGAGCTTGTGGAATCATTCTCGAGGTTCATCTTCTCAAAATCTGTAAAGATGATCTGCAGCTATTGCGGATTCTCATTTAGCAGAAAGCTGGAGCAGATGAAAGGGCAGGATAAAATCCTCTGCCCTAATTGCGAGAGCCCGATGATATCGATTTACAATGAGGAATTTAAATCAGTGGTGGAAAAGCGGAAGGCTGCAAAGCACCTAAATCGGAAGGAAAGAGGCTTATTGAAGGAGATGCTTCAGTATGCAGGCCTTATATCATCCTACGGCCCAAAGGCAGCGCTTGCCCTCTCTGTATATGGAATAGGGCCGAGGAGCGCCGCAAGGATACTAATGATGTACAAAAGCGATGAAAAATCCTTCTTTATCGACCTTCTCGAGGCGCAGAAGAATTTTGTAAGGACAAAGAAGTACTGGTCTGTCTGAATCGGCGTGCGCTTACGGGCCGTGGCAAATCTATTTTTGATGGGGAGCTGTTTCTTTTTTCTTAAATGCGATTGTCTTGTTGTTGCTGTCCGTCAGCTTGTATTTGGCGTTTTCAAAGTGCATTGCGAGCTCCCTGCCTTTATAGTACTCGTGAAGAAAGATCGCTATTGCCGCAGTGTCGCAATGCGGCTGTGAGGTAACGCTTATGTTAAAATCAGTTATTTTGTGCAGCTCCGGGATATTTTTCGTCGCGGTTATCAGGATTATGTTTTTGTAGGTCCTTATCATATCGTCCTTGCTTTGCAACGGAACTCCGAACCTGGTCAGATAAACCTTTATTGCTTTATCTGAATTCTTTATTAGCTCGTGGAAGCTCTTTGCGAATGAAACCCTGAATGTTCCACCCCAGTCCTTGTTGATGGAATTGACATATCTTATCAGTCTGGGGTCTTTCTTTCCTATAAAGGTTATCTCTGATGCGCCGAGCGCCCTAGACGTAAGGCATAAGTCAACATTGCCAGAGTAAGTGTTCCGGCCTATGGCCAGTACATTTATCATAGAAGCCCCAAATCAGTATATAAGTTATAAAAGAAACCAATAAAACTCTTTATGTGCTGGCTGGGGCTGCTTGAGTCACAAATTGCTTTGCTATTGTTTGTGCATCCACAATCACTGCGCCTGGATCAAGCCTCATCAGGCGCACGCCAGTAGCTGCTCTTCCGGTGATTCTTATCTCCTCTGCAGGGAATGTAATTGAAATTCCCTTTGAGTTGATCAGTATTATATTATCGGTGTTGTCAATCCTTATGGAGCGCACAACATGACCGGTCTTCTCCTTTGTTTTTAGGTTCAGTACACCTTTGCCGCCCCTCTTTTGCAGCCTGTATTTGTTTGCCTCTGTTACCTTGCCATAGCCCTTCTCTGTTATCGATGCTATGATGCTGTTTTCCTTTACGCGTAGAACATTAATTACAGAATCGCTTGGATTGAGCCTTATTCCCCTTACACCCTGGGCTGTCCTGCTCATGGGCCTTATGTCATTCTCGTTGAATCTAAGGGCCTTGCCCATTTTTGTGGATATGAACAGCTCCGACTTCCCGTCAGAGAGGCAGACGTCGGAAAGCTCCTCGCCTTCAGATATCGGCATTGCCTTTATCCCGTTTGAGCGGGGTCTTGCAAACTTTTCTGCCCTAAGCCTTTTTATCCTACCTTTTGAGGTTATAAATGTGAGGTAAGAGTCTGCAAATGCTCTTGTGTTTATTATGTTCCCTATTTTCTCCCCTTCGGCAAATTTGACTAGGTTTACGGCTGCTTTGCCGCCGCCGTATCTGCCCTCCTCCGGCACCATATATGCCTTGAGCCAGTATGCCCTTCCCTTGTTGGATATTATAAGAAGATAATCCTTCAGCCTGCAGGAGACCATCTGCTTGACATAATCCCCTTCTTTTAGTTGTATTGATATGACACCTTTGCCGCCCCTGTCCTGCGACCTGTAGACATTCGTTGGAATCCTTTTCATATAATTGTTGTTTGTTGTTATGATTGTTGTCTCTGCATCTACAATCAGGTCTTCCCTGTCAAAGTCCTTCTCAGGAACATTCTTGTCCATTGTTGTCCTCCTTTCGCGGCCGTATTTTTCCTTTATCTGTGTTGTTTCGCCCTTTATTATCTCGTACACTTTTGCTTCCTCTGCTAATATTGATGTGAAATGCATGATGCTCCTGTTGAGCTCGCTCTTCTCGGATTCCAGTGAGCCAGTCTCAAGATTCGTCAGCCTGCTCAGCTTCATGTCAAGTATGGCGGCTGACTGCTTTTCGGTTATTTTGTAATTCTTGATGAGCGTTTCCCTTGCATCCTTTACATCCTTGCTCGCCTTTATTGTCGTTATAACATTTTCTATATCCATTACGGCTATCAGCAGCCCCTCAACAATATGCAGCCTGTCAGCTGCAATCTTAAGATCATATTTTGTTCTCTTCTTTATTACTTCTGCCCTGTGGTCTACAAATATTTTTATGAACTGTCTGAGATTTAGCGTCAATAGATTATTCCCCATCACTGCTATGTTCATTACAGGGAGCGATATCTCGAGCTGTGTGTGGGTGTAAAGCATATTGAGCACAAGATCCACATCAGCATCCTGCCTTAATTCAATTACAACCCTGATTCCCTCCTTCCCGCTTTCGTCCCTAAGGCCAGATATCCCTTGTATTCTTTTCTCCCTGACAAGGGCTGCAATGTTCTCCACCATTGTGGCTTTGTTGACGGTGTATGGTATCTCAGTAATTATTATTGCATTTTTATTTTTTATCTTTTCTGTCTTTACCTTGCCGCGTATTGTAACTCCTCCCCTTCCAGTTATGTAAGAGGAGATAAGAGCATTGTTGTAAAATACCGTCCCGCCCGTCGGGAAATCAGGACCCTGCACATATTGGAGCAGTTCCTGAGACGTTATCTCCTTGTTGTTGACATAGGCAATTACTGCATCCGAGATTTCTGAGAGATTGTGTGGAAGTATGTTTGTTGCGACACCTACTGCAATCCCAGATGCGCCGTTAATAAGGAGGTTCGGAATTTTTGTAGGCAGGAGCACAGGCTCTTCCTCTGTATTATCGAAATTTGGAACAAATGGTACTGATTGCTTTTCAATATCGGCAAGGACCTCCTCCGCTATCTTGCTCAGCCTTACTTCTGTGTATCTCTGGGCGGCCGGCGGATCCCCATCGATTGAGTTGTGAACAAATACACCAGCAGATAAGGCAAAGTTATGCCATGGATTTACAGTAATATCATAAACGTCTTCTCGCTCTTTCAAGAATATAACACCCTTAACTTTGTGGTTGTAGGTCTTTGCTTCTTCAACAATCTGCTCAAAATTTGAGAAGTATTGCAATGCATTAGATATTTTAGGAATTCCGTTGTTTTTCCTCTCGGACTCGTATATTAATGGTGTTACTGTTTGATATTTACTGATTAATAACGAGACAAATCCGAGTATTTTACTTCTTATAACACGCTTTTTATAATCAGGATTCTGCCAGTTTTTATGCAGAGACTGTTTTGCAAGTTGCGCAATGGTACTCATAAATTGTGGATTGTTTTTTGCTAGAATTAAGCCCCAGTGTATTTCCCAATGTTCCTTCCAATTCACCCTGCTTATATTATCGGGATTATTATTCCGCTTGTTGAAATCGCAATGGTGCCTTATTCTCCCTTTAGACCTAGTGTAAATACCCTCATTTAAATTCCATTCATCTGAAAGATGGTGAATAAATTGCCATTTGTTTTCATGTGGCTGTAATATCATTTCGTAATCTTTTAAATTTTTATTCTGTGTGCCATCATAAACTTGTATGTAAGCGGGCATTAGAGAAGTTCCTACTTCCAGATCTTTTGCCTGTTTATAAGTTCCATCGTGGAGCAAAAACCTGTGGTCTGGCGTGCATCTTATTTTGTTTCCATTATCTAAAGTTACTTCAACAAGTTCTGCGTTTTTGCGTGTAAGTCTTGGATTTTTAATTTCTGTGATCTCTACCAGATTTTTGGAGGTATTAAAAGTAAAGGTCCAGTGTCTTTTACCGTTATTTTGTTCGGTGACAAGCTGATCGAAGTTTATGTCCCTGCCGTCTAGAAGTTTTATTTTGGTGTCTTTGGTAAAACATCCCATATTGCCTTGCCCCTGGACCAGCATATAATTCATGGAGAAATACTGAGCCATCCTTACGAGCGTATCATAAACAGCAGCGTCACCGTGCGGATGGTATAGTCCCATAGTATGGCCAACGATCCTGGCACTTTTCTTTGTTGGCTGGTCGTAGGTGTTGTTGAGCTTGTACATTGCGAAGAGTATTCTCCTCTGCGCCGGCTTCAGGCCGTCGCGTGCATCGGGAAGTGCCCTGCCAACGATTACACTCATGGCATAGCTTATGTAGCTTGTCTGCATTTCGTTCTCAATGTCAGATTGGATTATTTCTTCCATAATCATCAATTATATATCTAGGAATGATACCTCTGTGGAGTGCTCTTCCAAGTAATGCCTCCTCTGTTCGACGTCGATTCCCATTAGTGTTGTGAATATCGCATCTGCGATTCTTGCATCCTTTATATTTATTTTCCTAAGAACTCTGTTCTCCGGATTCATCGTTGTTGCCCAGAGCTCCCCAGAATCCATTTCCCCAAGCCCCTTATACCTTTGGACCGCCGCCTTGCCGCCATACCCCTGCAATACCTTATTCAATTCGGAGTCCGAATAAAGGTATTTTGATTCCTTCCCGTGAGTTACTTTGTAAAGCGGCGGTTGCGCGATGTAGATATTCCCTTTTTCTATCAACGGGCGCATGTACCTGTATAGAAAGGTGAGCAGGAGCGTGCGTATGTGGCTTCCGTCAACATCTGCATCTGTAAGGAGTATTATCTTATGATACCTGAGGTTGTCTGGATTGAACGACTCTTTTATCCCAACACCAAACGCGGTTACCATTGTGTGCAGCTCCGCGTTGTTGAAGAGTTTTTCCTCTGATGCTTTCTCGACATTCAGGATTTTCCCCTTCAATGGAAGTATTGCCTGGTATTTCCTGTCCCTACCTTCCTTTGCCGATCCGCCGGCGGACGGGCCCTCAACTATGAATATTTCAGACTTTTCGGGATCATCCTCTGTGCAGTCAGCAAGCTTGCCAGGAAGTATAGAACCCTCGAAAAGATTTTTCTTTCTTGCCAATTCCCTTGCGCGCCTTGCTGATTCCCTTGCCTCTGCGGCGGTAAGGATTTTCCTGATAATATTAGCCGCATCTGCAGGATTCTCCTCAAGATAAGTAGATAGTGCAGAGTATAATGTGCTGTCGACCGCGCTTTTTATTGCCGGATTGCCCAGCTTCTCCTTTGTTTGGCCCTCAAACTCAGGATTCTGCATTGATATGGAGATTATTGCGACTAGCCCTTCCCTGGTGTCTTCGCCCTCGACCTCTGCCTGCTGCCTGCCTAATTTTTTAGAATTTTTCTGCATATAGTTTGTTATGGCCCTGGTAAGGGCAGACCTGAACCCTATCACGTGGGTTCCGCCTTCAGGTGTTCGTATCTTATTTACAAAAGACAATACATCCTCCGAGTAACTGTTGACGTACTGCATGCCAAGGTCTATCTTTAGGGATTCGGTCTGTTTTGCTATTATTATCTGCTTTGTCAAAGGCTCCTTGTCAGCGCGGACAAAATCCAGAAAATCGGGGATGCCCTTTGCAGAGGAGTATAGGGTCACTTTTTCATTTTCAGGATCTCTCTTGTCATTTAGGGTTATTTTCACTCCCGGATTAAGATAGGACAGCTCCTTTAATCGCTCGTTGAGCTCTATTGAATCGAAGCTTTTTGCGGAGAATATTGTTGCGTCCGGCTTGAACCGGATTGTTGTGCCGGTTTCTGCCTCGCTTATTGAGCCGATAACTTCCAATGGGGATGCCACTGCGCCCCTGCTGAATCTTTGAAGGTATAATTTGCCCCCTTTCTTAACAGAAACCTCTGTAAATTCGGAGAGTGAATTCACCACAGTCAATCCTACGCCGTGAAGGCCACCCGCCACTTTGTATGCCTTGTTTGTAAATTTGCCGCCGGTGTGCAGAGAAGTCATAATAACCTCAAGCGCCGGCTTTTTCTCCTTTTCCATTATGTCAACAGGTATGCCGCGGCCATCGTCGCTTAGCTCTGCAACATCGATATCGTCCTCCCTTGTAAGGGTTATCTTTATCTCTTTTGCATAGCCGGCTTGCGCCTCGTCTATTGCATTGTCCAGCACCTCGTACAATAGATGAATGAAGCCCTTGCTTCCGGTAGAACCTATGTACATAGCGGGCCTTTTTCGCACGCCTTCGGTCCCTGAAAGTGCAACAATATCCTTTGCGCTGTATTCGTTATTTTCCATACTGACCAGTAGCTTAAATAGTTCAAAATTACTTTGTTTTTTAGCTTTAAAACCCTTTCTGTGGCGGTGCGGCTGCCTTTTTCCCTTGCCCGTTTTGATTAGGAAGGAATAAATATTTTCGACGATATAATAATTGCATGGACAAAGCCGGAATTCTGTGGAAAGAGCTAAGCGGCAAGAAGGTCGAATGCACCGCATGTGCAAGGAGGTGCAGGCTTCCGGATGGGGCAAGGGGCTTCTGCTATGTGAGGCATAATGTAAATGGCAAATTGCACCTTGAGACCTATGGAATGGCAGAGGCAGTGCAGATAGACCCAATAGAGAAAAAGCCGTTTAACCATTTTATGCCTGGCAGCTATGTGCTGGGCATAGGCACATCCTCATGCAATTGGGGGTGCCAGTTTTGCCAGAACCATAATATTTCAAGGGACAAGGATATGAAAGGGATTGAAATGAGCCCTGAAAAGGCAGTTGAATTGGCGCTGCAGAACGGTGTCCAGGGCATAGCGTACACCTACAACGAGCCCACCATATTCATCGAATATGCGCTTGATATTGCTAAGATAGCGCACGAGAAGGGCCTTGTGAACCTCTTTGTCACTAATGGCTACATGACTCCTGAAACAATTAAGCAGATGATGGGCCTTATCGATGCAGCAGTGGTAAACTTCAAGGGAAATGGTGAGGTGAAGTTCTCAAATAGGTATGAAATTGTCAGCTCTGTGGAGCCAGTCAAGGAATCGCTTATCGGCTTGAAGAAATCCGGCATACATGTAGAGATAACCGATCTTATAGTGCCAACGGTTGGTGATTCTTTGGCAGCCTGCGATGAGCTTACAAAATGGATTTATGAGAATCTCGGAAGCGAAACGCCGCTGCAGTTCACGCGCTTCCATCCGGATTATAAGATGCTTGACTCCATTCCAACACCCTATGAGACACTTATATCCCATCATAAAATAGCGAGGGGTAACGGACTTGAATATGTCTATATAGGCAACCTGCCTGGAAATGAGTATGAGAATACATACTGCCCTTCTTGTGGTAGCACTGTGTTGAAACGCTCAGGCAATTATCTAACAGGGTATTATTTTGATAAAAATAGCAGTTGCCTGAGATGCGGGCATAAAATCCCTATTTTGGGTAAGCTGCCAAAAGTATTAAGGCATGAAGGTATAAAGTCTATTTATTAGTGGTTTCTTGGTCAGAAAAAAAGTAATCATAATCGGTGCGGCTGGAAGAGACTTCCAAAATTTTAATGTTTTGTTCAGGAATGATCCTGATTACGATGTTGTTGCGTTTACTGCAAACCAGATACCCTTTATCTCCAACAGGATGTATCCGAAAGAGTTAAGCGGCAAGCTGTATCCAGACGGGATAAAGATATATGATGAATCGGAGCTTCCGTTCCTGATAAAAAAATTTGGGGTGGACATCTGCATTATGGCATACAGCGACCTTCCTTATGGCGAGGTCATGCGCAAAGGGAGCATAGTGAATGCTGATGGATCTGATTTCTGGATGATAGCGCCTGAGAGGACGATGATAAAATCAACCAAGCCCGTGATTGCGATTTGCGCCGTGAGGACCGGAGCTGGGAAGAGCCAGACAACGAGATATATTGCTAAATTATTGAGGAGCCTCGGCATAAAGGTTTCGATTATAAGGCACCCCATGCCGTATGGAATCCTGAAAAAGGAGATTGTAGAGAGATTCCAGACAATAAAGGACCTCGATAGATACAAGGCAACAATAGAGGAGCGGGAGGATTATGAGCCGCACATAAGGAACAGATTCGTTGTCTTTGCAGGGGTGGACTATGAAAAGATCCTGCGGGCTGCAGAGAAGGAATGCGACATAGTGCTCTGGGATGGCGGAAACAACGATGCACCATTCGTAAAACCAGATCTGCTTATCACCGTTGCAGATCCGCTTAGAACCGGAAGCGAGCTTACATATTATCCCGGGGAAACCGTAGCCAGAATGGCTGACATATTATTGATAAACAAAATAAATTCTGCTTCTCCAGAGGAGCTGCGCATGCTTGAAAAGAACCTGAGATCCATAAACAGCAGCGCGAAGATAATTTATGCGGATTCGATAGTTTCTGCAGATAATCCAAAATTAATCAAGGGAAAATCTGTTCTTGTCATAGAGGACGGGCCCACAATAACACATGGCGGCATGAGGCTCGGTGCCGGGATGGTTGCGGCGATGCAGTATGGGGCAAAGGACATCGCCCGCGCAAAGGATTATGCTGTTGGGGAGATAAGAGAAACATTCAACAAATACCCAAAACTTGACAAGGAGCTTCCTGCAATGGGCTACAGCATAAAGCAGATAAAAGACCTGGAAACAACAGTCAACAGGGCTGAATGCGATGTGGTGATATCCGCAACTCCGACAAATCTCAGGCAGATCATAAACATCAACAAGCCGATTGTGCAGATAAGCTACGAGCTCAAGCCAAAGGGGGATGATTTTGGCAAAATAATAGCGGAATTTGCAGAGAAGTTTGAAAAGAAGGATAAGTAATAGGTTATGCGCTTGTACCTTTCTGAATGAAAAATTAATAAAATAGGGGAAGGGATGAAACACCATAGGAAAATTCTTATACTGATTCTTATTCTGGGGATAATAGATGCCGGATACCTTACAGTAGTGCATTTTCTTCCTGGTGCGCTTGTCTGCCCCACCATAGGAACATCAGTCAACTGTGAAAGCGTGCTTGGCAGCAGCCTTTCTACCGTGCTTGGCGTGCCCGTGGCTGTGCTCGGGTTGGTATGGTTCGTGGCCTCATTTCTCTTCCTGCTCTTTGGATTTAACAGGATAATAAAGAACGTTTGGATGATTGTTGGGGCTTGCGGAATCCTTTATTCGGTTATTGGGCAGTCGATAATAGGAAAAATCTGCATATACTGCTCACTTCTTGATGTGTTTATTGCGTTGGGTGTTGGGATGTTTATTTACACAAACAACAGAGGTTGATGGATTTGGAGCATGGCGAGATAAGGGATCCGATACACGGGAACATAAATCTTGATGAAACAGAAACAAAGATAATCAATACCCCTGAAATGCAGAGGCTTCGCTACATAAGGCAGCTCGATATGGCTTACCTTATATTCCCCGGTGCAAACCATACGCGCTTTGAGCATTCTCTGGGCACAATGCAAGTAACAAAGGAGTTGGCGCACAGCATTAATAGTGAGAAGGTAAAGGAATTTTCCTATGTGGGATTGCTGCACGACATAGGGCACGGGCCTTTTTCGCACCTGACAGAGGATGCGATGAAAAAATATCTCAAAAAGGGGCATGAGCAGATAGGTGAGGAGACCATAGGGAACTCGGAGATAAAGGACATACTTTCAGATTCTGGCATGTCAGTCAAAAAGATTTTGAGCTATTTCAGGGAGGCAGAAAAGATAGATATTGTTGGCGGGACTCTTGGCTCTGACAGGATAGATTACCTTATGCGCGATTCCCACTATACCGGCGTTGCTTACGGGATAATAGAATACGACAGGCTGAAGTGCACAGTAATATCATGCAAAAACAAACTAGCAATTACCGAATCTGGGATATCGGCTGCCGAATCTGTTCTGATAGCCAGGTACTTCATGTATTCCAACATATACTCGCACCATGCGAAAATAATTGCTTCGAAAATGCTGCAGCGCGCCGTTGACCTCTGCCTTGAAAATGGCGTGTTTGATGCTAAGGAGATGGCAGGAATGCGCGATGAGGAATTGCTCATTAAGATTCGTGATTCCGGCGGCAAGGCAGGCGCAATGGTGGGAAAACTGATGAGGAGGGAACTTCTTAAGAGGGCGTATTACAAGGAAATAAACTCCAATATCAGCGTTAAGGAATTAGAGGATGTGATAGGAAAAGCTGGTTTTGATAAAGAGAAGTTTGTAGTTTATGTCAGGACTCTCGGCGGCGCAAAGGATGATGTTGATGTGGTTGGCAAAAATGGCGCCATTGGAAAGCTTTCCGAGATATCGCCTTTCATGCAGACCCTGATAGGGGTGCTCCAGAATTCAAAGATGCTTCTTGTGGCATGCGATAAAAAAGATGTGGCTAGGATGGGAGAGATAGTGACTAAATTCCTCAAATGATTTATCATTATTAATCTTTTCTTTCATAAGTTATTTGCTTTTTATGGGTCCATAGCTCAGCTTGGTCAGAGCGGCTGGCTCTTAACCAGTAGGTCGGGGGTCCAAATAAACTCTTGAGTAATCAAAAGTTTGGGAAATCCCCCTGGACCCGTAAAGCAGCGTTCTGCGAGGCAGCAGCATTTGCCTCTTGGGATATTTATAATTTATGGCTGCAGCCAGTCTATCTCATAATACTCGTAATCGCTTCCCTGCAGTTCTATCCTCTTTACCTTGTAGTATGTAACTGCCGTTTCCCGGTCTGCTATTGCCATGATCAGTTCCTGCCTCCTTGACTTTGCCTCGTTTATGATTGCTGAAAGCTCCGCGCCGCCAAGATATTCCTCCTCGCTTATGGAGAGCATTCCTAGGTGGGGTCTTGAGTTTGCCGGGGTCTCTATGTCCTGCCCCTTCCTGTGGTAGAGAATGAAGTCTATCCCAACCTTTTTCTGCCTGCTTTTGCCAGGTATTGCAAGTATGAATGTCTTCCTAACAGAGTGGGCTACCCTTATGACCCTCGCCCATTCGGATATGAGGAGCTTGGCATCCCTTGGGAATACATGTATGACATGAAGGGAATGTATCCAGTTCTCGCCGATCTTTGTCGGCTTTGCGCCGGGAAAATAGAGCCTGAAATGGGTCCCGAATTTGAACCCTGTCTTTATCACATAGCCCTTCCCCCTCCAATCGGAATAGATCTCATATAATTTCGGGAAATCCGGCCTCCTCTTGGTGGCAATATCGATTATCTCCCTCCTTGTCATGTTGGTTACCCTTAGCGCATTTCTGTCCATGAGAAAGAGCGTCTCATATATGTCCAGCTTGTTTAGGATCCCGTGCTCCTTTACCTTGTATGTCCCATGCTGGCCGAACCAGAGCTCCTCGTATATCTCCTTCCCAGATTCGCCTTCGTCTATTACTGTTGTCAGGTCTGCAGGGAAGAATATGCCGTCCAGTGAGTATGCCTTGAGCTTGAGGCTTGCGGAATTGTACTTTTTGAGCTGGCTCTTGCCGGAATCGCCGGTTGCCTCGTCAGGTTCCTTGATTATCAGCCCTCTGTCCCTCCAATCCTTGTAGGTGACATATCTTGCGATGAATTTTCTGTTTGTGCTGAATTCTATTGCAACGTCATTAAAGGAGAGTTGGGTATTATCGTGCGGGGATATGCAGCTTGCGTGCCTTACATCTATAAGATACAAAACCTCCTCTGGTGAGAGTTCCAGCCTTTCTCCATCCATATGGCCGAAGTAGCTCTTCCGTAGCACGTCCTTCGTTGACTGGTCTGTTGTGTAAGCGGTTTTGCTCTTTTTATCAAAATATATTTGCAATGCCATGGATTTACCCGTGCAATGTCTCTAGCACCTCCTTTTCTATCTCAGTTAGTGCTGAGTATATTATAATAACATTCATGCCCTGCAGATGCAGAGCTCTTGCATCCCTTATGCTTATGTGCAATACCTCCTCGTCCGGTTGTGATATGTTGTGCAGTATTATTATTTTTCTTTGGTCGCCCATTATTCCGTTTTTGTAGTGCTCTTCTGCCGCATCGAGCGCTTGCAGCGCCTCCTTTATTGTTATAGTAGACGTGGATTTTGCATCGTAATCCAAAAGCAAAAGAGTATGCGCATTGATCTCCAGATTTCTCAAGACCGTCTCGTAGAAGGATACCGGCTTGTAGTTGTCTGTCCATCTCGGTATCGTGCAGATCTTTCCAAACCTGTAGAAATCAAGCCCACTGCTCCCGATCGCCTCGGTCGTTACCGAACTGCCATGCACCACTTTTGTTTTCACATTCTGCTTCCTTGCCTCTATGAAGAGTATCTTGTGGGTTGTTGCGATTAATGGATCTCCGCCAATAAGCACTGCTATGTCAGTTTTCGCTGCCTTCTGAACAAGCGCTCTGGCGCCCTCTTCCATCTCCTGCCGGCCCAGCTCCTTTATCTGCTTTCCCGTATTTGCTTTTATGTAATTGATTGCTTCGTCTGCGACTTTGGTTGTATAGCCATCGAAGTAGATTTCCCCGCTTTTTTGGCAGGCCTCCATTGCGCCAATCGAAAGCTCATCTGCTGATAACCCCAGACCTATTAAAAAGAGCATCCCATCAATTCTTGATGCCTGCTGGTGTTATTTTCATAACAGCCTCGCCTTCCGGCATATTCGGTGAATCGACAAGCCTTGCTATCCTCTTGTCCTCCTTGCTTTTCTTTAGGTATAACCTTGTTGTAGCTGCATGCGCAAGTATGTTACCGCCTATCGGTGTTGTAGGGTCGCCGAAAAGTATTCCTGGGTTATCCATTACCTGGTTTGTTATGTAAACCGCAAGATGGTACTTGTCAGCAAGCATCTGCAGCTTGTGTATGTGCTGGTTCAGCTTCTGCTGCCTTTCCCCTAGTGCGCCTCTTCCTATGAATTCCGACCTGAAAAGTGCAGTCAGTGAATCAACCACTATCAGCTTTATGTTCTTCTCGACTATTAGCTTGTCTGCCCTTTCTATAGTTAGAACCTGTTGCTCTGTTGTTAGGGCACGGACTACTAGTATATTCTCAAGCGCTTTGGTTGGGTCAAGGCCGGCAGCCTTTGCCATTTCTTCTATGCGTTCCGGCCGGAATGTACTTTCTGTGTCTATGAAAAGCACCGAGCCTTCCATGCCGCCCTTTTCCCTTGTAAGCTGTACATTCACGCTAAGCTGGAATCCAAGCTGCGATTTGCCGCTTGCAAACCTGCCATAGGTCTCGGTTATTGCGCCGGCCTCCACTCCGCCGCCAATTAGATCATCGAGATCGGCTGAACCTGTGCTTATCTTGCCGACCTCCTTTCTCCTGTCATAAACAACATTCCCGGTTTCATAGTTGACTGTTGTTGACTCCTTCGCCGCCTGGATTGCCTTCTTTGCAGCCTCAACACTGACACCAGCAAGCTCATTCAGCTCGTTTGGCGTCATTACCGCGACCTTGTCTAGATTGTCAATCCCGGAAGACCTAAGCTTCTCTGCGGTTGTCGGCCCTATTCCTGGCAAATCCTCAAGCTCCTTTATTGACTTTTCCTTAGCCACGAAAAACACGAGTATTATCTTATTAAATTATGAAGGAATAGGTATTTAAGCCTGTAATTTGGCTGTTTGTCCTGCTTGCCGTAGCACCTTTCAGGTATGATAAACGCTTTGGAGCACAGTTATAAATATTATTAGAGCATACCTTATACTAGGAGATTGATTAAGACAAAGAAGAAGTGCCAGCATGGAAATCCACGCTGGCAAGACGACCAGTTTTTCACGACCTTCCTACAGTAGAGAACCCGTAGTAATCTTAGGAGAGTGCAGATTTAAAAACCTTTCCAATTAGCGGAATAATTTCATAAAAATGGAATATACATGAACGTGCTGACTCTTGATCTCAAAGGAGTAATTCTTGCGGTTGTTATCGGAATTCTTCTCCTGGTATTAGGGATGCAGCTTGGCTACTTCTTTGTACTTGCAATGATCGTCTTCCTTCTGCTCTCCGCAATAGCCACTTACACTGGCATAGCCTACAAAAAGGGGTATGGCCTGAGCCAGAAGCCAAGAGGCATGAAGAACGTGCTCTTCAATGGTATGCCTCCATTGATCATGGCCGCGCTCTTTGCGATTGCAACTGTTTTCGGGAATCCTGAGCTTGAGCTTTTGGCTGTTATAGGCTTCATTGCAAGCGTGGCTGCCATAACGGCAGACAAGTTCAACAGCGAAATAGGCGTGCTTAATGGAAAGCCAAGGATGGTATTCACATTGAAAGAGGTAAGGAAAGGGACATCTGGAGGGGTTACATGGCTCGGAACCTTTGCAGGGCTTCTTGCTGCCCTCATCATATCATTGCTGGTTTTTGTGGCTGCTCCAGCTCTTGCTATGATCAAAAGCCCGTATCCTTTCAGTCTGGAAAAGTCGCTGCTGATAATAACCATTTCTGGCTTCTTTGGCAGCCTGGTAGACTCATTCTTTGGCTATTATGAGGAAAAAGGGATAGGAAACAAGTTCACCTCAAACTTTGCCTGTGGGATTTCTGCCGGGCTTCTGGCAATGCTTCTTTTCGTGGTATTATAGTTATATTATTAAGATGGTAAAATGCTGAAGACACGGCCTGAAACCAAATCTGTTTTTGGAAATCGCGATATCTGCTATTTTGGCTATGATAAATTAAGTGCAGGAAGGAATATGGCCATAGATGAGGTTCTGTTAGGAAGGGCAGATACTGAAGAGAAATTCTTCTTGCGCTTTTATGATGTTGAAAGGCCCTCTGTTATACTGTCGCGGAATGACCATTATAGTGTAATAAAAGAAGAGGCAGAGGATTTTGATGTTTGCAGAAGGATAAGCGGCGGCGGACCGATTTATCTGGATGGGAATACATTCCAGTATTCTATTACAGGACCGCTTAGAGCGGGTAATCCATTAAACAAAAACCGGCTTTGGCCTGCAGAGGAGATCCACAGGAACCTTGGACCGATGCTTGCTGATGCCATAAATGATATAGTGGGCGGCACCCAGGAGATGGTTTTGGGCAGGACCTCTAGTGTTAGGGTATGGAACAGGCCGGTAGCGGCGCATGGCCATTCTGTAAGGCCCAACCATTCCTTCCTTTACCATGGCGTAATTGTTGTCTATCCATGGGATGTGAAAAGGATAGGCAGGCTCCTGAACATGACAGATGCAGATTACCATGAAATCTCAACCCTCCCGAACATAAAAGAGCTGGCAGTTGACGGCAGCGGCCAGGTACCATACAAGGATTTGCTGCGTAGTGGCCTGTTGGGCAAATTTCCAAAAGAGAAACTTTGCAATATCTCACAGGTAGAGAGGGATACCATACTGAATGATTCTGAATTGCTCTACCAGGATTACTGTAGGAATAAGGAATGGATATACAACGAAGATGGGAAACTGATTCGCAATTCAAGGTTTTGCATACTTTTCAATGATCAGCCAAGAACAGAAAGGCCAGAAACCAGAGATGTCCCTGATGGTTCTTGATGTTATTTTTTTATTGTCATTGGTTTGATATCAAAGATGCGGGTACCGGGATTTGAACCCGGGTTACGGCCTTTTTCCTTGTTGAAATGGGAAGGCCAGGTCCTACCAGGCTAGACTATGCCCGCACTAATCTGATTATTAATTGGTTGGGGCTATCTTATATATGTGGGGTTTCTCTCGTCCTTTTCCCCGAGCGGGTACTGCATCGGCTGGGTGCCGCCCACAAGCTGGGTCTGGGCCTGCTTCTCCAATTCCCTTACCGCCTTTGCTGTGCGCTCTATTATCTTGTCAAGGTTTTCTGTATTTATGTTCAGATTGAGTTTTTTTGCAAGCTCTATGAGAACAGCCTTTGCCGCGCTTGCATCAACATCGAACATGCCGGTTTCGCCCATCAGGCAGACTGCATCTATGCCCTCCATCTTTGCAAATGCGACTATAAGCCCTGCGCTGCCCCAGATTATCCCCTTTGATTTGCCGAATATCACATCAGTGCCCTTGAACTGGTCAATCACCCTCTGGCTGGTGGCGTTGCCGAATACCCTTGACTTTGCAGGTATTGCCTCGCCAAGGCTGTAGCCCCCTATTGTATAAATGAGCTTCCCGCCAAGACCGTTCTTGAAGAAGTCCACTATCTTTGAATTTACCTCGTACTGCCCCTCCGTGCTTAGCGCCTGGACGTCCCCGGTAAGTATGATGATGTCGCTTGCTCCTGGCTTCTTTGGTTTTATGAGGTAAAATCTGTTGTTCACTATCCTGACGCCGCCGTTCTTAAGCATTACGACCTGGTGCGGAAAATGGGGCGAGTATAGCGTTCCAACCCTTTCTGCCTTGAATTCCCTCTTCAGGTGCTCTGCAACAAGCTTTCCCACATTTCCGATTCCTGGAAGCCCGACTACAAGCACCGGCTTGTTAAGCTTAAGCCCTTTTTTCCGTTTTATGGTTGTTTTTGATATTATGCAAGCACCTATATTGTTGATATTATATCCTCCTTCTCCTTCCTCAGCTTTTCCTTCTCGATTTCAAAGGAACCTTTTGTAAGTTTCTCCCTTATCAGGGCCTCTGCCCTCTTTATTTTTTCTTCTGCTTCGGAGTAATCGGCACCCTCTGCCATAAACCTGTATTTTGGCGCCCCTATGTATTTTATTTCAACGCCTATTTTCTTTATTGATTCCATCAGGCTGTTGAGTTCAGCTGCACCGGACATTGTGTTGTATGTGTAGAGTGTTGCCATGTACGAGACAATATACCTTTTCTGTTTTTTGTTTGCCTCTAGAACCTTTATGATTGATTCCTTGATCTTCTTTGGCAGCCTCGAATCTGCAAACTCCTTTGTGTTGTTTGTTGCATTTTGCACCAGGTTTGTATATGTGCCGAATTCAGAGAGGGCGGTTGCTATGTGCGCCTCCTTGCTTGCCTGTTCTTTTGACATCTTTATTGCCTGGAGGAATAACGCAGTGAGCCTCTTTTCAAGGTTGTATGATCTTGTCTTCTCTTTTGAGGCGTTGGGCGATACTCTCTTCAAAGATATGTCTATTGTCCCCTTTTCCTTGTCGTAGAACATTACGGTGCATACAAGCTTCTGTCCCTCGTGTATGTATTCCCTTATGTTCTTTATCCAGCCTGATGATATCTCCCTTAACGGAAGAAATACCTCCAGCTCGCTGTATTCTGGTAGCCTGCAGTATGCCCCGAATTTGCTTATTTTTGAGACATTTGCTATTACCAGCTCTCCGACTTTGGGTATGCTCTGCTGATTATGTTGGTCCATAAAAATTTACCGGCTATTGCACCTTGAACTCTATCTTCTTTTTTGTCCTTGAACCGAATGTGCGGTCCACCTTGAATTTGCAGACATTACATTCAAGTATCATCTTCTGCCTTTTCCCGAGTTTTTTAGGGTGTATCTTCGGCTCTACGCTGCCAACGTAGCCTTTTATTGCCCTGTTGTGCCTCCTTGTTGCCTTGCTCATGGCCCTTTGCGGCCCCTTGGATACATTCCTTACTGTATGTATTGTGTGTTTGTTGCATTTGGGGCAAAATGTCGTTATTGTTTTTTGTATCTTCATGTATTTCACTTAGTATACCTGTTCGCATATTGAATTTTCCAGTAGATAAACCTTGTCCTGCTCGTTTATTGGTTCTATTATCTGGTCTTTTTTGATCGGACCTAACTTGTTCCCAGACGGAAGCATTATCTCAGGTAGGTCCTTTGTTGATTTTAGGACCTTGCTTTCGGCTGGTGTGTTGCCGGTAAATTCCAATCTTTCTGATTTCATTGCTTGCAGTATTTTATTGTAGAATTCGTATTCGGTGTTGCTCGCCGGTTGTGGTAATGGCTTATTATATGCAACATAGATCAGTATTTTTTGCTTCCGTTTCTCAAAAAACTCGTTGAGAAGCTTTAATGTGTTTTCCTTTAAAGAGGGATCTATGTTTGGCTTGGTTGTTAGAAACTCGTTGACATCTTCATAGAATGTTTTAGAAAGCAGAAGTAACTGGTTTGTCTGTCTTTCTTTTTGGTATGCCTGCCATAAATAGTCATAAGATAAATGTTCAACCATGCACAACCACCCCACAATTCCGCTAATCGGTGCTGTTTGTATATTATATGTTATTAATCTAAACTCTTTTATTAATTAATAACTCTGTTTTTGATTTACCTGAATACCGGAACAAAGGTGTAAAGAATAGCGAGGAATGGATTTGAACCATTGATCTCCGGGTTATGAGCCCGGCGGGCACTCCAGACTACCCTACCTCGCTATGTTAATTATAAGATTATTCAACTACTTTAAGCTTTCGGAGTTTTTAAACAACATTTTAGCAGGTATAACTGCCTTCATCTGGTTACTGTTTCAAGGACTACACATTATAAATAACTGAAAGTTAATATAATATCTCTTAATAAGACAAAGCTAGAAAATAAAACTCAAATATTTATTTGCAAGTGATTTAATGAGCATGTACAAACAAATGAAACAAACATTCATATCCGAATACAAGACCAGATCAGGACAATACAAATCAAACATAATAAAGTGGAATTCAGAAGCTCCTATAATAAGAGTGCCAAAGCCGACCAACATTGCCAGGGCGAGAGAACTTGGATACAAGGCAAAGGAGGGGGTGATTATGGCAAGAGTAAGGGTCCATGGCGGCTCCAAGAAGCGAAAACAGGCAGGTGGCGGCAGGAAGCCCTCCAAAAGCGGAAGGTATTTCACTTTTAGGAAGTCCTCCCAGGCAATTGCAGAGCAGAGGGCATCGAGAAAATTCACAAACACCATTGCCCTTAACTCTTACTTCATAGGCTCATCCGGGTCAGAAAAATACTTCGAGGTAATACTATTGGATAAAAATAGCAATGCATTAAAATCAGACGGCCAATACAACAGCATACTATCGCAAAGCGGAAGGGCTTACCGTGGCCTTACCTCTGCAGGGAAAAAGCATAGGGGAATAATAAGGAAAAGATTTGGGTCGCACAAGCTAAGACAGCGCAACAGGATAACCCCTAACAACCTGAAAAGAACCTGAAGGGCAGGACGTGAATGCACAAAATCCCAAACATACCTTATAAATTTGTGTAAAATCGGAATAAATATATACTTTAAATGCGTAATATTACTTAGGAATTTTAAGATACAAAATCCAAGTGCTTATCATGGTCAAACCCAAAAAAACCAAGACAAAGGCCGCCCAAAAGCCAAAAGGCAACAGGACTGTTAAAAAGAGGTCTGTTTCAATGCCGAAACAACCTAAGAGGGGAACCAAGCCACAACTAAAACAAAGACAGACTGAAAGACGGGCACCTCAAAAGGCCACAAGCCTAAGCATAAAGCAGCACGAGGAACAATTAAAGGCAAAAAAGAAAGAGGCAACTGTAAGGAAAAAGGTGAATGTAAACATACCGCAGCCAGACGAGGTAAAGATTGCACTTGACAGACTTCTCAGCAACGAACGTGCAACCGAGTATCTTAAGAAAAATGTAAGCAAGATGGCGGTAGATGTTATTGGCATGCTTGTCACACCGAAGACGGATGAATTTCTTGCAGAGCAGCTGGCAATGAAGATCAACGCGATCAGGAGAATATTAAATATTATGCAGGGGTACGGGATAACCAATTATTACATATCAAAAAACACAAAAGGCTGGCTCTCATTTGCATGGTATATAAACACGAACAAGCTTGGCCCATTCCTCGAATATATTGACGGCATGGAAATGGAGAAATCTATAGTGAGCGAGGGCTGCAACGATTACTTTGTATGCGATAACTGCTATAAAACAGACAGGCTCGTATTTACCTTTGACTCTGCATTCGAAAGCAATTTCAAGTGCAGCAGCTGCAACAGGAACCTCAACAGAATGAACAAGGAGGAAGTTACAACGCTTATGAATAGTAGGGCTGCTGAGAAGATCTGATAAGATGGAAAGGGAGAAACCCAAAGCAGGTAGCCACAAAAACCATATTAGATTAGTTGTCCCAAAAGACCCGAAAATAAATTATAAAAGATTACTCAACAACCAAACGAATCATGAGCGCAGCAATACGGCAATCAAAGAACAAAAAGAAACGCTAATTATAGAGATAACAGCAAAGGATTTAACCGCATTAAGGGCATCGGCAAATTCAATTTTAAGAGATCTTCAGGTAATTGAAGCAACAAAGGCATTAAAGTAAGCACACACCACAAAACGATAAAATGCCAGTGGGAAATTAACACCACATAAAGCGCCAATTATTGTATACACAACCAGTTCTTAGGGCCGCTATTGCATGCCGTTGATGCATGGTCATTTACTTCTGCAATTGCACAAAAAGCTAAGGTATATAAAAACATAGACTATAAATATAATAGCTACAGACGGATAATAATATCGAAAGATCATCGCTAGGATCTTCTTTTAAACTCAAATACTGAGTGTATATTGTGCACAGAGGCTCTATGCAATTTTGGCATCACAGGCGCGCACAGAGGCGTCTGCCTAGAGTGCGCAATGCCCCACACAACATAAAGGAGCAGGTGCCCCTCAATCTTGTGGCGTATAAGGTGGGAATGGCCCATTTGACGATGACAGACGACTCAGAGTCCCCATCAAAAAATCTCGAAATAAACACCCCATGCACAATACTGGAAATACCACAAATGGAAATTTACGGCGCAAGATTCTACAGCAGGGATATAAACGGATACAGAAAGGCAAGCATGGAGATCCACCACAAGGAACTGGCAAAAAAGCTCAAGCAGAAGACGACAAAACAGGACGAATCAGGGCTCAACGCAGCAAGAGAGCACCTCAAGGATTTTGAGGATATCACTGCCCTTTGCGTTGCCTACCCGAAGAGTCTGAGTGTCGGACAGCGGCATCATCTGAAATTCGAATCGGCGCTCGGCGGAACTCTCGAGGAAAAACTCAATTTTATCAATTCAAGTCTCGGCAAGGAGATAAAGATCACAGATGTTTTTAAGACCGGCGAATATGTAGATCTTACATCAATAACAAAGGGCAAGGGCTGGCAGGGGCCGATAAAAAGGTTCGGAGTCGCCCGCCTTTCCCACAAGGCAACCCAAAAAACCCGACACGTTGGCACCCACGGGGCATTTACGCCAGGCAAGGTTCTATTCACAGTGCCGCAGGCGGGGCAAATGGGATTCAACTACAGGACTGAGATGAACAAAAGAATACTAAAAATAGGGAGCACATCCGAAGCAGCAAAAATAAACCCGAAATCTGGATTTACTAATTATGGAAATATCAAGAATGATTATGTACTGGTAAAAGGCTCTGTGGCAGGCCCGTCAAAAAGGCTCATACGCATAAGAAAATCCCAGAGAAATGCAAAAGGGATAAAGGAGCCAAAGATAAATTTCATATCAACTAAAAACTGATCACCATGGAAGAAGCTGAAATACTATCAATAGACGGGAAGGCAATGGGCAAGATGAAGCTGCCCCTGGCCTTCAGCGAAAAGGTACGCCCAGAACTTATACTGAGGGCAGTGCTCGCAGAGAATACCAGGGCACTGCAGCCACAAGGGCATTATCCTCTTGCCGGGATGCAGACATCGGCAAGGTACTATGGCGCAATGCATGTCTATAGAACCGGAAGGCACATGGGCCAGGCAATAAGGCCCAGGGAGAAGCTTGGGGGCGGAGTGCAGGGAAAGGTAAAGCGCATTCCCTCAGCAACAAAGGGAAAGCGTGCACATCCGCATCTTGTAGAAAAAACAATCATGGAGAAAATAAACAGGAAAGAGTATCAAAAGGCAATAGCAAGTGCGGTCTCGGCAACAAAAACCACGCACGGAAAGCCGATAATAATATCAAACGAGATAGAATCGATATCAAAGACAAAGGACATCTTAAGGCTATTCAACACGCTTAAGGTAATAAAGCGTGAAGACAAAAAACCAAGGATAAAAAAGGGGCTCAGGCGCTCAACAAGGCAGAAGCACTACAAAAAATCAGTGCTTCTTGTTATAAGCAGGGATGACAGTGCAATAAGGGCCGCAAGAAACATAGCAGGAGTCGATGCATGTGTTGTATCAAGGCTCACCGCAAACCTTCTTGCGCCTGGGGGCAACCCGGGAAGGATTGCGGTATGGAGTGAGCATGCAGCAAAGGAGATTGATGCGTCCATAAGGAACCAAACCATTGCATGACAAGATGATGACATGAGCATATTAAAATACCCGCTTGCAACGGAAAAGTCTGTAGGGATAGTGGACAGGAACAACGTCATAACATATGTTGTTGATTCAAGGGCGTCAAAGGCAGACATAAAGAAAGAATTTGAGGATACATTCAACGTTAAAATAAAAAGCATAAATACAATAAACATGCCAAAGAACATGAAGAAGGCGTTCATAAAGCTGGCAAAAGGATTTAATGCCGCAGAAGTTGCGGTAAAGCTGAAACTGGTGTAGATAATGGGAAAGAAAATGAGGCAGCAGCGAAGGGGGAAGGGTTCGAACGTTTACAGGAAGCTTCCAAACACATTCGACATCAGAGTGGGCTATCCAAGGCCAAAAGAGGGAGAAATAATAGGCGAGGTAATCGGAATGGTAAATCACACCGGGCACACAACACCACTCATGGAGGTATTATATGAGGACCTTTCAAACGGCTATCTTCTTGCACCAGAGGGCATAAGGGTGGGGGACAAGATCCACATAGGCGAGAGGCCGGTTTATTCGCTCGGCAGCGTAATAAGGCTTGGCGACATACCAGAGGGAATGCCTGTTTACAATATAGAGTCACACCCCGGTGATGGCGGCAAGTACGTCAGGAGCGCGGGAAATGCGGGCTATATCGCAGCACATCTGGGCAACAAGACAACCATATCAATGCCCTCAAAGTCCATGGTTGTGCTTAGCAATGAATGCAGGGCCCAGCTTGGTGTCCTTGCAGCAGGCGGAATGACTGACCAGCCATTAGTTAAGGCAGGCAAGAACCATTATATAATGCATGCAATAAACAGGACCTGGCCTACAATAAGGGGAGTCAAGCAGAACCCGGTTGACCATCCATTTGGCGGAAAGCAGCACCACAAGGGAAAGAGCAGCATGACATCTAGAAATGCGCCTCCGGGAAGAAAGGTCGGGCACATAGCTGCAAGCAGGGTGGGCAGGAGGAAGAGGTAATACTTATGCGAAGAGAAACTCAAAAGAGATTAGAAACCGCCATGGCAAGAATTGCAGTAGCCGAAATAGATAAGGCTCTGCAAGGTGAAATGCCGCTTCCGGTAAGGCAGGCACTAATTGGCATAAAACTCAGGAAAGGGCAGGAAATACTGCTAAATACATTTTTAAAGCGTGATAACTAATGGCGGAAAGAATAGCATTTAGGGGAAAAACACCATCAGAACTGGCAAACCTTTCCATGGACGACTATATGAAGATGATGACCTCCAGGAAGAGGCGCAGCATAAAGAGAAACTCAATGAGCTACAGGAAGCTGATGGAGAAAGTGGAGATGTACAGGAAGAAGGGGATAACAAAGCCAATACGCACGCACATAAGGGAAGCGGTAATAAGGCCGGACTGGGTCGGACTGACCTTCGAGGTGCATTCCGGGAAGGAATTCAAGAAGATAGTGATCAGCGCAAATATGCTGGACCATACCCTTGGCGATTACGCTTACACGACAAAAAGGGTGCAACATTCGGCACCTGGAATAAGGGCAACAAGAGGAAGCAAGTTCTTGGCGGCGAAGTAAATGAAATACTCATACAATTTGGACAAGAAGGAAGTGGTGTTTGCGAGCTCAAGCGATCTTAACGCAAGCTTCAAGGACCTCTGCGCAGTCTGCGATTTCGTAAGATACAGGCCACTGCCAGCAGCATTGCAGATGCTCGACGCCGTGATAAAGGAGGGACGCCCGATAGAGTATAAGAGGCACAACAAATACATGGGGTCAAGGCATGAGCTTGGCGGGAGGAAGGGCAGGTACCCGATAAAATGCGCAGCCATGGTGAAAAAGGTTATAGTCAATGTCTCTGCCAATGCTAGGAGCAAGGGCGAGGACCCTGATTCGATGTTCATAGTCCATGCAGCCGCAAACAAGACGCAGGAGGTTCCAAGATCGCCCCCAAAGGGCGTGCGCTCAATAGGCGGCGGCTACGGCTATTCATCACCACGAAGAAGCAATATCGCATTCGCGAAAATAGAGATCGGCATTGCTGATAAGGATGCCAAGTCCCTGGGTGCAGGAATGAAACGCGCGATTAAGGCAACAAGCAAAAATACCAAGATAATCAAAACACAAACGCAGCAATCTAAGAAGGCGTCGCCCAAGGCCCAGCCAAAGCTGCAGCCAGCAAAACCACTTCCAGTGCCAACAGCAGAAAAGCCCAAAGTTACTGGCACACCCCAAAAAGAAACAAACAACAAGGATACCTAATGGTGCAAATCAATGGATAAATCTAGAGCAATACAAGTAGGAAGTGAGGCCCACAACAGGCTATTAAGGAGGCAAACAATCATACATAATAGTGACAGAATAAATATCCCAAGAATAAGAAAAAACGGCTATGCTGATAACCAAATCCGCGTCATGGAGTTGAGGCAGCTCCTCGCAATGTTGAGGAGAGTTGAACTCTCAATCCAACAGGAGCTATTTATCCGCGGAAGCATAAATGCCATTAAAAGAAAGAGCAACAAAACCAAAAAACGAAAGGTGTAAGATTGGCAATAGAAACCAAATTCATTGAGGATTCGATAATCAAGCTCAACATATCGAAATATCTTGGCAAGGAACTTGCAAGAGCAGGCTTCTCAAGGGTTGAAATACAGAAGACCCCAATACTTACCAGGATAACTGTGTTTGTGCTTAATCCGGGAAGGGTGATAGGGCGCGGAGGGCGCACCATAGACATCATAACAGAGACAATAAAGAACAAATTCAAGGTCGAAAACCCGCAGGTAAATGTTATGGAGGTCGAGAACAAGATGCTCGAGCCGCTCATAGTGGCAAAGAACATAGCGGAGAAGCTTGAGCGCGGCATAAACGCAAGGAGGGTGATACAGTCAACGCTTAGGGAGATAATACAGAATGGGGCCTTGGGTGCCGAGATAATAGCGAGCGGCAAGCTTGCGGCAAAGGGAGCAAGGGCAAAATCCATAAGGAAAAGCCTTGGCTACATACCAAAGGCCGGGGATGTTACGGAGCTCGTGAAGGAGGCGAACGCAACAGCATATTCAAAATACGGGGCAATAGGGGTCCGCGTGAGGCTTGTGCCTCCGGGAACGGTATTCCCAGACAGGCAGTTGAGGGCCATAGAGATACCAAAATCAATACTGAACAGCTACTGAATTGTAGGCATACGCAATCGTCTCTGATGACTGATAAAATCATTAAATAGGTTGGCATTCAAAGTGCTATGGGGTTTTAAAGAATACAAGTTGAATAATTATGCTCGGCTTTATACTTGCAGCAATAATTGCATTCTTCTCAATGTTCATACCAGGCCTTCTGCTCGCATTCGCGCTTCTAAGGAAAACAGAGCTGCACCTTTTTGAGATTGTCGTAATAGGCTTTATATTCGGCCTCATTGCGCCAGCAACGCTCACATGGCTAGAAGGCTACCTCACAACCTACATACACGCATTCACCTTCTCCCTATGGCTTTTCGAGCTGAATGCGCTGATACTTACAATAATAGGGGCACTGCTCTGCTACAGGGAGGGTGTATTCCATGATCTGGCAAACTCACTCTCAGGCAGGATGATACTGCCTAAGGAGGATGCAACAGCAGCTGGGCTTGATTCGGTAAGGTCACGGCTTAAACGATTCGATGCAGGCAGGCAGATAATCAACAAGCACATACAGGAGTACCACGACCTAATGGCAAAGCACAACAGCGAGATCGGCTCAGCATCAAAGCTTGCAGAGGAGGAAAAGACAAAGATAACGGCGCTGCATAGGGAAACGCAGGAAAAGCTAAAGGAGGAACAGCTTAAGGAGGAGAGCATGCTGCTCTCCGACCTGGAATCAACCAAACCAGGTCCCAAATCACAATTCTCGCACCTTCCAAAAGTATCATGGTGGGTATGGGCGCTGCTGCTGGTCTTGATGCTTGTGACATTTTATACAAGACTGCAGAGCATTGTCGTTGCACCCAAATTCTTCGAATTCGACCCATATTTTGACATGATAGACACCCATTACATTCTTACTTACGGCAAGCAGCTTCTTCTCGACCCGGCCGCATGGCCGGTTGTGGCTGCAGGCACAAACCACAGGATACAGCCCATAGTCCCATATCTTGAGGCTTATTGGTATGACCTTGTAAATCTCCTTAGCACGCACCACGCGGCATTCAGCCCATCGCTCATGAGCTATGTTGGCAGCATCTATCCCCCGATTACCGCAGCGCTTCTGGTCTTCGTAATATTTCTTCTTCTCTTCCACGAGTATGACGAGAAGATAGGGCTTATAGGTGCAGGGCTCACTGCCACAATGCCTGTGCTATTCACAACATTCATAGCAGGGGAGCAGCTTGTTGAGCCATGGGGGATATTCACCCTATTCCTATTCTTTGCCGCATATATGCTTGCAATAAGGAATCCAAAAGACAAGAAGCTTGCAATATTTGCCGGGATTGCATTTGCATCAACATTCCTTGGGGCACACTACTACACAGTAACTGCAGGGGTTCTTGTCCTCTACATACTAATACAGGGCATTATCGACATACTGAGAAAGGACCAGCTAAGGGACTTCTACATAATGAACATCGTGGTCATCATTACGATAATTATACTCTACGGGCTGTACATACCATACAACGCAACACTCCAAGGCAGCATATCGAGCATTCTTGGCGTGCCCATAATAATAGCCGCGCCTGTTCTTGCACTGCTCCTGATAGCGATTCTCGACTATGCGCCAAAGATATTCGCAAAAAGAAAGATCATCATAAAGGAATCAAACTTCCTGACAAATCTCCTATTCATGATCGTGATCGGTGCAATAATAACAATCGCGGTTTTATTCACGAAGATCGGCAACCCGATTAAAAGCTATATCGACCTGAGCACAAAGTTCACAACACCCTCAAAGCCGCTCTTCATGACGGTGCAGGAGTACATACCGACAGGGCCGTTGTACCAGTTCGGCGCGCAGGGCTTTGGCGCCATAGGTGCTGGGCTGTTTAATGTGCCATACCTAATATGGCTGATATGCATAGTATCGGTTGCACTCATAATGCTCTCAATAGCCTTCAGAAGGAGCAAAACAGGGATACTTTATATCGCTACAGCGCTCCCATTAATCGTTGCAGGATTCTCCGAGGTTAAGTACCTGCCGCACTTCGGCACAGCATACATACTGCTGTTCGGGATAATGCTTGGCGAGTTCTACTACCTTGTATCCTCTAATTACTATAAGGATTCCAAGAACAGGAACATCGTGCTTGCGCTCGCATTTGCGCTGGGAATCGTGTCGCTCCTGGTTGGATTCTCCCTTTACAGCTTTGGAATTGCGACAACAATCGGCCTTGGCATAGGCTTCATCATACTCCTGATACTCATGCTATATTTCACGCAGCATGCGCTTGGCGCATTCAACATCAAAACAATATACTCTGATCATCCCTTTACGGCACAGGCGGTGCTGATAATAGGCCTGTTCTTTGTATTTGGCCTGGTCTTTGTGCTTGCGGCCCTGGCGTTCATACTCATCTATAAGTATGCGATAAGGCAGACAAAGGAAAAGTACAACCAGATGCTTATCGTGCTGTGCGTCGGTCTTGTATTATTCTCATTCACCTCCCACATGTTCTTCTACGGCGAGATGCTCTCAGTATACCAGGCAATTGCAGGGCAGGTGGCATGGCTTACGAACACATCGGCAAACGCATGCACGGCAATGTCGAACAACAACAATGACCTAGGATACAGCCTCTACTGCAACACAATACCCCAGTACTGGCTCTCCTCAATGAGCTGGATAAACTCAAATGTGGGTCCCAACGCGCCAAGGGTGCTCTCCTGGTGGGACTACGGCGACTGGATAAACTGGTTTGGAAACACCAATGCCGTTCTCCGGGGCGACAATTCAGTTGCATCAGAGGACTATGCGGTTGCGGCCCAGTATGTCCTTGGCCCGAAATACAATGCAACGCCGCAGACGCTGGCAAGCTACATGAACAGCAACCAGACAAGGTATGTGCTATTTGACCAGGACCTGATCTCAAAGTGGGGCGCGCTCGACTTCCTTGGCTGCATAAATGTCAATGCAACATCGTTGGGCTATGCTATAGCCCAGGGCAAGGCCCAAAATCCGCCAGTCCCCTACGTGCTGGGAAGCTCCCAATGCGAGCTCTCGCACGACCCTGAATATGCCCTTGTGCCATTGGCGGCACTTGCGCCCCAGGCAGCGCCAAACCAGACGCAGCAAACCATAGACGACTACTGCCAGATGTCAAACACCACCAACGTTTACATCAAGTCATTCATGGTTGTTGGGTCAACTGTCGAAAACAACACAGTGTGCATATCGGAGACGCCGACCAAGAGCGGCATTCTAAATGTCTATAATTCCAACGGGACAAAGACAAACGCGGTAATACAGTCATCAAGCTATTTAGGGGTTCAGAACATACAGGGCAGCCTGTACGTCGAGTTCATCGTTGTATACCTGCCAAATGCAAACGGAACCGTGACAAACGCCCCATCCGACTTCTATTCCTCAAACTACTATAAAGGGTTCTTCCTCGGGCAGCTGCCAGGATTCAGGCAGGTATACCCTGCGACAAATGCAACAGGCATAAACTTCGTGAACGGCACATACCCGATAAGAATATTCGAGCTTATCAACTACACGGGCGGGCTGCCGCCAGTCCCGGCCAAGCCGCCATGGGTCCACAACAATGACACAATGCCGTAAAACTTTTTTAAAAGTTTTAAAGGCAGGGATAATGTTAAATATGTAAATAAATAAAAGAGTTCCGTGGGCTTGTAGCTCAGCTTGGTTAGAGCGACGGTCTTATAATGGAAAACTTCTTAAAAAGAAGTTTTATCAAGAAGAAAGCCGTAGGTCGAGAGTTCAAATCTCTCCAGGCCCATCATGATTATTTTGGCGTTATTTTAGGCAAATTAATTTCAACTTTTACATCAACCTAAAAGTTAGATTTTAGGCATATGGATTTAAATATTTTCATACGCCTAAATTAAATATGCCCCTAGTTATTAAAAAAATTTATGGCAAAAATTACTATTACTATTCTCTAAGTTACTTCTTATACAATGGCAAGGTTAAGAGTTTCAGCAAATATATCGGTATCAAAAAACCTACAATAAAATTAACTGCCCTAGAAAATAGCTTCAAAGACGAAATCATAAAAAAACTGTCTGGCAAACCATACGCAGTTGAATTAATCGATAAAGATGCTGTCATAAAGACCCTGCTTTTCCGCAACCTGTTCAATAAAAAGTATGAAAAGTTAACTGCACTAAGAAAGCGTAAATACGATATAGATAGCACTGTACTATTCACTTTGACAACACTAACTACCGAAGAAGTGGATGTTAGCCTAAATGATGTAAAGAATGCATTTGAGAAACGTCCAAATCTTAATCAAAGGGAGCAGATAAGCAGAAACATGCTCAACGCAGTTGAGTCAATAAAGAAACCACACAAACTCGACAAAAATTATCTACTGGAATTGCATAAAATGACAATGGCAAGCTTTGAAACCAAGACACCTGGGGCAATAAGGAACAAACAGGTGTACTTACAAAAGATAAGCAACGATAAGAGGAGCATAGAACTTTCCTACCGTCCGCCAGAACACACCCAAGTTAATAAACTTCTTGATGAGTTTATAAAATGGTATGGGAAAACCAATCTTAACCCAGTAGAAAAGGCCACAATCGCCCATTATAAGCTTTACAAGATACATCCATTTCTTGATGGAAATAAAAGAATATGCAGATTAATATTCAACAAAACACTTCTCGACGAAGGTTTTCCACTTCTAAATATCTCAATGGAAAAGGAATATTATTTTGAGGCTTTAATCGAATCTGTTGAAAAGAATCAAGCCAAGCGACTAATCGATTTCGTACTTAGTCAGTATTACAAACAGGTAAAGGATTTCTTGTCGAACGATTAAGTCTTTCTTCCAGAAGAACAATATAATGATGGTATCTTTATATATGCAAAAGCCCAATTCCTATTATAATGGAAAATCTCTCTAGGCCCATTCAAACGGCAACCAGGTTGCCTTTATGCAGGTGCAATGAAAATGGAAGAAAAATGCATATTATGCAAAATAAAAAAGGGCAAGGAGCCCACCAATCTGCTATTCGAGGACAAATACAGCTTTGTGATACTTGACATATTCCCGTCCACAAAAGGGCACATGCTTGTTGTTACAAAGCGCCACTACCCAAATCTGCTTGAAACGCCATCCAAATTGAATGCCCACGTATTCAAAATAGTGAAAAAATTCTCCAGCAAGGCAATGGAAAGGCTGGGCGCTACAGGTATAAAGATTGTAATTAACACAGGAAAGGACGCATATCAATACATAGACCATTATCATGTGCACATAATGCCCTTCTACCCAAAAATGAAGATCAGGCCATACGAGGTGGGCAACAAGCCGCTCAAAAAAAGAGAGGCAAAGCGGCTGGTCTCACTTATGTCGGAGGTCAATAATGCACATGCTTTTGAAGCCCGCAAACTAGGCACCTAGTTGCAGCATACTTCCCGCTGCTCACCAGCCTTGTTGACGCCGAAATTCCCTGCAGCAGCACAGAATTGCACTTCTTGCAGAAGCCATTCCTCACCTCCCTTGGAAGCTTTACAAGATAATGCCTGCTGATCTCCCTCATTATCCTTATGTAGCGCCTTGAGAGCACAGGATCAGCCGCATATTCCTCTTTTGCGAGATTGAAAAGCAGATTTATGCGCTCCTTGGCGATCTCCTGAACCAATTTGCTCTTCTTGACAGGCATGCTATTATGCTCCTATATGTTCCAGTATCCTCTGCATGGATTCCTCCAATTCGCCATAATTCCTTATGGTGATTATCCTATTGCTGTTGATCTCGTAGCTGCTGTCCGAAGGAACGCCATGGAAGAGTATTGCCAGCCGCTTTGCCTCCTTGTCGTCTGTCGCTATCTTGGCATCCTTTATTATGTTTGCCCTTGCTGGTATCTTGGCAGAATTCCCTATGCTTATTATGTATCGCTTCTTCTGGTTGAGAAGCAGCAGCATGTCCAGGAGAGGCCTATAATCATAAATCTTGTACTCGTCGTTCCCCTCTCCGTCTATTAGCACAATGCCGTCATATTCATCCAGATAGGCCTTAGAGGCATTTAGGTCGGGGACATATACTGCGCCGTGGGTTCCAACGCACTCGCCAGTATTATAACCCGTTATCCTGTAGCGTACCCCATATTTGTCAAAAAAGAGCTTTACAAGGGCTATTGACTCGTCACGGAAATTCTTCGGTGGTATGAAGATGAGGAATTTCATCTAAACACTACTAATTCTCCATATATGGTGCCAAAAAGTAAGAGACATTTGCATCCCCTATCTTGTAATCTATCTTTATCGGCTCCTCGCTCTTTATCGAAAGGGTCATTGTTGAATTGGACGGGCAGGCGCTTATCATCCGCTCAAGATAATCAAGGTTGAATGTTGCCGACGCGCCTTTTGAGGTGTTTATCCTCTTTATCACGTCTGCGTTGTTCATGTGCTCCTCTTCCAGCTCACCAGCATCCCCTTTTGCAAATACAACAAAGGATTCCTTATCTGTTTTGAATCCCACATGGGTCGAAAGAAGGTTTGCATCTTTGAGTATCTCCTTCAAGGAATCAGACTTTACCTCGACAACCGAATCAAATTCTACCTTTGGCTCCTTGTCCGCGTCTTTTTTAACCTCGATCATCGGCAGCCTGTAGCGCCTCCTGCTGTTCTTACCTATGAATTCCACCAGAAACTTGTTGTTTGCCTCCTTCATCACAAGCTGCTCCTCCGCCCTAGAGCTTGAGAGGATCTTCCCGAAATTCTCAAGATTCAATCCGACAGAAACAGGCTTGTCCATCTCAAACTTGGCAAATGCCTTGTTCGGTATGAAAAAGGATATCATGCTTATCCCTGACGGGTCCATCGCCTTGAGGGAAATCCCCTCCTTGGAGATGTTAAATGAGCCCTCATCGATCAGACTAACTATTGAATCAACGCAATTCTTCCAGTATCTTGCTTCATCTATCCTTATTTCGAACATAGTACCACACAAATAGAGTAATATAATATGGTTGTAAAGGAATAAAAAGCCATATCTCCGACTTAAAGACTGACATAAGCCGGCCAGAAAGCCGTCGAATACAGATAAACAGAACCTAAAAAGTTAACTATTTATATTAAAAGATCCACAATACTATTGATAAGATGGCAAACAGAATTGCGAGCAAGACAATTCCCGGCCTTACAATGACACACCTGCTTGGCAGGTACAGTACAAGCAACCTTTCCAAAAGTGCAAAGGCCATTGGAGATGGAGTAAGAGAGATGGTAAGAACAGGAGCCCAGCCGCAGGCAGCGCAATGCCTCCAGCAGGGCCTTTTTGCCAGAATTATCAATCACCTAAGAAGATAACTACCCGACCAGGTTGATGGAATGATCGAAAAAGCAAAAGCGAGAGCCACAAATTTATACTCTATGCTTAGGACTGAATTGAAGAGGGACTCAGCCATCGTAATCTATGGCTCATTTTCCGGTTTCACAATAGCTGCCGTAAGCTACTGGCTATGGGGCGAGAAAAGCCCAGGATTTGTTGCAGGAGCAGGAGTAATGACAGTTAGCGCCCTAGGCAGCATTTATAATGTATTCAGAAATTAGTAAAGCAGGCAATATTGGAGATTAAATGGAGGCAAAGCAGATCGCGAAGTGGGCATCGGGGACAGCAGCATTTATTGTGTATACGATTTTGCTGTTCTACTTCCTGCTGCCGATACTTGACAAATTATTGACGAGCATCATATGGCTCGTATCAACTGCAGTAATCTACTCTATTGTGAAATACTCCTCGTTAAAGAAACGCAAGCAACAGCTGCAAAAAGCCCAAAATAAAGAAAAGTAACATTATCTAATTATGCACATCTGCAATACGAGATTAAGCTGTTCTCACAAGCAGTTTTACAGAAAAGTATTCCTTTTCCAAAGCTCTACCTATATTTAATATTCCCTCAAGCACTCTCTTTGAGGTGTCCTCGTTATAAATCTCTTTGCTTGTTACAGAAAAGGCCATGCGGGAAGTTAATGGCACTTTGTACGTCTCTATGAGCATCAGTTCATTAGGCAACCCCATGTCCCCTATCATTCTTTCTACAAACTTTGTCATTACATCTGTTTTATGTTCAGTTACTGCTCCGAGCGGCACCCTATATTTGGTGACAAATTCCCCATTGTCATCTCTACTTGAAATTACGAATCCCTTTCCAATCCGCTCAAAAAACAGTGGCTTGCTTACACTATTAGGTATTGTTGCCATTGAATCACCAGTATATTACAATTCAAAAGTATTTAAACACACCATGCCGTCCTGCCTCTGCTCCGGAAGAACAAAATCGGGGCTGCCGAGATTTGAACTCGGATAACCAGAACCCGAATCTGGTAGTCTGCCAGGTTAGCGTACAGCCCCAAATTAGAAACTTTTGTTTACTTGCTTATTAATACCCTGTTAGTTATTCCAAACCTGCCCCGTTTGATCAGTCCCTTTGACTCCAGGCTTTTCAGTATCCTGTGCATCTTTACTTTGGAGTAGCCGGTTTTAATCACAAGGTCGGACTGCAATGCGCCCCCTTCCGGCTCACTCTTGAGCAGTTCCATTAGCGTCTTTTCATCCTTATTCAGAAATGTGTCCAGTATTTTCTCCTTCTGCAGCACAGCGCTTCTCGCATTGCTGGATATTATCTCACTTTTGTCAAATTCCCTATCCAGTTTCAGGATTCTTGTGCCGGCCATGATTAGGACTATGCCGCCGATGAGCGGGATCAGGACGCTGAACACTATCCTAACAACATTAGACCTCACATCGCTAAAGTTATGTATCAGTATGCCTTTTCCAAACGCAACCACTATCGTCACTGCGCTCACTGCAGATGCGAGTATCAGCAATACACCTATAGATATCGCCGCAAGCGCAAAATTCTGCATGCTTTTATACCTCCTTTTGCCCCTCTCCTCCATAATACCTATGCGCTATATAAGGATTTATAGCTTCTTTTGGTAATAACTACGGTCAAAATGAACATATTGCTAAAACAGAAGCAGAGCAGGATAATAATCGCACTAAAGGACACAAGCCAAAGCTGGTATATATCTTCACTTGCGAAGGCCTGCGACACAACATATGTGCATGCATGCAATTTTCTGGCGGTATGCGAGTCGATGGGGATTACGCAGAGTGAGAAGCACGGAAAGCTAAAAGTGATAAAGCTGACCGAAAAGGGATTGAAGCTTGCAGAGATGCTTGCAAGTGTAAATTCGATTCTTGCCATCCAAGAACAGCAGCAAAAGCCGGAGCCGCAAAAATAGATCAGATAATTTCTATTGCAACCCTTTTCTTTACCTCATTAAGCACATGGCCATAATCCCTATAATGGGCAGTCGTGGTAAGCGTCAATGTATATTCTCCAGGATCGGATTTCAGGCTACTGTAAAGAATTATCTTAATATCCTTTACCTCATCGGGCTGTATGTCCCCTACCTTTACCTCTTTTTGTTTTGATAGGTTCATCTCATCAAAACCCAACTGCCCCGGAACCTCAGCAACAACAGAGGTGAGCAGCACATCCTTTGTGATGTTCCTTATCTTAACAGATAGCACGGCAGAGCCGCTCTTTCTCGCCTCTAACTTGTAGGGAAATAGCTCTGTTGATACTGTAAATGGGATGCTATTTGCCGCATTGGATTTCTCCTCGCGCTTTCCAAAGATGTCTAGAATTCCCAAACACTTCACCGAAAATCAATATTCATTTAACTTGAAGTGTTTATATACTTTATTGTTGTATTATAGCTTAGGGTGTTTGGTTATCTTGTAGGATTGCATGCCAATTAAGTATAATTTCACGAAATATGACGAACTAGCAGAATCCATCCATGAATTAGCACAGAAGAAAGGGACTTTCAACAAGCAAGAAGAAACGTTATGGGCAGAGGCAACGCTGATCGCATCTTTCGCGTCTACACAATCATGGGAGACCCACAAGATAATCTCTGACGGAAATCCGCACCTTCTTTTTACATCCCCAAAAGTAAGGGAGGAGCACAGGCTTGCAAAAGAGGAAAAATGGAAAAGGGTAAGGCCTCCGGACATCCAGGAAGTTGCATGCAAGCAGATCAAGGACAATATTTTCTACACATGGCTGTCCGTCAATGCGGAAAATGGGTCAAGGGGAAAGTACATAACCGCATGGAACAGCTTAAAGCAGCGCTTCAACGAGGAATGCGACGGCATAACAATACAGCAGCAATGATTTTTAATAATTTAATGCGGGCTCAGGTGCCTTCCCCTATGTAGCATCTTTACTATTCCTTAATAAATCTAAAATTGTTTCCCGCTCTGTATCTAATGTATTTTTGAAATTGCTGACCTCTTTGCTTCTTAGGAGGAGCTTAATTTGCACTTCAGATAAAAATCTACGAATTTCATGATCAAGGAAAAGCCCGTCACCTGCCGCCCCTTCATTAGTAATCGCTTTTATTATACTATTGGCGGTTCGCCTTAGAAATTCATTCTCTGATGTAATACTGGTTAGCAAGAACTCCTTTGCGCTCTCGTACACCTTAACCCCAATGCTCCTGTCCCTAATTGCACCAGCTATTATCTTTATACAGCGCTCAACGCCATCCTGGCTGATTGATGTGGCACTGCCTATTTTTTCACTGCCTGCAGTTTCCAAATGCACTATTGAACTGTAGACGCTTATCTCAAACGCTGTTCTCATTTTATCACCTAGAATATCGGGGCATTTTTTTTCGCGCCTCTTAACAATTTCCTTGTTATCCATTCACTTTCCTCATCTATGGCTTTCTTAATGCCTGACAAATGTGCAGAGCGCCGCAGCAGCCTTGTGCGGGCAATAGCAAGTAAAGAGTTTACCTCTATGCTTACCGGTTCTGTTTCTATAAGCTTGTTTATAACAGACTTTGCAACATCCCTTAAAAGTTGGTTATCCGAGGTTATGATATCTAAGAGGATTGCTCTTCCCAAAGATTTTGATTCTAATACCGAAGGCCCTCTAATTGCCTCAGCAAGAACATATGCGCTATAATCCAGGCCGGATCTAGAGGTTTCTCCCCTTATCTTGCCCTCAAAAATGGCCTTTACCCCCTCTACCTCAATTTTTGTAATTATCTCCATTTTATCATCTTAAATAATTGGAAATACGTGCTTTTAAGGTTTATGCCCATACAGCAGGCAATCAGTCCCATTCCAGCTGTCCGCCCGTCTTGTATTCTGTTACCCTTGTCTCAAAGAAGTTCTTCTCCTTCTTCAGGTCTATTATCTCGCTAAGCCACGGGAATGGATTTGTCGCATTGTATGTCTGCGGCAGCCCCAGCCGCTCAAGCCTCCTGTCCGCTATGTACTGCATGTACTGCTTTATCACATCAGCATTTAACCCCATAACGCCCCTTGGCAGGCAGTCATCAGCATAGGCGCATTCCAGCTCTACCGCCTTTGTTATCTTCTCTATTGTGGCCTTTCTGAATTCATCCGTCCATATCTCGGGGTTTTCAGCGATTATAGCCCTGATAAGGTCTGTTCCAAAGGCAAGATGCACCGATTCGTCCCTTAATATGAACTGGAACTGCTCTGCAACGCCGACCATCCTGTTGTTTCTCTGGAATGATAACATCATTGCAAACCCGGCATAGAAGAATATGCCCTCCATGATTACATAATAGCCTATCAGGTCATCGACGAACCTCTTGATGTTCTCCTGTCCGTCAGTGCTGAAGTTCGGGTCAAGGAGGCTTTGGGTTATGTTTATAACAAAGTCGTCCTTCTCCTTTATGCTTGGTATGGTCATGTACATATTGTATACCTCATCAGGGTTCAGTCCAAGCGTATCGCAGCAGTAGATGAAAGTTTCGGTGTGGACAGCCTCTTCATATGCCTGCCTAAGCAGGTACTGCCTGCATTCCGGGTTTGTTATGTGCCTGTATATGGAAAGCACTATGTTGTTTGCAGTAAGGCTCTCTGCAGTGGAGAAGAAGCCCAGATTTCTCATTATAAGGTGCTTTTCATCTGGTGTAAGGCCGTTTGGCTTCTTCCAGAGCTCAACATCCTGCTGCATCGGCACCTCCTCAGGGACCCAGTTGTTTGCAACACCAGTTTTGTAATAGGACCTTGCCCATGGGTATTTTATCGGAAGGATCTTGTTCGGGTCCGTCTCTGATGAATTCAATATCTGTTTTTTATTAGAGTGCTCTTTCATCCAATCATCTGTTACTGGCATGCTTCGCAGTCCGGGTCATTCGGATCGCATGCCTCCCCGGAAGTCGTTATCTTAACATTTGTAAAATCTACCTTGATGGGCTGAATGTCGATATCCGGCTTCTGGTTTTCAGCAAGATATTTCTGGCCCTCGTATATCTGTATGGTGCTGCCATCCCCAACATCAACCACACCCGCAACTTCATTCAATACCTTTGTCTTCTGCGTCATTATGCTAACTGTATTCTTCTCTATGGAGCTTGCGCCCATCGTCCTGAGGTAATAGGTCGTCTTCAATCCCATCTTCCAGGCATACATGTATATATCGGAGAGCACCTTTCCGGATGTTGTGTTGGTGAATACATTAAGCGACTGGCTCTGGTCTATCCATTTGCCCCTGTATGCGGCTATCCTGATCAGCCATTCCGGTGCAATGTCAAATACGTTCTTGTACTTATCTTTGAGTTTTGTGGGTATTGAGTTTATCCTCTGGGTGCTGCCGTCATGCGCCTTTATCTCTTCGAGCATTGGCTGGTTCCACATGCCTCCTGCCTTCAGGTCCTCAACAAGGAACCGGTTCACCACTGTGAATTCTCCGCTCATGTTGGACTTTACATAGATATTTCCGTATACCGGCTCTATTGATGGAAAGCAGTCGGATATGTTTGATATTGTTGCTGTTGGCGCAATTGCAAGGCAGTTGGAATTCCTCATGCCATGCCTCTTGATGGCCTCCTTTACCGGTGCCCAGTCCAATTTTCCGGTCCGCGAGACATCTATTTTTATCCCGCGCTCCTTTTCGAGCATGTCAAGGGTGTCAACAGGCAGAATGCCCCTGTCCCACTTGGATCCCTTGAAGCTTTGATACGCCCCTCTTTCTTCTGCAAGCTCCGTAGAGCCGAGTATTGCATAATAGGATACAAGCTCCATGCTCTCATCGGCGAATTTGACTGCCTCCTCAGAATCGAAGTTTATCCCAAGCATGTAGAGCGCATCCTGGAACCCCATAATCCCCATGCCGACAGGCCTATGCCTCATATTAGAATTCCTTGCCTCCTCTACAGGGTAATAGCAGAGGTCTATCACATTGTCAAGCATCCTGATTGCTGTCCGAACGCTCCTCTTTAATGTCTCCTCATCAAGGGCATTGTTTGTTATATGCCTAGCAAGATTAACAGAGCCAAGGTTGCACACTGCAATCTCATCACTAGAAGTGTTGAGCGTTATCTCTGTGCATAGGTTTGAGTTATGGACAACGCCCACATGGTCCTGGGGCGACCTTATGTTGCAGGGGTCCTTGAAGTTTATCCATGGGTGGCCGGTCTCATAAAGCGCAGTGAGGATCTTTTTCCATAGCGCCGTGGCCCTCAGCCGCTTGTATAGCTTCATCCCGCCTCCAGCAAGCTTATTCTCATATTCTATGTATTTCTCCTCAAAAGCCTTTCCGTAAAGCTCATGCAGTTCTGGCGTCTCGTCTGGTGAGAAGAGTGTCCATTCCTCATCGCTCATGACCCTTTTCATGAAAAGGTCCGGAATCCATACTGCTATGTTCATGTCGTGTGTCCTTCTTCTCTCGTCTCCGGTATTCCTCCTGAGGTCTATGAAATCCTCTATGTCAAAATGCCAGACCTCCAGGTATGCGCATGTTGCACCTCTTCTCCTCCCGCTCCTGTTTATTGAGATATTGACATCATTGGCTATCTTCAGGAAGGGTATGACCCCCTGGCTCTCCACTCCTGTGCTCTTGATGAGCGCACCTGTGGCGCGCAGGCTTGACCAGTCATTTCCCATGCCTCCAGACCATTTGCAAAGCTGCGCATTGTCTGAATAATTCTTGAATATCGCATTTAGGTCGTCAGCCACTGTTGTTAGGAAGCAGGAGCTCAGCTGTGGCCTTGGCGTGCCTGAATTGTAGAGCGTGGGGCTTGAGCTTACAAACCTCAGGCTTGAGAGAGCCTCATAGAACTCAAGGGCCCTCTGGTTTTTATCATTCTCATTTATTGCAAGGCCCATTGCAACCCGCATCCAGAATGCCTGCGGAGTCTCAAAGCGCGCACCATTTCTACCGTCTTTTATCAGGTAATTGTCATAGAGCGTCTCAAGCCCCCTATAAGGCAGGAACTCGTCCCTTTTTATGTTTAGGTGCGAGGCAAGCATCTCAAGGTCGAATTCAAGCAGCTTTTCAGAGAGCTTTCCGCTCTTCACGCACTCCTTTATATTCGATACAAAGGACTTTGAATAGGCCTCGCCAAGGTTGGTCTGCGAGTATCTCGCATTAAGCACCTCCCTATACAGCGAGGCAAGGAATAGCCTTGTTGTTATTATTGAGTACGACGGATCCCTTTCTATCAGGCTTCTGGCTGTAAGTACCGCCATGCGCGCTATCTCCTTTGTCTGCATTTCATCGTAAATCCCCTGTTCGCACGCATTAAGAAGGCTCTCTATGTTTATTACACCCTCATATCCCCTGCAGGCTGCCCTTATGTAGTTCCTCAGCACATTCTCATCGAATATCTCCCTCTCTCCATCCTTGTTGATTACAAAAAGCTTCCTGGAATCGATCTTCTTCAATATCTCGCTCTTCCTTTCCCTTCTCATCTCGCTATGCCGCTCCCTGTAAAGTATGTATGCCCTTGCAATGTCGTAATAGCCCTCTGCCATTAGCGTCTGCTCCACAATGTCCTGAACGCTCTCCACCTCGGTGATTCCATCCACAAAAAGCTGGTTTACCCTCTGGATTACCTTGTCAGTGAGTGCCCTTATTTCATCTTCTGGAGTCTTGAGCCTTACTGCAGCGAAAGCCTTCCGTATAACCGCATTTATCTTAGAGGAATCAAAATCAACAAGCGAACCGTCTCTTTTCCTTATTTTTTGGACAACCACAGGACCACCACAAAGAAGCGAACGGCTATAATGTGCTATTAAGCTTTAAAAACGAATTTGTTTCGACCTTTACCAAAAATGAATAATAATAGAGTCAGGTATCCAAAAGGAAACCAAAACTCCCTGCAACACGAAGATATTTATTCCCTGAAAGTCCCCCTAAATATAAAAAATTAAAGACAGATAGACATATGGATATCAAATTCAGATTTTTGCTCGAGTTATCACTTCGCAGCCGTCTGCGGTTACGAGCAACTGGGCCTCTGCCTGTGCAATATCTTTGCCGCTTATCTCCACCAATGTTGGGTGCGGCTCTATAGCCCCAGCCCTCACAAGCTCCGAAATTGCGGCATAAAGCCTGAATTTCGAGTCAACTAGGCGGGACAGCCATCTAACAGCAAATGGTTCGCTGCTGTAATTTTTTGATAGCTCTCCAAGTATCTCTCTTGCCTCTGGCGACCTGACTGCCGCATCAGAGGAATAGCTGTAAATTTCACATATGTCGCTGTCTGTCACCATGCCCTTTCCATCTAAGGTTGTGAGGAATGGCTCTATGGCGATTATCATCCCATCCTCCAGGACTGTGAAATCCATATTATCATAATTAGGTATGAAAAGCTCTGAATGAAGGTCATGCTCCTTTATTCCATGGCCCCCAAGATTTTTTATTGGCAGGAAGCCCCCATTTTTGATGGTCTCGGCAATAACCTTGCCGATATCGCAGACACTTACCCCATGCCTTACCTCCTTTATTGCATTGTCCAGCGCCGCATCTACTATATCTACCATTTTTTTGCGGCTGCCGGACAGGTCCACGGTGATTGCCCCGTCTCCCAACAGCCCATTCCTTTCGGCTCCGAAATCTATCTTCACAATCTCATTGCCGGAAAATACCCTGTCATCATTCAGGGATGGCGTATAATGTGCAGCCTGTGAATTTACTGACAAGTTTATCGGAAATGCAAGGCCGAAGCCTTTATCCTTTAGGAATTTCTCCGAGGCATTGGCAACGTCGATGAGCTTTGCCCCTGGCTTTACAAGGGTCGCAGCATAGAGCATGGCTTCCGATGAGGCCTTTCCAACCTCCCTTAAAACATTAAGATTATCCTCATCAACTTTTCCATCGCCCAAATAAACACCAAACCTTTCTACTCTCTAAGGTTCAAGCCCCTTAATCCTATTACTAATTGCAGGCCAGCAACTTCTTTGCCATAAATAATTTCCTTTACTCTGAAGAACTTTTCAAACAAATCTAGCTCATCGCCAGTGATGGTATCCCTATAGGTGTATAGTGTAATTTCCGGATCTGTGTACTTATTTTTTGTCACACCCTCACCAAATGGTCTCCAGCAATTCCTTGCATAGGTTTCTCTTATTTCCCGAAGTCCAGTTTCAATCAAACCGTCTACAACCTTCTCATTTAATCTAACTCTTGTTGCTCCCATTTTACCACTTTTACATATAAATTATAGAAGGCATAGAATTTATAATGCAATGCAAAGAAAACCAATTGCTTTAGCAATTGGATGAATTTGCATAAGCATTAATAAATACAATAATCACAAATAAATAGGTCTTGGTATGCAGATGCTGGCATACAAATTCA